>Ga0209061_1000605_pt1 | contig 82652 bp, 73 predicted proteins | sample Coa_R1_10_FD_187157 | JGI IMG/M metagenome (GOLD analysis project Ga0209061, IMG submission 187157) | Surface soil microbial communities from Centralia Pennsylvania, which are recovering from an underground coalmine fire - Coalmine... | ecosystem: Environmental > Terrestrial > Soil >...
GTACCTGAAAAACATGTTTGGCGATGTCCAATCCAACAGTCGCAATCTTCATGGAAGTCCCTCCTCGGACCGCGGCGAAGCTTACCGCTTCGCGCAAGTACCGGGATGGGTCCATTCCATCAGATCAGCCCAGTCCGGTACCCGCAAAACAACTTCGGGAGGTACGTACTGGGATGGTAGCATCAGCGCCGAAATGTTCACGGGAGAATTCAGCTAGAGAGCCTGGGCACCCGGCCTTCAATTCTTGAACAGCTCCCACCAGCTAGCGGGGCGTGCGAAGTATAATAACCTTCCGGGTAGGGGCTCCGCTTTTGTCCGACCACAGTTGTTCCGCGTGACCAGTCCGGCCCGCAGAATTTCGGAAACTGAATAGTCTCGATATGGAGCGCCCTTGGGTTGCTCACCACACGGAATCAATGCGACCGGGTGCACTTGAAATGTCTTTGCTCCGTCGGTTTCAAACTCAACTTTGCCTTGACGGTCGGTGGTAAGGACCAGTGGCTTCCGCGCTTTAAGGTTATCAAAGCCGATGTACACCTTGAACTTGGCCATAGGCTTGCCACTCCGCCCATTCATGAACTGCACAACCACTGTTGTCTGACCCCACGCGGCTCTGCCCGACGTGAAAGCGAGCGCGAATGCCAGAAGAACAAGGTATCTACCGGTAAGTCGTGGACGAGGAATTTGCCCCGAGCCCACTCTGCCGTTCTTCCCGCCCTTCATCATGGACATGGATTCCTCGTCTTATGGCCAAACACGTCGATGAACAAATGAAAGATTGCACCAATGGGATTGTCCGCCCACGCGGAATCTATATGGGCCGTGAAGGAGACGGAATATGCTCCGCCAACGTTCGAGCTGGTGAAAGTAAGGACATTCGGATCGAGCCCACTTGGCCCTGCCACGACATGAAGACTCGGGCCATATCCTGTGATAAATCCCAATATACCCGGCGGAGCATAGCGTCCCGGGTGTATCGCGTTGAATTGTGCTGGGGACAAACCTGAGTTGACGCCGAAATTTACGTTGACTTCGCCGCCGCCCGCCGGGAGGGGATTAGAACTCGGCAGAATATCGCCGCCATTCAGATTCGTGCCGAACTGACTATTCACCGCGCTCAAAACGGCTTGCTGACAATGTGTCAGTGCTTGCGGCTTACTCGTTGTTTGCGGCGCCTGCGCCGTCGGGGATGACCCGCCGCCGTTCATCGGGAGGCCGACATCGAGGTACCCTACAAATTGCTGCATCCACTCTGATGCATCGCCGTTTTCGCCAGCCCCCCACCATTCCGCCTCGACTGGGATCGACATGATTTCGAACTCGTCCCACTCCCCGAAGTTCGGTGCCATCCATGGCATCCCAATCGAGATATCTGCTCCATCGAGATACCAGTCCTGCCCGCTGGGATCGACGTTGTTGATTGGGTCGTTTTCGGCATAGGAGTAGCGGTTCATCGATTGCGGATCATCGCCATCGGCGGACGCAGGATCAAGAGCCGAGAACCGCCCGAGGCGATTGACGTATTCCCGCGCCATGGCGTAATCGTTGCCCGATTCCGCATCTCGTTCGTAGCTCGTAAAGAACCATTTCGTTGCGGCGCTGTTCGCATACCACTGTTCGCCGAACGGGAAATGGCCCTCGTCGCTGATCTTCGTGCCGCTCACGTCGGTTATCGCGCGAACCGATAACTGGTCCTGATGATAGTAGTGCGTGCCGACGCTAAAGAATCCGTCGTCCACCCACAAGACGGTGGAGGATGACGGCTCGTAGACCTGCGCGTACAGGGACGCGCACGCGGCGCCAGCCGGCATAACGTAGGTGTTCGATTGATAGGTCCAACCAGAGGAAGTTGGATTGCTGGCGCCCACGTTGGCGATAGCCGTTCCGCTAGAGTTCATGACGGCGATCCACCAGCCGAGAGCGCCACCGGTTCCCGATTGCAGGTCGACCCAGCCGCCCCAGTTGACCTGATCGCCCGGCTTCACCGGCGTGCATTGCGCGTAGCTCACACTCGCACTGCCGCCTGCAGCCGCGGACAATTGCACGTAGTTGCTTCCTGAGTGAGCTTGCGCTGAGTTGGTTACAAGCTGTCCGCCCCATGGCGACCAGCCTGTGAGGCCTTGCTCAAAACCGCCGTTGGTGATTCCGCCATTTCCGATCGACGCGACCAGTTGCCCGCCCGCATAGAGGTATTCGTAGCGGAGCCCCTGCTCGCCATCATACTCGGCGATCACCTTCGAGCCGGAGTAGATGTAAACGGTAGTGGATGTCGGGCTGGTGCAGTTGGGAACGCATTTCTCGACGCGCAGGCCGTTGCCGTCATAGATGTAGGAAGCCGACCCGAGATTTTGGCTGCTGCTGCTGGTCACACGATCTTCGCCATCGTAAACGAGCGTGTTTTCGCCATCGTTGGTCATGTTGCCATTCGCGTCGTACCCGTAGCCAGAGGTTGTGATCTGGTTCGTCAATGCGTTTACCGCGACGGAATTGGTCGGACAGGTCATTGGGGCCACGCACCCCGCGCTGATGCTTTGTCCCGTCCGGTTTCCGTACTGATCATACGTCCAGGATAGTCCCCACTGCGGATAATTTGCCGAGCCTGCCGTGGTTGCAGCCACAAGCCGAGACAGGCTGTCGTACGTGTAGGTGACGCTACGACCGTTGTCCACATCATCCGTGATGCCGCTGATCTGACCGTTGTTGCCTCCGTTCTGCGAATACGAGTAATCCAAGCCAAAGACCGTGGAAGAATCGTGAGCGCACGCGCCGTTGCGGTTCGTGGTTGAATAATCGAGGCAGGTCAGTTGCAGCCGGTCGGGCGAAAAGCCGAACGAGCCGTAAATGCCGTTGCCGTATTCAAACTGCGTGACGTGTTGCGCGGGATCGTAACTGAATCGACTGGCGTACGTGGTATTCGCGCCAGCCGCAGTGTCCGCCAGCGACGCGAGACGGCCGATTGTGTCGTAGCCAGGCTTAACTTGCCGCCCGGAAGGGTATGTGATTTCGGTGATTTCTCCCGCATAGTTGTACTGATAGCGGGTCGCATAGATGTTACTGCCGATCATTTTCTGGACCTGCGTTTTACGGCCCATGTTGTCGTAGGTGTACGTTTCCGATCCAGATGGATCAATCATCTCGGTGAGGTTGCCGAGCGCAAATGCTGGAGCTCCGCCTTGGTCATAATAGAAGCAGACGTTTGCCTGCTCCTGGCCGTCTTGCGTTGTGCATACATTATTGGGCATCGCGGAAACACCTTGGGGGACTGTCGGGTAGCTGATCCCGAGGAGGCGATTCAATCCGTCGTAATGGTAGTCCGTGACCACGCCGCGCGGATCGGTCCGCGAGGTAACGTTGTCGAAATTGTCGTAGCTGAACGTGGTCGCGCCGTTTGCTTCCGGGATCGCAGCGCTCACCAGTCGGCCGAGGCCATCGTACGTGTAGGTTCGCGTTTGCTGCCCTTGATTGACCTTCACTATGTCGTTCAACACGTCGTATTTGTAGGTCGTAATGTATCCTACCCCTCCGGGATCTTCTATTGTCTGAACTAACCGACCGAGCGCGTCAGAGAGGGCCTCTCTTTTCTTTCCAGTTGGATCGCTGACAGTAACTGCCGGGCGCGCGTTTTGCACGGAATAGTTGTAAGCAATTTGTTCGTTGTCGGGCAGCAGCGTCAGCGTTGGGCGCCCGAGCGCGTCGAACTGTGCCTTAGTCCAATCTGTAGATGAACACTCATTTCCAGCGCACGGGTTGCTTTTTTCCCATTGGCGGCCGAGGGCGTCATAACCGAGGCTTGCGGTCGAATAGTATGTGTTGCCGTCGCTGGTGCTCACGGCGTAGGGCCTACCTATTTCGTCTAGGTACGTGATGGAATACACCGATTCATTCGCAGTCAATTCGCTCTTCACTGTCCTCGTGGTTGGCCACGTGTAGCACTGCCCGTCGAAACATCCGCTACCTCCATAATCCACACTAATCTCGACGTAGTGGCCGTCGGGGTATGAAATCGACGACAATAAGCCTGTAGTGCTGTTGTAGCCGTAGTTCGTGACGAGGTTGTTTGGATCCGTGACCGATGCGACGGTCCCGGTCGACAGATTGTAACTGTACTTGGTCGTAAGGCCAGGCGACGAACCACTCGTGATGCTGTCGGGAAACGCGTAGTTTGTGGTTCCCGAATACGACCACGTTTTCTGTTGGCAACAATTCAGCTGTGCACTTATTTCATTCCCGAAAACATCGTACGAGAATGTCTTCTTGATCCCCCCCTGCCCATTCGCTGGCGATGTATATGTCGTCACGGTCGTCGGATTTCCCCGTTTTGCCGAACTACTGCACCCATAATTGGTATCATCGTGCTGGGGGACACCGGTTGGGCAATTCACAATCGCGGATTCGTCGTACGCGATGTCTTTTCGGTATCCGATTCCATTCCCATCGGCAATGGTTTCTTCTGTCAGAAGATCAGCTATTGAACCGTAACTGTTGTTGTACGTATACGTCGTCGCTTTCAGGAGCGATCCATGTTGTCCGCCGCTGCCCCAATCGTACACGGTCTTCGAGGTCAGGTTTCCGTACGCGTCGTAGGCAGTGTCTGTTTCGGAGGTAACGCTCGCGTTGTTTTCAGTAAGGGTTGCGACGGTCGTCGTCGGTGCCACATCGTTGCTGTCCCAGGTCGTACTAATCGTCTCAACGGCGGTGCCGCTTGCACTGCCTTGGTAAATTTGCCGCTGCGTTTCATGCCCGTTCGAATCGAACGTATAGACCGTCTGATTTCCGGCCGAATCGTAGGAGAGCTGCGGAGCCGTAACAGTCGTCGTGTTCCCGTTTCGGGTATACGTCCAAGTGCCATCGGGCGTCGTCCGGGTCAGGCCCGTGGTGCTACCGTCCGTGCAACTCGTTCCGGTGTACGTGTAAGAAATCGTTTCGCCAGTCGCCAAACTCACCGAGGACAATCGGCCAGTAACGTCTCCCGAATATCCGGGAGTTGCTTCGTACCGGAAAGTGTAGGCACTCCCGTCCGGCATCTTGATCATGTACAACAGACTCTCTGTGGTGGGTCCGAACTCAGCGATGCCGCTGCAGGCGAAGTGCGTACGCACGGTGTAGTTCTGATAGTAAAGCGTCACCGTACCCGTCGGAATCGTGAACGTGTTGCCTCCAGGCAGCGTTAAAACCGCTTGGTTAACCGTGTCAGTAACAACCGTATTGCTGCCGGAAGGGTTGGCGCTAATGTAGTTTCCGTTCGTGTCCTCAATGCTGCCGTACTGTCCCTCGCAGCCCGACATGCAAATTAGGTCGCCAGAGCGATCGAGGACGCCATACGCACCCTCGAGGGTGTAGCCGGAGGCGTCCTCCGCCAGAGTGCTTCCGCTTTCGGCGCACGTGCTTCCGCAACCGTACGCGTAAGAGAAGGGATGAGCCGTTCCCTGAGGATCGATATAGGAGAAATTGGAGTAGTAATACCAGCACACTTCGTGTGGAGGATAACCGACGCATCCGCTCTGGTAGTTGTATGTGACTCTTCCGAACAGGGCGGGGAGCCCGAGCGTAAAACCCCAATTGGAAACGGGTGTCCAAACGGCGGTACCGCTGCTGTTATACGGTACCCAGACCGAACTGTCGTAGCCTAGGTTGTACGCGACCGGCAATCCGCGACCGGGCTTGTTCACAATCGGCAGCGGGACATGGACGTTCAGATTAGCGAGATCAACGACATCTGGTCCGCCACTGAAGCTCCCAAACGTAGGGGTGCCCAATTTAACTTGCGCGGAGGCAGTCGCCGACGCCACGAAGAACAAGACCGCTGCTATTAATGTACGACGATTCCATGACATGAGCTTTCTCCTCATTCAATGGCAAACGCCGAGGCGGCTAACCCAGTATTGAGAGTGGCATTGCTGAACTGCAGATCGAGGACGAGACCGTTGTTCATATACTTTTGCACGTTCATGGGAACCGCCACCCCGCTCACCGCTTGATACGAGGAGAAACGAATCTCCACAGCGATGTCGACAAGTGCGTTCCCGTCCGGGTGCTGACTGAAAGCAACGGCCACAGGCAGCAGCGAATTGGGGTCCAGATAGAAATCCATTTCGCTCAAGTGCTGCATGAGCGACTGGAATTGGGCAGGAGTCGGAGGCGGAGCCTTTGGATTTGCGTTTGCCAGTTTCGGCAAATTCGCGAAGGACTCCGACGCGCTAATATGTATTACCGTTTGACCGTTTCGCGTTTCTTGGCCGATGTATCTTAGAGCGTAATTTTGCGCTAAGACGATCTCCTGCAAGGTAAGCACGGGGAAGAACCAAGCGGCATTCGTCATGATGTTGTGCGAGGTCATGGCATGGGGAACGCCGTCGGGACCGATCCACTCGCCGAGGGGTTGCGGGGCCTGGGCCACGGAAGCGGAAACTCCCTGCGGCAGGGAGCCGGGCAGCGGTAACGCGGAATGGTTGCGAATCTCAATACGGCTCCCAGAAGCGAAATCGAGTTCGACTCGGCTGTCGCCAGCGGAAGTGGCTTCGAGTGTGGCCGAGCCCGTCTCGTCATCGGAGCCAGCGATGCGGCGAGCACTGCCAATGAGCGTTACGTCCGTCACGGTCGCACCGCCGGTAAGGGCAGCGAGCGACTTTTGTAGCAGCGCGACGGCTTGTGGGTCGCTCGTCGTAGGTGCCGTCGAAGCTGATTGGGCGGACACTGATGCGGCAAGAAGAACAGCCGTAAGGACAGACAGCAAGGGCCGGGGTACGCGCATATAAATCCTCCTAGGACGCGAGAGAGACCGAGGACCCGGAACCCAAAGCAGATAAATCGGCGTGAAAATACCCGTGTGCGAATCGCCTGTCAATAGAATTTTGTTAAAATCTGGTTACTACAGTGTGCGGGTACTGCTTGGTATACGAAGCAGAATTCGATTCCTTTCGCCCGCCCTTCGACTTCGCTAGCGCCCCTAACACTGTCGCGGCTCGCCGAAAATTCTACTTGACACGAAGGCGAATATAAAGCGAAGATACTGGCATGATGGGGTGAGCGCCTTGCGACGCACCTACAAAATGTCCCGTCTCTCAGCTCCCCGGGCCGCATACGAACCCACGAAGCCTATTGCGAGGATCAGGAGTATTGGTTGGTGTCTTCGCCTTCACGGTTCCGAGGCATGCCGGACGAGTCCCGACCATTTGAAGACGGTCCCCGCGTCCGCCTCTCCTCACCGTTGGGCAGCAGCGGCCTAAGCCGAAATCGCTAGCCCCGCGTTCTTACCTGATCTGGAGACACCGTCATGACGCGAGGCTACGACTATTCCGATTTTGCTGATTTTCTGGAACACGCCCGCTCTTCGCAACGCGAGAAGCCAGCGCCCCGCGAATATCCCGAAGAACGCAACCCGAGCCGCGGAGCAGGTGGAAGTTCTTCGAGCGAAGGGCACCGCGAACTCCCGAAGTCACCCGATGGGCGCGATCTTGCCGAAAGGACTCGACGGGCTTACCGAGATCGAGATCGTACGTATTCGCTGCGGAATTCCGAACTTCAAACCCTGACCGAAGTCGGCAAGTTCCGCGTCGTGGATGTCAGCGATCTTGCAAAGTTCGCTTACGCCGGCGACCGCGCGTGGATGGAAACCGACATCCGCAATCTCGAACGCCAGGGACTCGCTCAACAGCATCGCACAAGCCCTCTAAAAGACGAATCCCGCCAAGTCGTCACCCTCACAAATCGTGGTAGGCGTTTTCTCCGCAGACACGATTTTGTCCGCAAAGACCAAGCGCTCTATCACGGCATCGTGAAGCTGAAAGAGGCAAAGCACGATGCCGATTTGTATCGTCTCTATCAGAAAGCAGCCAACGAGATCGAATGTAAGGGCGGGAAGGTCTCGCGCGTTGTCCTCGATTATGAGTTCAAACAACAGCTCTATCGCAAGCTCGGCAAAGCCCAGGCGGCAAACGATCCAGACCTCGAAACGCGCAAGGCCCAATTCGCGCGCGAGCTTCAGCTGCCCGTAGTCGAAGGCAAGGTTGTCCTCCCCGACATGCGCATCGAGTACGAAACGCAGGAAGACGGCCTGGCCCGCGTGGACCTGGAACTCGCTTCCGGCCATTACCATGCCAGTCATCTAGCGGAAAAAGCCCGCGCCGGATTCCGAATCTATGCCCGACCGGAGGACGCAGCTCGTTTGCGCCGCGTGCGCGATGAACGCGAAATCACGACGGCAATCTTGAGTCTCTGATGCGATTCCCTGAGCACAGCATCGAGAACCTTCGCGGTCTCGGCTACACGGAGGATGAAGCACGATTCCTTTACCTTGTGGCCACGCACTCCGGCTATTTCGCCACCCGTCAGTTTCTGAATTTCACCGGAGCCAAGAGCGGCGACCGCAGCATAGCCCTCACACAGAAGGTCCTTGGCAAAGGGCACGCCAACGCTCGCCTGCTCCTCCGAAACGGTCGCGTTTATCACCTCTTCTCGCGCGTCGTGTATCGCGCCATTGGACGCCAAAATCTTCGCAACCGCCGCGAGCATGGTCTTGAACACATCCGTTCTCGCCTTGTCATCCTCGACTTCATTCTCGCCCATCTCGATTACGAGTACGTTGAAACCGAGCAGGACAAGCTGCGCTATTTCCTCAGCCAGATGAACGTCCCAAAGCAACAGCTCCCCACCAAAACCTATCGCGGAGCGATCAGCAGAGACGCTACCGAGCGCTACTTCGTCGATAAATTCCCGATGTTCTTCCGGCCCCATGCAGGTACTCCCCCTGTGGTCTCCTTCACCTTTATCGATCCCGGCTACGCCACACTGAACAATTTCGACTCCCATTTGCTGACCTACGCTGGACTCTTCCGCACACTTCCGAACCTTAATCTCGTTTATGTTGCGACCCGTCCACGGCACTTCGAAGCCGCCCGCCAGATGTTTCTCTCGCGTGTGGATCGCCCTCTCAACATCGACCCCGGCGAAGAAGTCCTCGACTATTTCCGCATCCGCAAGTATTGGGAGACCAAGCAGTACGACAAGTTCACAAACGAAGATGTTCTCCGCCTCCATGGGTACGTGCACAAGTTCGCGAGCCAGCGCTATCAGGAACGCTACCCGGCATGGCGCGACGGCCAAGTATCGGACGCGATGATTTCATCCTATTTTCGCGACCTCGCGCCGAAACGAAAGGTCGCCTTCGAGAGCGAATTGGTGGACGGCCAAGCCGCACTGTTTGAGTCCAAACCACACCGGCAGCGCGTGGGATTTGATTCGCAGCCGCTGAACGTTCGCGACACCCACCATTTCAGCGAAGTTTTCAGTTCACCTTTCGAGAGAGGACCCGGAAAAGCCCAGCCGGACTAAGCAAATGCGCGACGCACAGACCCTACATCAGGACGCGGCCAAGACTTCTACTTCGGTCGGGAGCGACCCCACACATTTCGGGCAAGTGCGGCCCAAAATGTATTCGTGGAGTCGCTCCCGCCCTCAGTACGCGTTCCGCGTGAAATGTTGGCCGCGTCCCGAAATCCGAAAATGCAAACTCAAATGCCGTGCGCAATGCATTCAAGCCATCACAAGAGGAGGCCAGCCGTGCCAATCCTGAAAGCGCCACCCAAATCACCCAAGACCACAGCGGTCCAACTGCGGCTTGACGACGAGACCCGAACCAAGCTCATCAAGTACGCAGAGTACCTCGATTCCCCGCCATCATACGTCGTCACCGAAGCGCTGAAACTTCTCTTTCGACGAGACAAGGAGTTTCAGGCTTGGCTCGCCAATCAACCCGTACAAAACGACGCGGCAACTTCCGAAGAACAATCCGCCTAATCGGAGACGAATCGAATTCCCATGCAGCTCCGCACCCAATTCGGTACGCGGAAGAACCCAGCGTCTTCAAGACAGCATGGCTCCCGCTTCGCAGCTCCCACGGCAACACAAGAAGCTTGCATCCATCATTCGCAGGAAATAGACGGGCCAGCACTGAAAAGCTCAGTTCCCAAAGTTAATTCCGAAACTAACCCGCATGCCGCGCCGCAACGCGCGGCCACAGCGGGAGAACCCGCAGCAAAGCCCAACCGCCTACTTACCGTTCACGAAGTCGCCGAGCTGTTGCGGGTGCCCGTTTCCTGGGTTTACAGCCGCACGCGCAAGCGCACCATCGACCGTCTGCCCGGCTATCGCATCGGAAAATACTGGCGCTTCAGCGAGACGGAAATACTGGCATGGGTAAAACGCCAGCGCGAGGTCAAGCATGCCGCTTGACGCACGCGTTACACTCGTTGCTGACGCAGGGAAATGCGGACGAGCCAACGGAAAGGATGCAATGGCACGCCCGCGTTACCAAGATGGCAGTTTGTTTGTTCGAGGCAAGCGCACTAAAGTTTGGATTGCACGCTGGAGGGAGGACGTGATCCGAGAAGACGGAACGCTGGACCGCACACAACGCACCGTAGTTCTCGGGAGTTTAAGCGAACTCTCGCGGCGCGAAGCTCGCGCATTGCTCCAAGAGCGAGTCTCCGAAATCAACCAGGGACGGCATCGCGTTCGGCCTGTGATAACTCTTGAAAAGTTTGCGCGAGAGCATTGGCATGCTGGCGCGTTGTTGGCCCTAAAACCGAGCAGCGCTAATTACTACAATTTCCAGCTCGACCGACACATCATCCCGGCCCTCGGGTCACATCGGTTGTGCGACGTGACTCGTCCGGTCATTCAACAGTTCCTTGTCGAACGCAAGCGTAAGGGATACTCCAGCTCCACAATCCACGGCATTCGCACCACGTTAGCCAAGGTGCTTCAAGCCGCGGTGGAGCATGGATATCTCGAAAGCAATCCCGCAAGAGCGATCCAGATCGGCGAGCGAGAACCTAAACAAGAACGACCGGTTCTCTCGCCGACTGAATTACGAACGCTCATTACCCACCTCGCCGATCCGTGCCGAACACTCGTAACTGTGGCCGTTCTCACTGGCATGAGAATCGGCGAGATCCTGGCGCTCCGCTGGAAGCGGGTTGATTTCCAGCGGCGCACCGTCGAAGTGGCAGAAACGTATTCCGATGGTCAGTTTGGCTCGCCGAAGACAAGGAGTAGTCGCCGAGCAATCCCGATGAGTCTCGCTCTGCAAGAAACGCTCCAAACGCATCGGCTAGCCTCTACGCGGACCGGCCCTGACGAACTCGTTTTCTGCACGGCTGCGGGAACGCCGCTCAGTCCGAAGAACCTCTACAATCGCGTACTCGCACCGACATGCGACCGCATCGGATTGCGCCGTGTCTCGTGGCACTCTTTCCGGCATTCCAGCGCGACGCTTCTAGGCGAAGTGGGCGAGTCGCTAAAAACAGTTCAGGCGATATTGGGCCACTCCGACCTCGAAACGACGCTAAACACGTACATGCACGCGATCCCAGACTCGCAACGGCGTGCGGTCGAGCGAGTAGGAGGGGTTTTGTTCCCAGATGTTCCCAAATCGGCTCCGGTGTCAACCGAAGCCGGAAGGGTCAACTGATTCTGTACAAGGTATTTACGGAGAGAATTTGGTGAGCCGCCCAGGACTCGAACCTGGAACCCGCTGATTAAGAGTCAGCTGCTCTACCATTGAGCTAGCGGCCCGAAGAGGGATTTCTATTCTAGCATGAGCGGGCATGCGCCAAGCATGAAGCAGCCTCAGCGGCGCAGCGTCGCGGCGATATCTTTTGCCACTTGTCGCGCCCGCACCAAATCGCCGGGTCCAAATGAAATGGCCGCCACGCGAGCGTGCCCTCCTCCGCCGTGCTTCTCGCATAGAGACGCAAGATTCACGCCGTCTGGAGGCTCCTTCCACGGATTCGTTCCTACCGACACTTTGGCGCGCGTTGGCGACGCGCTGAGTCCCACGGAGTACAGCGCGTCCGGATACAAATAGTAGGGAATAAATTTGTTGTAGCCTTCCAAATCGAGATCGCTCACGTCGAAATAAACGACCCCGCCGCGCGAATCGGCGCGCTCGCGCATGATGTCAATCGAGCGCCTGTGCCGCTCGAGCAATCCCGGCAAGTATTTCTGCACGATCGGCAGCCGCTCGATATCGCTCAGGGGACGCGTCGCCAGCTCTGGAATCAGGCACGGCACCATGTTCGGATCGGGTGCGGCCTCGATCACCAGCGCGATGCGCGTAGCCGGCTCAGCCAGTCCGACCGCTGTTTCCGGCGACTCGAATTGTGCGCCATCGATGATGTCGCCCCAGTTAATGAGCTCGGCGATCGGCGCGGCGTTAAAGCCGAACTTCTCCGCGGCGATCGTCGCCAGAAATTTCGTGCACGATTTGTAGGTCGGATCGTAAAACTTCTTGCCCGAGCGGTCGTTGCGGAAGTGTTCGGCGTCTTCCGGCTTTAAGAACGCGCTCTGATGATGATCGAACCACCACGTCAATTTCGGCGAACTGGAATATTTGAAATCGACGATGGCGTTCTCGTCGCCGTCGAATGTGTCCGGCTCGAATGGCTGGGAGGCCTTGTGCGTCATCCCCGTGTAAAAAAACTCTGCGTTCGCGTCAACGCACTCGCGGTAAAAGCGCGAAAAAATGGCCGACGACGACGCACCGTCAAAACATTTGTCGTGAAAACAAACCCGGACCCTCAAGCACCATCTCCTCTGTCCGCGCGACCCCGCTGCCTTCTCCCGTCCAAGGAAAGCCAATTAAGATGGATGCTCGTGCGCCGGATGTCAAGAGCGAACCGCAAGACTAAGCTTCGCTATTCCCCGAGTAACTTGCGTTCACCCGCCCCTGGCGTTTATACTGAGTGTGCTTCGAGACTGGGTCGCACAAAACAGTGGGCGCGAGCCCACTTTTTTGTTGGGCGCGATTTCCCGGATCGTTGGGCGGCTCGGAGCCTCCATCGGTTGCGCTTGGCCGATGGGATAAGACAGTGCCCCAGCGGGGAGGGCTTTCGGCCCCGAGAGGCCATGGATCTGGCGAAGATACGCGAGGCGGCGGAACGGGTGGCTCGTTCGGAAGGCCTCGATATTTTTGATGTGGAATGGAAGGTCGGCAAGCAGCGGCTCCTGCGGGTCTATATCGACCGCGTGCCCGATCCAGCCAGCCCGGAAAGCAGCGTTGGAATCAGCCACGCGGATTGCGAACGGGTCAGCCAGCAACTGAGCGTGATTCTAGATGTGGAGGATCTGGTCCCGGGACCCAGCTACGTGCTGGAAGTCAGCTCCCCGGGGCTCGACCGCAAGCTCATCAAGGCCTCGGATTACGAGCGCTTCACCGGGCGGCTGGCGCGCATCCGGGTGAACGAGCCGATCGAGAACCAGAAGTTTTTTGAAGGGCGGCTCGCGGGATATTCGAACGGCAGCGTGAAGTTGACGGTAAAAGGCCGCGAACTATCGGTGCCGTTTGCCGATATTCGCAAAGCGAATTTGGTGGTGGAGCTTTAGTTTTTCAGGGAGACACGGGCATGGCGAGTCTGCTGTACCAGACAATCGAGCAGATCAGCCGGGAAAAGCATATCGAACCGGAGGTCATCGTCGCGGCCATCGAAGACGCGATGGTGGTGGCGGCGCGCAAATACTATCGCACGGAGGAGAATCTCCGTTCTAAGTTCAATCCGGAGACCGGACACGTGGACGTGTACGCGGTGCAGACCGTGGTGGACGAAGTCGCCGACCCAGCGCGGGAGATTTCTCTCGCGGAGGCCCGCAAATTCGATCCCGCAATCGAAATCGGCGGCGAAATCACTCGGCCCAAGCCCACCGATGTGCTCGGGCGGATCGCCGCGCAAACCGCCAAGCAGGTGATTTTGCAGAAAGTCCGCGAAGCGGAGCGCGACACGGTTTTTAACGAATATCACACGCGCGTGGGCGAGCTGGTTAACTGCGTGGTGAAGCGCACGGAAGGCCCCGATCTGATCGTCGATTTGGGACGCACCGAAGCACGCCTTCCAAAGCGCGAGCAATCGCGCCTGGAGGCGTACAACATCGGCGACCGCCTGCGCACCACGATCCGCGCGGTCGAGCGAGCCGCCAAGGGCCCGCAGGTCGTGGTTTCGCGCGCCGATCCCATTCTCGTGCAGCGACTGTTCGAGATGGAAGTCCCGGAGATCTATGACGGGACGGTGCAGATTCGCGCCGTCGCGCGCGAAGCCGGCGAGCGCACCAAAATCGCGGTCGAGAGCCGGGATAAGGACGTCGATCCCGTGGGCGCTTGCGTCGGGATGAAGGGCATGCGGGTGCAGTCGATCATTCGCGAACTTCGCGGGGAAAAGATCGACATTATTCCGTACAGCGAAGACACCGTAACGTTCGCGCAGAAGGCTCTCAGCCCGGCCAAAGTGACGCGCGTGCAAATCGTTGATCCGGAAGAAAAGCGGCTCGAAGTGATCGTCGAGGACACGCAGCTTTCGCTGGCCATCGGCAAAAAGGGCCAGAATGTGCGCCTGGCCAGCAAGCTGATCGGCTGGAACATCGATATCAAGAGCGAGGAAGAAAAGCGCCGCGAAATCGAAGCGCAGATGACTGCGCTCACTTCGCCGGGCACGCCGCTCTCCGATCTTGCCGGAGTAGGGCCGAAAACCATCGAAAAGCTCGAAGCGGCCGGTATTACCTCAATCGAAAAGCTCGCGGATATGACTCCCGAGCAGCTCGTTGAAATTCCTGGCATCGGTGAGAAAATGGTGGAGAAGATTCACCAATCCGTCGCGGCCTATTTCGAGGCTTTGGACGCGCAATCGGCGGCAGCGGCCGAGCAAACCGTTACGGCAGAGGTTGCTGAAGACGAGGCGGCGGAAGCAACTCCCGAAAGCTCTGAAGAGGCATTCTCCAGCGAAGCCGAGTCCGATGGCTCCGCATCCGCCCAAGCGGAACCGGCCGCCGACGCAGGCGAGACATCGGAGGAGGAAGTTCCGGCCGAAGAGCAGTCCGCCGCCGAATCGGACGAGGCCACGCAAGAAGCCTCCGCGTCGGAGGAGGGCAATGAAAATTAGGTTCTCGCCGATCGCGAAGAGCGCCCGGCGGGAATGAATAGGTTGATAAAACTAGAACTAAGGAACGAATGACAGATTCCAATCAAATACGAATTAACGAGCTCGCTCGCGAGCTTGAAATTAAGGCCAAGGTGCTGATCGAGTACCTGCCGCAAATTGGCGTCACGGAAAAGAAAACGCACTCGAGCTCGCTTGATATCGAGCACGCGGAACTCGTGCGCAAGCATTTTCGCCAGTTGGCGGATGAAGAAGCAGCAGCGGAAGCAGCTAAAACTGCGCCGAAAAGGCAGGCAAAACCCGCGCCCGCTGCCGCCGCGCCGGTGCCTCCAGCAACTGCTCCACGCCCGTCCGCGCCTGCAGCGCCTACTGCGCCAGCCCGCACTGCGATTCCCGCTCCGAGCGCGCCTTCTCCGGCGGCGTTTGCTCCGCGCCCTGCGCCTACAGCCGGGCCTCCGCGCCCCAGCGCGACGCCCGCCCCCCAGGCACAACCTCCGGCTCCAGCAGCAGCACGACCGGCCGCATCCGTGCAGCCGCCAACCGCTCCGAGACCTGCTCATCCTGCGGGCAGGCCACCAGTAGCGCCAGCGCAACCATCGGCTCCGATGCAACAACGTCCCGCAGCCGCCGCGCCCGCCGGAACGACGCTACAGGCCGGTCAGCCCGCTCAGCGTCCGGGCAGCAGCGCACCGCTGCGGCCCGGGACTGTGCCCTCGCGTTCAGAGAGTGCCCCCACAAGCGGACAGAGACCGCCATTGCGTCCTGGCCAGCCACTTCAGAGCCGTCCAGCGCCTGGCGCGCCGCAAGGCATGCGCCCGGCAGCGGCTCCGGGACAACCTCGCCCAGGAGGACCGCCGCGACCTGGCTCGGCGCCTCCGGGCCGATTTCCACAGCGTCCCAGCGGTTCGCGTCCCGGAGGGCCGCGCCCTGGAGGCCCTCGACCCGGTGGGCCGGGTGGCGTAGCCGGAATCCCGAAAGCCGAACCTGGTAAGCCGCTCTACGCGCGAAAACCGCCCGCCGCAACGCGCGGCCGTCCGCTGATCGAGAAGCGATTCGCGGAAGGAGAGCGGCGTCTGCATCCCGTTCGCACGCGTCCCGGCGCAGCGGGAGCACGCGGGACGGCGCAGGCCGAGCCCGTCGCTCCCGTTCAGCGCGAACCGCGCGAGGTGACGGTCACCGAAGGAATCACCATCCGCGAGCTCGCTGAAAAACTCGATATCCGCGCCAAGGATTTGCTTAAGACGCTACTCGATCGCGGCATGTTTGCCAGCATCAATCAGGCGCTCGACGTGGCCACGGCCACGAGCCTCGCCGAATCGTTCAACGGCATCGTGAAAGTGGTGACGTTCGAAGAACAACTGGTGGAAGAAGAGAAAGTCCGCGAGGAACGCACCGGCAATCTGCAACCGCGCGCTCCGGTGGTCACCGTGATGGGCCACGTCGATCACGGCAAGACCAGCTTGCTCGACGCCATTCGCGAGACCGAAGTGGCCGCCGGCGAAGCCGGAGGCATCACGCAGCACATCGGCGCCTACGAAGCTCACGTGGGCGATCGGCGAATCGTGTTCATCGACACGCCGGGCCATGAAGCATTCACGCGCATGCGCGCGCGCGGCGCGAAAGTGACCGACATTGTGGTGCTGGTCGTCGCCGCCGACGATGGGGTGATGCCGCAGACCGAAGAGGCCATCGCGCACGCGAAAGCCGCCGGCGTGCCGATCGTGGTGGCGATAAATAAAATCGATAAACCCGAGGCACAGCCCGAGCGCGTGAAGCGGCAGCTTGCCGATCGCGGCCTCATGCCGGAAGAGTGGGGCGGCGAAACCGTGATGGTCGATGTCTCCGCCAAAACCAAGAAGAATCTGCCGCGGCTGCTCGAAATGATCCTGCTGGTGGCCGATCTGCGCGAGCTGAAGGCCGATCCAGACGCGCCTGCCAGCGGCACGGTGCTCGAATCGCGCGTCGATAAAGGCCGCGGCCCGGTCGCGACCGTGCTGGTACAAAACGGCACTCTGCATGTGGGCGATGTCTTCATCGTGGGCGCCGTTTACGGCAAAGTGCGGGCGATGTTTGACGATCGTGGCCGTGCGATAAAGCAGGCCGGCCCGGCTACGCCGGTCGAAGTCCTCGGCTTGCAGGGCGTTCCCGAAGCGGGCGATCCATTCCAGGTCGCGGACGAAGCGAAAGCCCGCCACATCGTCGAGTACCGGCAATCCAAGCAACGCGAGGCATCGCTCGCCAAGACCGCTTCTTCCGGCCGGCTCACGCTAGACCAGCTCCACGAACAGCTGCGCGCCGGCGAAGTGAAGGAGCTGCCCGTGGTGATCAAGGCCGACGTGCAAGGCTCGGTCGAAGTGCTGAGCGAAATGCTGCCGAAGATTTCGACCGATGAAGTGAAGCTCAAGGTCATCCAGGCAAGCGTCGGCGCGGTGACCGAATCGGACGTGATTCTCGCGTCCGCCTCGAATGCCGTGATTGTGGCGTTCAACGTGCGGCCGGAGCGAAAGGCCAGCGATCTGGCGCAACGCGAAGGCGTGGACATCCGCCTGCACACCATCATCTACGAACTGATTGACGAAATGAAGAAGGCCATCTCCGGATTGCTCGCGCCGGTGATCAAGGAGACGTTCCTGGGCCGCGCCGAGGTGCGGGACACGTTCCGCGTGAAAGGCGTCGGCATGATCGCCGGGTGCTCGGTGCAGGAGGGCATTTTGAAGCGCGATGCGGATGTTCGCGTATTGCGCGACAACGTGGTGATATACACCGGCCGCGTAATTTCGCTGCGGCGCTTCAAGGAAGACGTCAACGAGGTCCGTGCGGGATTCGAATGCGGCGTGGGCGTTTCGAATTTCAGCGATGTGAAGGTGGGCGACATCCTGGAGTGCTTCAAGATCGAGAGAACGGCGGCCCCGGAAGTGCTGGCGGGGGAGACCACGCGCTGACGGAAGCGCGCACGCGGACAGCGAGCGAATAGGGCGTAAGCGGACTCTCCCTCGCGAAATTTAATTGGGGGGCGAAAATGCCAATCGGCCTCCTCACCCTGGAAATTCACATTCCGGATGCGCGGTCATTAAAGGACAAGCGGCAGGTGGTGCGCAGCTTGAAGGACCGTCTGCGAGCGCACTTCAACGTCGCCGTCGCGGAACTGGATCATCAGGACCTATGGCAGCGCGCCCGCGTCGGAGTGGTGAGCATTTCCGGCGACGGCAGGCACCTGGAAGAATCGCTGCAAGCGGTCGCCGAGGAATCGGAGCGCGTACTGGGGCGCGATCTGGTCTCGCAGGAAATCGAGTATTTTGAGGACCAAACATGAGCGTTGGGGGACATCGCGCCGAGCGGGTGGCCGAGGAAATTCGCACCGAAGTGAGCCTCATGCTGGCGGGTGAGCTGAAAGACCCGCGGCTCGCGGTTCCGGTGACGGTAACGGAAGTGCGCCTGCGTCCGGACATGCGCGCGGTGCGCGTGTACGTCGAGTTGGCCGGCACGAAGCAAGAGCGCGAATCGGCGCTTGCGGGCCTGAAGAAAGCGGCGGGCTTTGTCCGGCACGAACTGGTGGAGCGGCTCCAGTTGCGCCGCGCGCCGGAGGTGCTATTTCTGCTGGATGAATCCGAGGAATACGGCCATCACATCGACGAGCTTCTGCAAAAGGTGCATCGCCAAGACAAATCGTGAGAGCGCCCGCACGATGGCGATGCTCGTGACGGATATCTGGCGGGCCAGCTCGCTACGTACCATCGTGTCGCCCCAAACCTGATGCCTCGTACTCCACAGCCTGCTCCCATCGACGGAATCCTGGTCATCGATAAACCGCGGGGGAAAACCTCGCACGACGTGGTGGAGGCCGTGCGCCGCATGGCTGGCTTTCGCCAGATCGGGCACTTCGGCACGCTCGATCCGCTGGCGACGGGAGTGCTGGTGCTGGCGCTGGGACGTGCGACGCGCCTGGCACGGTTTTATTCCGGCAGGCGAAAACGGTACACCTGCGCCGCGCGTTTCGGCTTCGCGACAGACACGTACGACGCCGATGGCGAGCCGCTTTCGCCAGACACAGCGCCCATTCTCGACGACTTGAAGTTGCAAGAGCTGGCCTCGCGCTTTATCGGGAACATTCGCCAGACTCCGCCGGCGTTCTCGGCAAAGAAGATTCACGGGAGACCGGCGCATCATCTCGCCCGCAAGCACAAGCCGGTGGAACTCGCGCCGGTCGAGGTGCAAGTTTACGACTTCCAGATCACCGGAGTGGAAGGGTCGATTGCGCGATTTACGGTGGAGTGCGGCGCCGGCACTTACATACGATCGCTAGCGCACGATTTGGGGAAACTGCATGGAGCGGGCGCGCATCTGGCGGAAATCGTGCGCACGGCTGTTGGCGAGTTCACAATCGATCAGGCGATACCGCTCGACGAACTCGCGGCGGACGCCAAAGCTGGGAAACTCGCCTCGCTTGTGATTCCGCTCGAACATCTGCTGCCGGAATTGCCGCGCGCGGTGGTGCTTCCGATCCTGGAAAAACGCATCCGGAATGGTGCGAAGTTCAATCTCCCGCTATCGCAAATTCAATCCGGCCAGGCGGCCGCCGCGCAAGGAGCGCCCGCGCAGCTCGATTCAGGCGAGTGGAAACCGCCGCGGCTGCGCGTATTCAATCAGCGGAACCGCCTGATCGCCATCGCGGAACCGGTGACGCCGCGGACGTATCAGCCCGTGCTGGTTCTCGACTCCGCGCCGTAACCGCCAAGGGCGCTTAGCGCTGCTGATTACTCCGCTGCGGAAAGTCTTGCCCGGGCGGGACCGTCTGGGGCTGAGGCGCACCGGGAGAGAGATTTCCAGGCGCAGGCGGCGCGGGTCTTGCAATCGACGGAAACCGCCCACCCGGTGCGAAGCCGCCGCGCGTGAATCCACCAATCCCGCCTTCCAGAGAACCCTGCCCTGCATAGATGATCTGGTCCTTGCGGGGCGCGAAGCGCACCATGCGCGGAGTGACCAGAATGAGCAGCTCGGTTGACTGGTTTTGCGCGTTTTGATCCGAGGAGAGCCACTGAATGCCCGGCAACTGGCCGAGGCCAGGAAGGCCGTTCAGCGCGTTGGTGCTTTGCGTTTGCAAAAATCCGGCGAGAACGGCGGTGCGGCCTTCCCTGACGCGAACGGTTTGATCCACGGACTGGTTACTAATTACAGGAATCGAATTGAAGCTCTGGCCGGCGAGGCTGCTATTTTCGAAGTGAAGTTCGAGCGTAACGTCGCCGTTTGCATGGATGCGGGGAGTGGCTTTGATTTTCAGGCCGATGTCGAGGTATTCGGCGCCCGGGAAAATGCTGCTGGAAAGCGGGTTGCTAATGCCATTGAAACTGGAGGAGTTCAAGATCACGGTCACGTCGTTGGAAGTGTGATTAGCGGTGGCGACATCCATTTTGCCGTCGTTGTTGAAATCCGCGGAAGCGATCGAAACCGGAGACTGGTCCACTGGCAATTCGAAATTCGGGCCAAAAAGACCGCTGCCGAGATTGAGCAGGACAGACACGGCGTTATCGCTTCGATCTGCAACGGCGAGATCGTTCGCGCCGTCGATATTGAAATCGCCGACGGCGATCGAAGCCGGTCCGTTTCCCGCCGGAAAATCGCGGATCGTGCCGGGCGCGAACGTTCCATTGCCGACGCTCGTGTTGTTGATATTGGACTGGCCGAGCAGGATTGTGACGGTGTTGCCGGTGTTCGCCGAAGTCGGCGCGCCGCTATTGGCGACGGCCAGATCGGTGATGCCGTCGCCGTTGAAGTCGGACGCGGCCACGAAAATTGGCGAATTCCCGGTTGCATAATCCACGCGATTCTGAAACGTGCCATCGCCGTTGCCGAGGAATACAGAGACGGTGTCGTTGCCTTCATCGGCGACGGCCAGATCGATAAAGCCGCTACCAGTAAACGTTCCGGTCGCAAGCCCCGCGGGCTTGTAGCCCCCTGGAAGCTGAATCAGCGACGGGGACGAGGACGATGTGCTGAAGGTCCCGTTGGAATTGATCTGGAAAATGGAGATGGAATTGTCGTTTTGGTTGGAGACGGCCACATCCACATTGCTGCCAGCCTGCCCGCTGTGAAAATTGGCCACGGCCACGGCAACCGGCAGATTGCCGGTTGGCGCGCTGACCGCCGGCTGAAAGGTTCCGTCGCCGTTGCCAAGTAAAAGGGAAACGTTTCCGCCCGTCCCGCTGGCGGTTGTGCTGGTTACGACTAAGTCTTCGTGGCCGTCTCCGTTGAAGTCGTGTGCGGCAAGCGCAGTCGGCTGAAATCCGGCGGGCAGCTGAATTGTGGTGGCGGGCTGGAACGTGCCATCCCCATTCCCCTGCAGAATGGAAATGGTGCCGTCCGCTTCGTTGGCAACGGCGAGGTCGGTAGTGCTGGTCGAAGAAAGATCGTGGAAATTGGCGGCCACGATCGCCGATGGCGATGTGCCAGCCGCGTAATTGGTGGTCGGGAAGTTCGTGGAACTGACGCCCGGCACCGTCGCCCCGGTTCCCGCGAGGCTCGAGGAAAAAGCTGCCAGCGAAACGGGGATGCGATCCCCCACAAAAAAACTGGCTGGCTGTCCATCCTGCGCACGCAGTAGCACGCGCTGGCCGCGTTTCACGAGGGAAAGCATTTCGGAAAAATTCGCCGTCATTCCAGGCATGGTTGCCAGAAAGGTCGTCTCGCCTCCGCCGAATGCAATCAGCGGAGGGATCAGAGAGCCGAGACCTATTTGTCCGGAATTCAGCAAAGACGCGACCTGCGACGGCGGCAATCCCGAGAGCGACGAAGGCAACCCGAAGATCTGATTGATGACGTTCACCAGCGACGTTCCGCCCGCTTCGACTTGCTGAATCTGCTGCGGATTGAGCGAGAAAGCCCTTGACGATTGCGGCGGCACGATGCCCAGATCCCGGGCGTAATTGCGGTCCACCTGCAAGATCTCAAATTCCAGAATCATCTCGCCCGGAGGCTGCTCTAAATCGCGAACCAGCTCCGAAGCGACCGCGATGGCTTGTGGATCGGCGCGGAGGGTAATCGTCCGGCTGGCGGTATCGAGGCTCGATCGGGTGACGCCGGCAATCTCCCGAACGGTGCGAAACATTTCGGTCATCTCGTCCGGAGTTACGGAGGCCGGCAGCAGGACAGTTCGGGCGAGAGACGGCTCGTAATCGCGGCGCTTCTGCGGCGTGTTGTCCGTCACAAAAAACAGATGGCCGGAAAGCGGGCGCCAAAATGTGCCGGTCGCATCCCCCAGCAGCCGCGCGGCTGTGGGAAAATCGACTCCGCTAACCTGAAAGCGCACTTGGCGCGAAGCCATGTCCACGTCGAACGCCACGTCCACGCCAAATTTTCGCGCCAACTCTTCGTAGGCTCCCTTCGTATCACCCCGGTAATTGAAATCTCGTTTGCCCGGCTGATACTCGAGCCGCACTTCCCCTGCCAGGCTGCGCGTCTCCTGCTGCTGAACCGGAACAGGTTTCGCGGCGGCGAGTTCCGCGATTCGCGAGCGCACCACCGCATTAAGCGGGTCAAGGTAGCTGGCCTCGCGCAATTCCCGCACCGCCTCGTCAATGCGGCCCTCGACGGCGTCGCGCTCTGCCGTATTGACCTTGATCTGCACAATCCGGCTTTTGGCCATTTCGCGCATCAGGAAATACTCACGGTCATTGGGAGCGAAGCTGACGGCCTGCGCGTAATCCTCGTAGGCGGTCTGCCAATCCTGCACCTGCTCGGCCCGCAGCGCGCGGCGATATGCGTCCTTGGCTTTCTTGGGATCGGGTTTCGCAGCCGGCGCAAGACTTACCTCCGGCGATGAACCGAGAGATCGCCGAGGCGCCTGCGTAGCGGCTTGACCGAATACGGAACAGGGAACCACGGCCACCGCAACCAAAGACGCTAAGACGGCACACCCTGCGCGAGCAGGAAACCAGCACTTCCGCGCAATTCGCTCCGGCGGCATAGAAAAACGTGAGATGGTCATTGTACAGGGTTTGCCGTCAGATGGCGGTTGAGGCGACAAATTAATGGCGCTCGGGTGCAAGAAAGCTGGCGAAAATAATTGAACTTAAGCCGGGTTTGCAGTAGACTTTTCTTGTAGTTGTAACTCCTTATCAACTGGACTTGAATGATCTCAGCCCTCCTAGTGGCGCTCCGCGAAGGCGTCGAGGCCGCGCTCGTCGTCGGCATCGTGCTTGTCTATTTGGACCGCAGTGGACGGAGTTCCCTCAAAAGGTACGCGTGGGCCGGCGTGTTTCTGGCAGTGCTGGCGAGCATCGGCGCCGCGATCGGCCTCCAGCAACTCCAGATCAGCGAAGACGGATTTGAAGGCGTATTGATGTTGGTCGCCGCCGTCTTGGTCGTCAGCGTAATCATCTGGATGAATCACGTTGCGCACAGCTTGCGCAAGGAAATCGAAAGTCGCGTGGAAAGCTACGCAGCAAAGACGACGAGCGCAGCCGGCTGGGGCATCGGGGCGTTTGTCTTCTTCCTGGTGGTGCGCGAAGGCGCCGAACTGGTGCTCATATTGCGCGCCGTGGAGCTTTCGACGGAGGGGCTGCAAGTCTGGATCGGCACGATTTTGGGAATCGCGCTGGCGGTAGCGGTCGGCTATTTCTTTTTTCAAGGGACGCTGCGCATTCCCCTGCACCGATTTTTTCGCGCGACGAGCATCATTCTGATGGTCGTCGCATTCCAACTGGCGCTGACCGGGCTTCACGAACTTAGCGAAGCACAATGGATCTGGTCGAGCAAGGCAGAAATGGCTACGATCGGGCCAATTGTCCGCAACGAAGTTTTCTTTTTCGCGGTGATCCTGGGCGTCGCGGCTTTGGTGGTTTTGCGCGAATGGTTTGGCGCACGCCGTCCGGCTGACGATCCCAACTTGAACGCCGCCGAGCGGCGCAAGCTTGAATGGGAGTTCAAGAAGCAGCGGCGCTGGAGCTTCGCGGCGGCGACGTTGTGCGCGGTGGTGATCGTTTCGCTGGCCGCCGAATTCGCGTACGCGCGGGTAACTAACGCGCAGTCCCCCGCCACGATTCTGCACGCGCAAAACGGCGAAGTGCGCGTGCCGCTCACGCAAGTTCGCGACACCAAGATGCACTTTTACACCGCGGACGTGAATAACACGGCGGTGCGCTTCTTCATCATTCACGAGAGCAGCGGCGATTACGTCGTCGCGCTGGATGCCTGCCAGATTTGCGGCTGGGCGGGTTACCGTCAGGAAGGCCAGAACGTAGTTTGCCGCAACTGCGGCTCCGCGATCTATATCCCGTCTATCGGGCAAAAGGGCGGCTGCAATCCGATTCCGGTGAAGGCCAGCGTGGCCGGCAACAACGTGGTGATCGATCTTTCCGCGCTGCAAGCCGCGGCGTCGAAAGTTCACTCCTAAGGCCATGTTTACCCGGCTAGTGAAGGAATCGTTCGTGCGCAATCCGCGCCGCAAGGCGCTGACGGCGGCGGCGCTCGTGCTGGGCATGGCGGTTGCGACGGCTACGCTGAGCGTGGCGCTTGAAGTGGGCGACCGCATGGCGCGCGAGTTTCGCAGCCTCGGCGCTAATCTTCTGGTGACGCCCGCATCCGATTCCCTGCCCCTGCAAATCGGCGGAGTTGATTACCGGCCTGTAAACGAAGGCGCGTATCTGAAGGTGTCCGATCTCGGGAAACTGAAGATAATTTTTTGGCGCAACAACATTCTCGGGTTTGCGCCGTTTCTGGACGTTCCGGCAACGATCGCGGGAAAAGAGGATATTCACACCACTCTGATCGGCACCTGGTACGAGCACGAAGTGCCGGTGCCAGATGGAACGACGTTCAAGACCGGCGTGAGCTCCACCCACCCGTGGTGGAAAATGCAAGGCCGCTGGTTCGATGACCGCGCGAAAGAATGCGTAATCGGCTCCACGCTCGCGGCGAATTATCCGGGCGGAATCACTCCGGGGCAGACGATTCAAATCTCAGCCCGCGCGGACGGGAGCGGCGCCGCGGCCCAGCCGATCGCGCTGACCGTTACCGGCATCGTCTCGACCGGCGGCGCGGAAGACAACGCCGTGCTCGCGCCGCTTTTTATCGCGCAACAGTTTTCCGGACATGCGGGCGAATTCCGCGAGCTTTTCGTCAGCGCATTGACCAAACCCTCCGACGCGTTTGCCAAGCGCGATCCGAGAACGCTGACGCCGGCGGAATACGACCGCTGGTATTGCTCGCCCTATCCTTCGTCGATCGGCTTTCAAATTCAGCAGGCGCTGCCCGGTACGGACGTGCGCGCGATTCGTCGCGTAGCCGAAACGGAGGGCCGCGTCCTTTCGCGGATCAGCGCCCTGCTCTGGATCGTGACGCTTGCGGCGCTGGCCGCCGCGATGCTGGCCGTGGCAGCCACGTCCGCCGCTACAATTCTCGAGCGACGCGTTGAGATCGGCATCATGAAGGCCATCGGCGCGTCGAATTCGCTGGTATCCGGAATATTTCTGGTTGAGCAACTCATGCTCGCGGTGATCGGCGGCGCGATCGGCTACGCATGCGGGTCCGCGCTCGCGCGCGTGCTGGGCCAAACCGTGTTCGGCTCGCCCGCTCCCGTGAATTTCGTACTGCTGCCGATCGTGCTGGGAATCGCCGCGGTGGTGGCGATTACCGGCAGCTTAATTCCCCTGCGGCACGCCGCGCATCTCGATCCCGCGCCGATTCTGAAAGGCGAATGATGTTTGGCCGCCTGCTTTGGAGCCTGCTGCGGGGCAATCGCGGGAGGCTGACGGTTGCTCTGGTCGCGGTGATCAGCGGCGCGACGGTGATTTCGGCCCTGCTGAACGTCGAATTGGATATCGGGCGCAAATTGGCTCAGGAGTTTCGGGAACTGGGACCGAACCTGGTGATCGCGCCGCGCGGCGGGATTCAAACCGAGGATGCAGGCACAGCTGCCGCGGCACTGATGAACCAGGCGACGATCTCTCAAGTGCTAACAAAGATACAGTCGACGGCATTGGTGGGTGCCGCGCCGTATCTGTACGTCGTCGCGCGCGTGGGTGACACGCCGGTGATGGTTGCGGGTACGGACATTCCGGCGGCGCGCGCGCTCAATCCCTCGTGGAAGCTTGATGGCGATGCCACCGCAAACGGGGCGATCGTCGGCCGGAATGTGGCGCAGCGCCTGAATCTCGCGCCGGGTTCGCCACTGCAACTGAAGTATCTTGACCGCGGCGCCGTGCTACAGGTGGCTGCCGTGCTCGATTCCGGCAGCGCGGAGGACGACCAAATCCTCGCGCCGCTGCCCTCCGTCCAGCAATTGGCAGGATTGCCCGGCCGCATCGAATTCGAGCAGATGCGCGCCAATGGCAGCGCGGCGGAAATCAGCGCGTTCGCGCGGCGGCTGGCGAGTGCCCTTCCCGGCTACGACGTACATCCGATTCCACAGGCCACGGAGGCGGAAGCCAATCTCGTGAAACGCACGCGCCTGCTGGTCGGTTCGATGGTGATTCTGATCTTGGTTTTGACGGCGCTCTGCGTTCTCGCCACAATGGCCGCGCTGGCGATGGAACGCCGCGAGGACGTCGGCCTGATGAAGGCGCTCGGCGGCTCGATCGGACGCATCGTGGCGCTGTTCATCGCGGAAGTAGGAGTCCTCGGAGCATCCGGCGGACTCATCGGCTGCGCCATGGGCGTGGCGCTCGCGCAATGGATAGGCCAGCGCGTATTCGGAGCATCAATTACTCCGCGCTGGGAAGTTTTTCCGCTGACGATTGCGCTGATGACGCTCGTGGCCATGACCGGAGCGTTGCCGTTGCGCCTTCTCGGGCGCGTGAAGCCGGCGTTGATATTGCGAGGAGAATAAGTGGCGCCTGTCGTCCAAATCGAAGATTTGCGCAAAGAATATGGCAACGTGCGCGCGCTTGACGGCGTGACGCTGAGCGTCGAAGAAGGCGAATGGATCGCCATCATGGGCCCGTCCGGATCGGGCAAGACCACGCTGATTAACATTCTTGGCGGGCTCGATACGCCCACGTCCGGCCGCGCGCTCGTAGGCGGCACGGACGTAGCACGGCTCGATGAAAGCGGATTGACGCGATTCCGCGCGGAGAAAATCGGATTTGTCTTCCAGCAATTTCATCTCGTCCCGTATCTCACCGCCATCGAAAACGTGATGCTGGCGCAATATTTTCACAGCACCACGGACGAAAAAGAGGCGTGCGCGGCGCTCGAACGCGTCGGTCTCGGCGACCGCCTGCGGCACCTGCCCGCGCAGCTTTCCGGGGGCGAACAGCAGCGCGTCGCCGTGGCGCGCGCTCTGATCAATCATCCAAAACTGATTCTGGCCGATGAGCCGACGGGAAATCTAGACGAGATAAACGAAGGGATCATTGTCAATTTGCTTCGAGATCTCCATTCCGAAGGCCACACGATCTTGATGGTGACGCATGCCGCGCATCTCGGGCAGCTTGCCGATCGCCGCATCGAACTGGCGCACGGACGCCTGGTGCAAATTACGGAGCTGTCCGCGGAAGACGAAGCGCAATTCGATCATCTGCTCGAGCAGGTCTGGATCGCCGGCGAGGAGGGCCAATCGCCGGAGCTCGATCGAGTGCGCCAATTCGACGTGCGCGATCCGGCGGCGGCCGTCGCGCGACTGAAAAATCTCGGATTGCTCGAACTGCAAAGCAGCAAAGTGGCGCTGACGCCTCACGGCGAAAATCGCGCGCGCGATATCGTGCGGCGCCGCCGCTTGGCCGAGCGCCTGCTCACCGACACATTTTCCGTGGCCGAAGCCGAAGCGGATTCGCACGCCTGCAAATTCGAGCACATCATCAGCCCGGAACTCGATCAGCGCATCTGCACCTTTCTCGGCCACCCGAAAACCTGTCCGCACGGCAATCCCATTCCGCCGGGCCGCTGCTGCCCGGCGCGCTGAGCATCGATCGTCTCGCTCTTTGATTCCCCCTCGCGGAAAGCACAGCGTGCGCGGCGAGCGTCAGTGGCGCGCCATGTATACTTGGGGTGCGCGAAGGCACCTGCGATTCGCCAAAGAGATGTCATTAATGGCTCGATTCGATGATCGACGGTTGCTCATTTCCCTTCTGGCACTGCCGCTTTTTGCCATCGCCTGGACCCGCTTGCCCGCAGTCTCTGCTGGTCCACCGAAAACGAATTTCCGGAGTGCGGCGCAGGCGTCCGGCTCCGCGCCCTTACCCAATGCAGCGCCCAGTTGCCCGGCCAGGGATCTGCTATTCAATTACGAGCAGGACCGGTTCGGCCACACGTGGCAAGTTCCGATCTGGCACTTTCACGATTCCGATGCGTTCTTCTTTACCTCCGGCATGACGATCGACGCCGACGGCGCTCCCAATGCCTACAACCCGCAAAACACCGGCCTCGACGATCTATCCAACGCAGGCGCACCCGGCCACTGGGTCGGCATTCTTCAGGACAAAGACGGCAATCCTCTCGTGCAGGGTCCCGGCGATCCCTTCCCGGGGTACTACATCTCCTGTACAGCGCTGGCGGATTGGACCAAAGCCCCGAATGACCCGGCACGTTACGTGGACGCCTCAAAAATTCCGTACATCGTGTTGCCGGGAGCGATGGCGCGCGAACTAGGCGCTTGGCCCGGGGATCTGGCGGTCGTCGTGAATCTTTGGAACGGAAACTATTCCTACGCAATTCTTGGGGACATCGGCACGCTCGGCGAAGGGTCCATCGCGCTGGCAGACAATCTGGGGATTTCGTCGGACGCGCGTCACGGCGGAATTTGGTGGGGCGTTTCTTACCTTGTCTTTCCCGGTTCTGGCGACCATCGCCCGAAATCAATCGACCAAATCGATCAGATGGGCCACAAGCTCCTCGACGACTGGGGCGGCGTCGCAAGACTGGCTGCGTGCGCGAAGGATGCACCCCAACCGCCACCATTTCCATTTGCCCCGGCGGATCGTTCCAGTGGTCACTAAGCAGCGTCCCGCCAGCCAGGTTGGGCCATAGGTAAACCCCTTGTTCCGGAATCGCGCAAGCCGCTACCGGCAAAAACGGCCGGCCCTGTGCCTTCAAGGCCGCTGGTTCCGCGAAAGTTTCAAAGTGGACGTTTGGGAGACTGCGTCGCTTGGTTCGCCTTCGGCCTCGCCGCCATGGAAAAATGCTCCTAACTTATTCGCGGGCGCGGACACGCTGTCCCGTCGCCAAGCGCAACTATTTCGCCTCTGGTAAAATGTAAAGGGCATGGCTATGCAACAGGACCCGCGCGCGAAGCCTTCATCCGTGAAAATCCGCGTAAGTACAGGCGAAGGCGTCGACATCGTCTGGTCCGACGGTCACTCCAGCCATTACGATTTCCCGTACTTGCGCGACCATTGCCCGTGTGCCACCTGTAATGACGAGCGCGAGCGCAAGGAGCAGGAAAAAGCCAAAGGCATTCGCAGCGACCTGCTCCCGATGTACAAGCCCAAAGTAAAAGCTAATTCAGCGGCGGCGGTTGGAAATTACGCCATTCAGATAGAATTCAGCGACAGCCACGCCACCGGTATTTACAGCTTCGGATTTCTGCGAAGCATTTGTCCCTGTCAGGCATGCCAGGAGGATCCGGATCCGCGGCGCGAAAGGGCTACCGCCTAGTGGGTTGGCGAGCCGGCGCTTGGCGCATCAGCCATTCAAAAATTCAATGCAAGTGATTTGGAAAAACAGTTGTCGGGCGCACTTCCCTTTTCCTCAGCTTTCAACGTATAGTTGTGTCCCGCGTGCGAATTAGACTTCCTTATGGCGTCCAACCCTAGCAGCTCAAGTGTAGGAAACTCCATTCGGCCGGTGGCCAAAGTCCTCGTTGCCACCACCGCGATGCTTGCCTTTATTTCCTACTGGCGCGCCGCTGCCATTGTCCTCAACGACCTTGGTTCCTCCGCTTTTTACGCCGCCGGCATCGCCGAGACTTTCATCGGGAAGAGCGCGCCGTGGTTTGTGCTGGCGATCATGCTCTTCGCCTTTGCCGTGCAAACGCTTTATTACGAGAGCTGCGGGATGTTCGTGCGCGGCGGCGTCTACCGCGTGGTCAAGGAGGGCATGGGTTCGACGCTGGCGAAGTTCTCCGTGTCGGCGCTGATGTTCGACTACATCCTCACCGGCCCCATCAGCGGCGTATCGGCCGGGCTGTACCTGGTCGGGATGCTCAACGAGCTGTTCAAGTACGCGCACATCAATCTCGTGCTGCCGAACAATGCCACGGCGGCCGTTTTCGCGGTGATCGTCACTCTGTATTTCTGGTGGGAGAACGTCAAGGGCATACCGGAATCGAGCGAAAAAGCGCTGCGCATCATGTACGTCACCACCGTCATGGTGATCATGTTGGTTGCCTGGTGCGGATACACGCTGTGGGTGCGCGGCGCTCACCTGCCTCCGCTGCCCACGCTTCACAACATTCATTACGGAAGTGACGCTCTCGGATGGTTGAAGCACACTTCGCTTCCCTACACCGTCGGCCTGATCGGCATTCTGATCGGCTTGGGCCACTCGGTGCTGGCCATGAGCGGCGAAGAAACCATGGCGCAGGTGTACCGCGAGATCGAGCATCCCAAGCTGCCCAACTTGAAAAAGGCTGGGATGGTTATATTTCTCTACAGCGTGATCTTCACGGCGGGCGTGGCGTTCTTCGCCGTGATGATAATCCCAGATGGGGTGCGCAGCAGTTACTCCGACAACCTGATCAGCGGGCTGGCCATGTATCTGGCGGGGCCGCTGGCATTGCGAATCGGTTTCCGGATCTTCGTGGTGGTGGTGGGCGTGTTAATGCTCGCCGGCGCCGTGAACACGGCCATCGTCGGATCGAATGGCGTCCTGAACCGCGTCTCTGAAGACGGGCTTCTGCCTGATTGGTTTCGCAGCCCGCACCGCCGCTTCGGCACGTCGTACCGGATACTGAACCTCGTCGTTGGGCTCCAGCTTCTGACAATCCTCCTCAGCCGCGGCAACGTCTTCATGCTCGGCGAAGCCTACGCTTTCGGCGTCATGTGGAGCTTCGCGATGAAGGGCCTCGCCGTGCTCGTGCTGCGTTACAAAAAGCCGGAGCATCGCGAATACAAAGTGCCGCTGAATTTCACCGTTTTCGGCAAAGAGATACCGGTGGGCGTGGCGCTGATTACGCTTTCGCTTTTCGCGCTGTGCTTCATCAACCTGTTCACGAAGGAGGTCGCAACGATTTCCGGCGTCGTCTTCACCACGGCATTCTTCGCCGCGTTCGAAATATCCGAGCGCGTCTCCCAAAAACGTGCCGGCGTGCACGCGGAACTCGATCAGTTCAATCTTTCCCAAGCGGCCGATCTGACCACCGACAATGTCGGCGTCAAGCCCGGAAACGTGCTGGTTCCCATCAGCACCTATTACGCCCTCTACCCGCTTGAAGCTGCCTTGCGCCGCGCGAAACGCCGCGAAGCTGAAATCGTGGTTCTCCACGTGCGCATGTTGCGCCGCGCCGCCACGGGAGAATACGACCTCGCCCCGGATCAGCTCTTCACGGCCATCGAGCAGATGCTGTTCACCAGGGTTTTGGCGATGGCCGAAAAAGAAGGCAAGCCGGTCCGCCTCGCCGTCGCCGCGGCCAACGATTTATGGGAAGGCGTTCTGCGCATTGCCGCGAACTTGCAATCCAGCACCATCGTGGCCGGCAGTTCGTCCAAAACGAGCATCACGGAACAGGCCCGCGAAATCGGACTCGCCTGGGAACGCATGCCGGAGCCGCGCCCCCGCGTCACTCTGGAGCTGTTCACTCCTTCAGGCCAGGAACAGGTCTTCTATCTCGGTCCGCACGCGCCCCGGCTCACTCCGAAAGAAATCGACCTGCTGCACCAAATCTGGCTGGAGTTGAGCGATCGCCTGCCGGGCCAGGAAATTCACCATCACGATATCGTTCATTTCGCGCTCGATGAAGTCGAACGCGAGCTCCGCGATGGCGAGGCGAATCAAGTATTACAGCGCCTCCGCGACCATCTCGCCGAAATTCAGAATCGCCGCGAAAACCCGTAGTTCGCCCGGAATACAACAATCCCCGCGTCCAATCAATGATCCCGATCGCCGCTCGCTAGCTCACCGCCAACTCGCGCGCGAAATCGGTCGTGCAATTCGGGCAGCGCTTTGCCTTCAACGGGATCGTCGTGTAGCAATACGGGCATTCTTTGGTCGTCGGCTCGGCTGCCGCTGGCGCCGGCTTCGTCGTCCAGCGGTTCACTTGCCGGATCAGCAGAAAAATCGCAAACGCCACGATCACGAAGTCGATCACCGTGTTGATAAACGTTCCGTAGTTGATCGTCGCCGCTCCCGCTGCTTTCGCTGCCGCAATCGTTGGATACGATTTGCCGGAAATGTTCACAAACAGGCTTGAGAAATCCACTTTTCCGAGCAGCAGCCCGATCGGGGGCATGATGATGTCGTTCACGAGCGACGTCACGATCCGCCCGAACGCCGCCCCGATGATGATGCCAACGGCCATATCCAGCACGTTGCCCTTCATCGCGAATTCCTTGAATTCCTTGAACATTTTTTGCCTCCTCTATCGCACCCCGCGTGGCGAAAGCGACTCTCGATTCCGTGGAACGCTTCAGCCGCTTCGTCCGTCTACAGAAGCTCGGAAGGTTACTGGCAATCGACAGTGCTTGGCAAGTTCCCGCGTATGCGCGGCTCGTGCGTCATGGCAGCCTGCGTTTTACGCGCTAAGCGTCTCCTGGACGGGATGGTATACTTGAAAGGCTTTGGCGCCGCATAGCCGGGCCTTCCGCAGTTATCTCTAAAACCTAGGAGAATTCAGTGCACAAGGTCGTCATCATTGGTAGCGGTTGTGCCGGTCTAACCGCCGCGATTTACACCGCGCGCGCGGACTTAAAGCCCATCGTGCTCGATGGATACGAGCCCGGGGGCCAGTTGGCGCTGACCACCGAAGTGGAAAACTTTCCCGGGTTTCCCGAAGGCATCCTGGGCCCCGAATTGATCGAACGTGCGCGCAAGCAAGCGCAGCGCTTCGGAGCGGAATTTCGGCCCGGGGCTGTAACTCACGTCGATCTCAGCACGCCCCCGTTCAAGATTACCGCCGGAAAGGAAACCTACGAGTGCGAGTCGCTCATTGTGGCTTCGGGCGCCTCCGCGCGCATGCTCGGCCTTGAATCGGAACGGCTGCTGCTGGGACACGGCGTTTCCACCTGCGCCACCTGCGATGGCGCATTCTTCCGCAATCGCGAAATCGCGGTCGTCGGCGGAGGCGATACCGCCATGGAAGAGGCGACTTTTCTCACCAAGTTTGCCAAAAAGGTCACGCTGATTCATCGCCGCAACGAGTTTCGCGCCTCGCGCATTATGCTCGATCGCGCCCGCAAAAACGAGAAAATCGAATTCCTGACGCCGTACGTCATCGAGCGAATCGAAAACGTTGCCAACAAATCGGTCGATTGTGTTCACCTAGTGAACGCCGAAACCGGCGCGAAGAAGGTGATCCCTGCCGAGGGCGTTTTCGTCGCCATCGGCCATGATCCGAATACGAAGATTTTTAAAGGCCAGCTTGCGATGGATGAAGCCGGCTACCTCATCACGCATGATGGCGCAAAGACCAGCGTCGAAGGCGTCTTCGCCGCCGGCGACGTTCAGGATCACCGCTATCGCCAGGCCGTCACCGCCGCCGGCTCCGGCTGCATGGCCGCTCTCGAAGCCGAGCGCTTTCTCGCCGCGAAGGAACACTAGCTGAGTCAGCCGGCTTCCTTCTGGTGCGCCGAACTCGCGCCGTTGCTGCATCGGCCGCGTCGGCGCACTTGGTGTTTGTGGTCTGAGCCTCGCGGCATTACAATCCTTACGTTCTTTCCAGTCCTCGATCCGATTCACAAATTCGAATAGAGGTGAACCAGAATGCGCAAATCGTCGATCGGTCGGTGGATGGTTGTGGCTGCTCTGGCGGCGTTCTGCGGCTGCAGTCATTCGAACGCGCCCTCCACCGCCTCCAACGCGCCGTCCAGTTCGGCCGCGGAAAATTCAGCCCAAGAACCCTCAACGGCTCCCGCACCGCAGGCGGCTTCCGCCCCGGCGCCCGCGCCGGCTCCCATCGTCATCGAAGCTGGAAAAATGATCACCGTCAGCCTCGATCAGAGCATCAGCACGAAGGAAAATAGCAGCGGCGATCGCTTTCAAGCTTCCGTTGCCGAGCCGGTCACGGTCGACGGACGGACCGTCATTCCCGTCGGCGCTCGCGCCACCGGTACAATCGTCCAGGCGCAATCCGCTGGTCGCCTGAAGGGCGGCGCGATTTTGGCTCTCACGCTCGACGGCATCACCATTCACGGCCAGAAATATTCCATTGATACCTCGGAGTTCGAGGAGGCCGGCAAAGGTCGCGGCAAGCGTTCCTTGATCGGCGGAGGCGGCGGCGCCGCTTTCGGAGCGATCGTTGGCGCTCTAGCCGGCGGTGGAAAGGGCGCCGCCATCGGCGCTCTGGCTGGCGGTGGAGCGGGAACGGCGGGCGCGGCGTTCACGGGCAAGCGCGACATCGTTTTGCCGGCCGAAACGCGTCTCCATTTCAAGCTTCGCCGGCGATTGACGATTCAGGACTGACTGCGCGCGCTAAACGGCAGGCAGCTCTTCATTTTCCCCGGTCTGCCTGCCTCGTCTTTGAGTTTCCGTCGCCGGACTCGAACTTACTTCACTAAGATAAGCCGAACCGCGTCCTCGAACGCCGCCGGCGGATGCGCTCCGATCAAATAGCGGGCGACGTGTCCGTCCCGCGCGTAGAACACCGTCTGTGGCATCGTTCCTTGCCAACCCGGATTCACCCCTTGATAGAACGCGTTCACGTCGATGCCCTGCTTTAGCCGGTAGTTCGCGAAAGTCGCGTGCGCCTGCGTCAAAAACTGCCTCGCCGACGCCACGCTCGAATCATCGTCGAGGTTGATTCCCACCACTGTCAGCCCTTGCGGTCCGTACTTCTTCGCCAGATCGACAATCATCGGAAATTCATCGCGGCACGGCTCGCACCACGTGGCCCAAAACGTCACCATCAGCGCGCCTCCGCGATTGCCGGCCACGATAGCCTTATATGCTGACAAGTCGATCGCCGGAAGGGAGGCGTCGGCTCCGGCCTTCTCGACGCGCGCCGCATCGCCCCGCGCCACGCCGCAAATTGCGCCCGCAACCGCCAGGCAACCGCCCAAGATAATGCAAGAAGAAAGTCGCCTAAAGGAAGTCATCGCAATTCCTCCACGCGCTATCTTAGCGGCCCATCCGGTCGCATGAATCGGCCAGCGATCTCGCGTGTGTCGAAACGGAACACCGGCGGATCTCGCGATATCAGTCCTCATCGAGCCCAAAGATCCGCTCCTACCGTGCCGCAAACTTCACCGGCACTCTTCTCCATCTCTGAGCTTCGATTCCTGTTTTCCTGTTTTCGCTTCCGGTTCGCTGCTTCCTTGCATCCGTGCCCGCTTCCTTCTATGCTTCGCTCGTGCCGTTTCCTACCAAGCCGCGTCCTTTGTGCACCGAAGAGGAACTTTACACCACCGCTCTGCGCGCGCTGATGCGCCGTGCGCATTCCGTCCATGAAATGCGCGCCTATCTCGAGCGCCGCGCGGAAGAAAAAGATCTGGTTTCGCGGGTCATTGCGCGTCTCCGCGAACAGAATTACCTCGACGACGCCCGCTATGCTCTCGAATTCGCCCGGCAACACGCCAACTCTCGCCGCCAGGGACGCTTTCGTATCGCCCGTGAGCTGCGCGCTCGTGGCATTCCTGATCGTCATATTGATGCCGCGCTCGACGCCGTTTTCTCGGATACGCCCGAAGCCGAGCTCGTTCGCGCGCGATTGAAACGGCGCCTGGCCAACGCGCGCGGCCCGCTCACCCAGCGCCAGCTCGCCGGAATTTATCGCAGCCTCCTTCGCACCGGCTTCTCCGCGGAAACCATCCGCGCCGAACTCCGCGGCGTCGCACGCGGCGCCCTGCCCGAATTGCCCGATGAAGAAAGCCAGTCCGAAATGGCAACGGAAGGAGAAGCGCCCGATGGGTCTCGATGATCTTTTCAAGGCTATTTCGCTCGGCACTTCCCTGGCCCGCCGCGCCGTCGAGCTGAAGCAACACATCGACGTCATTCGCGCCGCACCCCCAATCGACTACGCCCAGCCCGCCGACGTCAGCGCCTTCGACCGCCGCATCGCCGGTCTCGAAATCCTTGCCAGGAATCAAGCCGCGCGCATTTCCACGCTCGAATCTAGCCTTACACTCGTCACCGGGCTGGCCGAATCTCTCGCTCGCCGCCTCAACGCTATTTTCTGGATTGCGCTATCGAGCGCTATCGTCACCACCGCGGCCCTTGCAGTTGCTCTCGCCGCTCTGCTTCGCGCTCGCTAGTCTTGCTTGGCCAATCCTCCACGGCTCTCGTGCTAAACTGACGGGAATCCGATGGCAGCACGCGGAAAATTCATCGTTATCGAGGGTATCGACGGCGCCGGAAAGCGCACTCAGCTCGACTTGCTTGCCCGCGCGCTGAGCCGGCGCGGCTACTCTCTCGCCCAGATCGGATTTCCCAATTACAGCGGTTTTTTCGGCAGGCTCGTGGCGCGGTTTTTGAACGGCGAATTCGGCTCGCTCAATTCCGTCGATCCTCATTTCGCCGCCCTGCTGTACGCCGGCGATCGGCTGGAAGCAAAGCCCGTGATCGAATCTACGCTGGCCTCCGGCAAAATTCTGCTTTCCGACCGCTACATCGCTTCCAACCTCGCGCACCAGGGCTCGCGAGTCCCGCCCGCTGCACGCGACGAATTTCTGGCTTGGCTGCGCCAGCTTGAATATCAAATTTATGGTTTGCCTGCCGAAGATCTCGTGATTTTTCTCCGCATTCCGGTTGGGCACGCTCATCGCCTCATCGCTTCGAAAATTCCGCGCGACTATACCGACAAAAAGCACGACATCCAGGAAGCCGATCTCGCGCATCTGGAAGCGGCTTCGCGTGTGTACGATCAGCTCGCGCGTCAGCCGCATTGGATTCGTGTGGAGTGTTTGGACGCGGCCGGAAATACGCTGCGCTCACCCGAATCCATTCACGAAGAAATTCTCTCCGCCGTCGAAGCGCGCATCGCTCCCGTGCTTCGCGCCCAAGGATAAACATGGGCTTCAGCGAATTTCTCGGCAATGAACGCATCGTCCGGGCGCTGCGCGGCATATTGCAGCGCGACCGCGTTCCGAGCGCCATGCTCTTCACCGGCCCGCGCGGCATCGGCAAGTACACGCTCGCCCGCATGTTTGCCCAAGCCGCCAATTGCGAGCGCCTGAAGGACGATTTCTGCGGCGCGTGCGCCTCCTGCCGCCGGATGGCGCCGCTCGCCGATCCCAGCGGATTGATCGCCGCCGGGCTTGCCGAGCGCGGCGAAAGCGCCGACGCTGCCACCATCGAACGCACGCCTCTCATCATCGAGCCGCATCCGGACGTATGGCTCATTGTTCCCGATCCGGTGCGGCTCCGCACGCCGGTTGCGCGCCCCATGATTCGCGTCGGCCAATTACGGGCGGTGCAGCGCGCCGCGTACTTTCAGCCGCTGGGCCGGCGCCGGGTATTCCTTCTCGATGGCGCAGACACCATGCGCTGGGACGACGCTGACTTGTTTCTCAAAATCCTTGAGGAGCCGCCCGAGTCGGCGACTTTGATTCTGCTCGCGCAATCGCCCGATTCGCTGCTGCCGACGATCCGCTCGCGCTGCCTGCAATTCCATTTCGCTCCGGTCGGAACGGATGAAATCGCCGCCTTTCTAAAATCGCGATCCGAGCTGAAGCCCGCGGAGCGCAACCTCGCGGCCCAACTTTCCGGCGGCAGTCCCGGCGCCGCGCTTGCGCTCGACCTCGCCGAATCCACGCGCCTGCGCGCCGCCATCCTTCGGCTGCTCGAAAATTCCATTTCCGGGAAAAGATACGGCGAAATCTTCGCGGCCACTGCTCAGCTTTGCAAGCAGGAAAAGGAATCGTTTGAAAACATTTTGTCGCTGTTCTATAGTCTCCTTACGGACTTGCTCGAAGCCTCGCAAGGCCATCAGAGCCGTTTTCCAAGAAACCCGGACCTGCGCCGCGAGATCGATTCGCTGGCGAAACAGGTGGATTGGCGTTCGGTCCTGCGGGCCGTGCGCGGTCTCGATATCCTCGAAGGAAGGCTGCGCCGTAATATCGGCCGCCAGCTCGGTTTAGATTCTTTCGTCGTGTCGCTCGGCGCTTGACGCCCGGCGGTTTTGGGGCGCTCAAAAAAGTATTTCGCGAGATTCTTGCAACCGATTTTCGCCTGGCGTAGTCAAAACAACAGTATTCCGTTTCCGATAATACCAAGGAGCACTTATGGTGAACCGCAAGCTTTTCCGCCCGGCCCTCGCAGAGGCGAAGGACCCGTTTGCGCCTCGCCCCGGCCAGCCCGCGCCTCAGGCCGCCGCGTCCGTTCCTCCCCGGAAAAAACCGGCGCCGCCCGAACAGACCTACGCGGAAAATTTTTATTTCGTGAAGCAGATGCAATCCCGCACGCCCGTCGCCGTGGTTCTGACGGACGGCGAAGTGCTTCGCGGCACCGTTGAGTGGTATGACCGCGATTGCATCAAGCTGACGCGCTACGGCAGCCCCAATCTTCTGATATACAAACATTCGATCCGCTATTTGTACAAGGACGGCGACGAGCCTTCGAACGGCTCGAACAACGGAAATTAGCAAGCAGCCACCCATCGGCGCGCGCCTCGCGATCGCCTTCCGGCCCATCGCAGGTCCGCGCCGCAAGCTCCCATGAAAATCGGAATCACCTGCTATCCGACGTATGGCGGTTCCGGCGTGGTTGCGACCGAGCTCGGCATGGAGCTCGCCGCCCGCGGCCACGACATCCATTTCATCAGCTACGCCGTTCCCATCCGCTTGAACACTCTGACCGGCATCAACGAGCGGATTTCGTTCCACGAAGTCGAAGTTGCGACCTACCCGCTTTTCGATCACCCGCCTTACACGCTGGCGCTCGCCACGAAAATGCTGGAGGTTGCCGAGGAAAATGCCCTCGACCTTCTTCACGTGCACTACGCCATTCCCCATTCCGTGAGCGCGCTGCTCGCGCGCATGATGGCTTCTCCGCGCCGCCTGCCCTTCATCACCACCTTGCATGGCACGGATATCACTCTCGTAGGCAGCGATCGCAGCTATCTGCCCATCACCCGCTTCTCGATCGAGCAGAGCGACGGCGTCACCGCCATCTCCAACTACCTTCGCGACCGAACGATCCGCGAATTCGAAGTCCGGCGGCCGGTCGAAGTGATCCCGAACTTCGTCAATTGCGATCTTTACAAGCGCGCCGAGGACCGCTCGCTGCGCCATCGATGGGCGCGCAACGGCGAACCGATCCTGATGCACCTCTCGAATTTCCGTCCCGTCAAACGCATCACCGACTGCATCGAAATCTTCGCGCTGCTCCGCGAGAAGATCAGCGCCAAGCTGGTGATGATCGGCGACGGCCCCGATCACGGCGCGGCGGAATACCTGGTGCGCAAGAAAAAATTATCGAAGGATGTTTTCTTCCTGGGCAAGCAGGACCGCATCCACGAAATCCTCGGCGTCGCCGATCTTTTTCTGCTCCCCAGCGACTCCGAGTCGTTTGGCCTCGCCGCGCTGGAGGCGATGGCGTGCGAAGTTCCCGTGATCGCCACGAACGTAGGAGGGATTCCGGAAGTTGTTACCCACGGAGTGGACGGCTATCTTTTCGAGCCGCGCGATGTGGAAACCGCCGCCAAGTACGCGCTCGAAATTCTCACGCGCTCCGATCGCGGCCGGGCCATGGGCGAAATGGCTCGGGTCAACGCGCGCCGCCGCTACTGCTCGAACGATATCATTCCGCTCTACGAAGCCTTCTACGAAAAAATTCTCAACGCCGCCGGCACTCCCGCGCTCGCCGCCCGCTAGCGTGGCGCTGCCCGCGCGGATCGCCGCTCAGCCGGCTTACCCGAGCGCCTCGGCTAAAAACCGTCCAAAGCGGTAGCCGGCCACGTGCTTGAAGGGCGTTACGCCGAGCGAATAGTGCCCGCACGGCAGGCGCAACGACGCGAACTCGATTCCCGCGCCGCGCATGTGTGCGAGCAGCTCGTCGGTAAATTCAGGCCAGAACGTCGGGTCATACTTCCCGGTAATGAGCAGCATCTTGCGGTCACGCCCGGGCAGCTTTTGTAGATAGGGCAGCGGACTGATCGGCGACCAATATTTCCGCAGCTCTTGCGGGGTAACATGCGGGGCGAGTTGTTCCCAAACGTTGACGGTAGTGAGCCCGTTGGCCACCACGTCGCCGAAATAGGTGGAAGCGTGCAGAAACGCGCCGGCGCGCACGGCCGGCTCATGACACATGGCGATAAAACCGATGCAGGAGCCGATACTTGTCCCTAGAATTCCCAGCCGGTCGTAGCCTTGCTGCTCCAGCCACCGCAGCGTGACGCGCACGTCCACCACGGCTTGACGGTTGGCCTGGAGCGTCAGCCCGATATTCGGCGCGACCAGATGATCCGCGCGGCGGTGCCCCGGAATGGCGCGGCGGTCGTGATACGGAAGACTCATTTTGACGGCAGTGATGCCCAGCCGGTTCAGCCAGCGGCATACGCTCTGCTGCTCTTCCCATTTCGCGTTCCACTGCGCCAGAACAACTACGGCGCGGCCTTTGCTTTTCGTAGGGCCGTCGATCTTTGGCGGCTGGTTTGCATTTGCCGGGCCTTTCCCATTTGCCGATGGGTGGGCTGGAAAATATTGCCCGTAAACCCGATTGTTCTCCGGCCAGGGCGAGCGGATCGCGCTGGTAAAGGTCAGCACGTTGCCATCGAGCCGGTAGTCCTCCGCCGGACGCGCGGCGAACCACGCTTCGCTATGGGCGATGGTCTCCTCGACGAACCGGTCGAGATAGCCACGCGGATCGCGCTCGACCGCGTCGCCGCCGATGTGCTCGAGGCCCCATGCGAATGGGAGCTTCGTCCGCACCGGCTCCTGGTCGAAACGCATCTTCTCGTAGGCGTGAACTTTCCGCTTAATCCAATTTTTCATGGCTACAAAAAATATACCTGAATTCCAGCGGAGGGTCGAAGGCCGGTCGGCAAATGAGCGCAAAATGCGCTTTGGGGCACGTGACGGGACGTTCCGCCCTTCGCAATGGAAGTGCATGATTTTCCAGTGGCTTAGTTCGTCGCAAGGTTGATTGAGTGTCCCGCCCTTTCGCGGGCAGTGGCGAGTGGCAAGCGGCGCGCGGGCAGGAAGCGAGAGCTTCACGCGGACGACGTGGCGCGAAGGGTGCGGCGCTTCGCGTCGCGATCTTATGCTGGAAGCTGCTTCGATCCCGTCTGCAGCGGGGAGGCAGCAGCCCCGAAAAGAGCAGAGGCGCACTGAGGCGCGCGGGATGCGGGTGGGGCCACAGCCGCGCACCTGCGTCGAAGAAGCGGCCCGGGCCGCTTGCCGGCGTGATGCGAGAAACGCACGGCAAGACGGGTTGTGCGAGGCAGGATCGTCCCTCCGCTGGGGAGCGGCTGTTTCGGCGGCGAATTTACCATGCGACGACATCACAGATCGACCGTAGCGGAATGGGCGGAGATTTTTCTACTGGTCTGAAGTACAGGGGACTAGTACCGGGATTTGCCGGGAATCGCGGAAGTGGGTGGAGAGCGATCGAGGAGGGAGAGCGCGAGCACGTCGTGGTGGAGTGGAGATCGGGTTTGCGTTTGCGGCCTGCGCCGCGGGCCACCGTCTGTTATGGCTATGCCGGTCTGGATGGGGAGCCGGGGCGATCCGCGCGCGATTCGTGGATGAAAAATCGCGCATGTGTTGCACGCGATCATTTGCGCCGGTTCAATTCCGATGGCGTTGGCCCTTCCGACACGCCTGCTGCGACTCAGCTTGAGGCGCGGGCGGGGCTTTGGCACACTCGATAGGGTGCTGCCGACACTGGCAAGGTTTGAAAGACCAAGTGGCGGCATCCGCAGTCAAGGAAATTCAGACCGAGCGATTCGGGCGCTCGCAGCGCGTCTGTATGCTTGCAACGTTATTCATAGCGGCCACGATTCCGCAGCCAGCGCCGATCATCGCGGCAGTGATCTTCTGCTTCGGTTTGGTGATCGGCAGCTTTTTGAACGTGTGCATCGTGCGGATCCCGAGCGGCAAGTCGATTGTTTCGCCGCCCTCGGCATGCCCGAAGTGCGGGGCGCAGATACGTCCCTACGACAATATTCCGGTGGTCAGCTGGCTTCTGCTGCGAGGGAAGTGCCGCGGGTGCCAGGCGAAAATTTCGCCGATCTATCCCGCCGTGGAGCTGCTCACGGCGCTGCTCTTCCTCGGTTGCTTCCTTGCGTTTGGGCTGACGATCGAGGCGCTCAAGTGGGCTTTGTTTTCCGCGCTGATGATCGTGCTGGTGTTCACCGACCTGCGTGAGCGGATTCTGCCGGACGTGGTGAATTTCTCCGGATTCGCGGCGGGGCTGCTTCTCAGCTTTTTCGCCACGCCTTCGGACGGCGCAGCGCTGTGGATTGCGAATCACCTGTTTGCATATCCGCCGCCGCGGCCGGTGGTTTCGTTCGCGGACGCGCTGCTTGGAGCGGCGGTGGGCAGCGGGCTGCTGTGGCTGGTCTCGGAAGCATATTTTCGTTTGCGGCACCGCGAGGGAATGGGGCTGGGCGACGTGAAGATGATGCTGCTGATCGGCGCGTTTTTGGGGCCGAAACTGACGCTGCTGACGATTCTTGCGGGATCGCTGCTGGGGAGCGTGCTGGGGGTCGCGTTCATCCTGGCCAGCCGCAAAGGACGCGATTACGAGCTTCCGTTCGGCACGTTTCTAGGGATCGCCGCCGTGCTGGTGATGTTTTTTGGCGGCCCGGTGGCGCAGTGGTATGAGTCACTGTTGATGGCTCGCTGATGAGATCGTATCGAGTCGAGTGTGCCGCGTGAGACCGATGATTCCAGCCGCGCATCCGCTGATTTCACCTTGGGACGTAATTTTCGCGGGCATCGTGCTTTTTCTGCTGATTGTGGTGGTGCTCGCGCTGCTGATGCTGGCGCGGAAACATCTGCGCGCCAAGCCGGATGCGGGGCCGACGGAAGATTGGTCGAATCCGCAGCCGCAGGTGGATAATCCGTCGGCGTTCATGACGGCGTCGATGCAAGGTGTGATCGAAAAGCTGCGCGCGCAGGAAAAGGAACTCGCGCGGCTGCATCTGGTGGCGCAAGAACGGGCGCAGGAATCGGAGCGGCTGACGGAAGAAGTGACGCGGAATATGCCGACGGGGCTGCTACTCGTCAATGCCACCGGCTCCATCGGGTCCGCGAACCCGGCCGCCGAGCAGGCGCTGAACGCGCGCGGGCTGCGCTACCGGTCGTACAAAGAGGTGCTGGGCGCCGATTCCGATCTCGCCGCAATGCTCGAAGAATGCCTGCGCGAAGGCAAAACCTTTCAGCGCGCGGAAGTGGAACACATCACGCCCGATGGAGAAGCGCGGCGGCTGGGCGTGACCATTTCCCCGATTTATCGCGGCGGCCGAAAAATCATCCGCGCCCGAGCGGACGATCCCGAAATTGCGCCGGATGCGAAGCCCAGCGGCGCGCTCTGCCTGCTGAGCGACCTGACGGAACTCGCGGCGCTGCAAGAGCAGATTCGCTGGAAGGAGAATCTGGCGAATTTGGGCGAGATGTCGGCGGGCATCGCGCACGAGTTCAAAAACGCGCTGGCCACCGTTTCCGGGTACGCGCAAATGATTCGCAGCGAGTCCCCGGCCGGCGACATTCGCGAGTCAGCCGACCGGATTCTGGACCAAACGCGGGCGCTGACGCATGTAGTGACGGAATTTCTACGCTTCGCCAAGCCGCTGGAGATTTCGTACGAAACGGTGCCGATGCAGGCGATCGTGGAGCGCGTTGCGGCCGAATTACAGGAGGCGATGCCACAGTGCGCGATCGTCGCGGAGGGGACATTCGCCGACTTGCCGGGCGACGAGGCGCTGCTGCGACAGGCGCTCATCAATCTAGTGCGGAACGGGATCGAAGCGGCACGCGCATCCGGCGCCGCGCCGCGCGTGGTGATATCCGGCACGATGGAAGAGCTAGCAGGGCGCAACTGGCAGCGCATCCGCGTGGCGGATAACGGACCGGGCATTCCCGAGCGCGACCTGCCCAAGATTTTTCTGCCGTTTTACACGACGAAATCCGAAGGCACCGGGCTGGGACTGGCCGTGGTGCAAAAGATCGCGCTGCAGCACGGCGGGAGCATCGAGGCACGGAACCCGACCGGAGGCGGAGCGGAGTTTTTGCTGTGGTTACCTTTGCGGCAGGAGCCTTCGCCGGTTCTATTCCCCTCGCGGGCAGCGCGCATCTAAACTTACAGCGGGACGTTTCAGGAGGCACACATGCGACAAACGTCATGGCTAGCGCTGGCGGCGCTGTTCATCGCCCCCGCGGTTCTCGGCGCTCAAAGCAAGTCTCAGCAGTCAGCCGCCGCCCAGAATTCAACGCCCGCTGCAGCGTCCCAAACCAGCGGATCGTCGGCGCCATCGGCTCAGCAAGAAGATCCCCTGGCCGCCGCCGCCCGCAAGGCTCGCGAGGAGCGCAAAAACGCGCCCAAGGCCGTGAAGGTGTTCGATAACGACAATCTGCCGACGGCCGGCGGGATATCCATGGTCGGCGAGGCTGCGGCGCCCGAAAAATCCGAAAACACCAAAGCCGCCGCCGCGAGTCCCTCGGGCAAGATGACCGAAGCGGATTGGCGGGCCAAGTTTGCGGCGCTGCGCCAGAAACTGCAACAGGACCAGAACGAGCTGAGCGTTATGCAGCGGGAACTTGGCCAGCAGATGTTGCAGTATTATGGCGGAGACCCGAACAAAGCCGTTCAGGACCAGGAAAGCGGAAAGCCGCTGGGGGAGCAGTACGACAAAACAAAAGCAGCCATCGCCGAAAAGCAGAAGCAGGTGCAGGCCGATCAGCAAGCGATTTCCGATGCCGAGGACCAACTGCGGCAGGCGGGCGGCGATCCAGGCTGGGCGCGGTAGAAAACCGACGTTATGGAACCCGTGCTCCTCGTCGAAGACAAGACCGAGCTACGGGCCATGCTCCGCAAGGCGCTGGAGCGCTTCGGCTACACCGTGGAAGAAGCTCCGGACGGCACCGCCGCCATCGACAAGGCGCGCAGCCGCCGGTATCAACTGATTCTCTCCGATCTGAAGCTGCCGGGCCATTCCGGAATCGACGTGCTGCGCGAGGCAAAACGCGTCGAGCCCACCGTTCCGGTAATTTTGGTAACCGCATACGGGTCGGTGGAAGAAGCCGTCACGGCGATGAAGGAAGGCGCATACGATTTCATCCAGAAGCCCGTCGATCTCGATCATCTAAAACTGCTGTTGCAGCGGGCCACCCGCGAGATGGAACTTCTGCGCGAAAACCTGCTGTTGCGCGAGGAATATTCGTCGCGCTACGGTTTCCCGCGGATCGTGGCGGAACATCCGGCAATGAAAGAGGCGAGCCAGATGACGCAGCGGGTGGCGGCGGCGGATGCGACAGTCCTGTTGCTCGGCGAGAGCGGGACCGGCAAGGAACTGTTCGCGCGCGCGATTCACTACCTGAGCCCGCGCGCCGAACAACCGTTCGTGGCGCTCAACTGCGCGGCGATTCCCGAAGGCCTGGTGGAAAACGAGCTCTTTGGCCACGAGCGCGGCGCTTACACGGGCGCGGGGGCGCGCAAAATCGGGAAGCTGGAACTGGCGCACCGCGGCACGCTCTTTCTCGACGAAATCGGCGAGCTACCGCTCGGGATGCAGAGCAAGCTGCTGCGCGTGCTGGAGGAGAAGCGATTCGTGCGCGTGGGAGGCACGCAGGAAATCGAAGTGAATGTAAGAATTCTCGCCGCGACCAACAAAGACCTGCGCACGGCAATCGCCGAGAAAACCTTTCGCGACGATCTCTATTTCCGCATCGCCGCGGTGCCGATTACGATTCCGGCGCTGCGCGATCGCGGTGACGACGTGCTGCTGCTCGCCGAACACTTCCTCGACCGCTTCAGGCGCGAGTTTCGCAAGCCCTCGCTCACGCTGACGGAAGACGCCCGCTCGCGCCTGCTGGCGTATTCCTGGCCCGGGAATGTCCGCGAGCTGCAGAATACGATCGAGCGCGCCGCCATTCTCGCCAGCGGCCCGGAAATCGACGCCGAAGCGCTGCAGTTGCCCTCGCCGAAGCCCGCATCCGAGGAATTGCCCGAAGGCATGCTCACCGCGCAATTTTTGTGGGATGGGCCGCTCGAGGAAGTTTCCCAGCGCGCCGTGGCTCACGTGGAACGGTTCAAGATTCAGAATGCGCTGCGGGAGACGAAGTGGAACAAGACCCGGGCGGCGGAAAAGCTCGGCGTCTCCTATAAGACCCTGCTCACCAAAATCCGCAACCTCGGCCTGGAAAACTAGACGCGAGAACAGCGGCGCACAAACGGGCGCGGCGCGGAAGAATGGCGTTTTTCAGCCGTGAAGGAACAAAAACGCGATTTCCGGGCCGCGTTTGGCGCGGAGTCAGAATCACGCCCTTTCCCGCGAAAATCCCGCTTAACTGAGAAGTTCCAAGAGAATTTCGCTTGAAATCGTGAGCTTCTCCGGGGGAATGCGAACGAAGGTGCCGTCGAAATCGAGCATGCCGTGACTCCGCAGAGTTTCGATGCGTTGCCGCAGCGTCAGCAACCGGTCGCGCAGCGTTTCCTCCGCGGAGTATTGCTGCTCGATACGGGCAAAATCCGCGCCGCGAAGCTGGCGGAGCCCGAGAAACATCTCTTCGGAGAGCGCAATCGCCGGCGTGACCGGCTCGATTTGCTCGCGCGTGGAAGTTCCCTGCTCGATGAGGCGCGCGTAGCGCTCTGACTCATGCACGTTGGACCAGCGCAGGACGCCATCGAACGAATGCGCGCCCGCGCCGAAGCCGAGATACGGGTCGCGCTGCCAATATTTGAGATTGTGGCGCGATTGTTTGCCGGGCAACGCCCAGTTGGAGACCTCGTAATGTTCGTATCCGGCCGACTTCAGCCGCAAGCGCGCGGAATCGTAGAAATCGGCTGTATCGTCGTCGCTCGGCAGCGCGCCGGCGCTGTACCGCTCGCCGCCCGCGAGCGCTTCCCTTCCCAGGCGGCTGCCCTCGTCGATTTCCAGCATATAGATGGAAACGTGCTCGGGATATATGCGCAGAAGCTGGCTGACGGAATCTTCCCAGGACTGGCGCGTCTGATGCGGGAGCCCGGCGATCAAATCCATGCTGATATTCTCGATGCCGGCACCGCGCAGCAAATCAGCGGCGCGAAAGATATCCTCGCGGCGATGCAGCCGGCCGGCAGCCTTCAGTTCGTTATCGTGAAACGACTGCGCACCCAGGCTGACTCGATTGATGCCCGCGTTGTACCATTGGCGAGCTTTTTCCGGCGTGACCGTTTCGGGGTCGGCTTCGAGCGTCACCTCGGCGGGTTCGCCGCGAGCGGAGCGGCGAATATGATCGAGAATTTTGGCCAGGGCGGCGGGATCGAGCAGACTCGGAGTGCCGCCACCGATGTAAATCGTGTCCGCATCCTTAACGGCGCCATCGGTCTGGGAAATTTCGCGACAGACGGCCTCGACGTACGGCAGGTAGCGGCCCCGCGACACCACGCCGGTGTGAAAATTACAGTAGGTGCATCGGGTCTGGCAGAAAGGCACCTGAACGTAGATTCCCATGCTCATGGATACTTAAAATTTAGCACAGCCGGCGCGCCCCTGCTCCGCGGACAAGCCAAGGCCCGTCACCCGATCTGCTAACATAAATTGCGGGGAGCACGATGGAAATGCAGACGCCTCTGCTTGAAGAACATAAATCGGAAAACGCTCGCATTGCGGAATTTAACAGCTGCGAACTGCCGGAAAGCTTTGCGGGGTTCGGGGCGGAATACCGGGCGGCGCGGGAAAGCGTGGCGATTTTTGACACCAACTGGCACGCCATCTGGATGGTGGGCGGGCGCGATCGCGTACAGTATCTGCACAACATCACTTCGGGCGATATCAAGGGCCTCGCCGAAGGACACGGAACCTTGGCATTGCTGTTGACTCCACAGGGTCACATCCTCGCGGAACTGGAAATTTATGCGCTGCCGGAAAAGTTGTTGGCGCGCTCACACTTCTCGCAACGCGAACGCACACTCGCCACACTGAAGAAGTACATCATCGGCTCGAAGGTGGAAATCGAGGACATGACCGAGCGCATGGGAAGCTTCGCGGTGGAAGGACCGAAGGCGTCCGAGGCGCTGCATCGGCTCACCACAATCGAGAATATCGTACCGATGGAACTGCGCGAAACGGCCATCGACGGACACGCCTGCTGGGTGATCGGCCGGAGTTACTTCGGCATGAGGGCAGTCGAATTCATCGCTTCGCGCGGGAGTCTTCCGGCGTTATGGCGGAAGGCACTGCCAGAGGTGCGGTCAATCGGAGGCGCCGCGATCGGAATGACGGCGCTGAACACGCTGCGGCTTGAAGGGCGCAAGCCCTGGTTCCCCGCGGATTTCAATGACGGGATGATTCCCCATGAGGCCGCGCTTGAATCGACGCACGTCAGCTTCAACAAGGGCTGCTACACGGGACAGGAAATCGTCGAGCGCGTGCGCTCGCGCGGCCACGTGAACCGCAAGCGTGTCTCGTTGAAATTTTCCAGCACGGCCCCGCCACCACCCGGGACGAAGCTGCGCGCGGGCACCGCGGAAATCGGATTCGTCACCAGTTCGGCCTATTCACCCGCAAACGGCTCGGCAATTGGAATGGGCTACGTGCGCCGCGAACATTTTGCGCCCGGCAGCATCGTCGAGTACGACGGCGGGACCGCCGAAGTGAAATAGAAAAAACGAGCCCCCGCGAGGCGGCTCGCCTTCCGCTTTCCGGAGCGATTTAGCGCGCGGCCGGCGCGTGCTGCTGGCCGTTGCCAGCCATGGCGCGCGCCATTTGCTCCTGCCGCTGGCGCGTGAGATGCGGCACGATGCCGAGCATGCGCTGAATCACCATCAACTGCCCGCGGTGATGCATCTCGTGCTCCTTGGGCGAGAGCAGCATTTCAAAGCGCGTCTTGCTGGCCGGATCGGCGCCGGGCGGCATAGCCACGCGCTCCTGGAGAACCGATTCCGGCAAACTCTCGAGGAAAGCCGCGAATTTCTCCCCGTTGGCCTGTAACGCGGCGAGAATATCGGACTTGGTGCGCAGCTTGGCCTCTTCCGCGACGGCCTTCTGCATCATCTCCGGAAAATTCAACTTGGCCAGGTTATCGACGCGCTCACCATGAATGTGCAGCGCGAAGTTGGTGCCGCAGGCAATGTGCGCCAGCGTTTGCGCCACGGTTCGCGATTCCGGCGAGGCCCTGAAATCGTACTTATCCTCGGGAATATCCTGCGCGGTTTGAATGGTGTTCTTGCGCACGGTGCGAAATGCCGCAGCCAGCTCTTTCCCGCCGTAGTAGTTCATCTCGTTACTCTCTCCATGTGAATTCTCGAAGTTACAACTGAAATCAGATGCGATTCGCCCCGGATGGATTCCAGGCGTCTCACACTCAGGCGCAAAACCACCGGAGTGCAGCCTGGAATGCAGGCCGCCGAAACCGCCTAACTCTTGCTGATATTAAGAGCGCGCAGGAAACTGCCGCGCTCGTTATCGATCTTCTTCTGCAACTGAAAAATGGCGTATAGCAACGCTTCCGGGCGCGGAGGGCAGCCCGGAACGTACACATCGATCGGAATCACCTGATTCACGCCCTGCACGATCGCGTAGTTGTTGAACACGCCGCCGGATGTGGCGCAGGCACCCATGGAAATCGCCCACTTCGGTTCGGGCATCTGCGCGTAGAGCTGCTTGATCACCGGGGCCATTTTCTGCGAGACGCGGCCGGCAATGATCATCAGATCCGACTGGCGCGGCGAGCCGCGAAAGACTTCGGCCCCGAAGCGGGAAATATCGTATCGCGAGGCGGCCATGGACATCATTTCGATCGCACAGCAGGCCAGACCAAACGACATCGGCCAGATGGAACTGCGGCGCGCCCAATTGACGACTTTATCGAGCGAGGCGAAGAGGATACCTTCGTCCTTCAAAAAGTCACCGTCATCTCCCGGCTTCGCCAGCGTGACGCCCTTCGCAATTTCGACGGCCATATTCGGGCAATTCCCTCCGTGGATGTTCTTATTATGCGCCCGTTTTCGGGCGGGCGCAACGGCGCGTGCGGCGCCGTTTTCCGGCCGCAACGGGGCTTGCGACGAAGTCCTTCCATCGGGCAAAAAGCTAGTGGACCTCTAGCTTTGTGCTTGTCGATTTCGTGTGTCCTGCCGCGTCGGTAATAGTGATCGTATAGGTGGTGGTTTTTCGCGGTTTTACGCTGACGCAACGGTCAAACGCGGGCCAGACGTCGCCGACCGGGGGCGCGATTGCTACGGTTTTCGCGTTGGAAACGCTGTAGCACAGCTCCGATTCGTCTCCGCGGCTGATGGATGGCGGGCTGGCGAAAAACCCGAGGATCGCAAAGGTATTGCCGCCCATGCCTTCATACGCCTGCCGGTCGCGCGCGCGCTGCTGAGCGGCTTGCTGCGCGGCGCGCTGCTCGAAGGCGCGAGTTTGACGGGAGCGATTCCAGAAGACCCACAGGAGGTAGATCAAGGCGGCGGCAACGAGCACCGTCGCGATGCGCGTGTAAAGCTTCATGGCTGTTGGCGCCTTATAAATACAGCATAAGCCGAAATTGCGAAGCGGGATTAGTTGGAATTCGGCTGCGGCAAGTTTTGCTGGGGCGGATTGGCAGGCGGCTGAGCGCCCGGCCCGGCCGTTGACGCGGGCGGAGCGCCAGCGGGACCGGAATTGCCGGCCGGTGAGGTGCCAGCGCCGGTCAGCCCAGCAGGCAATCCAGGAAGATTGGTTAGTCCGGGCAACAAGCTGCCGGATGAGCCGGCAGCCTGCTGCATCGCGCGTGCCTGATCTTCGATTGGATTCCAGATAAATTCCCAATCGATATATTTTTTACCGCCGTGGTAAACGATCAGCGATTTCGCGTCCGTTTTCCCTCCCACACCGGTCAGGAAGGCTCCCACAACCGGACCATCGACGGGGCCGGTGGGCTTCAGCGCGGCGAGCGGATTTTGAAGCTGACCCGAGCCGCTGGACAACCCCGATTGCGAACCGCCCTGCGCGGGTGGATTGCCACCGGCGGCTAGGGTCGATGCGGAGACGGCTCCGGGCGCGACCGGTGGAATTTTTCCGTGGTTCAAATCCATCACGGCCATTTGCTGCAGCGTGGCGTACTTGACGCTGCCGATGATCTGGCCGGCGGAATTGACGTAAATAAAACGCCACTTGCCGTCGGTTTTGTTCATTGGGTTCTTCACCGCTTCGATGCGCAGAAAGTGCAATTCCGGCAGGCCGTTCTGGAGATCGTCGAAGGTTTGCGGATAGTGGCCGGTTTTATGGTAGTAGAGACGAATAGCTCGAACAATTTGCTCGCCCCGCCAGATCATTTGCTGCTCGCGCATGCGGCGGCCTTCCGTGGCCAGGTTTTCGAGGAGCGTCTGCGAGCTGATGATCAGGGCCAAGACCATAAACAGGGCCAGGAGATATGCATACCCGCGCTGGCATTTGCGCCTTCGCGGAGCCGCGACGAATCGTGCAAGCCAAATGGGGCAACGATGATGAAACGTGAGTCCCATGGGTTCAGTTGGAGGTTTCGCCGGGTGGCTGCGTGATGGGAAGCGTCGCGCGGCGGCCGGTGGATATTTCCATCACTTCGGCTGACGTATTCGTGAGGCTGAGCAAACGGTAGCGGCCCAGGAATGTATCGCCCTGCGCCAGCACCAGGACATCGTCGCCGCTGGCGAAAAATCCGACGCGCCGGCCGCTGCTGGGTTCGGAAGCATAGCCGAAAAACTGCACCGGCACCTGCAACGGCGGAGGTGGCGGTGGGACGCGCGGCCCCACAAAAGCTTGCTGCCCGGCCTGAGATTTCCGCCGCGGAGGCGGAACGGGTTGCGCCACGAAGATGTCGCGATGCGCGCCGGAATACTCGGTTTTCCGCAGATTTTGAAGCAGATCAAGGTGAAGCTTAGGCTCCTGGACGTCGAGCGGGCGAAACCGCGGATCGGCGGCGAACACGCCCGTGACGCTGACGCCTCCCGGCCTCACGGCACCGTACAGCACCACTCCGAGCACCACGATGAGCACGGTAAAGATGATCAGTTCGACGCGCCGGGACATTTCAGGTCCTGAAATACGTATGCAGGTCGAGATCAAGCTCGACCATGCCGGATTGCGCGGAATGCAATTTTAAGCCATCCAGAAGGTAAAAGTCCCGCGAGCGCTCGATGCCGTTGATGAAACGAATCAGCGACGGATAATCCGAGGTCACCTTGGTGCTGACATCGACTTCCGTGACGCCGCGGCCCTTTACCGGCTTTTGGGTGAATCGAAGTCCGGAAGTCCGCACGCCCGCGTCTTTGCTTATGGAATTCAAATCCGATTCGATTTGCGAATATCCAGTGGTCGAATCAAAAAACGCCGTCTGGTAGAACGCGTCGCATTGCTGCCCGGCTTCGGGCAGCGACACGCGGATTCTTTCGCCCCGGGCCACGTCCGCGCGAAGCAACTGATCCTCTCTTTCCAGCCGAACGATGCGAGCACGCATGGCCCGCGGGCCCTGCCGTTCGATCTCCCGTAGCATATAAGCCAGCGCGAGATCCACGGCCACAAGCAGGAGCAGCGCGGCCGTAATTCCCTTCTTCCAGGCTGGCCAACTGGCGAATTTCATGTCGTCGAGTACCACACCGTCAGATCGACCAAGAAGGCGTCGCCCGAATGGGGGTCTTGCGGTTGTATCGTGTCCTTAACCACCAGCCCCGAGAAAACCTTCGAGGTCTCCATAGCCTTTAGGAACTGGACTTCGCTCGTGGTGGATTGCGCGCCCACCTGCAGCGACACTTCCGCGCGTCCTCCGTCCAAGCGCGGTGAAATACTGATGACCCGGACGCCCGGCGGCAACGTTCGCTCCAAATCGGTGAAAATTTTTGTCCACGGGAAACTGCGCTCGTCGATCAGCGAGTTCAGGAACTCCGAACGATCCAGAACGCGGCGAACTTCCGGGCCGCGAAAGTAGGCGGCCAGTTGCTGTTGGCGCCTTTCGTTGGCGCGAATCCGGGATTCGAGTGCGGTTGTTTCGGCACGCAACTGGCGCTGGTCCCGCCAAGCGGAATACGCAGCGTGCGCAAGCAGAATCAAGGCGATGATCGCCGCGGCACCGCCAAGCGCGGCACCGACGAGAAACGGCCGGTGGTTCGCCTGCGGCGATGTCGCGAGATTGAGCTGAATATTCATGCTGCCGCCTGCCGGATCACGAAGCTCCGTTCATCGCCCAGCCAGCGAGCCCGTCGAGGCCCTGGCGAAGCAAGTTTCGTGCCTGCGGATCGAGTGCCCGCGCTTGCGAAGCTTCGGAAATGGGGTCGACGCTGACCTTGAGTTCGCGGGCCAACGCCTCGCGGAAAAGATCGCTTTTTTCGCTGAAACCGGCCAGGTAGGCGCGATCGATTTCGCGTCCCCAAGTGTCCTGGAAATAAGCGGCCGCCGGGAAAACCTCGTCGAGCACGACTTGCGGGTCGAATGGCCGCTCTCCGGCGACTAATTCGGTGGAGCGATAAACGCATAACGAATCGCCATAAACGACCGCGGTGGTGAGGGTCGAACCGCAAATTCTGGCGAGCAAGGTAGCGCCGGCTTCACCGAGCAGCGGGAGCACGGCCAGCGTGGAGCTCAGAACGACGCCAGGATGGGCATCGACGGATTCAAGAAGTTCTTCGTATTCGCGCAGAATGCGCTGCCGCGCTATCGCGGCGACCACTTCCAGGCTGCCATCGCGACCGGCTTGGCGCATCCACGAGACGGCTGTCTCGTCCACGTCGAAGGGCACGCTCTTTTTGAGGCGCCACCTGAGCAGCGGAAGAGCGTCGTCGGCCCGGCGCGGCAAATTTTCGAACGGAAGAACGAACACGCGGACCGCCGGATCGGGAATCAGCAGGGCCAGCGGCGCGCCCCGATGCGCGATTTTGCCAAGCACCCGGCGCAAAGCGTGGCGCACGGCATCCGGCTGAGTCAGGTTGGTTTCGACAGGCGACGGCATCACGCTTCCGGCCGGCAGCGGTTCCGCGGCGTAGGACTCCAAATCGCCGCGCGACGCGCTCCAGCGCGCCGCCGCGACGTGTGCAGCGGCAATTTCCACCACCAGCGCCGGATGCGGCATGGCATGCAGCCAACGGTCGATCTTGGCGGCGAAGCGGCTTCGGGAAGATTGCCTCCCGAGGACGGCGGTGGCGGCAGAGCTAGTCAAGGAACGTCACCTTGTTGATTTCGCGGAGGGTGGTCGCGCCCGCGCGTACTTTTTTCAGCGCGGATTCGCGCAGAAAGGTCATGCCCTCGGCTCGCGCGGTGCGCTTGATTTCCGAGGTCGGGCGCCGGTCGATGATCATCTCACGAATGCGATCGGAAAGGTCAAGGAGCTCGGTGATCGCCGTTCGGCCGCGATAGCCGCTGCCCGAACACTCCAGGCAACCGGCGCCTTCATAAAAGGCGACTTTTCCCCATTCCGCCGGATCAAGGCCGGATTCCTTCAACTCCTCGGCGGAATAGGAAACGCGCTTTTTACAGTTGTCGCAGATTACGCGAACCAGACGCTGCGCCAGGATGCAGTTCAGCGCGGAAACGAAATTGTATGGCTCGACCCCCATGTTGATGAAGCGGCCGATCACATCCGTCACGTTATTGGCGTGAACGGTGGTGAAAACCAGATGTCCGGTCAGGGCGGAGTTGATGGCGATCTGAGCGGTTTCCTGGTCGCGGATTTCGCCGACCATAATTTTGTCCGGATCATGGCGCAAAATCGAACGCAAGCCGCGCGCGAAGGTGAGGCCCTTCTTTTCGTTCACGGGTATTTGCGTGATGCCACGGACCTGATATTCGACCGGATCCTCAATGGTGATGATTTTGTCTTCGTCGTTCTTGATTTCGTTGATGGCAGCGTACAACGTGGTGGTTTTTCCAGAGCCGGTCGGCCCGGTGACGAGCACCATGCCGTAGGGCTCGTGAATATAGCGACGGAAGCGCGCCAGTTCGTCCGCCTCGAAACCCACCACGTCCAGCGTCAAATTACGGAACTTTTCGCTGAGCGTCTCTTTGTCGAGAATGCGGAGGACGGCGTCCTCGCCGTGCACCGACGGCATGATCGAGACGCGAAAGTCCACGTCGCGTCCCTTGTATCCCACGCGGAAACGCCCATCCTGCGGGACGCGGCGCTCGGCAATGTCCAGTTCGCTCATCACCTTCACGCGCGAGAGAATCGTGGCGTGCCACTCTTTGTCGAGCGGCTTCATCGCGTACTGCAACACTCCATCGATGCGGTATTTCACGACCACTTCGGAATTGCGCGTCTCGATGTGAATATCGCTGGCGCGCCGCTCGAGCGCGGTGAAAATAATCGTGTCCACCAAGCGAACCACCGGACTCACGCCCGCTTCACCGGTCAGCTTCTCGACGGTGATATCTTCGTCGCTCTCCTCGTCGTGAACGACCTGCAGCGTGAAGCCTTCGGTGGCCTGGTCCAGCACCCGTTGGGACTGCTCCGTGCGCTTCAAGAGATCGCCGATTTGCGACGCGGTGGCAACCTTCACTTGCAGCCGCTTGCCCAAATGCAGAGAAAGCTCGTCCAATTGCGGCAACTGGCTGGGGTCGGCAAGCGCGATCACGAGCGTAGAATCGCGCGACTCGAGCGGGACGAAGTTGTAGCGAAACATCATTTCCGCCGGTATGCGGCGAAAAAGCTCAGGGTCGATGCGCTGCTCGCGCAGATCGACGAGCGGGCAGCGGTACCGCTCGGCCAGGCGGCGGGCCTGCTCGCGTTCGGCGGAATCACTCGCGCCGCCGGGCAGAGGCGGATTATTGGAGACGGTTGCCATACGGTTTTATCCTCCACCGACCTGGAGGGAGAACATGGGCAGGTAGAGCGAGACCAAAATGAAGCCTACCACAACGGCCATGACCAGCAAAACCACGATAGGAATCCAGGAAAGGATTCGCTGCAGGCTCGTTCCCACCTCTTCCTCGTAAAATTCCGCCACGCTCGTCAGCATCGCCGAAAGCGCGCCGGATGCTTCGCCGACTTCGATCATTTCAAGCGCCAGATCGGGCATCAGTTGCGTCTGGGCCAAGCTTTCGTGAAGCGACTTGCCTTCTTTCACTCGCTCCGCGGCTTCCATGACCGCCCCAGCAAAAAGTTTGCTGTTGATGGCCGCCGCCGACGTTATGAGCGCGGGAACCAGCGGGGTCCCACCGGTCAATAGAGTCGAAAGAGTACGCAGCAACTGCGAGACCTGCGTTTTCACCCAAACGCCGCCCGCGATCGGGATGTGCGGCTTCACTCGCTCAATCACCATCGCGCCGCGCTTGGAGCGCGACCATAAAAAGACCAAAAAAGCGGCTCCGGCAGCAGCGATTATGAAGATCAGAAAATAGTGGCGAAGCGGCAGCGCCAGCCCGAGCACAATCCGCGTCGGAGTCGGCAAGGGAATGTCCAAATCCTTGTACAGTCCGGCAAATTTTGGCATCGCCGTGGTGACGACGTACGTGAGCACCAGAAGCGCGGTAATCACGAGAACGGCTGGGTAGATCAGCGTGGTGATCAGACGGCTGCGGAAGCCCGTGCTGACACGCAAATAGGTAATGTACTGGTCGAGCACGCCGCTCAGATTGCCGCTGCGCTCGCCGGCGGTAATGGCCGTGACGTACACCGGCGGAAACGATCCCTGCTGCGCGAGCGCCTCCGAGAGCAGCGCGCCTTCGCGGACACTTTTGCGCACGTCCGCCAGAATCGGGCGCAGGCGGCGCGCGGCGGCACGTTCGGCCAGCAGATCGAGCGACTTTAGAATCGGCAAGCCGGCTTTAATCAGCGTATTGAACTGCTGATTGAATATGAGAAAGTCATTCGGGCGGATGGCGCGTTCGCGGCCGGCGCGCCCCAGAAGCGCTTGGAGGTCCAGATGGCTGCGAACGGAGAAGACGTACAACCCGCGGTCGATCAGCTTTTGCTTCGCCTCTTCTTCCGTTTGGGCAGACTCGCGCTGCTCGAAAACGCGTCCTGTCGCATCGCCCACTTTGCAGACAAATTCAGCCATCTTCTAGTTTACCGGCGCACCGCTCCCCGCAGCTGCATGGTTAGAGACTAGCATACCCCTCCTGATCCATTGACGGACGCGCGAGAATGGACGCGTGAATTGCATGTTACAACTCCCCGCCTGCCGCCTCTTGGCGTCTGTCAAATGGGAGAACCGACCGACAGCACGCGACGGCGCGGGCACACACGATATGGTAGAGTCGCGGCTGGCCAAGCGTCTTGCTGCCGCGCGCGGAGGCTGCGAACCATCTATGGAACCCATTTCGCACTTTTTCTATTCCGACCGCCTGAAACTCCAGTTTTGGGATTACGGACAGGACTCAAAACCGGCGCTCGTACTGGTTCACGGCGGGCTCGACCACGCCCGCAACTGGGATTGGGTCGCGCGGACGCTTCGAGAGCACTATCACGTCTACGCCCTCGATCTGCGCGGCCACGGCAACAGCGCCTGGGCGCCTGGAGCGATGTACAGCATTGCGGAGCACGTCTTAGATTTGTCCGCGCTGTTAGATATCATTGATGACTTCCCGATCCGGTTGGTTGGCCACTCGCTAGGAGGCGGAATTGTCCTCCACTACGCGGGTGTCTATCCGCAGCGCGTCCGTAAGGCCGTCTCGATCGAGGGACTGGGCTTCCCTCTGGAACATGCGGTCCACGATTCGCAGTCGCAGCGCATCCGCGCGTGGATTGAAGCTGTGCGCGACGCCGAAAAGCGCCACTCGAAAAGTTATCCCGATCTCGCTTCGGCCGTCGCGCGCATGAAAGAAGCGAATCCGCACCTTTCCGATGAGGTGGCGCAGCATCTAACGCTGCACGGCACGAATTGGGAATCGGACGGTTCGCTGGTCTGGAAATTCGACAATTTCGCGCGGTTATTCCCGCCGTACGGATATCGCTTGGACGACACTGTGGAAGTGTACGGCCGGATTTGCTGTCCCGTGCTGCTCTTCTGGGGCCTCGAAAGTTTCCTTCCGGTCCCGGATGAGGATCCGCGGCGCGCCGCTATTCGCAATCATCGACTGGTGCGCGTGCCCGAGGCCGGCCACTGGGTGCATCATGACCAACTGCATCTATTTCTGCGCGAAACCACCGCGTTTTTGCAGGATTAGCGCGGGGCGTTGGCCCGCACCGCCATCTTTCTAATAGACCTGATTTGCCAGCGCTGATTGGTCGACGATGGCCACATCCGGCGGCGGCTGGAAATGAAACTTATTCTCAGGTATCGGAATATTTTCTTTCCAATCGCCGAACTGGAATTCGGTCACGGCGTTTCCGGGTTGGTGAATCACCACGCGCACGAGCTGCGCCTGAGGATTCGTCTCCAGATAGATGACCTGCTGCGCGTCGCGCTTTTCGTCTGATTCGCCGCGCGGTACGCAACGCAACACGCCGTCGCCGGAGGCAGGTTGGAATCCGGCTGATTGAGCCTGTTTTCCGCCGCGCGCGACAAGCTGCAAGTTCGCGCACAGCCGCGACAGATTGGCCTTTCCGACCAGCAGCGCGAGAGGCGTGCGCCAGTCCGAACTCTGTTTCAGCTTCGCTCGGCTCGCAGTGTGATCGGCAGGAATGTAAAACCAAACGTTCCTACCGTCAACGAGAAAGAGCTTCTTTTCCGGGGACGTGTATTCCCACCGCATACGTCCTGGACGCGAGAAATAGACAGTACCCGATTCGCCGGCGACCGCTCCCGTGCCGTCGCTATAGCGTTCGTAGAAGAACGCCTTCAGCGTCCGCGCCGCGTGATAGCGCGCCTCCACGGCGTGGGCCACGTCCCGCGCCGTCATTTTCGTCGGAGCCAAAACCAGTAGCCCCGCCAAAATAAGAGAAACACGAATCACTATTTCACTTTACCAGATGTGCGCATGAAAAATCGGGCAGCCAGGCTTCTTCACGGCCTCGTATTATTCGCTTGCTGGCTGTGCGGATCGGATGCGGGCTCGTCATAGCGCGCATGCCATGCTTCCTCGATGCCCACGATCTGCGAAATCCGCTGGGTGACTTGCAGATGAATTCTTGATTTTAGCCCGACGATATCGGCTGGCGAGAACATGGCTTGAGGACTCTCGTATACCGTGTTTGAAAAATAGTGCCACATGTAGAAGCGCCCGTCCTGAAAATACCCGTCGGCTCCGAACATCTGCCGCGCAAAAAAGAACGTCGTGCGCTGCTGGAGCGCCGCATCCCAAATCGGAGAGCCCTGCTCCACGTTGCGGTTTCTGTCTTCCCCGAGGAGATCGAGAATCGTGGGCGCCAGATCGATATGAGAGGTCAGCCACGGAATCTCTTGCGGCCGTTTAAGAGCGCGCGGCGCGTAAATGAAGAGAGGGACGTGAAACGCTGTTTCGTCTATGGTCCCGCGCCGTAATGCAGGATTTTCCTCAATCGTTCGCGGCCCGTGATCTCCCACAATCACGATAATCGTATTTTGGAGCTGATCTTCAGTCCGCAGCAAATTGACGATTTGTCCAAGCCACGCGTCCTGGTCGGATAACAGCGCCCGAGCGCGATGTTTCAGGCCGGTTGGCGAATTATCACTGCCGTGGTCGGGATACGGATAATGGCTGATTTGCGGCGCAAAAGCCGCAACAAAATGCTGGCCTTTCGAATTCCACTGTTTTATTTGACGAAGCAGCAATTGTAGTGTTGCTTGATCCGCCGCAATTCGAGCTTGACGCCACGAGGGCTCCCCGTTGTAGTCGGATATCGCCGACGACGGATAATACTGATTTTCGAATCCTAGCGCCCGGAAAACAACCCCGTCCGAAATTCCCGAACTTCTCAGCGGAGAAAATATCGCGGACGTATATCCGCGCGAGTGCAACAGCCGCAAAAAATCGGCTGGCCGATCGCCCTGAATCGAACCAAAAACAAATTTCGGCTCATCGATCGGATACCAGGAACTGAAGATTGAGAAAAGGGCGCAACGCGTCAATGGAAAAGTGGTGTAGTGCCGTTCTCCAATAAACGAACGCTCGCGGAGTCCGGCGATATTGGGAAATTGACGCAGGTCCCCGTTCACGGGCAGATACTCTTCGGGGGTTGTTTCCAGTATAAAAAACAACACATTCGCGCCCCGTTCCGTTTCGAAATAAGTGCTCCGGGTGTCCTCGGCTGGCGCATTGCTCAACTGGCGATATTGCGCGATTAATTGCCCATCGGATTCGCCCGAAAAGTCAGGGACATTAAAGTGATCGTCCCGCTCGAATTGAAAACCAAAGAATTCGGGCAAATCGATCGCTTTCGCTTGCCACAACGAACTGGCCGAGCGGAGTAGCGTGTTCTTTTCGTACGGCGACGGCGGCACGCCGGAATGGAGCGATAGGAGAGCAAGCGCGATTAGCGCGAAGCAGTACAACTCGCCCGCGGTTTTCCATCGAACAGGTGCATCCGCGGCTTGAAATCCGCCGGCGGTGCGAACGGCCCAAATTAGCGTCGCGAGCATGGCTGCCGCAAAGAGCAGGAACAAAAGTGCGGGCGCGGAATACAGATATTTCACATTGGATCCGCTTTCGTGCATACCCCAACCGATCGCGACTTTGAGCATGCCCCACGAGCAAAACCGGCCCACTAATTCGAGAGAAAAAAGCTGCACACCAACAAGCGCAAGGCAAGCCGCGCTTACGACGAACGTGATCGACGCCTTCAGCCAGATCGGAAGCCAACGCATGGCCAGCAGCAGCACCGCGGGAACGGCCAGTCCCTCGACAAGCAGATCCGCGCGGAAGAATACCAGCCGATCGATCGCCGTAAGCGAATGCAAGCCCATCGAGCGTGCCTCGCGCACAAATCCCTGCTCGTCCGCCATCAAATACCATTTGAGATACAGCGCCAGGGTCGCCGGATAAATCCACAGGAGAAGGAATCGCGCCGAAGCGGTCCAGCCATTCGTTCGATAGCGCGGTTTTTCGAATGACGCGGGCGCGCGTGCCGGTTGAAGATTGCCGGGATGACGCGATTCGATGTCGACTTTGGAGACGCTCGCTGAGTCCTCGCGGCCGCTCATCCGCCAGTCCTCTGCGACGGCGCATTCGAAGCGCCCTGAACTGCCGGTTCGGCGCCCGGGTTTCGATCCGCGGTGAAAGTCGCCGCAATGTCGTGAACGATTTGAACGGGCACAACGCGCAATTGATTGTAGAGCACCTCGCTCCATGAAACCTGGCCCACGCCGTCCGGAAAAAACATAAAGGTCGAGTATTGGTACAGGAGGCCAAGATTCCAGGCAATCAGCAGCACCGTCACTGGTACCAATCGTCGCGCTGCAATTTTCCCGTCAGGCCACAACCGTGCAACCCATGAAAGGCCCGCGGCGAGTCCGACCACAAAAACAGGAGTTAAGGAAATGAAAAACCGGTTCCCGAATGAAACCATTCCGTACCACCAGGGATACACCGAGATGAGAAGATAGAAGGCAGCTGTCATTGCCGCACAGGTCACGCCGATACGCTTGTCGATCCGTGTCAGCGCAATCAGCCCCAGCACAGCCAATAGTAGAATCGGCGTACAAACGAAAATGCCGTGCTTGGACGAAAACAAAACAGGCCAGAACGCAGGCGACTTCCAATTCCATGGCACATGGACATACATTCCCACCGCGAGCGGATTGCCAAACACAATCGCCCGTGTGATCAGCATCGGCGAAAAACTCGCAATAACGCTCGCCCCGAAAACGACGTGCGACCGAAAGCTCTCCCATAGCCGGCTCCGATCAGTCCGGGCTTCCCAATAATCCATGGCGCAATCAATCGCGGGCGCCACAAAAAACACGCCGTTGGCCAGGTACACGTCGATCATGAGGCCGGAGATCAATCCCAGCAACGCCCACTGCCTTGCCGTTCGCGATTCGCGCGTGCGGTCCCAATACCACAAAAATAGCGCTACGCTGAACGCGGAAAGGGCGTGCGACCACGACGGCTCCAGGTACATCCCCAGCGGAAGCGAACTCGCAAACCAAATCGCCACAACCGCCCAGAACGCCCACCGCTCGCCCACGTATTTCTTCGCTAGCAAAAACGAAAAGCAAAGTCCAATGAAGCCGTAGAGGACCGTTGCGCCGGAGAGGGCGACAACATAGGGCCATGAGTGACCGTCTGCCGCGACGTGAGCGCCCAAATGATCGGCGGTTATGACGGCCAGGTGCGCGGCTACTACGAACGGCGACCACAAAATCGCGGGCCCGACCGTATAAAAGTTCGGAAGGTGACCCGTTTTTGTCATCGGATTTGCATAAAAATGCTCGTTCAGCTCGAGCACCAATATCGACCTGGCCGGATTGTCCCAATATTTCTTGACATCAGGCGAACATACGCCGCACTTGCGGAGGATGGGCAGCGGCGGGCTATTCCAGTCACCGGCAAATTGCAGATTGTGGTCAATCAACGGCGAGCGCAGATACGCGTAGTAGCCGATGCCGTCGGAAAAGACACTCGGATGCACAAAGGGCAGACTTAGAATGAATAGAGCGATCAGCGCTCTTTGATAATTTGAAAGAGATCCCCAGAAGCGCCCCATTCCCTTCGTTCCATTCCCCATTCGATGCCGGAGGCGCCACTGAAGGCGGCCCGACTCCCGGACCCGAGAGCGGATTTTAGTGGTTCAGCGCCGGCAGGCCCTCGCACGTGGTCTGGTCCGGTATTGCGGCGCCGGATGTATCCACATGAATCGTCGCCGGCTCATCGCTGCAGAAACTACTAGTGCCAGTCGTGACCGCCAATGGCACCGCTGTCACCAAGTAGCCGTTGAATCCCGGCGCGCCGCAGCCTGGTCCCTGCACCGCAGGACCCCCTTCGCCCGTGTAGGAGTATATATATCCGCTCTTTTGGTATGGAGGCGTGGACAAGAGCGGGTCCAACAAGTTCGCCTGGTCGCAGGTGCTGGTTGTGCCGGTACCCGAAAGAGCCTGTAGGCTGGGCGGGTATCCATTGGCCCAAGACGAATAGTAGATGATCGATGCGCTCGTTATCGTCCGGACGTTTTCGGCCGCCGAGGCTTGATTTGCGGCTATTTTGGACTGAATCAAGTTCGGTATGGCGATGGCTGCCAGAATCAAGATGATCGCAACAACAATGAGCAGTTCGATCAGCGTAAAACCTGAGGAGCCGCATTTTCTTTGAAGCCCGACTCTGAGGGCCCTACGTTCCGGATTTTGCACTGGTCGCATGTGATTTCGCCAATGACTTGAATTACGATCTCTGGCCTCTTGAAAAAAAACGGGGAGGACCTTAGGTTCCTCCCCGTCGTTATCTCGCGCAAACTGCTTACTGAAGAGCCGTTAGCGCCTGGCAAGCCGTATCCGTTCCTGGATCCTTGCCGCCAGTGGGATCGAAGCGGATCACACCGGATTCATCCGAGCAGTACGTGTTCTGACCGGAAGATCCGACGGAGATCGGTACGGCAGCCGTCTCGAACGAAGTGTTCGGTGAAGACGCGGTACCTGAACCGCCTGCACCGGTGGCGCTGAGCGTGTAGCCGCTCTTTTGGAACGGCGCAACCGAAAGAACCGGGTCCAGCAAGCAAGCTGTCGTCGAGCTCGCCGTGCACGGAACCGCGCCTCCCAGATTGGTGATTGCCGTCGCGAAGCCAACGCCCCAAGTGGATTGATACGTCACTTCAGACGTCACAATCGTTCGAACCGACCCCACCGCCGAGGCCTGGTGCGCCGCCATCTGCGATTTGAGCAGGTTCGGAATTGCGATGGCCGCGATGATCAGAATGATCGCCACGACGATCAGCAACTCAATCAAGGTAAAACCCTTCTGTCGCTTATTCATTCGTTTCTCCTAGGAGCGCAGCTCCTGAAATCTCTACCGTCCCAACGGCCGAGAGCGGACCGTCGGGAACCTCGGGGCCTCCGAGGTCAACTTTTTGTACTCCCTGGCGGGGTACACAACGTCAGATTGCAATGTGGATGCCAAATATGACCTGGAGGTTAACTGATTCAACAAGCTAAGTTATCCTTCGTGGATACAGCGGGTTGCAGAGGACACCTGCTCGGTCAGCATGGAGTCTCAAGCCTTTCAGATTCGCTCCTCACGCGTCCGTGACGTTTTTTGTCCGACCCGATTGACCCAAATAGCTCTCCATCGCAATCTACAAGCCGCACAAATATAACCGGATGAAGTGCTGGAGCATCCCAAATTGGGACAGCACGCGTACGACTACTCTCTAAGCGCAATTAGACGGCGATTTGATTCGCTCCTGTTATCGTCCACGTTTCCCAGAGCTTCGCGAGCGAATTTCGTGGTATTGCTTATTTCGACTACGTTGAGCTCCGCCCAACGGGTGAGCGCTCGATTTTACAATGATTGCGGGGACGATCTGCGACCCTGGGGTTTACTCGCGTCGAGCTACTGAGGTTGGAGCAAAGGATTAAAAACTGGATTAGTTGTCTCTACTTTGGGTTCGCCTGATCCGGCGATCACGACTTTGTGCGTCAGAAAGAAAAACGGGGAGGACGCGATGTCCTCCCCGTCGTTATCTCGCGCAAACTGCTTACTGAAGAGCCGTTAGCGCCTGGCAAGCCGTATCCGTTCCTGGATCCTTGCCGCCAGTGGGATCGAAGCGGATCACACCGGATTCATCCGAGCAGTACGTGTTCTGACCGGAAGATCCGACGGAGATCGGTACGGCAGCCGTCTCGAACGAAGTGTTCGGTGAAGACGCGGTACCTGAACCGCCTGCACCGGTGGCGCTGAGCGTGTAGCCGCTCTTTTGGAACGGCGCAACCGAAAGAACCGGGTCCAGCAAGCAAGCTGTCGTCGAGCTCGCCGTGCACGGAACCGCGCCTCCCAGATTGGTGATTGCCGTCGCGAAGCCAACGCCCCAAGTGGATTGATACGTCACTTCAGACGTCACAATCGTTCGAACCGACCCCACCGCCGAGGCCTGGTGCGCCGCCATCTGCGATTTGAGCAGGTTCGGAATTGCGATGGCCGCGATGATCAGAATGATCGCCACGACGATCAGCAACTCAATCAAGGTAAAACCCTTCTGTCGCTTATTCATTCGTTTCTCCTAGGAGTGCAGCTCCTGAATCTCTACCGCCCCGGCGGGCCGAAAGCAGGCCGCTGGGGACCCCGACGTTCCGGGGTCAACTTTCGTACGCCCTGGCGGGGTACGACCGGCTATATCGCAATGTGGATGCCGGGAAGAGGAAAGAGGTTAACTGGTACAGCACATCACGATTATACCTTGCCTATCAATAAGATGCGGAGACCTCTCGATGCATGGGGAGCAGGTCGCCGTTGCAGTTCCCACTCGTCACACTGAATTTCTGACACTTTTCGGCAGCCCGAAATGACCAAAAGGGCTGTTCAGCAATGAGGGTCTATCCTACCCAACCCGGATCAAATTGGCGCGTTTTCAGAGCATTACAGCGGGGGCCCGGTTGGAAGCCGGCAGCAGCCGCATCGAAGGAAAAGAAATCCAGATCGCCGAGACTGAGTGGCGCCTAAACACCGTACTTCTTCGCGTAGTGCCGAAACGAGCGGTACGACATGCGCAATAGTTCCGCGGCGCGCGTGCGCACACCTCCGGAGCGCTCCAGCGCCGCCAGGAGATACGAGCGTTCGAGCTTGGCGATGTACTCCTCGAGATTGACGCCCTGCTCCGGCAGGCTGATGCCGTTGCCATTCTGCGCGAGCTTGGGAACCAACTCCTGCGCGTGCGTGCGGATGCGCTCCGGAAGAGTCTCCGCCGAAATGCGGCGGCCGCTTTCAAGCGCCATGGCGCGTTCCATCGTGTTTTCCAGTTCGCGAACGTTGCCGGGCCAGTCGTACACTTCGAGCAAGCGCATCGCTTCCGGCTCGATGCCGTCGATATTCTTGTTCATCGATTTGGCGAACCGGCCCAAAAATTCGCGCGCCAGCAGCGGAATGTCCTCGCGGCGCTCGCGTAGCGGCGGCAGGTGAATGGGAATCACGCTGAGCCGGTAATACAAATCCTCGCGAAAGCGCTCCTCGGCGATTTCCTTTTCCAGATCTTTGTTCGTGGCGGCGATCACGCGCACATCAACATCCGATTCCTCCGTGCTGCCGATCGGACGCACCTTGCCTTCCTGAAGCACGCGATACAGCTTCACTTGCATGGTGACGCTCATGTTTCCAATTTCGTCCATGAACAGCGTGCCGCCGTGCGCGGCCTGGAAAAGCCCGCGCCGGTTTTCATTTGCCCCCGTAAAGGCGCCCTTCATGTAGCCGAAAAGCTCGGATTCCAGCAGGGTTTCCGGAAACGCTCCGCAATTGATGGTGACGAACGGATTTTTCGACCGCGCGCTGTTTTCGTGAATCGCGCGCGCCACCAGTTCCTTGCCGGTACCGCTTTCGCCGGTGATCAATACGCGGCTGGATTGCGGCGCGATGTTCTGTATCAATTCAAAAATCTCGCGCATTTTCGGGCTCGTCCCGATCATGTGATCGAGCCCGGTCAGGCGCCGCAGTTCGCGGCGCAGGTATCCCGCCTCTTTTTTTAGCTCCAGATTCCGGGCCACCGATTGCACCGCGGGGCGCAGTTCATCGAGCAGCCGGTCGCCTTTAATGACGTATCGGTCCGCGCCAAAATTCACGGCGTCGATGGCCGTATCGATTGTCGGGACTCCGGTGATGAGAATAAATACGGTATCGGGCGAAATCTCCTTGCAATACCGCAGCAATTCCACACCGTCCATATCCGGCATGCAGATGTCCGAAACGATGATGTCGTATACCTGCGCCGCGACCTTCCTCTTCGCCGCTTCGCCGTTCGAGGCTAGGTCAACCCTGTGACCTTCCTTGCGGAAGCTGATCTCCAGCAGCTCGCCAATCGAGCGCTCGTCATCAACAATGAGCATGTGGGCCATGAACTCTGCTATCCCCTGAAGCCGCTATGGATGAACTCGGCGTCCACGCGCGGCTGCGGCCGCACAGCCGCCCGTGTAGCGCTGCCGCGCGGAAGCTCCACGACGAATTTCGCGCCGGTCGGCTGCTGCTTTTCCGCCCGTATTCGCCCTTCGTGAGCCTGCAAGATCTGATACACGATCGCGAGCCCCAAACCCGTGCCGCCCGGAAATCCGGATTGAAACGGCTCGAAGAGACGCGCCGATTCGCGCGGGTCGAACCCTACGCCGGTGTCGCTGATGCTGATGCGCACCCATTCGTCATCCGCGCCAAGGACGACCTCCAGTACTCCTCCGTCCGGCATCGCCCGCAGCGCGTTGTTGCACAAATTCCAGAAAACCTGCTTGATCGCGTCGCGGTCCGCGCGTGCCCGCGCGCCCCGCGCCTCAAACTTTCGCTCGATACGATATTTCCCGGAACTCCCTGCGCCGCGCTCCAGCAGCAATAGCGTCTCCTCGAGCGCCGCTGCGACGTCCACATCGGCGAACGAAAACTTCCGCTCGCGCGAGTAGTCGAGAAAATCGCCGATAATTTGGTTCAGGCGCTGCGATTCGCGGCTGACGATTTGCACCAGCCGTTTGTCGTCATCATCGAGCGGCGCGAGCCGCGCGAGCTCCTTCAGCGCGCCCGTCATCGCGGTCAGCGGCTGCCGGATTTCGTGAGCGATCCCGGCCGATAGCCGTCCGAGCGCGGCCATCCGTTCCTTCGTCGCCACTTCCCGTTCCAGCCGTTTCAATTCCGTCAGATCCTGGAAGTTGAAAACGTAGCCGCTGTTTTCGTTTTGCCCGGTGCGAAGGGGAGAAACGGAAAATCCCAGAAATCGCGTCGTTCCCCCCGGGGTCGTGAATTGGATCTCCTTTCGCAACGTCAGCGGAGTTCCCTGCTCGTCGGTTTCCACCGGCCAAAGCTCCTTGAAAATGTCCCCGATCTTTTCGTTGCGGAGCAGCCCGAAGCCGCGCCCCATGATTTCCGTGCCGGAGCGATTCACCAGCAAGATGCGGCCTTGCAAATCCGTCGTCAGCAGGCCGCCGCGCATCGACTCGATGATGTCGCGATTGAACGCTTGCAGGTCCAACAGTTCTTCGCTTTTTTCACGCAGCTCGGCTCCCTTGCTCTGGATCGTTTGCGACAGCAGGCTTCCCAGGTACGCCACCGCAAAAAACGCGAATGCGTTGCTGGCAAGCCACGTTTCGAGCGTACGGGCATCCGGAAGCGATCCGGAGGAGCGCGGAATTAAGCCGTAGTAACTCAGCTCCACGATGGTTGCCAGGAGCACGAAGCTGCAACCCGCCAGCGCGAAAACGCCGCGCCGCGAAAACAGCACGCTCCCCATCAGGATCACCAGCAGGTAAAGCGAAATGAAATAACTGTCCCAGGCGCCGCTGGCGTAAACCATGGCGGTGATTACCGTCAAATCCAGCGTCACCTGCAGCGGTTCCACCCAGCGCGCTTCCGGAAAGTTGCGGTTAAGAATCAGGCAGATTGTCGCCAGGGCGTACCAGGTGGCGGCCAGCAGGAAAAGAATCCCCACCGGGATGTCGATGCGCGTCCACTGCCGAAGCGCAACGATCACGGCCACGAGGAACGTGATCACCAGGAACCGGACGCGCCCCAGCCAGGAGCGCCATTCATTCGTATTGGATGTGAGTTCCATGCACGCCGGCCGTTGGATCGCTGAAGCTCAAAACGAAAATGAACAGCGTGACGCAGAGGGCCGAACCCCCGACCGCCTCCGGCGGCCCTGCTGCGCCCTCCTTCCGGTCGCAACCACCTTGAACCTAGCCCTTCGAGAGCTGTCCGATGAGACTAAACATCGGCAAGTACATCGAAATGACCACGCCGCCGACGACGATGCCGAGAAACACGATCATGATCGGCTCAATCGCGGTGAGCATGTCTTTCACCGCCACGTCCACTTCGTCTTCGTAGAAGTCCGCGATTTTTTGCAACATGGCGTCCATCGCGCCGGTCTGTTCGCCCACGCCGATCATCTGGGTCACCATGCCCGGGAAAACGTCCGTTTCCTTGAGCGGATCGACCAGCGAACGGCCGGCTTCGACCGCCTTACGGGTCTGGGCAATGGCCTTCTCCACCACCGCGTTGCCGGCCGTGCGCGCGGTAATGTCGAGACCTTCCAGAATCGGAACGCCGCTGGAAATGAGCGTGCCGAGCGTGCGAGTGAAGCGCGCTACCGCAATTTTGCGAAGCACCATCCCGACTACCGGAGCCTTCAACAGAAGTGCGTCGATGGTGTACCGCCCCTGCGGCGTCTTGTACCAAAAATTGATGGCGAATCCGCTTCCGACGGCGAACACCACGATCATCAACCCATAGATGCTGCCGACGAAGTTGCTCAGTGCAATCACGATTCGCGTCGGCAGCGGCAGGGCCGCGCCCAGGCCCGCGAACAGGGTCGCGAAGATTGGCACCACCTTCCAAAGCAACAGCGCCACCACCGCAATCGCGATCCCCATCACCGATACGGGATAAATCATCGCGGACTTCACCGCTCGCTTTAACTTGACGTTCTTTTCGATGTACGTCGAAAGCCGCTGCAGAATCGTGTCCAAAATACCGCCCGTTTCACCCGCCTCCACCATGTTGTAGTACAGCGGATCGAACACCTTTTCGTGCTGCTTCATCGAAGCCGATAACGTCGCTCCGCCTTCTACCGAGGCCCGCACGCTGGTGAGAATCTTCTGGAACGTCTTGTTTTCCTGTTGTCCCGCCAGAATTTCCAGGCATTGCACCAACGGCAAGCCGGCGTCGATCATCACGGAGAACTGCCGTGTAAAGATCGCCAGTTCCTTCGCGTCCACGCCGGTTCCGAAGGTGGGAATGTTGAACTCTTTTCCCTTTTCGGAGAGCTTGCTCACGCTGATTTGCTCCCGCCGCAATGCCGCCTGCAACGCCGCTTTGCTGTCCGCAGCGCGTTCACCGGAAACCTTCGTTCCTGCCCGATTGACTCCCTGATATGTAAATACCGGCATGTGCTTTACCTCCCTATTCGCTTACCGACGCGCTGGCACCTTGCCGCCTGATGCCGGCGAGGTCACCCCTCGGTTGATTAAATCCTGCAATTCGTCCGGGTTGGACGAGCGCGCGAGCGCCGTCTCCAAACTGATCAGTTTCTGAAAATATGCGTTCGCCAGGCTTTGATTGAACGTCTGCATCCCCGTCTGGCCCGTTCCCGTCTGCATCGCCGAATAAATCTGATGAATTTTGTCCTCGCGGATTAAGTTGCGGATCGCCGCGTTGGGAATGAGGACTTCCATCACCATCGCGCGGCCTCGGCCGTCCACGCGCGGCAAGAGCGCTTGGCAGAGGATGCCCTCCAGCACCATCGAAAGCTGCGCGCGAACTTGCGGCTGCTGGTGCGCGGGGAACACATCCACGATTCGGTTAATCGTCGAAACGGCCGAATTCGTGTGCAGCGTGGCAAATGTCAGGTGGCCCGTTTCCGCGATTCGCAGCGCCGATTCGATCGTTTCCAAGTCGCGCATTTCGCCGATCAGCACCACGTCCGGATCCTCTCGCAGCGCCGCGCGCAACGAATTGGCAAACGAGTGCGTGTCCGAGTGCACTTCCCGCTGGTTCACCAGGCACTTTTTGTGGTTGTGCAGGAATTCGATCGGGTCTTCGATCGTGATCATGTGCTCTTCGCGCTCGTTGTTGATCTTGTCGAGCATCGCGGCCAGCGTCGTGGACTTGCCCGATCCCGTGGGGCCCGTCACCAGCACCAGTCCGCGCGGCTTGTCACACAGCGTGCGCACTACCGGCGGCAGTCCCAGCGCGTCAAAGCCCTTTATTTCCCACGGAATCGTTCGGAATACAGCCGCCACCGCGCCCCGCTGATGAAAGATGTTTCCCCGGAAACGCGCCAGGCTCTTCAACCCAAACGAAAAATCCAGCTCCAAATTTTCTTCCAGACGGTGTTTCTGCACGTCCGTCAGAACGCTGTATGCCAGCGCCTTCGTGTCCGCCGCGGTCAGCGGCGGCATTTCCAGCGGCTTCAGCTTCCCGTGAACGCGCACCCGCGGAGGACTGTTGGTCGAAAGGTGAAGATCGCTTCCCCCCATTTCGATCATGTTCTTCAGCAACTCGCTCAGTGTGATCCCCGCCATCCTGTTCCTCCGCTACAAAACCGTTTCCCGCAGCACTTCTTCCATCGTCGTCAGCCCCGCCGCCACTTTCGTAAGGCCGCTGCGCCGAAGCGTGATCATTCCCAATTCCAGGGCCTTCTTTTTCAGCTCAAGCGCCGAAGCGCCCACCAGAATCAGTTCGCGCAGATCATCCGTGATTTCCATCACCTCGTACAGACCGACGCGCCCTTTGTATCCCGTGTTATTGCAGGCGCCGCAGCCTTTGCCGGTGTACACGGTAGTTCTCGAGGCTTCGTCCGGCGTGAATCCAGCCTCGATCAGCGCCTGCGGCTGGACCTGCAGCGGCTCTTTGCACTGCACGCAAATTCTGCGCACCAACCGCTGCGCGCAAATCAGGTTCACCGACGTCGCCACCAGAAACGGCTCGATGCCCATGTTCATCAATCGGCTGATCGTGGAGGGCGCGTCGTTCGTGTGCAACGTCGAGAGCACCAGATGGCCCGTCAACGCCGCCTTCACGGCGATCTCGGCCGTTTCAAAGTCGCGAATTTCGCCCACCAGAATGATGTTCGGGTCTTGCCGCAGGAAGGCGCGCAGCGCGGACGCGAAGTTCAGGCCGATCTGCTCCTTCATTTGCACCTGATTAATCCCAGGGAGCTGGAACTCCACCGGATCTTCGGCCGTCATGATGTTCGTTTCGGGAGTGTTGAGCCGCGCCACCGACGAATACAGCGTGTTCGTTTTCCCCGATCCCGTCGGCCCGGTGACGAGCACCATTCCGTACGGCTTCAGGATTTGCCGCTCGAATTTCTGCAGCGATTCCGGCTCGAAGCCGAGCTTCGTCATGTCCAGCCGCAGGTTTTCCTTGTCCAGCAGCCGGAGCACGATCTTTTCGCCGAAAAGCGTTGGGACCGTCGAAACGCGGAAGTCGAGTTCCTTTTTTTTGCCATCCTTCAGATACTTGATCATGATGCGGCCGTCTTGCGGCAGCCGCTTTTCGCTGATGTCCAGCTTGGACATGATCTTGATGCGGCTCGTGATCGCGTCCCGCAGTTTCAATGGCGGCGCCATCACGTTCTGTAGCACGCCATCGATGCGGAACCGTACGCGGTATTCCTTCTCGTAAGGCTCCACGTGGATGTCGCTCGCTCCGCGCTTCACCGCGTCCGTCAAGATCAGGTTGCACAGCTTGATGATGGGAGCTTCTTCGGCGGCCTTTTCGAGCGAAGCCAGGTCCATCTCGGCTTCCTCGGCCGCGAGTTCCAGCGCGTCGGCATCGTCGCCGGTAAGGTCCTTCATCACCTTATCTAGCTCTTCGACGCTCTCCACCGCTCCGTAAAACTTGCTGATCGCTTCGCTGATTGCCGTTTCCGACGCAACCACCGGCTCCACGTTGAAGCCGGTCATGAACTTGATATCGTCCATCGCGAAGACGTTCGTCGGGTCCGTCATCGCAATCGTCAACGTCGACCCCACGCGCGATAACGGCACGATCTGGTACCGCACCGCCGTCTCCTGCGGCACCAGCTTGATCACTGCGGGATCAACTTCGTAAAATTTCAGATTGATCGAGGGAACGCCGTACTGGCGGGAAAGAACCGCCGTGATGTCGTCGTCGCTGACCAGCCCCATCTTCACAAGGCAGGTCCCCAGCCGGCCGCCGTTCTTCTTTTGATAGTCCAGCGCCTGCTTCAACTGATCTGACGAGATCAGGTTGTCTTTAACTAGAATTTCACCGAGACGCGAAGACATATATGCTCAGGCACGGTACTAGAACCCCGTGTGATATCGAAGCGTAGCATGTCGCCAAGCCGCCCACCGGGTCTGCTGCTGCCTTCGTAGTGAATCTGCTAACATCCGTTGCGTCGCACGACCCCCTGTACGTTCGTACAGGTCAAATTTCCGCTCCCTGTCCGTTGGTACAGGTGCGCTTCTTGACGACACAATTTGGCAGTTCCTGGTAATTTTATCGGAAGGTGAGTCGCTCAACTTCACCGCGCGATAAGCTTGCGTATACGAATCGTTATCGTCCGTTTTTTTCGGTGGCCCGGCGCTTTCCGAAGCGGCCCTTATTCCGTCTCGCCCGCGCGAAAGGGCCGACGCGGACACTTTCCCTCGCGTTGCTCTAGCCCGAACTGCTTCCCTTCTGCTACGATGGCTGCCTGGGGCGGTTAGCTCAGCGGTTAGAGCATCCGGTTTACACCCGGAAGGTCCAGCGTTCAAATCGCTGACCGCCCACCAGTTGGAATGTTGCGCCTTGCAATTTCAGGAGGCCCACCGGTTTCGCGCCGTTGGGTCAAGACGCGGGGGACGTAGTTCAGTTGGTTAGAACGCTGCCCTGTCACGGCAGAGGTCGCGGGTTCGAGTCCCGTCGTCCCCGCCATCCTTTCAATAACTGTGCAAGGATGGCATCCGCATCCGGAACGTGCCGCCAAAGCACGGAAGAACCGTGAAGTCGCGGATGCACGCGCTCCAAACCCGCGAGTCCGATTCGCCATCGGAATAGGATTTGAGCTGGGTGTCCCGAATGAGGGACAACCAGTCCTTTAATACGTAACCGAATCGCCAAAAAGTCACACGTACGATCGAGGCGTTCGATCTGATTGGCTGCAGATTAGGTCCGCCGTCCTGCCACCTCAGCCTGAGGAGATGCCGATACCTGCGTTGGTGGGATGCTTGATTGCGCAGTTTGGACAAATGGATGAACGCCGCGGCGCGGAAATCCGCGCGATAACCAGCGCCACAGAACGCGGCCGAATGGTACGCGCTGGCGCGACTGGTGCGATCCGGCCGCGCCGGGACGATCAGGCCGCCTTGGGGGAAATGGAGATCTTTTTTGCGGGTGCGGCCTTGGGAAGCTCCAGTTCGAGAATGCCGTCTTTCAAAATGACCTTGACGTCGGCGGCTTTCACGTCGGCCGGCAGATCGACGACGCGGAGAAATTGATCCGAACGGGTCTCCAAGTAGATCGTCTTCTTTTCCTGGCGCTCTTCGTGCTTTTCGCGCTTGCCGGAAATGGTGAGGCGGCGGCCATCGAGATTGATATCGAGATCGCCGGGCGCGAATCCGGGAACTTCGGCGCGGACGGAGAGTGCGGAATCGGATTCGGAGACTTCGACGAGCGTGGAGCGGAAGAGTTCGCGCTCGGCCTGGAACCAATCGGAGAGATCGTTTCCAAAAGTGCGGCCATGCGACTCGAATATGGAATACGCGCGGCGCGCGAGTTCGTTGAAGCGCTCGATGATGCCGTCATTGGGGGTGCCGACGTGAAAGGCCGGCGCCGAGTCCTTTTTCTCCGCCATTGCCTGCTGTGCCATTTTCCTCCTCCTGATGCCACGATACGGGTTTGAGGATTTAATCGTATGCCGGGCGCGGGCAGGCTGCTGTGATTGCAGTCACAGACGGAAACAGGGGAATCTGTGCGCTAAGTCACAGACATGCGCGAGCGCGCCAGCTAACTTGCGCGGCCTGATTGACTGCCCAACCCCCTCCCAAAGCCGAGGGCAGCCAATGGGCGCGCGCCGCGCAGACCGAAATTACCCCCGGCGCGCCCGAAGTTTTGAGGAAGCTTCGAAGCCGCGAGGCGAAGTTAGCGCAGAGCCGCGAGCTGCTTTTCGGCCTGATGCATCGCGTCGTAAATTTGCTCGAATGACTCGATGGCGAAAAGCTTGGTGTGAATGCGATCGACGCGGACGGGGGTGGCGAGAACGTCGTCGAGGCGGAAGTCGGCGATCTCGCAGCCGCCGCTGAGCACGTTGGTGCATTCACCCTGCGAGCTGATCACGCCGCTGCCGTAAACCTTCACTTCCCCGCCCTGGCGGATCAAGCCAAATTCGACGGTGTACCAGAAAAGGCGGCCGATGCGTTCGAGCAGATCGTGGTCTTTCAGCGAGGCGCAGACCGCGCCATAGTGCTGGAGAAAATCGGCGAAGACTTTATGGGCGTGCATGGGGACGTGGCCGAAGACGTCGTGGAAAATATCGGGCTCGGGAGTGTAGTCGAGCGAATTGGCGGGCCGAATATACGTGGTAGTGGGAAACATGCGCGCGGCAAGCATTTCGAAGAAGGCTTCGCCGGGAAGGAATCCGCTGACTGGAGTGGCGCTCCAGCCGGTGCGCGGCTTCAAGAGCGCGGAAATTTTTTGAAGATTGGGCAGACGGTCGTCTTCGAGACCGAGGAAGGAGTAACCATCGAGATACTCGCGGCAGGCGGCGGCCTCGATTTGCGGGCGGCGACGCCGGACGAGTTCGGCCCAGATGGCGTGTTGCTCGGGAGTGTAGGAGTCGTATTGCTGTTGGATCAGGTACGGTGCTGCGTGTGCGAGTGGCATGTTCGAGCCTACCAGGCGCCCGCCTGAAGGCGGCCGCTACAGAAAGCGTAAACCAGCGACCCAGCCGGCGACGGGACTACATCCCGATCGCCGAATCATAAGTTCAAGTCATCATATTGCGAGACTGCGACGGCTGCGGCTTCGCGCAATGTTCGAGACGACGAGTTCGCAGCGTCCGCGATGCCCCAGCGCCCGGGAATCGCGAGACCGCATTTTGGGCAGCAGCCGTTGCGCAGCTTGTTTTCCTGAACGTCATGCCAGGAGCGGCGAATGAGCAGCGTTCGGCAGGACGGGCAAAACGTGTGCGTCCCGCCGCTGAAAATATTTCCTTCGTAAACATAGTGCAGGCCAACTTCGAGGGCCGCAGCGCGCGCGGCATGGAGCGTCTCGGGAGGCGTGCGCGGCTTATCGCGCAGCTTGAAATCGGGATGAAAGGCGGTGAAATGGAGCGGAACATCGGGGCCGAGATGTTCGAGAATCCATTCGGCGAGCTGGCGCGTTTCGGATGGCGAATCGTTGAGAGTAGGAATGATGAGATTGGTGATTTCGAACCAAACGCTCGTTTCGCGTTTCAGGAGCTCCAGAGTTTCGAGAACGGGCTTCAGGTGGGTGAGAGTGACGCGGCCATAGAAATTTTCGGTGAAGGCTTTGAGGTCGATGTTGGCCGCGTCGATGAGATCGTAAATGTCGTGAAAGGCTTCGCGCGTGATGTAGCCGTTGGAGACCATGACGGTTTTGAGGCCGTATTCCCGGGCGGCGAGGCAGATATCGACGACGTATTCGCCCCAGATGGTCGGCTCATTATAGGTGAAGGCGATCGATGGGCAGCCATTGCGGAGGGCGAGCTTGACGACGTCCTCGGGAGGAACATGGACAGCGCGAACTTGATCGGCGCGTGATTTGGAGATGTCCCAATTCTGGCAGAAAAAGCAGCCCATGTTGCAGCCAGCCGTCCCCATGGAGAAGACGCGCGTGCCGGGAAGAAAATGATTCAGCGGCTTTTTCTCGATGGGATCGATCTGTAGCGCGGCAGGGTGGGCGTAACCGAGACTGTAAAGCTTCCCGCCTTCATTGGCGCGAATGAAGCAGAAGCCAGCCTGGCCTTGACCGATGTGGCAGTGCCGCGGGCAAAGGTAGCAGTGGACCTTGCCGTTGGGTTCGGGTTCCCACCAGCGGGCCTCGTGCAATCGCTCGGAGCTTTGCAGCACTTGGCGTTCGGTCATAATTCCACCACTTGTGTTGATTATACGCTCGCGGAGGAGCGGCGGCGCGGATGGGCGGCGTGTGGTACGGCGTGCGGGGCGACGCACCTTAGAGGAATGGCTCCGGGGCTTGGACTCGAACCAAGATTCTAGGCTCCAAAGGCCCATGTGCTACCAATTGCACCACCCCGGAGCAGTTGAAGAGCGGCCCGAAAAGTGTAGCAGACATCCGGGGATTTTGTTTTGCCGGATGCGATGGAACTCCGCAGGTTCGAAACCATGAAGCGTCGCTGGTTTGCCGGGGTTTCGTGAATTTGCTAGTCTTCTGAAGCCACGTGCGGCGGAGAGGTGTCCGAGCGGTTTAAGGAGCACGCTTGGAAAGCGTGTGTTGGGGAAACTCAACCGTGGGTTCGAATCCCACCCTCTCCGTCATACCTGTTTTTACCTGAATATTGCTGCATTCTTGATTCCGTGCTACCGCCGTGCTACCGTTTTCCATCATTTTATTGGGGATGGTGTCCAGCATGGCCAGCGTCTACGCAAGGTTCAAAGGGCCCAAGGGATGGGAGTATCAAAGGGTTGGAAAAGGCCGCCCGCCGAAGGGCGCGAAGTTCCATATTCGCTTCACAGACGCACAAGGCAGGCGGTGCTGGAGTCAACCCTTCGATACTCCGCAGCAAGCCCAGGAAAACGCTGATGGCGTGGCCCTGGCTACCCGAGCCGCTGCCCAAGGACTCACCGTCGCTGAATACCAGGAGCAGACGAACACAGGCCGCACACCGGTCAAAGTCGCGGTGGAAAGATTTCTCAAGCTCCACCGCAATAATCGGCCGAAGACGGTTAAGCAATACAATCTCGCGCTAACGCACCTACTTGCCAATCTTCCGCGTGGCGTAAGGTTCATCAAGGACTTGGCGACGTCCGATGCGCTCGACGCCTACGTGCGAACGCTGCAGACCGAAGAATACGCCGCCAAAACCATCGAAACCCGGATGGGCGTCATCTTTTCGATGCTGAAGGACAACAAGAAGGAAACGGGTGTGGAGTATGCGGCGCAACTCGTCAGCCTGCCGGAACCGTTGCACACACGGCCCAAAGCCTACGCCGACGACGAGATTCCGAAACTGTTTGGCGTGATGACCGCCGAGGAACGCGTGCGTTACCTGTTCTTTTTGCACACCGCCTGCCGCGAACAAGAAGTGCAGTACGCCACGTGGGACGACATTGATTGGAAACATCGCAAATACCATGTGACGGGTGACGGCAAAGAAGATGTCAACTTTGTTCCGAAGCATCACGAGGAACGCTGGATTCCGCTGACCACCGAACTGGTTGAATTGCTCAAGGAGCAGAAAAAGAATCCTCCCCATCGCCGCTGGATTTTTGTGAATAAGGACGGAGACCCGGAGGGCCACTTCCTGCGCAAGTTCAAGGCCATCGCCAAGCGTGCCGGGCTGAACTGCGGAAACTGCAAAACGACGATCCAGCAGGGGAAATATCATCTGCGGAAGCCCACGGAGGTTACCTGTGCCACCAGCACGGTCTGCGAGAAACATCATCTCCACCGCTTGCGAAAGACCTGCGCGACCCGCTGGCTGCGGAACGGTGTGAACCTGATGGACATCAAGACTTGGCTGGGCCACAAGAGCTTGGAAACCACGGAACTTTATCTGTCCGACACCAAGCAGATTGGCTCGGAGATGCAGGCCAACATCGACAAGGCCGGGACCTATTGAGGTCACGCAGCATCCTTGGCGCTCTGCGCCAGTGCCGAGCGGTGCTTCTCCAGAAGCGCCGCGCGGTGTCGATCCCCAAAAGCGTCCATGTCTTGCTTCAGGATTGTATAGTGGCGACACAACTTCAGCGCCGGCAGCTCCCCTGAGCGAATCTTCACCTCGACAAACCAGGGAGTCACGCCCATGTACTCAGCGGCCTCCACGATGCGATAGCCGCGCTGGTCTGTCGAAGCGACGGTATCTGGCCTGCGAGTTATGTCGCCACCATGCCGAGTCTGGCCTCGCTCCTCTTTTGCGCGCCGCATGATTCAACTCGTGGCTGAGAGGCAAGACGGTCGATTCCATGCCCGAACCGCTTGCCCAAGGGAAAGGACCAGGGTGAAGCGTGAAGGGCAAAGGGCGAAATGGAAGAGGACAAGGGGCAAGGGAATGGATTCCGCCTTGTGGTGAGGCAAAGGAAAGGGAACTGCCAGGACGCGGCGGCAAGCTTGCCGCCGCGTCCTGGCGCGAACGTCTTCGCTATTGCGGTTGCCTTGTTTCATTGTGTTTGGCGCAGGAACTCGCGGAATAGTGGGTGGTAGAGTTTGTAGCGGGCTCGCCCGGTTCGGATTAACAGGCCTGCTTGTACGAGGCGCTTGAAATACTCGTGCGGATACTTTTGCGCGAACGGCGCGGGACCGAATTCGCTCTGGTTCACGAGTGCGAGAGCGCGGAGCAGGACAACTTCCTTTTCTGAAAGCTGAGCAAGATCGGCGTTGAATTTTCCTTCTTCCAGACGACGGGAAACGACGGGCCAGAGTTGCGCCGCATCTGCGAATGGCTGGGCCTGCTGTAGCTTCCAGAGTTCGCGGCTGATGAATGCGAGAAAATAGGGATGTCCAAGCGTCTTGCCGTGAAGCCATTCCGCAAGCCGTTGGACATCGATGCTGGCCGTTTCAAATACCGAGCGCACATACTCGGTCGTTTCTTCCAGGCTGAACGGTTGGAGCGCGCATTTGTTGTAGAACCGGACGGCAGGTTCAGCGAAGCTTCGGATGCCCGAGAAATAGTCCGCCTTCGCTGTGAAGCAAACGCCGAAGTTTACGCCCTCGATTCCGAAGCTCTGAAACTGATCTCGTACGATGAGCGCCGTGTCCTGTACGGTCGGCGTGGCAAGGTTTTGGAGATCGTCGAGGAAAAAGATCGCGCCCGCATGCGCCGGTCGAATGAAATGCGTCCAGGCTTCCAAGAGCGCGTGTTGCAACAGGGCGCTTTTCGAACTCAAGAAATATCGGGGCGATTGACGGTCTACCGTTAGTGCCCCGACGCTGACTCGCGTGAGTTTCCAGTTCTCGATTTCGGCGCGCACCCTCGTCGCGAGCGATTCCGACGTGAGCAGGGCGTGAGCCAGCCGATCACACAGTTTCTCGGCGACTCTCATGTAGTCAGAAATGTCCTTCGATACGGAGAGTGTCACCGGCAGCATCCGGAAAGCAGAATCCGAACAGGTGGCGGCGAATTTCAGCAAGAGGCTGCTTTTCCCGATTCCCTAATCGCCGAGGATTGCAAACGACGCCATCCGTCCCGTCCGCGTGCTGTGCTGGAGGGCCTCGGCGAAGGAATCGAGATGCTCTTTGCGGCCGATGAACTCGTCTGGGTTTACCGGAAAGTTCGGCTCTGGAAGCATGTGCGGAATCCTCACGGAACCAAAACTCAACGTTTAGTTTTGTTAGTTCTGTTAGTTTCAGCGTGGGTGAAGCCCTGGTTTGGGTGGGCTGCACGGTGGGCGGCGTGAGCACACGCCGCTCGCCGTGCAGAAGTGGAAGGATTTACGTGGTGGGTTTTGCTGCTTGTGGGTAGGAGTCCGAGGGAGTTAGTTCGCGGTTTTGGGAACGAGGGCGCGATTCTCGACGAAAGCGCGGTCGGCAACCGCGTCCGGCCGGCCGATCCCGAGCTTGATGAATGCAAGCGCAATCCACGCGTTGCATTGCTCGATGATGCAGGCCTCGCCGAGAATGGCCTCGTTCGCGATGACGTAATGCGTGAAGCCGTTTCCGTCATTCGGCATCGGGCACCTCCTGTTTTTGGCTTTGGTTTTGTGATTTACGGAATGGACGAAAGACGGCGATCAGAATTGCCGATTCCCACTGCGGGTTTCGGCTTCTGAATGGCTGCGGACGGGATCGATGGCGTGCGCGACTCGTCGCGTGAATGCGGTTGTGGTTGATTCAAGGTTTTTTGGAACTGAGAAAGGGTTTGTGGAGGAAAAACCGGAAGCTACTTACCTGCTAATTTGTGCGGATGCCGTGCTCGACAATGAGCTTAGCGAATTGCTCCCCATCAACGAGCTCAATCCGAATGCCTTTGTCGTTGTGGTACTGTTCCGCGGCCGCCCCCGCTTCGTCCGAAAACGATCCAGAAGTGACAATCATCCCGAGATGTGCTGCCTCGGCCTCGATACCCCGAATCAATTGCTCAACCACATCGCGACCCACTGCGGGCTTAGGCTGCCAATGCTTAGCTTGAACAGCGATCCTCAATTGAAAAGCGCCAGCGAGGCGAAACGTGGCAACGAGATCAGCACCCTTGTCTGCATTCCGAGGAACGATTCGCACTCCCTCTGCGCCCAGTCCTTGCAAGACGGTTTGTATCAGGCGTTCAAATCCGAAATTTTCGATTCGCCCAGAGTGCAATTCGGCCAGCACCGCGCGAGTCAGTCGGGACTGCAAATCTGTCTGAAAAGTCGGCGTTTCCCCGGAAGCGGCCAGAGTGAGATACTCTTTGATTTCACCAAGAAGGTCAGTTGCGTCAGCGCACGTGCCCTGAGTCTTCATCCGCGAAAGTAGTGCCGACCGTGCAATATGGCGTTGAATAGGCTTACCCTGATTAAGCCATTGAACGGGACGTCGGTATGCCGAGTCGTCATCAACTTTGGAAGGATCGTACGTGGGAGGACCTGCGATCTCCGCGACGAAGAATTCAGCTCCGTGGGCAACTACTACGAGGTCGCCGGTCTTCATGTCACGAATGAAGCGCCACATGTGGCCGGCAGCGGCGCCCGCTTTTCGGAGATCGGGTTCATTCTTATAGTAGGCGTCGCGAATAATTTGCCGGAATTGCTCCCAGTTCAATGTCGGCTCAAGCAAGCCCCCCGCTTCCGACCAGCCGATCATGAGCTGCTTGGCGGCTAGTACTTCGGGTAGCTTATCATTCCCGCTAGGTGCAACTCTCAATACGAAAGCAAATTGGCGTGCCTGGGCCTCCGACTCGATGCTCGGTGTCGTGACTTGGTTTGTATCGGTCATGAATCAACTCCGACTCCCGGTCGTTTATGAAACCATAGTACTTGCGGCACCGTCATCTTTGGGTGTCGATTGCGTTATCACGATTTGGCTCTCCGGCTCGAAGGCGCGATGCAGCGCGAACTGCGCCAGGATTTCCAGTTCGTAGAGTTGCAGAGTTGAGAGGGCAATACGCTCCATCGCGCCGTCGTGCTCGAATTCGGCGAGGAGTTGCCCGTCATTCCGTCTGCGCAAGGTAATCTGGTTGACCTCTCCCCCAAACTTGATCGGAATCGTCTTTTCCTGATTGATGGCGCGGCGGGTGAAGACAGCGAGGGTTGCGAGATCGTTCGCTTTGCTGATAACGAACTCCGAGCGCCACAAGGGAGTCTGCACGGTAAACCGCAAGCCGTGGGTGGAGGCGCTCAGAGTCACGCTCACCGAGAGCTCGTCACGAAGCAGCAAGCCAATCTGCTCGCAGGAAAAGAGCGCACGCCTAGCCAGGCTGTGCATGGCCTGAACCTCGCCGGGGTGCAGATCGAAGCGGGCCACGCGCTTCGCCTCATCGCGGACTGCAAAAAACACCCGCAGCCGACCCTGGTCCACCTGTTCGTACACGAGGAACTGGGAAAAGCGCCCGTAAATTTTGTTCTTCGATGGCGAACCGTTCGAGCGAAACAGATCCTCTTCGCCGCAGATGGTTTCGTCGAAAGGACTTTGCGGCTCGGCAGATTCGCCTGCCTTGCCGTCGCGCAATTGGAACTGCTCGATCCGCCGCTCGACCGCGCGCAGGATGGCGAGGAAATGGAGCTGCTGCTCAACCGAATCGACGTGCGTCTGGAGCTCGACCGATTCCCGGCGCGGGGTTTGAGCCGTTACGCATAACGTCAGCCCACAGCCGCCCGCTTCGCCTTGGACTCGGCCGTATTGATTTGCGATAAGAGTGTTCATGTCTTGTTCTCTCCGGGAGCCTCAACCCTCGACAACCGGCGTCGCTTCGGGTGCAGGCTCCGTATCGATTTCGAAGTGGGTGCGCTCCAGATCGGCCTGGAGCAGTTTGGGTACGACCG
>Ga0209061_1000606_pt1 | contig 82320 bp, 89 predicted proteins | sample Coa_R1_10_FD_187157 | JGI IMG/M metagenome (GOLD analysis project Ga0209061, IMG submission 187157) | Surface soil microbial communities from Centralia Pennsylvania, which are recovering from an underground coalmine fire - Coalmine... | ecosystem: Environmental > Terrestrial > Soil >...
CACTCCCACCTCAAGGACAACCCCCGGCCCACCTCTATTTGCGCTAAATAACACGCCTGTGAGAACATCAACTCAACCAGCAATGGTGCGCTCAAGTCCCCACTTCATCGCGTAGAGCGCTCAAGTTTGAGGTCATCGAACTCTTCACGGAACCTTTCAAGAAGTCCCTTCTCCAATAGCCCCTTGACGCCTCGACCGTGGGCTACGTGTACAGCAAGCCAGCCCATGTCGTCCGCGGGCGGCAGGCGGAAGAGAGCACCGCACTTCAGAAGCTGCGTGTCATCGGGCGTCTGTCGCAGCCGGAGCTGTCCTGACGCATTCACGATATCGGCAGCAAGGCCATTCTGCCCGTGCTGAGTCGTGAGAAGCAGCTCATCGCCTTCCACCGAGCATTCGACGCAACGAACCACCTTCGTCCCGTCCGCACTCAGAGACTGGAAAGCGGGATCGGCACAGTACCGTTCGAACACATCCCCCAAGTAGGTCCCCTGCTCGTCAATATCCCCGAGGAGGCGACACTCCTTGTTCTCCGAGCGGTCCCACTTGCGGCGGACGCGCACCGTGTACACCGCAGCCCTATGGCTCATGGCGCCCTCGATGTCTGCTCACCATTTACTTCTCCGATCACGACCGAGGTGCCTCGTCACGACAGGCTTCACCCCAGCGCAAGGCGGCACGTTGGCTCGATGATACGAAATGGGTGCGACGCCTTGCTGGATCATGATCGGCGCCAGGCCGAGTTGAAGCCGCCGAAGCCGACCACCAGGTGATCGATCACGGCGAGCCCGTGACGGCTGCACCCCGCGGCCAGAGCACGGTAGGAGCGTTGCTCGGCTTCCGTGGCGCTACGAGCCCCTGAGGGGCGATAGCGGACGAGGATGACGGCGCTCGCCCGGCACAACTGGGATCCGAACCGGATCGGGAGTGCCGAAAGGCGAGCCTCCTGGACCCAGCCAACGGCGACGATCGCATGGCCGACGAGGCGGTGGCGGTCATCAAGGTAGAGTGCCAGCGAGAGGTCCTCACGCCGGCCGCGCAGCAGATCCCGGGCAAGGCGGGAAGCGCTTGCCGGGTCGTCGATCCGACGAGGGAGATCGAGCCTCGCCTCGGACACGGCGTCCGGGTGGAACGGAGTCCGGTGCGATCGGAAGGTCAGCGCCTGGAGCGCGGAGTGGATTGTGGTGGTCAGAGCCATCGTGGTGTCCTCCATGAGGGGTGGATTCATGGAGACGACCCCTGTCCCCGACAGCAGGCGGAGGTCCGAGGGGCATCGCACCTCGCACGTCTTGAGGCCGCAGCATCATCAGCTCGGGGATGTAGACGTACCGACGTGAAGCCCCCTTCCGGGGAACACCTCGACTGACCGCCGGAGCCTCCCCTGTCCTGGCCTTCAGACTCCCATCGGCGCCTTCCTGGCCCGGCTAGCCCGCTTCCGAGCAGGAGGCTTGCGACTCCTCGCGAGGAGCGAGCCGAGCTTCGCTGCCGCCTCCTTGTCGGACTCCTCGACGAAGTGCGCATAGACCCCGAGGGTCGTGGCGGCGTTGGCGTGGCCGAGCCGCCCGCTCACCGTCCGGACCGGCACTCCTTCGGCCAGGAGCCGAGTCGCTGCGAAGTGTCGGAGGTCGTGGAGCCGTACCGTGTCGAGCCCCACTGCCTTCCGGAGCCGAATGAAGTCCTTCGTGACATCGTTCGGCGCCCAGGGACGTGTCCCGTCGGGGTCCGAAGAGAAGACGTATGCCGACGCCGGAAGCCGTGCACCGCAGGCTTGCGCCCGAGCCGTGGACCGCTTCCGGTGGGCCTTCAGGACAGCGACCGTCCCCACATCTAGCACAATGCGTCGGGCTGCGTGGGTCTTCGTGTCCTTCTCCACGAGTTTGCTGTGCTCCGCCTCGACGATCGACCGGGCAATGGTGAGTGCCTTGCCGGGGAGGTCCAAGTCCGACCAGCGGAGCGCACACAGTTCTCCCCGACGAGCGCCCGTCGTCGCCGCAAGGAGCAGGTAGCAGGCGAAGTCAGGATCGTCCGCCTCCGCCTTGTCGATGAGCTTCACAACGCCATCCGGCTTCGGCGGTGCGAGCTGACGGCTTCGCACCCGGGGAGGCGATGCAAGCGCTGCCGGGTTCGCTCCGATCCATCCCCACCGGACCCCCTGTTGGAGCGCCCGCCGGAGGATGGCGTGCACCTGCCGGACGGTTGCTGCCGAGAGAGGCTTCCCGTCCTGGCCCCCCTCGTCCCGGAGCTTGGCGTAGAACCGGTCGAGCTGCGAGGTCTTGAGCCGGGCGAGCGGGACCTTCTCCAGCGTCGGGAGGATGTAGGTCGTGATGATCCAGTCGTAGCCCCGGGCGGTCGTTGGTGACAGCTCAGGCTTCGCAAGAGCAAGCCACTCACGGAGCAGATCGCCGACCGTCGTGTCCTGCGCTGCGTGACTCCCGCCGGGCACTTCAGTGACGAGCCTGGCAAGCGCCTCCTCGGCCTCTCGCTTCCCGCCCCGGAACGTGCGCGTGACGTACTTCTGCCGGTTCGTGATGGGGTCCACTCCGGCATACGCACGGAGTTCCCACGCCTCACCTCGCTGCCGCAGGTGCCCTCGCATGGATACCTCCCGGAGGACCGTGCTACTGGCCCTCCCAGTAGCAACTCCGAGGAAACAGTAGCATCCAGTAGCAGCAAGGAGGTGGACCAGAGGTGTCGAGGCTCAGATTGTGCCTCTCACCTGGACTTTCTCAGCGCGCTCGGAGGGATTCGAACCCCCAACCTTCTGATCCGTAGTCAGATGCTCTAATCCATTGAGCTACGAGCGCTTGTCCTACCTGGCTTGTGGCCGGCTGCCCAAAGGCCTTCTGGGTTGATCGGGACAGCGACCACGTCAGCCATGCCCCAGTCTAGGGCACCGGGGAGCCCGTCGGTCGGCTGCGGGGCCCCTGGCCGACTCTTGCTGCCGAGGGAGGCGGGCGCGGGCCCGAGGGCAGGTGGCTGGCTCCCGGGTAGCTTGGCTGCATGTCCAGGCGTACCCGGGCGGCCGCCCAACGCTCGCACCGCCCTGGGCGCAGCGCGCGCTGGTTGCAGGAGATGCAAGAGGTGTCCCGCCTGGCGGCCACCGGCGAAGAGGTTGGGGCCGACGTCCGCCCGGTGCAGCCCTCCAACGCCCGCAAGCTGTACATCTGCCCCGGGTGCCAGCAGGAGATCAAGCCGGCTACCAAGCACGTCGTTGTGGTGCCCAGGGATGCCCCCGACCTGCGCCGGCACTGGCATACCTCCTGTTGGCTGATGCGGGACCGGAGGCGGCCGGGCAATTGAGGCCGTCGCTGGCGGGCCGGGACCGCCCCGGCGGGCCGCTCAGGCACGATGGCCAAGGACCTCAGCTCACCCGCAAAGGCGCCAGGCCGCGAGGACAGGTGCGGGGACGAACTGGTTCGGGCAGGCACCCGACGGGACGTCCCCGACCCAGGTCCACAGGGGCCCCTGCCGCCAAGAAAAGACGTACAGCCAGTTTTGGAACTGGGCGACCTTCACCTGCCCGGCTGCTGTCGGCACCTGGCGCAGGAGGGCGGGCGACGGCCGGAAGGCGGCCTCGGCCCAGTAGGTCTTGGTGGATGGCTCGTAGCCGTAGTAGACCTGGCCGGGCACCGTGCCGGCGACGTCGGCTGCGGTCAGCCCCGCGTGCCCCGGGTTGGCGGACAGCCACGACCTGACCAGTTGGCGCTCGAGCTGGGGGGTAACGGCCAGTTGCACCGCGCCCCCCGGTGCCCGGCCCCCCGAGGCCTTGCGCACCGGCTGGCTGGCCGGTGGGCTGCTGGGTGGGGCACCGGTTGGGCGGCCAGCGCGGGCCCGGCTGGGTGGCGGCTTGGAGCTGTTCGGCTGGGCTGGGCCGCTGGACGTGGCCCTGCTCGTGCCCGTGCCACTGGCCAGCGAGGTAGGGGTGGGCGCTGACGAGCGGTCCGCGCTGGTGATGGCCAGGGCGACGGCGGCGACGATGACCGCCACCGCCGCAGCCATGACCAGCTCAGGCCACGGGCCAGCCCCTCGCCGTCCCCCCCTTCTGGCCGGCGTGGGTTGCGTCCAAGCCACGGCCTCACCGCGCCATGTACCCCCCTCGTCCGGCAGGGTTGAGCTTTCCCCGGTCTCGACCGCCCGGGGGCTGTCCTCTGGCTCGTCCCACTGGTCGTCGGGCTCCCACCAGACCGTGCCGTCGTCCTGGTCACCCTGAGCGTGGCCGGGGCCGGCACCGGGCACCAGGTCGTGGTCCTCGGGCTCACCGGCTCTTGGGTCAGACGCCATGGCCATCCTCCCGTCCCAACACCTGCGCGGCGACTGTGGGCCCAAGCCAGAGGTTATTGCCTGGTGGGGGCCAGCCCCAACCAAGGCCGAGGGCCTGTACGCCAAGGGCCCGAGGCCACCTTGGGGCTCGCAGCGCGGGGTCTGCTGCCGGTCGGTTAGCAGGAGGGCGCCTCCACCGGCCGAGCTTGTCCCAGCCAGGCCACCGTCTGTTGGTACCCAGCCTGGACCAGCTCGTGGGCCCGTCTGAAGCTGAACGGCGAAGTGCCAGGCACGAGCGGTGCAGGGACCACATAGAGCTGGCATGACCCGGCCCACCTGGCAAGGTTGGTGTCGCTGTAGCGGGCGAGGGTGACGGACACGGACCGCAAGAGCACGTCGAGGGCTGTGCGCGGCCTGGCCATCGGCACCGCCGGCACCCCCTGGAGCACGTACACACAGCCAGCCCCTGCCTTGATAGCTGCTTCCAACGGTGTGTCCGAGGCTACGCTGCCGTCCACCAACCAGCGCCCGCCCACTCTGACGGGCGGGAAGATGCCCGGCATGGCGCACGAGGCGAGCAGGGCTGGCACCGAGGGACCTCGTTCCAGCAGGACCTCTTCACCCGATTCGATGTCCGTGGCCACGACGAAGAGGGGGAGGAGGCTGTCTTCGAGGCGGGCCAAGGGCACGGTGGCCTTCAGCCAGCGGGCAAGCGGTGCCGAGCTGAGGGTGTGGTCGGCCCGACCGGCCAGCGCGGCGAAAAGGTCCCAGGGGCGGAGCGGGAAAACGTCGCGCCTTCGCACCTCCCCCCAACGTCGGGCCAGGGCAGCGACGCCCTCCAGGGTCGGCTCGGCGGCCAGCCAGGCGGCGTTGAGGGCGCCTGCCGAGGCGCCGAAAAGGATGTCCGGGTAGTGCCCGGCCTCCATCAGCGCCCTGGCCATCCCCACCTGAGCCGCTCCTAGGCTCGCACCGCCCCGTAGCAACCAGGCGGTCGTCGTAGCGGTTGCCCCCATGAAGGTCGGCCTCTAGGTGTTGGCCGGTGACGGGCCGCCTGGCGCCGATGTCGTGCCGACGGCAGTGGACGGTGAGGGAGCTACAGCGGTGGGAGCCGTGGAGGTCGTCGCCGGAGTGGTAGTGGCTGGTGCCGAGGTGGTGGCCGTGGTTGCCACGGTGACGGCTGCGACGGTGGTGGCCGGGGTGGCCGTGGTCGCGGCTCGGGCCCCTCGTGTGGTCGTCGACCTGGCCGGAGCGACAGGGCTAGCCTTGGTGGTGGCCAGCGGGGGCGTCGTCGTGGTGGTCAGGCGGCTTGTGGTGGTCAGGCGGGCAGTGGTGGCCGCCTTGGTGGCCGTGGTCTTCGGGGACGTCCGAGCGGCGCGAGGGGCGGTGGTCGCCGGTGCCGTGGTGGCCGGGACGGTCGTCGTGGCTACCGCCGTTGTGGCCACCGTCGTCGTGGCTGCTGCCGTGGTCGCCGCTGCCGTCGTAGCTGGGACGGTCGTGGCCGGTGCCGTCGTGGCCGGTGCCGTCGTGGCTGGGACGGTCGTAGTGGGCGTCACGGAAGTCGTGGTGGTCGAGGTGCCGGTGAAACCGGGGCCAGGCATCTCGATCAGGAGAGACTTGCTCGTCCCCCCTGTTGCCCCCGGCCCCGCTGACGCCGACACTGACAAGGTGGTCGGGCGGTCCAGGACCAGTCGGAAACCGTTGAAGGTGACCGCGTAGGCTTGGCCCGCCGACAGGTTGACCGACGTGCTCATCCGCTGCTCCGGGGCGCCCTGGGCGGGCGTGATGGTGGCGGTGACCGTGACCCCTCTTTCTGCCACCCCCCCGGCGTCAGAGACGATGGCCGTGACCGACACCGTGGGCGCGGGGCTGAGGACCTGGGTCTTTCCCTGCATGCTCAGGGCTACGGGGTTGGTGGTGATGGTGTCGACCACCAACCGCTGGCCGCTGCGCACGACGGCCGCGGCCTGGAGGTTCCGGACGAGGCCACCGAGGGCTGAAGGGCTGTACGTTCCCGCCCCGTCCACCCATTGGGAGCTGGGCATGGTCACACCGAGCGGGGGCAGGGACTTGGCGAACAGCTGGTAAGCGCTGTCACCCAACCGGAAGTCGGACACGGCCGCGGTCATCGCTTGCATGGCAGACGAGCCGGGGTCGCCTCTCAGCAGGCCCGAAGCGGCCGACGCCATTTCTTGGGCCCCCGCCTGGCGTGCCGCCAGGCAGGCCTCGAGCAGGCCGGCGGCCTCGAGCACCTGTGACGAAGCGTGGTCGGAGCGGACGGCCGCTGCCGTGGCCCGGGCCTGGGAGGCCACCTTGGCCAGTTCCGCGGCGGCCGCCTGGGCTTCGCTGGGCGAGGCAGCGGTGCTGGCCAAGGCGATCTCGCGGCCTTGGGCCGTCGACTGGGCTATCTCCGGGAGCACCCTGTCCAGCCAAGCCTGGCTGTCCAGCAGCTCCCCGGCCTGCTGCGAGCGGGCGTGCATGGAGGCGTCGACCAGCAGCACCAGGACCGTGAGCAGGAGGGGTACTGCGAGCCAGCGCTGCGAGCCCCCTCGACGTCGAGGTGACCGGGGCGCCATCGCCATATGCCCATCAACGATACAAAGCCCACTGAGCTGGCGTACCTGGCAGGTGACGAGCGGGTGGAAGTGGCCGCGTTCTGCCGGGCCACCAGCCGGTAGGGGCGCGAGCTCCAGGGCGAGGCCGTGGTGGCATGAGCGGTGGCCCGAGCGGGCAGGTGGCAGGCCTGGGGTGGCGTGGCGCTAGAGGCCCTCAGTCACCAAGGCGGCCACGACCTCAGGGTGGGTGAGGTCGGCCAAGACCGCGTCCGCTCCCAGCGCCCCCAGCTCTCCGGCCCCGTAGCGGCCGGTTGCCACGAGGATGCAGTGGGCGCCGGCGGCCTTGGCGCACTCGTAGTCGCGGGGGGTGTCGCCGATGACCCAGACGTCTGTGGCCTGCAGGTACGTGCCCCGCAAGGAGGCCAGGCGGCCCAGGGCCACCGGCACCAAGGCGGCCCGGTCCTCACTGTCGCTGCCATAGGCCCCCACCTCCAGGTCGAGCCAGCGGTCCAGGCCGAAGCTGGAAAGCTTGACGACGGCGTTGGGCCTGATGTTGCCAGTCAGGACCGACAGGTGGAGCCGGCTGTCGGAGCCGAGGTGGGCCAGCAGTTCCGACGCCCCGGGGCAGGGGCTGCCTTGGGCCACCAGCTCGCCCTGGGCCTGGGCGAGCTCGCGCTCGAGCTGGTGGAGGACGGCCTGGAGCTGCCCGGGGTTGTCCTCGCCGTCCATGGCCAGGTACTCCCTCACGATCAAGGGGTCGGTCTTGCCGCTCATGCGCACCCGGCCTGCGGGCGGGCGCCCGAGCACCGCCCTGACTGCCCGGTCGAAGACCACCCGGCCGACCTCCCCGGCCCGCACCAGTGTCCCGTCTATGTCGAACAGCACCAACCGCTGGGCACCCATGTGCCGAAGATAACTTCTGGTGCAAGACTGCCACCATGGAGATAACCCCCGTGCGGCTCAGTGGCACCGCCGAATGGAAGGCCCTGGCCAGTCATTTCGCCCAGCTGCGCGATGTCCACCTGCGGGACCTCTTCGCCCAGGACCCGCAGCGAGGCGAGGCCATGACGCTCGAAGCAGCCGACCTCCTGCTCGACTACTCCAAGAACCGGCTGACCCGCGAGACCGTCCGCCTGTTGGCCGCCCTGGCCGAGCGGGCCGGGTTGCGAGAGCGCATCGAGGCCATGTTCAGCGGCCAGCACATCAACGTGACCGAGGACCGGGCGGTGCTCCACGTCGCCCTGCGGGCCCCGGCCGGCGCCCAGGTGGCCGACCAGGGCCACAACGTCGTCCCTGACGTCCACGCCGTGCTCGACAAGATGGCCAGCTTTGCCCGACGGGTGCGCTCAGGGCAGTGGCGGGGCGTGACCGGCAAGCGGATCCGCAACGTGGTGAACATCGGCATCGGTGGTTCGGACCTGGGCCCGGCGATGGCGTACGAGGCGCTCCAGCCCTTTTCCGACCGGTCCCTGTCGTTCCGTTTCGTGTCCAACGTCGACGGCGCCGACATATGGGAGGCGACATCGGGGCTGGACCCGGCCGAGACGCTTTTCATAGTCAGCTCCAAGACTTTCACCACGCTTGAGACCATCGGCAACGCGAAGACGGCAAGAGAGTGGCTGCTCGCCGGGCTGGGCACCCCGGCGGCGGTCGAGAAGCACTTCGTCGCTGTGTCCACCAATGCCAGAGAAGTCCAGCGTTTCGGTATCGACACCGCCAACATGTTCGAGTTCTGGGACTGGGTTGGGGGCCGGTACTCCTATGACTCTGCCATCGGGCTGTCGCTCATGGTCTCGATCGGCCCCGAGCCGTTCTTCGAGATGCTGGAGGGCTTCCACGCCATCGACGAGCATTTCCGTACTGCGCCTTTCGACCGCAACCTGCCAGTGCTGCTCGGGCTGATCGGGGTGTGGTACAACAACTTCTTCGGCGCGGAAACTCACGCCGTGCTGCCCTACAGCCATTACCTGGCCAAGTTCCCGGCCTACCTGCAGCAGCTGGACATGGAGAGCAACGGCAAGTCCGTCACCTTGGACGGTTCGCCCGTCGACGTCCCGACCGGGCCGGTGGTCTGGGGGACGCCCGGCACCAACGGCCAGCACGCCTATTTCCAGCTCCTCCACCAGGGCACCCGTCTCGTGCCCGCCGACTTCATCGGGTTCCTGCACCCCGCGCACCGCGTGGGGAGCCACCATGACCTGCTGATGGCCAATTTCTTTGCCCAGACCGAGGCCCTGGCGTTCGGCAAGGGCCCCGACCAGGTCCGGGCCGAAGGGGTGCCCGAGCACCTGGTCCCCCACCGGAGCTTCCCGGGCAACCGCCCTACGAACACCATCCTCGCCCCCGAGCTGAGCCCGCGCACCTTGGGGGAACTGGTGGCCACCTACGAGCACAAGGTCTTCACCCAAGGGGTGCTGTGGGGGGTGAACAGCTTCGACCAGTGGGGCGTCGAGCTAGGCAAGTCCCTGGCGCTCAAGATCGCCCCCGAGCTCACGGCTGAAGCCGAGCCGGAGCTCACCCACGACAGCTCGACCAACGCCCTAGTCCGCCGTTACCGGGCGGCTCGCCGGCCATGAGCGTCCCTGGCGCGCGCCGGGGAGAGGCCCCGGGCCCCTCCGGCGAGCAGGAGCCCCAGCCCGGCCCCCGGGCACCGCAGGCGGCCTACCGGGTGGCAGAGGCCGCCGAGCTGCTGGGCGTCAGCTCCGACACGGTCCGCCGCTGGGCCAGCTCGGGACGCCTCGTCGCCACCCGGGACCAGGCCGGGAGGCAGGTGGTCGATGGCCAGTCCTTGGCCCGCCTGGCTGCCGAGCTCGGCCGAGGCCACCTGGCGGGCGTCCCGGCTACGGGCAGCCATTCGGCGCGCAACCGTTTCGCCGGGATCGTCACCAAGGTGACCAGGGACAAAGTGATGGCCCAGGTCGAGCTCCAGGCGGGGCCGTTCCGCCTGGTATCGCTCATGAGCAGGGAGGCAGCCGACGAGCTGGGCCTGGCACCAGGTGTCGCGGCGGTGGCCTCGGTCAAGGCCACCAACGTCACCGTGGAGCTGCCTGCCGCTGGGCCTACGGCCAGTTGAGGGCCGGCCGCCTCAGGAGGCCGGGGGGCTCGGGCGGCCCAGGAGGCCGGGGGGGACGGGGACCTGTACCTTGCCCTTGCCCGGCTCATGGCTGGGGGGCCGGTGCCGGCCAGACCAAGATGGCTTCGGGCGGCAGCTGGGCCCAGCACCGCTCGCCGGGGCCAGCGGCCAGGGCCGGCGCTTGGGCTTCGAGCTCCAGGCCCGCGTCAAGCTGCACGGTGGCCAGGCACGAAGCCCCCAAGTCGACCACGTCCAGCGCCTTGGCGGGCCAGGCGCCCGGGGTGCCGGGGGCCACCAAGCGGACGTGCTCGGGGCGGATGGACCAGCACAGGGGCGTGCCGGCCTCCAGGCCGTGGTGGGCTGTGGCGATGACAGCTCCATGAGCGCGCACGGACCGGGCAGAAGCGGCCACACCGTTGAAGAAGTTGCGGGCACCCAGCACGGCGGCCACCTCGGGCGTGGCCGGTCGGCGCACGACGTCGAGCAGCGGGCCGGCTTGGAGGAGGCGTCCAGCGGCCATGACCAGCACCTCGTCGGCCAGCATGGCCGCTTCGCTTGCGTCGTGGGTCACCAGCACGCTGGACAGGCCCGCTTGTAGCTGCAAGCGCCTCAGTTGTCCCTGGAGCTGGGCGCGCTGGGGGGCGTCCAGCCCGCTGAAGGGCTCGTCGAGCAGTACCACCGATGGGTGGCACGAAAACGCCCGGGCCAGCGCCACCCGTTGGCGCTGGCCCCCGGAGAGCTGGCTGGGCAGGTACCCCTCCAGGCCTTGCAGGCCCAAAGCGGCCAACCACCAAGCGGCCAGGTGAGGGTCGGCGTAAGGGCCCAGGGTGGCGTTCTCCCAGGCGGAGAGGTGAGGCACGAGGCTCTGGCCCTGGGGCACGTAGCCGACCCGGCGTTCCCCCGGCGGGAGCTGGCTTACCCGCTCGTTGCCGAACCAGGCTTCCCCGGGGACCAGCCCGGCCAGGCTGCGCAGGGTGAGCGACTTGCCCGCCCCGGACGGCCCGAGGATGGCCAGGCGGTGGCTCCGGGCCCGGTGGGAGAGCTGCAGGCAGAAGGTCCCGGCGGTGGTGGAGATGTCGAAGCCAACGGCGAGGGGCATGCTTGGCGCCGGCGGGCGTGCGCTGGCCACGGCGGGCCTCTTCCCCCTCGGGGACCGGACCGGGATCCGGGCGGCCGCCACCGCGACGGCGGCTGTCCCCAGGGCCAGGGCGGTGGGCAACTGGGCCGCCGGGAGCCCGGCGGCCGAGAACTGGACATAGGTGAACACCGGGAGGGAGTAAGGGTGGTAGGCGAGCATGACGGTGGCCCCGTACTCGCCGAACGCCCGCAGCCAGGCCATGAGCAGGCCGGCCCGCACCCCGGGGCCGGCCAGGGGCAGGGAGATGCGCCAGAAACGGGCCAGGCGGCTCAAGCCCAAGGTGGCGGCCGTCTCGTCCCAGTTGGCGTCGAGCGCGGCGAACGACGAGCGGGCGGCCACCACCAAGAACGGCGAGGCCACGAAGCACTGGGCCAGGACGATGCCTACCAGGGACTCGGTCAAGTGGCCGCCGAAGAGGCGCCCCAAGAAGGTCCCCGGCCCCACCGCATAGAGCAGCACCACGCCGCTCATGAGCGGGGGGAGGGCCAAGGGCAGTTGCACGACCCCCGAGGCGACCGAGCTGAGCAGGCCGCGGTGACGGGCCAGCAGGTAGGCCAGCGGCACGCCCAGGACGGCAATGAGGCAGGTGGAGATGGTGGCTGCCTCAGCGGAGGTGGCGAACGCACCCAGTAGCCCCGGGGTGGCCGGCCCGCCCCGCCCCGTCCCGCCCAGGTGGGCCAGGTACAGAGCTATGGGGACGGCCAGGTACAGCAGCAAGAGCGCGGCCAGCCCGCCCAGCGGGTGCCACCCGGCTCGGCCCGCAGGTGCCCGGTCGGCTCTCGCCTCGGGCCTACGGGCGAGCGGGCTTGGCTGCCGGCTCAAGGAGCGCCCTGCTCAAGCTGGCAGCGACAGGCCGGCGCGGGACAGCAAGGCCCGGCCCGGTGGGCTCGACAGGTAGGCAATGAAGGCGGCCGCGCCTGCCGGGTGGGGTGCACGGTTCAAGGCGGCCACCGTGTAGGTGGCGTAGAAGTCGTAGCCGGTGAGCGGTACGGTCGGCAACCGGGCCGTGACCGCTTCGGTCAGGTAGAAAAAGCCGGCGTCGACCTGGCCCGACTGGAGCCGTCCGACCAGGGACTCCTCGGGGAAGACGTCCCCTTGGGCCTGGGCCGCGCGCCGCAGGGCCGGCTCGTGGTAACGGGCGGCGGCCTGGAGGAGGGCCTTTTCGGCCAGCACCCCCTTGGGGTCCACCCTGGGGTCGGTGCGCCCGAGGCGGAACCCGGCCTGGCCCACCACCTGGTACCACGGGCGTCGGCGCAGCTCCGCTGCGAAACGGCTGTGGGGGTTGTAGGCCAGGACGAGCCGGCTGGTGGCGAACACCCGGTAGCTGGCCAGCCAGTTGCCGCCCGCCTTGCCCTCGAGGGAGGCATCGACCGTCGGGCTGGCGCTGATGAAGACGTCGGCCGGTACCAACCGCCCCCGGATCTCGGCTGCCAGCTGCTGGGAGCCGCCGGCGAAGCCCACGAAGTGGAAACCGGTGGCCCGGTCGAAGCTGGGCCCGACCGTGGCCTCCATCAGCTGGGTGAGCGAGCCCGCGTAGAGGACGTCCACCGGCCCCCGGCCTTTCGGCACCGAGGCTGTCAGTTGGGAGGCCTCCCCGCCGTCCTGCCCGCGGCTCGGGGCAGTTGCAGCCCCAGCCCTGGTGGGCGCCCCGGCGGGCCCGGCATAGCTCGGGCCGCCCAGCCCGATGGTTGCGCCCGCCAAGGCGGTGGCCAACGCCCAGCGCCCAGCCGCGCGGCACCAAGGGGGCCCAAAGCTACAGGGATGTCGCATGTGCGGTACTTTAGCCGCTAGCCAGGCGCACCTGCGACACCGCTGCCCTCACTAGGCCGCAGTTGCGACCGGCTGGGAACGCCTGGGCTTGGTGCCGGTGGCCCAGCGCTCGGCCGCCCGCCCCCGGCGGGCCCCTGCCGCTAGAGCTGGCCCATGTAGCGGTACATGGCGGCACGGACCGAGATGTCGAGGTCCTGGGGGGTGTTGAGCCGCTCGTCGTGGCCCCATACCCTAAGCTCGAGCGGCACCAGCGCGCCCCTTTGGAGCGCCCTTAGGTCATCTTCGGTCGTGGTCGAGTTCAGGATGTCGACGATCAGGTCGAAGACCACGCTGCCCCAGCCCGACAGGGGCCGGCGTGACTGGTTGAAGTCCCGCACCCGCCGCAGGGCCGTCCGGTCGCTGTGGGCGATCAGGTTGAGGTACCCCCAAGGCGGGGCGGCTTCGCCTCGCTCCTGCAGGGCGATGAGGACTTCGCCTTGGACCAACGCCTCGGCCATCTGGACTACCGAGATGTCGGACCTGGGCTGCGACTGGCCCTGGTTCACGCTGGTTGCTCCTATCGCGGCGCTCTCGTCGTCTTCGGCTCTTGCCATGGCTCCCCCTTGCCCATGCGGCCGGCCCGGCCGGCCAAGCTCAGGGTAGGTGCGCTGCGCCCACAATGTCACGCGCGCGCGAGGCTTCGCACGTACTGCCGGAACCGCACGTCATTGATGGTGCGCTCGGTTGTGGTGAGCGCGCGCTGGGCGCAATACGTGCCTCCGCCCGCCCCCCATGGCCCCGGGGCGGGCTGCCGGTGTCACCGGCCGGCGGGCCAGTCGAGGACGTGGAGCTAGGCCGGGCCGGCCAGGGAGGCCAAGCGGCTGGCGAGGCGGGCCGAGCACGACGTCATTTCCACCACCGGGCATGAGCGCACCACAGCCTCCACCAACGCGGCGAACGCCCGTGCTGCTTCGGTGCCTTCTTGGAGGGCGGCCGGCCGGCCCGCGTCCGCCCCAGAGGCGACCGCGGGCTCCAGCGGTATGCGCCCCAGCAGCGGCACGCCCAGGTCATCGGCCAGCCGGCGGCCCCCGCCGGCGCCGAACAGTTCGTAGCGCTGGCCGTGGGCGCAGGTGAAGTAGCTCATGTTCTCCACCACGCCGGCAACCCGCAGGTGGCTCTTGCGGGCCATGCTGGCGGCCCGGGCGGCCACCTTTTGGGCGGCGTCCTGGGGGGTGGTGACGATGATGGCCTCGGCGCTCGGCACCATGCGGGCCAGGCCCATCTGGACGTCGCCGGTCCCCGGCGGCATGTCCACCACCAGGTAGTCGAGGTCGCCCCAGTCGACCTCCTCCAAGAAATGCTGGACCGCTCGGTTGAGCATGAGGCCCCGCCACATGATGGCGTCACCTTCGCCGGCGAGGAAGCCCATCGAGACAGCTCGCAGCTCACCGCCGGCACCGTTGGCGCCGCCGCTGTGAGCGCTGACGCGGCGCGTCAGGGGGTGGATCAGCTTGCGGCTGGGGTCGGCGGGGTCCCGCTCGGCTTCCAGCGCTCCTTCCATGCCCAGCATCCGGGGGACCGAGAAGCCGGCGATGTCCGCGTCGAGGATGCCCACGGTGTAGCCACGGGAGGCCAGGCCGGCCGCCAGGTTGACGGCCACCGACGACTTGCCCACTCCTCCCTTGCCCGAAGAGACGGCCAGCACCCGGGCCCGGGGGGGCACCGTGGTCCTGGGTGCCCGCTCGCGAGCCTTCAACCGGGCCCGGGACATGAGGGCTGCCTTTTGCTCCTGGGCCATCTCGGTCGTCTCCACCCGGGCCTCGCTCACGCCGGGCAGCGCCCCGACCCGGCCCATCACCTCGGCTTTGATCTGGCCCCGTAGGGGGCAGGAGGGCGTGGTCAGGGCGACGCCCACCACGACCAGGCCCCCCGGCTGGACGCTCACGGAGCTGACCATGCCCAGCTCGACGATGTTGTCCCCCAGTTCGGGGTCGACCACGGCCCGCAGGGCCTGGCGGACGGCCTCCTCGGTGAGGTGGGGAGAGGAGGGGCCGGCGGGAGGGCTCTGGGTCACGGCCTTCATGGTACGGCGCTCCCGGCCGGCTACGAGGTGCCGTGCGGGCCACCCAACCTGTACCATGGTCCCAACCCAAGTGCACACAGGAGGTCTGGTGAGCACCACTTCGACTTCGACCATGCCAGGCTCGACGGTCCCCGCCTTGTCGTTGACTGAGGCGGCGGCGGCCAAGGTGGCCCAGTTGCTCCAGGAAGAGGGCAACCCTGACCTCTTCCTCCGGGTGGCCGTCCGGCCCGGCGGTTGCTCCGGTTTTTCCTACGAGATGTTCTTCGACTCCGAACTGGCCGACGACGACCTTCAGTCCAGCGCCGGGGACATCCGGGTCGTGGTGGACCCTGCCAGTGCCCCGTTGCTGATGGGCTCGACGCTCGACTACAAAGACGGGCTCCAGGGGGCCGGCTTTTCCATCGACAACCCCAACGCCTCTCGCACCTGCGGCTGCGGCCACTCGTTCAGCTGACGCCCAGCCGGAGCTCTCTCCTCGCCACCGCTCAGGCCTCATGGCGCCTATTGGGCCTTACTCGCCGGTGGTGGAGGCCGGCCCCTGGGTTGTCGTGTCGGGCCAACTGGGTACCCGCGACGGTGTGCTGGTCCCCGGCGGTGCCCGGGGCCAGCTCACCCAGGCCCTGGCTAACCTGGCCGGGCTGCTGGCTGAGCACGGGGCCAGCCTCGGCCACGTGGTGAAGACGACGGTCTACCTGGCCGACATCGCCGACTACGGGGCCATGAACGAAGCCTACGTGGCTGCCTTCGGGGACCACCGCCCAGCCCGCTCGGCGGTGGCCGTGGCTGGCCTGCCGATGGGGGCGGCCGTCGAGGTCGAAGCCTGGGCCTACCGGCCGGCTTGAGCCAAGGAGCGCCTCACAAGGACCAGCGGCTCTGCCCGAAGCGGTAGCCGACCGACCGTACGGTCGAGATCAGCTGGGCGTGCTCTTCGCCGAGCTTGGCCCGCAGGCGCCGCACGTGGACGTCCACGGTCCGGGCCCCCCCGTAGTACTCGTAGCCCCAGACCCGGGACAGCAGCGTCTCGCGGGTGAAGACCTTGCCCGGGTGGGTGGCCAGGAACTTGAGCAGTTCGTACTCCATGTACGTGAGCGCCAGTGGCCGGCCGGCCACGGACGCCTGGTAGGTCTCCAGGTTGAGCACCAGCGGCCCGTGCTCGACCAGCTCAGGCCGCAGGCCCCGGCCCGCCCGCCAGGAAAGCTGGGCCAAGCGGGCCTCCAGTTCCCTGGGTGCCAGAGGCAGGACGCAGAAGTCGTCGAACAGGTCCTCCCGCAGCTCCAGCGCCCCCAGCTGCTGGTGGGAGACCACCAGCAAGAGAGGGGAGAAGGGCACGTCGCGCTTGCGCAACGCCCGGCAGAGGCCGAAGGCGGCGTCGGGTTGCTCGTCGGCGCACACGACACCGCCCGACCAACCTTCCTCCGGCTCCAGCTCGGCCGCACCTGCAGGGGTGGTGACCGCCTTCCACGCCCAGCTGGCCATGGACAGCTCGGTGGCCACCGCCAAGGGGGGCGGGTCGGGGAAGACGAGCAGCGGTCCCATGGGCGAACCCTCAGCCTCTCACAGCGCCGTCAAGTAGCGTCGCAGCTCGAAGGGTGTGACCTCGGCTTTGTAGTCGGCCCACTCCCGGCGCTTGTTGCGCAAGAACCACTCGAAGACATGCTCGCCCAGGGTGGAGGCCACCAGCTCCGAGCCCTCCATGGCGTCCAGGGCCTCGGCCAGGGAGGCGGGCAGGGGCTTGATCCCCTCCGCCAGGCGCTCCTGGGCAGACATCTCGTAGAGGTTGGAGGAGCACTCCCTGGGCAGCTCGTACTTTTCCCGTACGCCGGCCAGGCCTGCCGCCAGGATCACCGCCCAGGCCAGGTAGGGGTTGGCGGCGGGGTCGGGGGCCCGGTACTCGACCCGGGTGGAGTCCCGCTTGCCCTTCTTGATGGGGGGCACCCGTACCAGGGCCGAACGGTTGTTCTGGGCCCAGGAGATGTAGACCGGTGCCTCTATCAGGGGCTGGTCCTCGTGGGACACGATCAGGCGCTTGTAGGAGTTCACCCACTGGTTGGTGATGGCGGTGATCTCGCGGGCGTGGTGCAGGATCCCGGCGATGAACTGCCTGGCCACGGTCGAGAGGTGGTACTCGTCGGAGTCGTCGTAAAAGGCGTTGGTGTCGCCGTCGAACAGCGACATGTGGGTGTGCATGCCCGACCCTTGCACCCCGGACAGCGGCTTGGGCATGAACGTGGCCAGTATCCCTCGGCGGGCCGCCATCTCCTTTACGACCACGCGGACCAGCATCACCGTGTCGGCCATGGTCATGGCGTCGGTGTAGCGCAGGTCGATCTCGTGCTGGCTGGGGGCGTCCTCGTGCTGGCTGTACTCGACCGGTATGCCCATTTCTTCCAGCATGAGCACGGTCTCGCGCCGCAGGGTGGTGGCGTCGTTGTTGCCCATCAGCTCGAAGTAGGAGCCCCGGTCCAGGGGGGTGGGTGGCAGCCCGTCGAGCCCGGGTGGCTGGGCGAAGTAGAAGTACTCCAGCTCTGGGGCTACGTAGAAGGAAAAGCCCTGGTCGCGAGCGGACTGCAGTGCCCGCCGGAGCACGTGGCGCGGGTCGCCCTCAAAGGGAGAGCCGTCCAGGTTGTAGATGTCGCAGACCACCCTGGCCACCGGGGCCTCGCCCTTCAGGTAGGGCAGGAGCTGGAAGGTCTTGGCGTCGGGGACGGCCAGCACGTCGCTTTCTTGGACCCGCGAGAACCCGTCGATGGCAGAACCGTCGAAGGTCATCCCCTCCTCGAGAGCGTTCTCCAGTTCGGCTGGGGTGATGTTGAACGCCTTGGGGATCCCCAAGACGTCGGTGAACCACAGCTGGACGAAGCGGATGGCCCGTTCCTCGACGGTGCGCAGCACGTAGTCGGTTTGGGAGTCCATGTTGCCCTCCTGGCGGTGGGCGGCCGTGCGCCGGGCCCACCTCCTATGACACGATAGGTGGCTACTGGGGGAGCGCGCCGGCAGGGCCGGGCCGCCCCCGGAGCGTTCACACAGAGTTCACAGAGGAGCAACGTACCGGCTACACGGCCCAGCCAGGGTGGCTGGCAACGGCAGCCAGGGCGCACTGGCTCCCTGACGAGACAAGAAAGGGGAACATACCTTGGCCTTCACGAGGCGTACGCCCGAGGAGGTCCTGTCGCTGGTCCAGCAGGAAGGCATCGAGATCGTCGACTTCCGCTTCTGCGACTTGCCGGGGCTCATGCAGCACTTCTCGGTCCCAGCCCACGAGCTGTCAACGGGTGCCTTCGAGGAGGGCCTCGGTTTCGACGGCTCCTCCATCCGCGGCTTCCAGGAGATCCAAGAGTCGGACATGTTGCTCGTGGCCGACCCAGGCACCGCGGTCATCGACCCGTTCCGCCAGCACAAGACCCTCATCATCAACTGCTTCGTGCGCGACCCGGTGACCGGGGAACCGTACTCGCGCGACCCGCGCTATGTGGCCAAGAAGGCAGAAGAGTACCTGGCTTCGACCGGGGTTGCCGACACCGCCTACTTCGGGCCCGAAGCTGAGTTCTTCATCTTCAATGACATCCGGTTCGACCAGAACGCTCACGAGGGCTACTACCACATCGACTCGGTCGAGGGGATCTGGAACTCAGGCAAGGACGAAGGCCCGAACCTCGGCTTCAAGCCACGGCACAAGGAAGGCTATTTCCCCATCCCCCCCATGGACCACCTGCAGGACCTGCGGTCCGAAATGATACTGACCATGGAGAAAATGGGCGTCGACGTCGAGGTCCAGCACCATGAGGTGGGCACGGCCGGCCAAGCCGAGATCGACATGCGCTTCGACACGCTTTTGACCATGGCCGACAAGCTCATGATCTACAAGTACGTCGTGAAAAGCGTCGCCCGAGCAGCCGGCATGACGGCCACGTTCATGCCCAAGCCCATTTTCGGTGACAACGGTTCGGGTATGCACGTCCACAGCTCGTTGTGGAGCGGTGGCGAGCCCCTTTTCCATTCTGAGCTCGGTTACGCCGGGCTTTCGGACATGGGGCGGTGGTACATAGGTGGGCTGTTGAAGCACGCCCCGGCGATCCTGGCGTTCGCGGCACCCACCACCAACAGTTACAAGCGCCTGGTCCCCGGTTACGAGGCGCCTGTGAACCTCGTCTACTCCCAGCGCAACCGCTCGGCCGCCTGCCGCATCCCCCTGTACTCCAAGAGCCCCAAGGCCAAGCGGGTCGAGTTCCGCTGCCCCGACCCCTCGTGCAACCCCTACCTGGCCTTCTCGGCCATCCTCATGGCCGGCCTCGACGGGGTGCTGAACAAGGTCGAGCCGCCCGAGCCGATGGACAAGGACCTCTATGACCTGCCCCCCGAGGAGCTGGCCCGGGTACCCCAGGTCCCCGGGTCGCTCGAGGAGTCCCTGAGGGCCCTGGAGTCCGACAGCGACTTCCTCCTGGCTGGAGGGGTCTTCACCGACGACCTGATCGAGACCTGGCTCAGCTATAAGCGCGAGCACGAGATCGACCCGGTACGGCTGCGGCCTCACCCCTGGGAGTTCTACCTGTACTACGACATCTAGGGCGTAGCGGCACCTGGCCTTCGGGCATGGCCAGGTAGGCAGGCACGTGGCTGGGCCCCAATGGTGCTCCGGCGCGCCGCCCGGCTGCCAGCGGCCCAGCTACAGGCGCCACTGCAGCCGGCTACAGGCATGGCAGCTGGACCTGGGCGGCTGGCGCGGCTTGGGCGGCCACCGGTGCTCGTGGGCCGAGGTGCAAGGGCAGTGTTCGCCCTGCCGTAACTCCATCGCAGAGGCGGGGTAACCGCACGTTCAACGGCCGAAGGTAGCCTCGGCGAGCTCGAAGCTGGAAGCGCCACAGTGCCCTTGGGACGGCCGCGCCGGCGGCTGGCGCCGGGGGCACTGAGGGTCAGCCACGGGAGGTGCCCGGGCCAGTGCATGTCAAAAGAGGTCGGCCACGAGCCTGGGCAAGCGGCTCGGAGGCCGCGCCGTTGCCCACGGCTACCGGCGGTGCTCGGTGGACCGAGCGTCTTGTTCATCACCGTCGACCAGTGGCGCGGCGACTGCCCTGCTGCCAGGTGTACGGCCGTGGTTGTTTTCCCCGTCCCTCCCTTGAGGTTGGTGACTGAGAGTCGCATGGCGAGAAGCACCTACTACAAGTGGGGTGCAGATGTGCAGTCGTCTGCATGTATGGATATGCAGCCATATGCATTTGCATATATCGATATCAAGCAAAGGGAGCCGGTTCGTCAACGGTGTCGTTGACAGTTGGTCACTGCCGCCGTGGGACGCGACGGACGGGTTCACTCGTGAGGGTGTCGCCCTCGGGGCTTGCGAGCTGGCGCTCCAGGTCGGTGAAGGCAGCAATGATGTCGGGAGCTTCGAAGGCTCGGTTGCGGCGACCGACGGTCACCTGCTTCAGGATGCCAGCCTCGACGAGGCGTGAGATGGCCTCGTTCGTCTGGATGAAGCTCCGGGAGATCATCTCGGCTGCGCTGTTGACGGTGATGACGGGCGCGCCGACGAGAACGCCGAGGAGGAGGTCGGCCGCCGACCGGGCACGGGCTCGGCCGAGTCGTTCCCGCCACGATGCTTGGATGTCCCGTGCACGCTTCTTGAAGCTCGACGCATCATCGACGGCCCGCTTGCAGGCAGTGGCGAACCGCCCTATCCAAAGGTTTATGCCAACGCTGGCTGCCTTGCCAGATGCCGGTCCTCGGTACCTGGTCGCTTCGAGACAACCGACGTAGTCCTGTGCCCAGGTCGCAAGGACGAGCGACACGGGAGGAAGGACGTGGGGCGCCACTCCCCGACGTCGGAAGATGAGGTGTACGAGGGCTCTTCCCGTCCGGCCGTTGCCGTCCACAAAGGGGTGGATCGTCTCGAACTGGGCGTGCGCGATGGCAGCCTGGGCGACAGGGGGAAGCGAGTCGTCGTTGGCGAAGGCGACGAGGTCGGCCATGAGGTCGGCGACGTGCTCCGGCGGTGGGGGGACGAAGGCAGCGGCGCAGGGGTTGTACTCGCTCCCGCCGATCCAGTTCTGCTGTTCTCGGAACTTCCCGGCGTAGCGCTCCAGGCGCGTCTTGGCGAGGAGACGCTGGTGGACGTCCAACACCAGTTCCACCGTGATCGGGTCTCCTGCATCGACGCGCTCGATGGCGAAGACCATGGCGTCGATGTTGCCGAGGACCTCGACGGCCGTGACATCGGACGGGTCGTCGCCAAGACGTCTGGCGGCTTCTGCGCGCAGCAGCCGTCGTGCTCCGATCTCCAGTCCTTCGATCCGAGACGAGGCGACGCACTCCGCACGCAGCAGGATGCGGGCCAGCGCCTCGGTACCGACGAGGCTCGTCGCCTCGGCATTGAGGCGAGCGATGGCAGCTTCGGCATCCGCGATGTCGGCCGCGACCTCGCCGTCGATGGTGAAGCTACGTCCGACGAGCGGGTCGGGGACGTAGGCTTCGTACTCGCACCCGCGGTTGTCCTTGCGGGACGGGCCGGTGTAGTCATTGGTCCAGCGGCGGCGGACAACCCGAGACATGGCTTCTCCTTAGATAGGGTTATCATACAACCCTAAATACAGCTCCGGAGTATTTAGGGCTGCGCTCCCTCACCGCCCCCGTCCGACAACCGCTCCAGCGCGACCTTGGGGATGAGGGTGCGCCTGCCCGATGCGGGTGCAGGGAACCTCGCCGTGCCCTACTCAGCGCGGTGACCGGGACAGCGAACGTCCCGAAGAACCCGGTCGGGGTGGGAGGTACCCGCCCCCCGTCAACCCGCCCGCGGGACCACCTCGAAGTGACCACCGTCGAGCGACCGGAGGACGCCGAAGTGCCGGCGGTCAAGGCTGGCGATCGTGCGCGTCCGGTACCGCTCAGCCAGGACCACGATCGATGCATCCGCCAAGCCGATCTGCTGGTCCCGGTAGCCGGCGATGACCTCACGAGCACGGCGAAGTCCCTCTTCGTCGAACGCTGCCAGGTCCCACGCACCGCCGGCGAGCTCGTCGAGCACGAGCAGCTCGTAGTCCACCCCATGTCGGGTGGCGATTAGGTAATCCAGCTCAGCCACGACGTAGGGGGGCACGACCAAGACATCGGCCGAGCCAAGCACCGCTGAGACCGCCGCGTGGTCGGGCTCGGAGGCGTCGAAGAACGCCAGGAGCGCGCTTGTGTCCACGATGACCGGGGGCACCGCTCAGCGTTCCCCGAAGCCAGCGAGCATCTCCTCGGTGTCCCGGGCGATCGGCTGCTCGCTTGAGTACAGCCCACCACGAGGACGAGGGCGAACTTGGCCTACCGTCGCACGGATCGATTCGCGGATGATCTCTGCCTCGGAGACGCCGCGCTCGGCGGCAGCCCGCTTCACCGCCACCTTCAGGTCCTCCGGCAGGTACAGCGTAGTCTTCTCCACGGGTATATAGTACCACCGGTGGCGCCAGCGGTCGCAACCGGCCTGGAGGAACTGCATCGTTCTGTGAACTGGGCGGACGGGGTTCGCGGCACCCACAGGGTCGCACAGCGGTCGCCGACATCGAGCGCCTCATCGTCGAACTCGGCGGTGTGGTGATCCGCTGCTAACCGGGTCGTGCCTATGCAGTGCATAGGACAGGTGACCTGCTCAAGAACGCGGTGCCCACCAGTGACGCCCCGAGAAACTCGCCGATGTGTCACAGGCTTTCGTCTCCCGTTCACCGCCCCGGGGCCTCACCCAATCGGGACACTGGTTCCGCGTTCGTACCGGAGTTCGCTCCGAGCTAGCGGTCGGAGAGTCGCCGAGCGTCGACGAGGTCATGGATGATCTGGAAGTCGCCAACGTTCTCCGTGAGGAGGGGCACTCCTTCCACGCGGGCGGTGGCCGCGATGGCGAGGTCGACCTGGCGCCGTCTCGGGTTGCCACCACGACGGGCCACTGCGGCGGCGAGCTGGCCCCAGACACGGGCGACGTCGACGCTCACGGGCAGGGGGTCGAACGTCGCTTCGATCGCTGATAGCCGAGCGATGCGGCGCGCTCGCTCGTCATCGTCGTCAGCGATGAGGACACCGAAGTGCAGCTCGGTGATCGAGACGACGCTGATGGCGGCCTCGACCTCGTCAGGCGGGGGCAGCTCCCCGATGAGCACCGACGTGTCGAGCAGGGCTCTCACGAAGCAAAGGGGTCCACGACCCCGGCCGGCAGTCGCTCGAGGTCGACCTCCAGCCCTCGTGGCGCCTCTGCACGCCAGATAGCGGTGAGTGCAGCACCGCGAACCCACCGGCGGCGGTGCACCGGGCCGAGCTCGGCCACGGGACGACCGGCGACGGTCACGGTGATGGTCTCGCCGGCCTCGGCCCGACGGAGCACCTCTCCGACGTTGTTCCGCAACTCCTTCTGTGCGATATCGACCACGCTTGACCATGGTAGCAGAAGTGCTACCATCTCGGTGCCCGATCAGCCCGGCGAGACGGCCGATCACGAGGTGACCCGAGTCGCCCCTCGTCCCTGGTGGCTGCCGAGCCAAGTGGAGCGCTCGAGGCAGTCGAGGCGGGCGGGGTCGAGGAGGATGTCGGTCTCGTCGATCTTCCCGTCGATGACGGTGAAGCCCATCGCCGAGACGACCCGGGCCTCCTTGGCGACGACGGCGCCCGGGGTGCCATTGACGAGAACTGTGTGGGCGACGGCTCCGGGATGGCTGAAAGTTGCGGCACGGCGTGCCACTGCGGCTGTCCCGCGGACCAACGCGGTGGCTCCGGCATGGCCGGCGCCCGTAGGGCCCGAAAACACGTCCCGACTGGTGGCCGACTATCTGGCCGCCGGGCTGGATCCGGACATTTCGACCGTCTTCGCCCAGTGTGTGCCTAGGGTCTCGGCTAGCTGCTGGCGGACTTCGGGCAAGTAGGAGCGGTCTGTAGCGAAGTGGTCGCAGTGTGGAGGGCGTTGCCCTTCTCGCAGTGCTTGGCCGGGGGCAGCAGGCAGTAGCCGTTGGGCAGTATGCGGCCCGTGCGCCCCTCAAGGCTCACGAGGTCCAGCAGGTCTTGGCGGTCCATCGCTATCTCTCGGCCGTCCCGGCTTATCTTGGCCAAGGCCAGGGGCTCTCGCTCGGCCGTGGTGGCCAAGGTCTGCGCGTAGTGCATGAGCATCGCTGGCGAGCGGTGCCCCATGTAGCGCTGGGCCACGCGGGTAGGCGCCCCCAGGTTGAGAAGTGTGGTCACCATGGTGTGGCGGGGCCGGTGGCTCTTGGAGGTCAACAGGGGGCGCCCGTGGCTGTCGGTGGTCATCCACCGGCTTCGAGCTGGACGTTGACGTCGGCGGGCTCCAACAGCGCGGCGCGGTGTAAACTGAATGGCGTGAGCGAGCAGCCTGTCAGCGAAGCCGTCCCGGTCCTTGAGGAACTGGCGCGCGATCAGAACGCCCGCCCCGTCCAGGACATCGCTGAGCTGCGCGCCGACGTGTGGGACTCTGACGAGGAACTGGACGAGTTCCTGGCCGACTGGCGAGCCAGCCGCGACGCCTCATTGAGCTGACCTGGCGATGGCGGATGTCGCGATTGACACCGATGTCGCATCGCGTCTCCAGAAGGGCACCGAGCCCGCCTGGGTCCGCGATCACGTCGTTGGCGCCCGCACGTGGTTGACGTTCGTGACCGTTGGCGAGCTGTCCAAGTGGGCGCAGGTCCGCGGCTGGAGCGAGGTCCGACGAGCAAGTTTGGATGCGTGGATCGCCGCCCGTCCGGTCGTCCCCTATGACCGGGAGATCGCTCGAGTGTGGGGACGCCTGGCCGGCAACGCCCAACAACGGGGCAGGCCCCGCCCGCAGAACGACACCTGGGTCGCCGCCTGCTGCATCCGCGTCGGCGTGCCGCTCGTCACGCTCAACCGCAAAGACTTCACCGACTTCGCAATCCACGAAGGACTGATCCTGCTCGACCACGACGACGCCTAAAACAGGCTCCCATGACGCATCCGTGGGTGCGTTGACCTGCTGAGACGCGAGCAACGTCGCTCTCTGCCTACGTTTCTGGACTGTCAAAGGTGCAGGAACGAGGCGAAGGAGAACATGTGCGTGCCGAGAACGTCATCCATGGACCGTGAGCTGCACTTTGACGGCCGGTGCAGGGGGCGGCAAGCATCGACCGATGGCCCTTTCGTTCCTCTACCGGGCGTACTGCCGCGTGCTACAGCTGGTGAGCTGGGTTGAAATACCCCTCATGTCGCGACATCCTGAGCGCGCCAGGGCACAAGGACTTAGTCCCCGTGTTCTAACGGCAGGCTCCTGAGATGTGGTTATGCGGCGGGAGCGATGCTCGCTCTGTGGCCCAGCGCCTCGAGACGGGCGACGAGCCGTCGTGCCTCACGCTCAGGGTCGCGGCGTCGGCTGGGCCAGTCGGCCCCGGGGTCGTGGTAGGGCTCGCCAGTGCTCAAGAGGTGCCAGGCGGCCACGACAATGGAGCGAGCCACAGCCACGGTGGCTTTGTTGGGGCCGCGCCAGGCCGCAACATTTCGGCACTCGGCAAACAGGTAAGTGCCGCGGCTGCGCGAGGCCGGCTTCGCCGCCTCTATGAAGGCCCTGCGCAGCCAGTTCGCCCCTTTGCACGACCCGGCACGGCGGTGCTTGCCAGCTGGTCCGGCGTTGGCCGGGGCGAGCCCAGCCCAGGCCGCCAGGTGCTGCGCGGTCGGGAAGCGGGACATGTCCCCGCCAGTTCCGGCGACGAAGACTTCGGCAGCGCTCTGGCCGACGCCGGGGACCGTCTTCAGTTCAGTAGCTCGATGGTGGCCCGAAAGGGCCCGAGTCGGCCCGCAACCTCCTCGTCGAGCGCAGCGATGTTGGCGTCGAGGAGGTCGATGTGGGCCAAGATGGCCCGCACCACCACCGCGTGGTGGCTGGCGGAACGGCCGGCAAGGGCCTCGGTGAGGGCTGGGACCTTAGGGCGCACCTTGGGTAGGGCCTTGTCCGCCAGCACCACGGGGCCCCGCTCACCTGCGACCAGGGCCTCGAGCATGGCCCTGGTCGACTTGCCGAGAACGGTGGACGCGACCGAGGAGACCTTGGTGCCGGCGTCTTGGAGGACCTTGTCCAGGCGCTGGACCTCCTGGGCCCGCATGGCCACCTGGGCCTTGCGATAGCGGGTCAGCTCTCGTAGCTCCCGGGCGGCCGGCCCGGGAACGAGGCTTGGCCGCACCATGCCGTGGGCCGCCACGTCTGCTAGCCGTTCGGCGTCGGCCATGTCTGTCTTTCGCCCGGGGACGTTTTTCACATGGAAGGGGTTGGCCAACCAGACCTCAGCGAAGAGGCCTTCTGGGCCGTAATATACGCTCTTCCAGTACACCCCGGCCGGCTCCATCACGACCCGGGCCACCTCTAGGTCGGCCAGCCAACGACCGAGCTCGTCCACCCCGGCTGTGGTCGTCTTGAAGCGTCCTTTCACCACCTTGGGGTGCTCGCCCCGGCCCAGGCGGGCAGAAGCGACGATGGTGTCGCGGTGCACGTCGAGGCCGGCGACGTCCTCAACCTGTTGTCCCATTTGGCCTAGCTCCTGGTCCTCGGCCCGTCCCAACAGCCGAAGCAAGGGCCTTGTAACACAGAAGTTGGGTTTCGCGCTCACGGCGGCACTCGGGGGCCCCTTGGTCCTCACGCCAATTTATAAACGGGCTCACGGCTCCAATCTCAAACGACGTCGGGCTTCGGCACCGCAATTATTTCATTCTCCGGGGTGGGCCGCAAGGCCCATAAAATTTATAACCAGAAGTTGTGGATGCTCGACCTGCTCAAGGCCGTGACGTACCCTCCAAGTTGACCCAACAACTAGCCCGCCGGTTGCTGCCGGCGGGGAGGAGTACGCCAATGTTGAAGCTAGTCCACGACGATGAGGGACGCACGGATGGCGGGCCGGTTAGGGTCGACCTCGACGAACTGTGCCGGCTGGCCGCCCGCCAGGTGCTCGCCACTGCCCTGCTCGCGGAACGGCAGGCCTACCTGGACGCCCACGCCCACCTGGTAGACGCCACCGGCAAGCGCCTCGTCGTGGTCGCCAATGGTTACGCCAGACAGAGGACCGTGACGACCGGTGCCGGCCAGGTCGAGGTGAAGGCCCCCAGGGTCAACGACCGCCGGGAAGGCGAGCGTTACCGCTCGGTCATCCTGCCTGCTTACATGCGAAAGTCTCCCAATGTGACCGAGGTGCTGCCGGTGCTGTACCTGCGCGGCCTATCCACCGGGGACTTCGCGCCCGCCCTGGGCGAGTTCTTTGGTTCCGAGGCGGGGCTATCGCCCTCGACCGTGCAGCGCCTCACCGAGAGCTGGCAGGCCGAGCACGAGCAGTGGTCGAGCTGTGACACCCTCTGTGTCAACCCCCAAGTCGCTGAAGGAGCGCTTCATGGCGTTTCTTTCATGCCGCTTCGTCAAGGGGGAGCCGGGCGGCGTTGCCATGCGGTTGGCGTCGTAGGGCGTGGCGTCTATCCAGCAGCGGTAGATGACGCGGGCCCAGGCGCGGGCGAGGACGCGAACGGCGTGCGGGTGGTCGCAGCCTCGGCCGCGGGCGTCGGCTTTGGCGGCCCAGGGGCTGGCGTGGCGGCTGTTGTCGGCGAAGGTCGTCATTGCGTCGTGGAACCGTTTGTTGCAGGCCCAGCGGAAGTGGACGGCGTGGTGCTTGCCGGAGTGCTTGGTCACGGGCGCGAGGCCGGCGAGCATGGCCACGGCGTCGGGTCCGTCGTAGGCTTCGCGAGGGTCGCCCCGCTCGGCGAGCACCTGGGCTGCGTTGACATGGCCCGACCGTGGCAGAGAGGTGAAGAGCTTCCCGTCCGGGTGCTCACCGAGGTGGGCGGCGATCGACCGGTCGAGGTCCTTGATGGACCGGTTGAGGCTGCGGAGCACCTCGACGTAGCCGACCACGGCGTCGCGGGCTGCTTCGGCGTGGTCGAGGTCGTCGGTGCTGTCGGGAGCTCGGCGGAGCCGTGCGAGCAGCTCGCTGGCGGGCCGCCGGCCGGAGTAGCCGTGCTTGACGAGGAAAGGAGCCATCCGCTTCTCGCCGAGGAGCCGGGCCGAGCTCCAGGTCGGGTACTTCTCCAAGAAGTCGAGGCAGATCGCGCTGGTCACGTCGGCGAACACCTCGATGGCGCCTGGCCACGTGGCCTGCAGGAGCGCTTCGAGCTGGTTGCGTGCCGCAGTGCGCTGAGCGACGAGGTCGTCGCGGGCTCGCACCACGGTGCGCAGGGCCTTGGTGGCCGCCGAGCAGGGCTGCACGACGCGGAGGCGGTGCCGCCGGAGGCGAAGGTGCTCGGCGATGACTTCGGCGTCGCCGGGGTCGCTCTTAGCGCCCGACAAGACCTCGGCGTCACGCCACGCCTTGATGGCGTTGGGCTGCACGGGCACGACCGGGTGGCCGGCCTCGAGCAGCACGTCCACGAGGCGCCCGTCAGGATGCTCGACCGCCACCGGGGTGGCGGCGGCCGGCCCGAAGCGGGCGAGCCGCTTGACCAGCGCCTCCAGCCCGCTCCGGCTGTGCGCGATCCCGAAGGCGTCACGGCGGCGGCCGGACGGGCCCATCACGTGGACGGCGTGGCCCTCTGCGGCCCAGTCGGTCCCGACCAAGGCGGTGGCTTCGATCGTGCTGGCCACGGTCGTCATCAACTGCTCCCTTCGTATGGGGAAGTGGTTGCTCTACGTCGAGCTCTCGGTGAACGGGCCCTCGCCGGGCGGTCATTGACTGGCGCTCGAAGCGCGTCCCTCTGTTGCCGGTCCCGAGCACCCGGTGAGACCGGAGGGCGGCAGTGTCACAGTGGCCCTCGAAAGGCGACCGACCCAGGCCGTCACCTCCAACCTCACCGAGAACTCCCACCAAGCGTGCCCGGTGCTCACAAAGGAATGGTGGACCAATGACCGCCTACCTCGGCGCGCCCGTACACCAACCCGAACACCCACCGGCGTGGGTGTCACACCCAAATGTGAACATGATCAGAGGTCAAACGTGAAGACCTCGTTGGTTGGTGGCGGGGGTTCAGAACCATCGCACGACCATCGGGTGACCAACTCGACGAAGGCGCTGGTCATAGCCCTGCCCTATGCAGCCGCCTGGGCGGTTGCCCTACTCACCGTTGGCACTGACGCGGTTGGGTCCCGAGAATCTCCACGGTCGGTTGCACCTTCGCGCTCAGGAGCCGATTTCCCGGTCCGCACTCGGTGACGTGGCTCTGCGCACCGCTGAACTCCGAGACCGGGCTGTCCCGCCCGGCGGGAGCCCTTCCAGTGCGCCGGACCCGAGCCAGTCCGATGGTCTCGGGATATTGCTTCGGTTCCGCGCTCCTGGTGTGACTGCCTACTGGGAGGGCTTCATGATTCCCCCCCTCCCAGGAAGGAAGCCATGTCCACCCTACCCACCGAGGACCTCGAAGACCGCCGCGAGCATGTCGAGGTCACCGTGCGCAACCCGGCCGGGGCGTCGCACCCCTTCGACCTCGACCTCGACGAACTCGTTGCCGAGGTCGTCGCCACGGTGATCGAGTTCTTCGTCAAGCGAAACGAGCTCGCTCCCGGCGACTACGGCCTCGCCGTCATCCGCGGCGGCCAGGCTGAGCCCATGGCCGATACGAGCCGCCTGGCCGAGTACCACATCACCCGCGAGGACGTCCTCGTCCTGATCCCCGAAGCTCCACAGGTCGACGGGTGACCCTTCATCCTGTCCTCCTGGACGAGATGCTCACCGACGAGGTGAGGGCCGCCGGCCACCGCCTCGGAGCCCGGTTCGAGTCGATCGAACTGGATGGTTCCGACATATACGTACGGATCGGCCAGACGAACATCGGCGGCGCCACGCTTCGCTTCGCCGGCAGAGGCTACGACGCGGAGCCATTCAAGGTTGCTGTGGTCACCGAAAACGGAGAGATCGCTCCCCAGGAGCGATGGCCCACCGGCCTGTTTCACTCGCTGCATCCGATCCTCAATCGGGGGTTCATCTGCATACGTGGGACCTTCGAGTACCACTGCCATCCCTCGCATCTCGGCGATCCCTGGTCCGCCTACCGTCTGACCCTTCGGCTCCCGCAGTTGCTCAGGCACATCTTGAAGAAGGTCGGTAAGTGAAACCGGGCTACGTCACCACGGAGGTACTGGAACAGGCACGAGTATTCCTCGAAGACCGCGGATCGTACGGGTGCGAGGGGACTGCGATGATCGCCGCAGGTCCAGATCGAGTGGGCCGGCGGCTCGTCATCCCGGAGCAACGCGCCGGGCAGGTCCCGAGCTGCTGGGTCCAGGTGACCGCCCACGGCAAGCTCCAGCTGGCCGTAGCACTCGGACGGGACGAGACCTACATCGCTCGGATCCACTCCCACCCAGCTGAGGCGTTCCACAGCACGACCGATGACAAGAACCCCGGTCTCACCAACCACGGCGCGTTGTCGATCGTTGTGCCGTTCTTCGGCCTCGGGCTTCGCCGTGGGCTCGTCAGCTGTGCGGTTTATCAACTCGGGCCCGATGGCTGGAGGTATCTCGACGCGGGCCCAGCCCGCGCCGCAGCTCTCGCAGTTCAAGAATGACTGACCCGCGCCTGTCCGTCTGGGATCGGATCGCAGGGTCCCACACCGAAAAGGTTGCCGAAGTCCTCGACCGGATGCGACCAGTGATCCGCGTCGGAGAGGGACTGCACCCAACCGCTGCAGCAGCCATCGGGGGCCTTTACTCGATGCTGGTGCGCGTCCATCCGCACACCATCCTCGAGGGAGACGCCGCGATGGGTCCCAACCCCTGGGGCATCGACACCCTGGCGGATCTGCCTGATCGCCTCGTGCCTTGTCGGCCGACTCCGGCCACCAGCCCTACGGAGGACATCCTCATCGGGGCCGGCCCGGATATCGGAGGGGCGGAGCTGTGGCTAGGTGGGGACGATTGGACCGCGCTGGCCGGGCATCACCCGGCACCGCTGACCCCCGATGAGCATGCCTTCGGCGTCCACGCTGCCGCCGCCCTGACTGCCGCCGAAGTGATGAAACGGGTTCTGGGGCCCTTGGGGATGACGAATGTCCCCATGACCGGACCTCTCGTCTGGAACCTTCTCGACTACCGCCTCGCCGCAGCGGGGTCGATCGCGACCCCGATCCATCAGACCCTCGACGTGGTGCTGTTTGGTGCCGGTTCAGTAGGTTCCAGCACCGCGGGCCTGCTCGTCTGCGACCCAGGCACGAGCGGCACCGTCGTCGTAGTCGACCCCGACAGCTTCGACCCCGTACGGAACCCCTACCGCTACCCGGCCTCGACTGGCACCGGACGGGGCCCGAAGGCTGATTGGGTCGCCGGGCTGCTGTCGAAGGCCGGCTGGAGGGCTTCCGGATGCTGTCAGCGGGTGGCGGATTGGACCAGCTCGCAAGAGACGCCGGGCTGGGCAGGGATCGCCGTCTCATCGGTCGATCGGGTCGACGGCCGTCTCGACGTGGCCGACGTGCTGGCCCACACCACGGTGTCGGTTGGCGTCGCCGGTCTGGCGCTCCATGCACAGGTCGAGCACTGCTTCGACGAGTTCGCCTGCCCGTACTGCGACTTCGCCGGCGAGGCGGCGCCCATGACCCGCATCCAGGCCCGGGCCCAGCAGGTCGGGCTTTCTCCGGCGCGAGTGGCCCAGCTGGACCTCGACGGCACGGTTCTGGAGCCTGACGATGTTGCCGCTGCGGTCGCCGCCGGCAGGGTCAGGGCCGAGCAGGCGGACCAGCTCGTCGGCCGCCGTCTAGACGACCTGATCAGGCGGGTCTACGCGGAGGCGACCGTACCCGCCGCCGGCGAAGAGCCGGCCGCGGTCACCTCACCCTACGTCTCGTGGATGGGTGGCCTACTCGCAGCGGCCGAGCTCGCCAAGGCCGCCCGCGGCCTCCTCCCTCTCGACCGACGAGTGGACCTCGACCTGTCGGGGGTGCCGCTCGGTGTGCAAAGCCGTCGTCCGCGTAACCAGGCTGGGACCTGCATCTGTTCCTCCCCCAAACGCCGGGCCTGGGCGGGCAGACTCTATGGCCAGGATGGACGACGTCAGTGACGAGGAGCTCCTAGCGAGCATCGCGGCCGGCAGCCCGAACTGGGCTGCCGTCTACGCACGCTGCCGCCACGCCATGTTCGGCACCGCCCGCCGATTCTTACATACCAGTGACGAAGCCCGGGGCGGCGTATCGGACGCCGACGTGGTCCAAGCCGTCATGGTCGAAGTGATGGAGAAGGGCCTTCCCACCGACATCGACACCATCGAGCGGCTACGAGCCTTCCTCCTCGCGATCACGTGGCGCCGGGCTCACAACGCCAGCCAGCGCCGCGCGGCCACGCATGAAACCCTCCCAAGGCCCGGCTCGCCCGACGAGCTCAGTGACGAGACCTTCGAGGACCGCGTGGACAACCAAATCGTCGCCAGCCAGGCTATCGCTCTAGTGGGTCAGCTCCCCGACCGAGAGGGGCAGGTGATCCGCGAGCACATCTTGAAAGCGCGCACCCAAGGTGACCTGGCTAGCGAGATGGGCGTGAGCGACGCGCGCATCCGTCAGCTACGGACATCCGGCTTGCGCCATCTCCGAGCCCTCATCGATGACACTACCGGCCAGACCAGCCGGAAAGGAGGTACACCCCATGAGTGACAACGCCAGTTGCGACGGTGTCGAGATAGAAGAGCTCATCGACGCCTACATCTCCTACCTCGAAGGACGCGGTGACCGGCCCGACCTCACAGGCATCCGGCCAGATACCGCCGCTGAGGCATCCGACCTCTTCCGACTGCTCGACGCGACCTGGGCCAGCGATCTAGACCTCCCGCCGATCGAACGGGACCCCGTCGCTCTTGCCCTCGGCCTCGTCCAATTGCGAGACCTGGAAACCACCGCCTGGGTCCTCGGATCGAAGCTGAGCGCCGTCCGTCGGCGACGTCACCTCCGCCCAAGTGACGTAGCCAGCCAGCTCACCCAAGCGGGCTATGCCCGCAATGCCCGAAACGTCGTGAAACTCGAAGACACTCCGGCAACCGAGGTCACAAAGAGCTTCCTGAGCGCGCTCAGCCAGGCGCTCGGCTGCAAGGAAGCCGAACTCACCCGGGACACCGACGACCCCGGTCTGGACAGCTTCACGACGTGGCTCCGCTCCGAGGAGTTCGACCGCGAGGTCGAGAAGTGGGCCGCAGAGACCAACTACATCGGACCCGACCTTCGCTCCGCGGCCCGATCCCGACTTCTCTCTGCCCGCTACCGCAGGGGCGGCGAGGCCACTCCAAGTGAGTGGATCACGCTGGTGCGCACCGTCCTGGACAGCCTCCGATGAGCTCGGGCTTCTATCGAGCACGACGCATGGTCACGCCGGATCCGGCCAGGCGGTACTCGCCACAGCGGTGGGCTGACCGACTGGTTGCTTCCTTGGATGCCACCACCCGAGAACTGGTGAGCCGCGACCCGAAGGAAGCGACTATCAGTTGCTTCGGCCTCTCCCTCAGGGAGGCACCTGCGCTCACGGAGCGACGCGGCGCGGGCGGCTGGTGTGACGGGCTTTCATTCATCGAAGAGGGCGTGCTGCTCTACGCCCCCACCCCGGGATCACGCCGCGAGAACTTCACCATTGGCCACGAAATCGGCCATCACCTGACGGACGCCGATGAAGACGACGACCTGTGGGACTGGCTCGGTGACCACGCCGAGCGAGGCGCGTTCATCGAGCACACTTGCGACGCGATTGCCAGTCGGCTGCTTCTTCCCCGCGATCGTCTCAGCGCCACCCTCGCCGACCGCCGACCTTCGGGCAGTGCTCTCCACGAACTCTTCACGTCTTCGAAGGCCTCTCGAGAGGTCTGTGCGATCGCGATCGCCGAACGAATCGGCTGCGACGGCTTCGTCCTCCTTGCCAAGGCCGACACTGCCACAGTCACCTTCGCCTCCCGCTTCGGAGAGACGAGGCCCACCCCATGGCGCAACGACCCTCTCCCATCAGCACACCCGTTACGCGCCCTCGGACCCACCGAGATCCAGGTGAAGGAAAGCTGGTGGCCCAACTCGCGCAACGAACGACGCCGCTACTACCACCACGCCATTCGGGATGAGAACAATTGGATCTACGCCGTCTTCGCGGTTAACGACCTCTGGAACGCCTCCTGCCTGCACTTGCCCGAGCCAGAACCAGCAGCCCTCCGACGGTTCCAAGTCAACTGCCCCTGCGGATACCGCGGGACCACGACCGAGTTCCCCTGCTCCGCATGCCACAAAGCCCCCTGCCCCACCTGCGGGTGCGACTGCGAGCGCAAAGCCAGGCTCCCGACGGGACGGTGCCAGAGCTGTTCCAAGGTCGTTCGTAGCCATCTCATTGTCGACGGACTCTGCGACGACTGCCGGTAGGACGGCCCCTCATGCACCACCCCAGTTCCGTCTCGCCTGTTGGGCGACCCTGACTATCCAAGACAAGGGATAGCTATTGTTTGACGAGTTCGACCTCATGACTGGAGGTGAGACGTTGCGCCGTCCCGATTCGATCCGAAGCGAACCCAGCCTCCGCGCCTGTCGACGAGGTCAAGTTCAGATGCGCCATTCGAGATGGTAGCGTAATTGCGTGGTCGTCATCCGATCGAGCCCCTGAGCTTCAAGTACACGCGTCAGCCGGAGGTGTGTCTGACTTTGCCGCGGAAGTCCGGCCGAAAATGATCCAAGTCACTGGCCGGGCTCTTCGGTGTTGGTGGTGTTGCGGCGATGGTACACGAGACGTGCTTCGCGTGCTCGCTCGAGGCCCTGTCGGCGGGCCTGGCGGATGGCGTCACCGCGCCCTTCGTGCTCGTCGTTCGGCGTGACGTACTGAAGGGCGGCGTGGAGCCTGACCGGGTTGCACTCGTGGCGCACGCGGTCGAGCTCGTGCTCCAAGAGCGCCGGATCACTGATGCGTTCCAAGTGCGGCCACTCGCCCTTCACGTGGCCGAAGGGCGTCTCGATCCAGGCCTGGTCGGTCGGGGTGTGCGGACGGCCGTGGTGCTGGGCGACGGCCGTGGGCGCCATGGACGCCTCGGTGGCGTCGCAGGTCATCTGGGGCCCGTTGTCGGAGACCGCGAGCAGGATCGGTCGGGCCGGGTCGTCTGCTGCAAGCTCCAGGCGCTCGGGGGTGAGCAGGTCGACGAGGCCCTCGGTGAGCAGCGCCCGGTCGAAGATGACCTTCACCTGGGTCGAGGTCTCCTCCACCGAGACCAGGGTGTCGATCCACTTGCGGCTGACCATGTCGATGATGGCGAAGGCGCAGCGGCGGGCCCGGGTGAAGTGCGTCACGTCCCAGCCCCAGATCCGCTTCGGCGCCCACACCAGCCAGTCGGGCCACGGGCGGCGCCCGACGGGCTCGCGTGGTCCGATCTGGCGCAGGACGAGCCCGTGAGCAGCGAGGACCCGTCGCCCGGTCGACGGCGACACCCACACCGTGTCGGTGTAGGAGCCCCGGTGGGCGAGCGTTTGGTGCGAACGGTCAACGTCACCCCAGGTCTCGGCGAGCGCCAAGACGGCCTGCTCCTCCCAGGGCAGGATCCGGTGGGTGGGGTTGCCGCCCGGGGCCTGGTCGATGAGCGTGCCGGTCTCACCGACCAGCCTACTTGGCGCATTCCCTCGGCGGCACCTGCGTAGAACGCGGCCACACCCCAGGCAAGCAGACGTGTCTCCCGGATAGCGTACGAGGCATGCCTCACTCAAGCTCCCCGCACCCATGAAGCCCGACGTCGAGGCAGCGCTCCAGCGTGCCATCCAGGTCCGCCGACAGGTCCTACAAGGGCTGACCTATGCCGACCGTATCCGGCTCCTCGAAACGCTTCTCTACGACTTCTTCGTCCAGGAACGCGCCACCCTCCTCAAATGGGCTGCTCTTACGGGTCAGTCGGCTCAGGTCGACACCGGATACATCGCGCAACACGTAGCATCGATCGTTCTAGGCGAACCCGGCCAAGGATTCAAGGGCAAAGGCCTCGATCTTGCCGATGGTTCCGAGGTGAAGAGCGCTGCGATACTTTCCGGCGTCGATCGCCCTCGCTGGAACCATGACATGGGAACCGTCGCCAGCGACAACGATCGCCGAAGCCGCGGTCTCCAACCAAAATGGCAAACGTATCTCGAGGCGCCCCGGATCTTCTATTTGCTCTTTGACCGCGTGGTAGATCCGGCGCTGCAAGGCGAACTTGTATTGCGCATCCGCGCTTGGCTTATCGACGCCAAGCAGGACAAGAACTGGCGAGACTTGATCACGCGGTTCGTTGCGTCTCGCGCTGGGAACAAGTATAACCTGCAGCTTCATCCACCTGTCGGCTACGATGACTCGATTGTCGTAAATAGCTTAGGTAACCTCGACTTTGAGCAAGTCAAGGTTCTGGAAGTCCAAATGAGCGGCCTCCGCCCTAATCAGAGCTTCACGATTCGTTGGGTCCTTAAACCGAGGGAGTCGCTGGCACCAATCACAGGACGCTGCATTGCACTTCCGTGGCGACGAGGCGAGCGACCGAGCCGCTTGACCGACGCGGCCGATGTACAGCCCGACATAGTTGCCATCCAGCAGCTGGTCCCGCACACCGACCTGAAGGACTTAGCTGAAGCCACCGCTGCCGAGATATCCATGCTGCCCGAGGTACCTTCCGACGATCTTCAGGAGTAAGCCCGGAAAGCCTCCGCCAGGGCCCGCCGGGCTCGGTCAAACTCAGTCATCGCATTGCGGACCCTCGCGCCTTCGTCCGCCAGCCACTCCCTGTCGACGGGCGGGATCACTAAGTCGCAGACATCTTTCGGCTCGATGCGGCGTCGCGAGGACGAAGTCCCACGCCCCAGCGGAGCGAGCTGTGATCTCACCCGAGAATCCCTAAGTACTGATAGAACCCCATAAGGGTCACACTCCGTACGGAACACACCGAATTCCGCTGAGCAGTAAATAGCGTCGTACTGGTCAGGCACGACAGTTGCACGAAGCTTGCTCGGATTTAGGAGGGATACGATGAGTTCGCCACGGTAGGCAACCACGCCCGGCGTGGTGGGCCTATATGCCTCCGCTGAGATCCAGTCAACACAAGACATTTCGTCAACGTGCAAGACTGACACGAATGGCGCACTGGGTCGTAGAACTTCACGGCGTTTCCCTACTGGGGCGACCAGTTCCGACAGCCGCCGACCCTTCATGCTTCTCAATTCGGCTCGCGCTGACAACGCCGAGGGGTCGACTTGACTGGGGTCAAAGGATGTCAGATCCTCCCTGGTGACGAGAGCAACCAGCGGCTCGATACTAAGCGTACGAGGCCTTTGCGTCCTGCCGTCACGAAGGACACTTGCAAGTTCAGCGATGAGCCCGGTATCACTACCGTCTGGGTCGGGCACCGCCCCACCGGCCTTCTTCAGGTATCCCACATGATCCGATCGTGCCAAGAAGACAGTCTTGTGTCTGCTTGGCCCTTTCCTCACAAAAAGGGCACTCGTCTTTGCCACCGTCCCGGCAAGAGCGAAGGTAGCCGTAGGCAAGCTAATATTAGCTTCTACCGTGATTTCGTTATGCCGGACCAGCGCATTGCGAAGGGTGCGGCCGTCCAATAGGCCATTAGGTAGGACGATGCCTAAGACGCCGCCCTCGTCAAGCAGTTTTAGACATCGTGCCGTAAAAGCAAGGGCGGGGTCAATGCGATCTCGTTCACCCAAGTCGGTGAACACTCGAGCGGTCCGCCATATGCCTTCGCGGGAGTCGTACTTGGCGTCACCAAATGGAGGGTTGGTCAGTATTAGACGAAGAGTACCTTCCATATTATCGAGCTGGGGATCAACAATAGAATCTTGCACCGTAAAGACGTGTGGGGTTCTAATACCGTATGACATCAAGTTCACACGAGCTTTGGCGACGGCTGACGCCGATTGATCCGACCCGAAAATTCCAGATTCGGCGAATTGTTCCAAAACTCCTATGTTGGCTTGATATAGTCTCAGCTCTTCTAGGAGCGCGACAAGGAACCGACCGGTTCCACAACACGGATCGCCGAACGTGATCTGATCTAATGTTCCTATGGGGTCTATCAAACTTAGCGCTACCCGGGCCATCAACCTTGCAATGGGTTGTGGAGTGAGGTACGTGCCTAGTCCACCTGCGTGGTCGTACTTGCCTTGCAAGAACACGTCAAAGGCAGTACCAAGAGGGTCGAGCCGAGCGTCCGTGCTGACCTCTATGTGTTCAAGCACACGCAGTGCCTCCGCAAGAATGTCGGCACGGGCTATGCGAAGCGGTTCGTCGGGTGGCCACACCGGTTGTAAGCTTCCGTCGGGGAGCCGCCCCGAGAAATGTTCGCTGCGGACGACAGCGGAGAACGCGGCTTTTACCGCCTTTACCGAGTCCGAGGCAGCGATTCGGTCGGCATCCAGAATCTCCGTGAGGGAACCGAAGCTCTCGATTCTCAACTCGGGGAGGCGTCGCTGCGCGATCCGAAGAAGCAAAAGCTTTGACAGCTCTTCGATTGCAGCGTTTACGGGCCGAATTCCTCCCCGCATGTACAACAACTGGTGGAGCTCGGCGAGACGCCTGGCGGCGGCCAGGCCGGAGCCCTCGACGGCGTCGAAACTGAGCTGGTCGGCCATCTCGATGGTCATGGCAAAACCCTACTTGCAGGCTGTGACGACGACGGCGATGTCCGTTCGGCTTCCATCCGACGCTGGAGGCTCTTGTAGGTCACCTCACAGCGGCGATGGCCTACCACCTCCTGCGGTGCACCGGCACACACCAGGCCCTTCACCTCTCGCTCGCTCCGCCCGGTGAACCTCCAACGTCGGCGAGCGGGACGGCATGAGGTGGCCCTGCTGGCCGGCCTCGTTGCTGGCGAGCGAGCCAGTACTGCTCGACCGACCTGCGGGTGACGAACCGGGCACCGGAGGAGTCGGTCTCTGGGTCAACCTCGAGCTGGCCGGCGCGGGAGAGGAGGGCAGCGGTGCTGAGGGCGACCTTGAGCTGGCGGGCAGCCGCAGCGAGCTTCATCGAGCGGCGATGCAGGGCCTGGACACGCTCGTGCTCGGCGCGTAGGGCGTCGGCGGACTCCGCAGTAAGGTGGTATTGGCGGCTGGTGGGGTGCTGGTCGACCGCGAGCCCGAGCCGGCGGAGGGCGTGGTAGGCCTCGTGGTAGGTGATGCCAAGCTCCTCGGCGAGGTCGGGGAGGAGGATCCGCCCGGCGAGGCGGTCGCGATGGGCCCAAACGTCGGAGAGCCGGGCGTAGCGGCGGGAGATGCCGGTGGCGTCGGGGAGGGTGAGGGTGGGGATGGTGCCGTCGGTCATCCACCGTCGTGCGGTGGTCGGGTAGATGTCGAGCTCTTGGGCGACCCGGTGGGCGTCGCAGAGTGGGTCGTCGTCGCTGCCGGGGTCGACCTGCCAGCCGGCTGCGGCCAGGGTTGCGTCGATGTGGTCGGCCCGCGCTGCGAGGGGGTTGGCGCTCCCCCACTGGGCGTGGCGGATGGTCGGGACCATGAGGGTGCCGATCGACATGGCGATGTGGTGGTCGAGGATCTCGGCGACCTTTCGGAGGGGGGCGACGTCGGGGTGGTCGAGGGTGTAGATGCGCCCGTAGACGTCGTCGCCGGCGCGGTGCCCCATGAAGCGGCGGCGAACGGCGTCTTCGATGCCGGCGGACCACGCGAGGTCGGTGGCGCAGGACTTTCGGAGCAGGTGGGTGGAGACGGAGAAGCCGAGGTGGTCGGCTGAGAGCTGTTCGGCGATGGCGGCTTCGGTGAAGGCGTGGCGGTAGGCGTGCTGGCCTGAGCGGTCAGGGCTCTGGAGCCCGGGGACGAGACGCGCGGCGGCGTCGACCCAGCCCGTGTCGGGGTCGCTGTGGAAGGCGTCGACGGCGACGCGGATGAGTGCCATGAGCCGCTCGGGGACGACGAGGACGCGGGATCCCGCGGCGGTCTTGGTGGTCTGCTTGTACGGGACGGCGACCACCTGGCCGTGGTCGTCGCGGACGGCGAAGTTTCGCCCCCCTTGGCCTTGGACGGCGAGCAGGCCGGTGCCGCCGAGGTCGACGACGTCGGAGACGAGGACGCCGAAGGCTTCGGAGATGCGCAGGCCCATGACCCGCTGGAGCCAGAAGGCGAGCTGGTGGACCGGGTGGAGGTGGGAGGCGAGCCGTGCGCACTCGGGGAGGCTGAGCGGCCGGGGCTGGGCCGAGCGCTCGGGGCAGCGGCGGTCGGCCTTGTCGGCTATGGGGGCGTCGAGGCCTTCGGTGGGGTCGAAGCCGGGCGGGAACAGTCCGTTGGCCCGGGCGAAGGCGAGGATCCGGCGCAGCACCCACAGGGCGTCGGTCACGTACCCCTGGGACAGGCCGGTGGGCGCCCGGCGTTTGACGGTGATGGCGGCGGCTGCCGCCGCGGGCACGCGCACCTGGCCACTCTGGTCGCGATAGGCGCCGGGGAGCTGCCCGGCCCGCCAGCGCCGCCGGGCGGTCGGCAGGCTCACCCCTGCGGCTTTGGCGGCTTGGGCGAGGCTCAGCTCCTCCCCGTCTCGGTGGGGGCCGGGGACCGGGGGTGGGCCGAGCAGGGTGCCGCTCACCTCGGCTCGGTCGCGCCCGACGAGGTGGAGCAGCCACTCGTGCGCCATGAAGTAGGTGACGTCCGAGACGGTGGCGGTGCGGGGGGCGAACCAGGGGACGAGGTAGCCCTCGACGATCCGCCGGACCCGTTCGGCGCGTTCGGGGCCGCCGCGGCGCAGGTCCTCGTAGGCGGCGGCCATCCAGGCCCGGGCGAGCGAGGCGACATCGGGCTGCAGGCGGGGCGGCTCGGTCGGGCGGGGCTTTGACCGAGCTGGCCTGGTGGTGCGGAACCGTTCTGGGTCCGGGAGCCGCTCGCCGGCCCGGACGGCGGCGACGGCCTGGGTGAGCCACGCCCGGGCGTCGGCCTGGCTGGCGAAGGGCTCCTCGCGACGGCGTCCCACCCCGCCGGGTTGGGGGACACTCGCCCACCAGCGGTGCTGGTGGTGGCGCAGCGACCCGGTGATCGGCCGGCCCATCAGCTGGCCCGCCGCAGGTGGTCGGCGGCGAGCTGGCGCAAAAAGCGCAGCTCGTCGTCTTGGCGGGCGAGGAGGTCTTCGAGCGCGCAGATTCGGGCCTCGGCCCGGGCCAGCTCCACGACCGCCGACGACGTCTCGCCGGCCCGGTCGGGGCCCGCCTCGGGCGCGGTGTCGGCGCCGGTGCCCTCGGGGCGAAGGAGGCCGGCCGCGGCGAGGTCGTCGACGGCGATGAGCCAGCGCTGCCCGTAGAGGCGGGAGTGCGGGAGGCGCCCGGCACGCCGGGCCCGCACGATGGTGTCTCGGGAGCAGCCGGCGAGCGCGGCGGCCTCCCGTTGGTCGACGAGCCGGCCGGCTGCCGGCTGCCCGGGATCTGGGATGGGGGTGGCGGTCCGGCGGTTCACGGCTGTCGGTGTTCCTCCTTCCTGGGGCTGGTGTGGCGTGGTGTGGGCTGGGGCCCCTCGAGGAGGCCTCTTCGGGGCGGACAAGTCAAGGCGACCGCCGAGCGCCGGCACGCTGCGCCCCTTCGGCGCGGCGCCGCTCACGCCGCCCTCCGTGCCGGCGAGGCGTTCATTTGCTGGGTGAGGCGGACGACGGCGCCAGCGGCACTGGCGGAGATCGGCGGGGCCCGGAAGACCAGGAGGTCCTCGTGCGCGATGACCTGGCGGGGGACGCCTTTGGCCCGGGCCTTGCGGACCTGTTCGAGGGCGAAGAACGAGCAGCGGGGCACGAGGTGGTCGTCTCGGAGGGCGGCGAGGAGGGCGACGTTGCGCTCGTAGAGGACGAGGCCTGCGGTTTCGCCGACCCGGACGAGCGCGCCGGGCAGGTCGACGAGCCGGCCGTTCGACCAGTAGGGCCGCACGGTCATGGCCAGGTACCCGCCAGGGCGCAGCACCCGGGCACAGCCCGAGAGGATCGTCCCCATGGCCTCGAGCAGGCCTGCGAGCCCGACGTGGGCGAGGTTGGCGGGGTCGGTGGAGTAGCGGTTGTGGGACTTGGCGATGCCCTGCCCGGGGCGGGCGGTGACCCGGCCGTGCAGCGACGCCCCATAGGGCGGGGAGGTGACGACCAGGCCGACGAGGCCGACCACGGCGGGGTCCACGACTGCGGCGAGGTGGCGGGCGTCGCCGCAGACCACCTCGCCGTGACCGGTCGCACCCTGGCTGGCTGCGTGGCGGAGGTTGGCCCGGGCGAGGTTGGCCCAGGTGGGCTCGTACTCGACGCCGATCGCGTCGCGCCCCAGGTGGACGGCTTCGACCAGGGTGGAGCCGATGCCGGCCATCGGGTCGACCACGAGGTCGCCGGGGGCGCTGTAGGTGGCGATCGCGCGCGCCGCGATGGCGGGGAGCATCTTGGCGGGATGGGTGCCGGAGATCTCGAGGTAGCGGCCGGCTCGTTGGGCTCGGGCGTTTCGCTGGGCGGTGGGCCAGACCGACAGTGGCAGGTCAGCGGGCATCGGCGGGGTCCTCTCGGGTGCCGGGGAGCAGAAAGACGCTCACGTCCTCGTGCGCGACGAGATGCGCGGGCTCGCCTTTGGCGCGGGCGTGGCGGACCTGGGTGGCCTGCCAGTAGGAGGGGCGGGCGACGAGGTCGCCGTCTCGGATCGCGGCGTGCAGCGCGATGACATGGCCGAGGTAGCTGAACCCAGCGGCGGTGGCGAGCGCGACGGTGAGCCCGGCGAGGTCCAGCATGGCGCCGCGGCGCCTGGTGTTCTTGGTCACCACCACCAGGTGGCCGCCGGGGCGCAGCAGCCGGGCACAGCCGGTGTAGATCTCGGCCATCGCCTGTTCGTAGGCCCGGCCGCGGGCGTGGCCGAGGTTGGCCTTGTCGGTGGAGTAGTTGAGGGTGTCGGCCGGGCAGAGCCGCCCCCCTGAGAGCCACGCCCGCTTGTCGATCATGCCGGCGTCGCAGGCATAGGGCGGGGAGGTCACGACCAGGTCGACCCTGGCGCCGAGGTCGGCGCAGACCTCGGCGAGATGCCGGGCGTCGCCGCGGCGCACCTCGACCCGTTGGCGGGCCGGCGCCTCGAGCATGTGGTCGAGGTTCGCTTCGGCGAGCAAAGCCCAGCGGGCTTCGAGCTCGACGCCGACCGCGCGCCGCCCGAGCAGGGCGGCTTCGGCGAGGCTGGTGCCGATCCCGCACATCGGGTCGGCCACCAAAGCGTCGGGTGCGCAGTACTCGGCGACGATGCGCCGGGCGAGGGCGGGGAGCATCTTCCCGGGATGGTGGGCCACCTCGGGCAGGTAGCGCCCGGCCCGCTGGCGCTGGGCGGTCTGCTGGGCGACCGGCCAGATACCGAGCGGCACGTCGGAGCGTTCGGGCTCTAGGCGGGCGGTGCAGGATCGGGGTCGGGGGGTTCGAGGGGTAGGGGTCGTGTCGGTCATGGGCGGCCCACGACCGGGCAAGCGTCACCTAAAGAACATGGGGCGACACCCTCGTTTTCGACAAAACCCGTCCCCACCCGCCCGCCGGTCCACCGCTCGTCGCCGGCCGGCGGGCGGGGTGCTTCGGCCTTGAGGGGCCGCCCGGTTCGAGGTAGGGCCTCCTGTGACCACCCAGCCCCGACCCGGAAGGAGCCCCCATGCCACGACCGATCAGCACCCCCGACGACGCCCTGGTCGCCGCGGTCGCCGCCAACCCGGGCGCGACCGCCGCCGCGGTGGCCGCCGCCCTCGGCATCGGCCACTCCAGCGCCCAAAAGCGCCTCGCCGCCCTGGAGATCGCCGGCCAGGTCCGCCGCGACCGGGGCGGCCGGTTGGACGGCGTGCGAGCCCCGGACCGCTGGCACCCCCCCGACGCCGAACCCGCCGTCGCCGCGCAGCCCGCCACGCACCACGAGGAGGCTGGCAGAGCCGAGCCGGCCGTGCGCAGGGCCGTCGCTGCCGAGGGCCGAGGGCGGCTCGAGCGCGGTGCGCTCGCCGCGATGGTCCGCGCCTACCTCGCCGAGCGGCCCAAGGAGTCCTTCGGGCCCGCCGCGCTCGCCAAGACCCTCGGCCGCTCCCCGGGGGCGATCTCCAACGCCCTGGCGGCGATGGCCGAGCGAGGCGAGGCCGTCCTCGTCGCCGACAAGCCCCGCCGCTACCGCATCGCCCGCTGAGCGGGCCCCACACCCCCGCCGGTGCGCGCTCGGGCGGGAAGCGGCCGGGTCCGGCTCGCCGCGGGGTAGCGCGCGGGGTACGCCGCGGCGCGCTCCCGCTCGGCACGCGGGGCACCCAACGGCACCGTCCCTGCGGCACGCGGGGTACCCCACCGAGCGGCCCGCAACGACCCTCGCAGGACCGGCCCGAGAATTTTCTTCGCCGCCCTGACCGGCACAGCGCGCCCCGCTCCCCGCGGGCTGAGAGGGCCAGTACCCCGCGGCGCTGAGCTGGTCATTTGCCCTTTGCTCGCCGCCATCTCCGCTCCGCTACCCCGCGAGGGGACCGTTGTCGTGGTAGGCGCCGGGAGGCCGCCCGCGGGGCAAAACCGGGGTAGTCGCCGTGGCCCGATGGCAGCTCCAACGACGAGAGGAGCTGTCCCATGGACCACACCGACACCGACACCGACACCCGTGCCGGCACCGAGAGCAGCGCCGATACCGACAGCGACGCCGAGGTCCCCTCCCCGACGCCCTTCGACGCCCTGGAGGAGACCTTCCGGCTGTTGTCGATCGGGCCCCGCCCGATCTGCCTCGACGGCCGCCAGGTCGCCGGGCTCCCCGATCGCGACATCCCGCTGCTCGAACTGCGGGGCATGTTGCTGCACCCCTCGGTCGCCTTCTCGGTGCGCGACGCCGCGCTCGGCGTGCTCGTCGCCCGGGCACAGGCCGAAGGCGGCGCCTGGAGCGTCGGGATCGCCGGCGTGCTCCTGCCCGGGATCCGCAGGGCGGTCTTCCCCCTGTTCGAGGCCTGCCCGACCAAAGGCGCCGACCTCGAGGCCGAGGCGCTGTGCGCGTTCTTGCGGGCGCTCGCCCGCTGCCGACCCGACCGGGCCCGGCTGGCTTCGTGGCTGTGCTGGCGCACCCGGATCGGCGCGGCCAAGGTGCTGCGAGCCGAGCTCGCCGAGCGGGCCGGTCCGGGTGCCAACCCGGTGTCAGCCGCGCCGCCGCGCCCGTGGGGGCACCCCGACTTCGTGCTGGCCAAGGTCGTCGCCGCCGGTGCCATCTCGGCCGAGGACGCCGAGCTGATCTGGGCCACCCGCCTCGAGCACCACAGCCTCGCCCAGGCCGCCGAGGGGCTGGGGATCTCCTACCAGACCTGCCACAAGCGTCGGGCCCGGGCCGAGGCCGCGCTCAGGGAGTTCCTGCGATCCGACTGGTACTCGCCGTACGACTTTGTCGAAAAGCGGCCCGAAACCCCTTGTTTTTCTCGTAGGGGTCGTCCCCGCTCGGGGCGGGGCACGGACCGGCGACCGGGCAAGCGTCCCTCTGCACCTCGAGCACCGAGGAGGTGAGAGTGCCCAGCCCGGCCCGCCCGTACCGACGGGGACGACCCCTGCCCGCACCGCCCCCGGCCCGGGGGCACCGACCGAGGAGGCAACCACGACCGAGGACACCCCCACCGCTCCCAGCCCAAGCCCCGAGCACACCAGCGCTGGTGAGGCCAGCGCCACTCCAAGCACCCGAGGGCGCCGCCTTGGGCGCCACCTGCACGCCCGGCGGCTCGGCCCGGGCGCGCTCGTGAGCGCCTTCGTGCTCGTCGCCACGGCCTCGCCCGCCTACGCCGCCGGCGGGGGCACCCAGACGCTGAGCGGGCTCATCTCGAACCTCACCACCTGGATCGTCGGGATCCTCGCCGGGGTGGCCACGCTGTTCCTCACCATCGGCGGGCTGCGCTACCTGACCGCCGGCGGGGACCCCGGCCAGGTCGAGAAGGCCAAGACCGCCCTCAAGTCCGCGGCGGTCGGCTACGCGCTCGCCATCTTGGCCCCCCTCATCGTCTCCATCCTCGCCTCCCTCGTTCACGGCTGATGCGACGCCTCCCCTCCTGGCGGCCCCGCCACCCGCTGCTCGCCACGGCCGGGATCGTCGTCGCAGCCCTCGCCCTCGTGACGGCCGGCCACCACCGAAGCGGCGCTACGCCGAGTGTTCCTGTGCCAAGCGCCACGTCGGTCGTGCTCGCCGCCGCCCACGCTGCGCCGGCAACCACCAGTGCGACCACGCGAGCGACGACGTCGACGTCTGGCTCGGCGACGCCCGGGACGACGAGCTCGGCGACATCGGGCTCGGGGAGCGCCGGGGAGGGCCCGCCGCCGATCCAGGTCGGGCCGCCAGGAACGACCACGCCGGGCACGCCTGCTGCGGGGAGCGGCGGGACGGTGAGCGGCGGCACCCAGCCCTCGCCGGGGCTGTTCGACATCACCGGCCACATCGAAGCCGCGATCGACGACTGGTTCAGAAGCCTCGTCACCGACGCGCTCGACCCGATCCTCACCCTCCTCGGCCACACCCTGCTCGCCACCCCGAACGTCACCGCCCAGAGCCGGGTCGGGGGGCTGTGGCGGATGGCCGAAGGGATCGCCGACGCGTTCTTGGTGCTCTTCGTCTTGGCCGGCGGGGCGATCGTCATGGGACACGAGACCCTCCAGACCCGCACCGCCCTCAAAGACGTGCTGCCGAGGATCGTCGTCGCCGCCGTCGCGGTGAACGCCAGCCTCGGTCTCGCCGGCCTTGCCATCTCGACCGCGGATGCGCTGTCCGCGGCACTGCTCGGCCAAGGCGTCGATGCGGCCAACGCCGCGGTGGTGCTGCGCCAGCTGGTGCTCGGCTCGCTCGCTTCGGGCGGGATCTTCGTCGTGGTCTTGGGCGGGGTGGTCGCCGTGCTCGCGGTGGTGCTGCTCGCCACCTACGTCGTGCGCCTCGCGCTCGTGATCCTGCTCGTGGTCGCCGCCCCGATCTTCTTGGTCTGCCACGCGCTCCCCCAGACTGAGGGTGTTGCCAAGCTGTGGTGGCGGGCCTTTGCCGGCACGCTCGGCGTCCAGGTCGCCCAGTCGCTGGTGCTGATCACCGCGCTGCGGGTCTTCCTCGCCACCGGCGGGCCGGCCAACTTGGGCATCGCCTCTGCCGGCGGGGTGGTCGACCTGCTCGTCTCGGCCTGCCTGTGCTGGGTGCTGGTCAAGATCCCCGGCTGGGTGAGCAGGGTCGTGTTCTCGGGCTCCCGGGGCCGTGGCGAGATCGGCCGGGTCGTGCGCGACGTGATCATCTACAAGGGCGCGAAGGCCCTCGCCGCGGGAGTCGGGCTGTGAGCCCCGCCGCAAGACGCCGGCGCGACGAGGACACCGGGCGGGTGCGGATCCCTGCGGATGTCGACCGGCCCGACAAGCTGCTCGCTGGGCTGACCGCCCGCCAGCTCGCCATCCTGGCCGTCGCGGCGGTCGCCCTGTGGGCGGGCTATGCCGCCACCCGACATCTCGTCCCGCTTGCCGCCTACGGCGCCGTCGCCATCCCCGTCGGCGCCGTCGCAGCCCTGCTCGCCCTCGGGCGCATGGAGGGCGTCCCCGCGGACCGCTGGGTGCTCGCCGCGTGGCGCCAGCACCGCTCACCCCGCCGGCTCGTCCCCGCACCAGACGGCATCCCGGCTTCACCAGGATGCCTCGCCGACGCGGCCGGGTCCCATCCCCCGGCCCTGCCCGCACCGCTGCGCCTCCCCCTCGCCGGGATCGACGCCAACGGCGTGGTCGACCTCGGGCCCGACGGCCTGGCGGTGATCTGTCGGGCGAGCGCAGTCACTTTCGGCCTGCGCACCCCCGCCGAGCAGGAGGCACTGGTCGCAGGGTTCGCCCGGTTCTTGAGCTCGCTCGCCGAACCGGTCCAGGTCCTCGTCCGCGCCGAGCGACTCGACGTCCACCCCGCCATCGACGCGCTCGTGGACGCCGCACCGGGCCTCCCGCATCTCGCACTGGAGCGCGCGGCGCGCGACCACGCCGCGTTCTTGGCCGACCTCGCCGCCAGCCGCGCGCTGTTGCGCCGGGAGGTGCTCGTCGTGCTCCGCCAGCCGATGGGCCAGCCGGCGGGCCAGGCCAGCGCCGAGGAGGACGGGTCCGGGCGCCTCCTGCGGCGGGCCGCCGGGGCGGTGAGCGCGCTCTCTGCGGCAGGGGTCAGCCTCACGGTCCTCGACGGCGCGGCCGCAAGCAGCGTCATCGGTCGCTGCCTCGACCCCACCGGCGCGCCCCGGGCCGAAGGGCTCGCAGGCTTGGCATCCGGGGTCGACGAGCCGGTCACCGTCGCGCCCCACCGTACTCCTCCCGACCCGGCCGGCAGCCGTACGCAAGAAGGAGCCACCCGATGAGCAGACTGCTCGCCCGAATCCCCCGCCCGGCTGCCAAGCCGGCGACGCCGTTCGGCCCCGACTCGGTCGAGGTCCACCCCCGGGCGCTTCGGGTCGGGGATGGCTGGTGCCGCAGCTTCGCCGTCACCGGCTACCCCCGGGAGGTCGGTCGGGGCTGGCTGGAGCCGCTGTGCGCCCACCCCGGCCGCCTGGAGGTCGCGCTGCACATCGACCCGGTCCCCGCCGAGGTGGCCGCAGAGCGCCTCCGACGCCAGCTGGCCCGCCTGGAGTCGAACCGGCGCGCGGATGCGGCAAAGGGCCGCCTCGCCGATCCTGACGTCGAGGTGGCCGCCGAAGACGCCCGGGAGCTCGCCGCCGGGCTTGCCCGCGGCGAGCAGAAGCTGTTCCGGGTCGGCCTCGTCCTCACCGTGCACGCCGCCGACGAGCAGACCTTGGAGGCCGAGTGCGCCCGGGTGCGGGCGCTCTGCGCGTCGATGCTCCTCGACGCCCGACCCGCCACCTGGCGGTCCTTGCAGGGCTGGGCGTCCACGTTGCCGCTCGGGATCGACGCCCTCGGGGGGCGCCGGGCGTTCGACACCGACGCGCTCGCCGCCAGCTTCCCCTTCGCCTCTGCCGAGCTGTCGGGCGCGACCGGCGTCCTCTACGGCACCACCGCGTCGGGCACCGGGCTCGTCTGCTGGGACCGCTTCGCGATGGACAACCACAACTCGGTCATCCTGGCGCGCTCGGGCGCGGGCAAGTCCTATCTCGCCAAGCTCGAAGCGCTGCGCTCCCTCTACCAAGGGATCGAGATCGCGGTCGTCGACCCCGAAGACGAGTACCGCCGCCTCGCCGAGACCGTCGGCGGCGCGTATGTGCACCTCGGCGCCCCCGGCGTCCGGCTCAACCCCTTCGACCTCGACACCTTCCCCGGCGCTGGTCCCGAGACTGGCTCCAGCGCTCGCAGTGGCACGGGTGCTGGCGGGCAGGGCGACGACCCCCTCGGCCACGACCCCGGCGATGAGCCCGGCGGGGCGCTCGCGTCGGGGCCGGTGGTGCGCCGGGCGCTGTTCGTCCACACCCTCGTCGCCGTGCTCCTCGGCGAGAAGCCCGACCCGCAGAGCGCCGCCGCGCTCGACCGGGGGATCGTCTCGGCCTACGAGCAGGCGGGGATCACCGCGGATCCCCGCAGCCACGCCCGCCCGGCGCCGCTGCTGGCCGACCTCGCCGCCGCGCTCGACGCGGACGGCGACCCGGCCGCCCGCACCCTCGCCGCCCGGCTCGCCCCGTATGTGTCGGGGACGCACCGGGGGCTGTTCGACGGGCCGACCACCACCAGGCCCGAGGGGCACCTCGTCGTGTTCAGCCTCCGGGACCTCCCCGACGAGCTCAAGGCCGCAGGGACGCTACTCACCTTGGACGCCATCTGGCGGCGGGTGTCCGACCCGGCCAGGCGCAACCGGCGGCTCGTGATCGTCGACGAGGCGTGGCTGCTCATGGCCGAGCGCTCGGGAGCGGAGTTCCTCTTCCGCATGGCCAAGTCCGCCCGCAAGCACTGGGCCGGGCTCACCGTCGTCACCCAGGACGCAGCGGACCTGCTCGGCTCCCCGCTCGGCCAGGCCGTCGTCGCCAATGCCGCCACCCAGATCCTGCTCCGCCAAGCCCCCCAGACCATCGACACCCTCGCCGAGGCGTTCGGCCTCTCCGCCGGGGAGCGGGCCTACCTCCTCGGCGCATCCAGGGGCCAGGGCCTCCTCGCCGCGGGCCAAGACCGGGTCGCCTTCAGCGCACTCGCCAGCCCCGCCGAGGACGCCATCTGCCGCACCGGCATCGAGCAAACCCTCGACGACATCCCCGACCTCTGACCCCTCACCCAGGAGGACCCAGTGCCCGTCACCACCGTGCCCGCCACCGCCCCGACCGCCCCCGCCGCCCAGCCACCGCCGGCACCGCACCTGCCCTCGGGGCCGCTCGCCCGCTACCTCGCCCACCCGGGACCCACCACCGCCCGCCTGGTCCACCACGTCGCCCACGTCTTGGCCCACGTGGCCGTGACGGCCGGCCCGGTCGCCCTCGGCGTAGGGGTTGCCGCCCTCGTGGCGCTCGTGGCCGCACGGGCCGCCCAGGGCCGGCGCATGGCCCGGGGCGCCCGGCTCGTCGAGGTGCTCAGCCCGCCGGTCGTCGACCCCGAAGGGGCGGCCACGCTGTGGACCAACCTCGTCGCCCTGCTGCGCCCCGCGTGGCGGCGGGTGCTCTTCGGCCAGCCGCACCTCGGCTTCGAGCTGGTCGGCTCCGACGCGGGGCTCACCATCTCGCTGTGGGTGCCCGGGGGCATCCCCCCAGGCCTCGTCGAGCGGGCGGTCGAGGCCGCCTGGCCCGGGGCGCGCACCGAGACCCGGCCTGCCACGCCGCCACTCGCCGGGCCTGGGGTGGCGACGGGTGGGACCCTCACCCTGGCGGTTGGTGAGGAGTACCCGCTGCGCACCGGCCACAAGGTCGACCCGCTGCGGGCGCTCCTCGGCGCGATGGCCGCCCCCGCCGAGGGCGAACGTGCCTGCGTGCAGGTCCTCGCCCGCCCCGTCACCGGCCGGCGCCTCGGCCGCCTCCACAAGGCCGCGGTCGCACGCCGTGGCGGGCGCCCAGCGAGCCGTGCCGCCCGGCTCCTCGATCTTCTCCCCCCCGGGCCAGCGACGAAGCCCGCGGAGGTCGACCCGACCCGGACGGCCGACGTGGCCGACATCGTGGGCAAGACCACCCAGCCATGCTGGGCGATCGCCATCCGCTACGCGGTGGCCACGACCGCAACTGACCGCCAGGCCAAGGCGCGCCTGCGTGGCCGGGCGCACGCGGTGGCGAGCGCGTTCGCGCTGTTCTCGGGCCGCAACCGCCTCGAACGCCATCGCCTACGCCACCCCGCCCGGGTGCTCGCCGCCCGGCGGCTCGGCAAAGGCAACCTCGTCTCGGTCAAAGAGCTCGCCGCCTTGGCTCATCTGCCGACCGATGTCGCGGTGCCAGGCCTCGCCCGGGCCGGCGCCAACGCCGTTGCGCCACCGCCAGCCGTCGCCCGCACTCTCGACCCCGACACCGCCACCTTCGCCAACGGCTCCGGCGGCCAGGAACCAGGCCCCGGCGGCCCACGGGCAATCTGGGCGCCCAAGATCCTCGGCGACGCCCAAGCCGGCGGTCGCCGGCCCGTCAGCCTGGCGGTCGCCGACGCCCGCTACCACCTCCACGTCATGGGAGCGACCGGCTCGGGCAAGTCGACGCTGCTCACCAACCTCGTCCTGGGTGACGTCGAGGCCGGACGCGGGGTCGTGGTGATCGACCCCAAGGGCGACCTCGTCACCGACCTGTTGGACCGCCTGCCGCAAGGCGCCGAGGCGCGCACCGTGCTCGTCGACCCAGAAGACCCCGACGCCGCCCCGGTCCTGAACGTCCTGTCCGGCCCGGACCCCGATCTCGCGGTCGACAACCTGGTCGGGATCTTCCGCTCCATCTTCTCCGCCTTCTGGGGGCCGCGCACCGACGACGTGCTGCGCTCGGCGTGCCTCACCCTGCTGCGCCACGCAGCGGCCACGGGTGCCTCCACCAGCCTCGCGGACGTCCCCCGTCTGCTCGCCGACGACGAGTTCAGAAAGCCCCGGATAGCTGTGGTCTCGGCCGACACCGTCGGGCTCGGCGGGTTCTGGGCCTCCTACGAGCAGATGTCCGAGGCGAGCCGGGCACAGGTGATCGGGCCGGTCATGAACAAGCTCCGGGCGTTCTTGCTGCGAGACTTCGTCCGCTCCGTCGTCGGGCGCCCCGACTCGAGCTTCGACATGGGCCAGGTATTGGACGGCGGCATCTGCCTGGTGCGGGTCCCCAAGGGCATCCTGGGCGAGGAGACCGCCCGGCTGCTCGGCTCCTTCGTCGTCGCCAAGGTGTGGCAGACCGCCACGCACCGCGCCCGGCTCGGCCAGGCCGCCCGGGTCGACGCCTCCCTCGTCGTCGACGAGGCCCAGAACTTCTTGCACCTGCCGCGCTCCTTCGACGAGATGCTCGCAGAAGCACGGGGCTACCGGCTCTCCATGGTCCTCGCCCACCAGCACTTGGGCCAGCTCCCGAAAGAGCTGCGCGACGCGGTCTCGGCCAACGCCCGCACCAAGGTGTGGTTCTCCATGTCCCCCGAGGACGCCCACGTGCTCGCCCGCCACGTCGCCCCCGAGGTCTCCGAGCACGACCTCTCCCACTTGGGCGCCTACACCGCGGCGGCGCGCCTCGTCGTGGGCGGCGAGGAGACCCCCGCCTTCACGCTTCGCACCCGGCCCGCGCCACCGCCCCAGCCCGGCCGGGCCCACGCGGTGCGGACCGCCAACCGGGCCGCGCACCACCGGCCCCGGATCGAGGACGCCAAGCCCCTGGCCGGGCGCACGCTTCCCGCCGGCACGCGCACCGCCAGCGCCAGGACCAACGCCGGCGACGCCGGCACGATCTCCGCGATCGCCGCCGCACGAGCCGCCCGGGAAGCCAGGTCACCCTCGGCTCCCGGCGGCGCCCACCAGGGGCTCCACGACGGGCTCCACGAGGGGCTCCGTCAAGGGCTCCGACCTGGATTGGAGCCCCCGGGTCCGCCCGAACCACCAGCACACGGCGCCGGGGAGGGCTCCGCCGCGCCGGCGGACTCAAGGGGGAGGTGGTCGTGAGCTCGCTCGATCATGCCGGCCAGAGGCCGGCTCACATGGCGTCGGGCCGCACCGGTTCGGCCGGGACCACATCGGCTCGCACTCGGCCGGCTCGCACTGGGCCAGCCTGGGCTGAGGCTGCTGAGCCGCCCTCGCCGGCAGCTGGTCCGCTCGCGCCGGAAGCTGGTCCGTCCGCTCCGGCATCGCCGACAGCTCCGGTCCGCTCCGCTCAACCATCGGCAACCCAGCCGTCGGCAACCCACTCGCCGACAACCCACTCGCCGACAGCGCGGCACCCGTCCGCATCCTCGTCGGCAGGTGGTCCGGCGCCGGCAGGCGCGCCGCATCGCCTCGCTCGGCCGCCAGCGGGTGCTCTCCAACGCCGCGGGCCGGCCGGTCCCAGCCGTCGTGGCTGGCGGGACCTCGATACCCGGCTCCTCGCCGTCCTCGGCCGGCTCACCGAACGCGACCGGCGGCTCTGCCGGCTCCTCGACGAGCACCGTGTCCTCACCAGCGCCCAGGTCGCCGACGTCTGCTTCAGCGGGGAGCGCCGGGCCCGGATGCGCCTGGCGGAGCTGTACGGGCTCGACGTCCTCGACCGCTTCCGGCCACGCAGCGCTGGCAGCCCGGTCCCGTTCCACTGGGTGCTCGGCCCCCTTGGTACCGCCCTCGTCGCGGCCGAAGCCGGGCTCGATCCCTCCGACCTCGCCTGGCGCCGGCGGCTGGTGCACGACCTCGCCGCCAGCCAGCGCCTCGCCCATCTCGTCGGGACCAACGGCTTCTTCTGCGCCCTCGCCCGCTCGGCTCGTACCCGGGCGGGCTGCGCGCTGGAGGAGTGGTGGTCCGAGCGGCGTTGCGCGGCGGAGTGGGGCGAGGTCGTCCGCCCCGACGGCTACGGCGTCTGGAGAGAGCACACGACGAGCCTGCCGTTCCTCTACGAGCACGACAACGGCACCGAGCGCCTCGAGCGCCTCGCCCGAAAGCTCGACGGCTACGCCCGCCTCGCCGAAGCCGCCGGGCATCCCAACTGGGTCCTCTTCAGCTTCGGCTCCGAAAGACGTGAGGCCGACGCCCGCCGGGTGCTCGCCCACCGGGTCGTCCCCGTCGCCACCCGCGCCCGCAGCGCTCGCACGGAACGCGACGCACCCGACGGGCCGGTGTGGCTCCCCGCCGGCACGGGCACCACCACCCGGCTACACCTCGTCGAGCTCGCCTCGCTACCCGCCACCCGAGCGTGAGCATCGCCCTCGACGACCCGGCCAGCTCGGCGCTCACCACCAAGGTCGCCACCGCAGCAGCCGGGCTCGTCCTCCTCGTCGCGCTGCTCGCCGCGGCCGGGGCGGGCATCGCCTCGCTCCTCGGCGGAGGGGACACCGCCCCCTCCGCGACGGCCACCGCCTCCATCCCGCCGGCCATGCTCGCCCTCTACCAACAAGCCGCCGCCACCTGCCCGGGCCTGCCCTGGACGATCCTCGCCGCCATCGGCACCGTCGAGTCCGCCAACGACACCTCCACCCTTGCCGGCGTCCACTCGGGCTCCAACTCGGCCGGTGCCGAGGGGCCGATGCAGTTCGAACCCGCTACTTTCGCCGCGTACGACCTCCCCGTCCCGCCCGGCGGCGTCTCCCCACCCGACGTCTACGACCCCGTCGACGCCGTGTACGCGGCGGCGCGGATGCTCTGCGCCGACGGGGCGGCGAACGGCGCCGATATTTCGGCAGCGGTGTTCGCCTACAACCACGCGTCCTGGTACGTCGCAGAGGTGCTCTCCCTCGCCCGCTCCTACGGCCAGCACCAGGCCCAGACCGTCACGGCGGGGACGGCCGGGGGGATCGCGCTCGACTGGGCGCTCGCCCAGGTCGGCACGCGCTACCTCTGGGGTGGCGAGACCCCCGGGGTGGGCTTCGACTGCTCCGGGTTCACCCAGGCCGCCTACCGGGTTGCCGGGGTCGCGCTGCCCCGCACCGCCCAGGAGCAGTTCGACGCAGGGCCACAGGTGCCTGCGGGCGAGCCGCTTCAGCCCGGCGACCTCGTCTTCTTCGGGAACGGTCCCGCTGACGTCACCCATGTCGGGATCTACGTCGGTGTCCAGGACGGCCAGACCGCCATGGTCGACGCGCCACACACCGGTGCCGACGTGCGGGTCGAGCCGTTCCCGGAAGTCGTCGGCCAGAGCTGGGGCGGGGAGAGATACCTGGGCGCGTCGGCACCGTGACCGCTTCTCGCGATTGGAGCTCGACCCTTCTCGGTGGTGGGAGCCGGAGCACCTACCCGCTGTCGTCGACGATGTCGACGATCCCGGATAGGTGCTTCGAGGAGCATGACAGTCCGGCGAGCAGCGTCCGCCACGTGGACACATGGTGCCGGCGGTGGCTCCTCCTCGAAGTAGGTGCCGGGGCCATAAGGCCGGCCGTAGCGGACGACGACGCCGCCTGCGTCGAGCACCGTGCGCTCGAGGAACGCGACCGCTCCACCACCGTCGCCGGGGAGCGTCCAGGCGACGCTCTGGGCGATCACCCGAGCGCCGCAGGTGCATGCTGCATCGACAAGGTTCGTCGTCCCCTCGCGCCGTATCCGGTTGTTGGCAGCTCCCTCGTCGGGGATCCGGGCGGGGTCGTCGGGTAGGTCGGTGAGCTGGTGGACCACGACGCCAGCGCCAAAGCCGGCCACGGCTCGGAACAGCGCGTCGCGCTCGAAGATGTCTCAGAGCACCGGCTCGGCACCGACGTGTCGCAACCAGTTGACCTTCTCCGGGGTGCGGGTCATCCCTGCCACGTCGTGGCCATCTTCGACGAGCAATGGCACGAGGTGGCGGCCGATCACACCGCTTGCACCTGCCACGAAGATCCGCACTGATCGATGCTACGTGCCGGGCGGCAGCCGACCGTGATCCGGCTCAGCTCGACAGCTGCTCTGCGAGGGACTTGCCGGCGTGCGCGGACGAGCCCGCTCCACGAAGCGCACGGTGAGGACGGCTCCGAGGAGGAACACCGCGCCGGCGATCACCATCCCGGTGCGCAGGCCGACGACGAAGGTTCCCCGGGAGGCGACCAGGGTCCCAAGCAGGGCGACGCCGATCACGCCGCCGACCTGGCGGGCAGCGTTCAGCGTCCCCGAGGCGACCCCTCCCCGCTCAGGCGGTGCTGCCTCCATGACTGCCGTCGTCGCCGCCGGCATCACGAGCGACATGCCGAGGCCTGCGGCCATGAAGGGGACGACGAGCAGCCAGTAGGAGCTGTGGGCTCCTGCCACGGCAAGGCCCGCCAGCCCCGCGCCGCCCGCGACAAGGCCGACCAGCATGGGAAGCCTTGGCCCGGTGCGGGCCGTGATCCGCCCCGAGGCGGCCGATCCGATGACCGCCATGGCCAGCTCGGGGGTGAGCGCCACCCCGGCTCGAAGCGGGGTGAAGCCCCGGAGCTGTTGGAGGTAGAGGCTCATGACGAACAGCTCCCCGTAGAAGCCGAGGTTGATGCACAGCCCCACGGCAGTGGCCGACGAGAACGTGGGTGAGGAGAACAGCCCCATCGCCAGCATTGGATCACTCACCCGGTGCTCGATCGCGACGAACGCGGCTCCGGCCGCGACGAACACGGCCAGGCCATCCGCCACCACCGGTGACGCCCAGCCAGATGCACCAGCTTCGATGAGCGCGACGGTGAGCCCGGCCAGAGACGCCACCCCGGCGAGCTGGCCGGCGATGTCGGTGCCATGTCGCCTACGTGGTGGGGAGGGCAGGAACCGGGCTGCAAGAGCCAGCCCTGCGACGCCGATGGGCACGTTCACGAAGAACACCGAGCGCCACCCGAGACCCGACACGAGAGCCCCGCCCACTACCGGGCCGGCACCGCCAGCGATGCCGGCGACCGCGCCCCAGATCCCAAAAGCCCGACGCCGGGCTGCCTGGTCGGGGTAGGCAGCCTGCAGCAGCGAGAGAGAGGCGGGCACCGCGAGGGCAGCACCAAAGCCCTGGGCGCAGCGCGCCGCGATGAGCAGGCCGGTGGTGGGAGCGAGCCCGCAGGCAAGCGACGAGACGGCGAAGAGGGCCATCCCGATTTGGAACACCACTTTCGCCCCCCGGCGGTCCCCGAGCGCTCCGGCCGAGAGCAGCAGCGCGCCGAAGACGAGGCTGTAGGCATCCACGATCCACTGCAATCCGCTCGTCGAGGTGTGCACGCTCTTCGAAAGTGCGGGGAGCGCGACGTTGACGACCATGGTGTCGAGGATCACCATGAAGTACCCGACACAGATCGCCACCAGCGGCCACGGGGAGGCTCGCCTTCGAGGTGAGCTGGCGGTGCCGTCGATCGTGCTCTCGGTCTCGGGTGTTCCCACGCGCCCAGTCTTGCCGCGGGACGCTTCGCTCAATCCCGAAGTGTGGCCGCGCTAGCGTGGTCCACATGGTCGGAGACGCTGTGGCAGGGGACGCAGATATCGCCCCGGTGGCCGCCTTGATGGCCGAGCCGGCACGGGCCGCGGTGCTGATGGCGCTTCTCGACGGCCGGGCGCTCGCTGCGAGCACGCTCGCCGCGGAGGCGGGGGTCGCGGCCTCCACGCTCTCGGCGCACCTGGCGCGCCTGGTCGACGGCGGGCTGGTGAGCGTCGAGGCCTCGGGTCGTAACCGGTACTTCCGCATTACCCGTCCCGAGGTCGCGGACGCGCTCGAGGTCCTCGCCCGCCTCGCGCCTGCCCGCCCGGTCCGTTCGCTTCGCCAGGGGACCCATGCCGAGGCGATCCGCCAAGCACGGACCTGCTATGACCACCTGGCTGGCCGTCTCGGTGTCGCGCTGTGCGACGCGCTCGTCGCCGCCAAGGTGCTCCGGGTCGAGGAGGACCCTGGAGGTCGGCCCGACCCGGTCCTCGGAGCGGGACGGTCGCGGCGCTACGTGCTCACCAAGGGCGGCAGGGCGCGGCTCGTCGAGCTTGGTGTGGACGTAGAGACAACGGGGCGCCGCCCGCTCACCCGCTACTGCCTCGACTGGAGCGAGCAGCGCCCCCATCTCGCCGGAGCCCTCGGAGCGAACCTGTTGCGCCGCTTCGTCGAGCTCGGCTGGCTGACGCGAGCCGATCGCCGGGTCGTAAAGGTCACCGACGCCGGGCGCAAGGGACTGGTTGCCGAGCTGGGAGTGGACCCCGACGCCTGAGCCTGAGCCTGAGCCGGCTCGCCGGCGATGCGCGCCCGTGCACCGGCCGCCAAGAGGTCAGTACCCCGCCAGCAGCGCCCGCAGCGTGGCGAGCACCTCGACGCCCCCTGGGGCAGCAAGGCGCCGGGGATCACCGGGCTGGCGACCCCAGAGCAGCAGCAGGCGAGCCGCCGCATCCCCGGTGACCGCAGGCTCCAGGTCGGCGTCGCTTCGCTCGAGGCGCGCGCCGTCGCTGTCGAGGACCACGACGACGTCGTTCGCACCCGGCGCGGCAATGACCGCAGCGAACCCGGCCGGCGCCGCAGTCGCGCCGCGGGCAAGAAGCACCCGTCCGAGGACACTCACGGCATGGTCGGTGAGCTCGGGCTGGCCGAGCAGGCCCTGGCTGATCTCGTCGTCGCCGACCAGGTCGAAGCGGTGCAGGGCGAGCTCACTGCGCAGGTGGGTGACGAAGCTGCCTACCACCGTCTGGCGCCCGGTCCACGGCACCACCGCATCGGGCTCTATGTCGAGCACCGCGTCGAGGGCCGCCGCTACCCGATCGATGGCACGCGAGAGCGCGTCACGGAGCTTGGCGTCCTCCATGGCCCGGTAGGGAGCCTCCCGCTCAGCGAATCCCCTGGTCGCGGGCACCGGCCGGCCCTCTCCGTAGGCTTCTACGTTGTACGCAATCTCGAGTGCACCCGCACCGAGATGGGCCGCTATCTCGTGGGCTCGCCACAGGGCACATCCGGTCAGCGCGTCGGGTGGGGTTACCTCCAGGGCTTCGAGGAAGGCCGCAGCTTCGACGGCAAAGCCGTCGGAGAGACGGCCAGCAACAGCTTCAGCGCTCATGGCGAACAGGCTAGGAGGCAGATAGTTCAGGGTTACCCGAAATGTCACTGCGGCAACGGCTCCGACCGAGTCGTGGCCACCGGCACGGCTGTCGGAGAGCGTGCTACTCGCCGAACAGACACCACAATGCGTCCCTGTTCGCTCCTCCCTCCAAGTGGATGGGGGCACTTGGCTCGCGGCAGCCCCAGAAGGCGAGGAGTCCAGCCGCCAGCTCGAGACGAGCGCTGTCCTGCCCGTCACCGGGCGGCTCGGAGCGGACGGCCAGGGAGCCGCCAGAGAGGGAGACGACCACGTCGTCGTGGGGCTCGCTATGTAGTCGCACCTCGAAGTCCCCGGATCGCCAGCCAGCCAGTGGGCGCTGGCTGAATATCTGGGGCGGGGAAATCCCCGGGGGTGGGTTTCGACTGCGCCGGGCTCACCCAGGCCACCTACCACGCCGCCGGCATCGCCCTGCCTGCACCGCTCGCGAGCAGTTCGACGCGGGGCCACCGGTGCCTGCACGCCAGCCGCTCGAGACCGGCGACCTCGTCTTCTTCGGCACGAGCGACGCAGCCGTCGACCACGTCGGCATTCGCGTCGGTACCCAAGGCAGTCAGAGCGTCATGGCCGACGCGCCAAATGCCGGCGCAGACGGCCGGGTTGAGCCGTTCCCCGCTTCTGTCGAGGCGGCGCTGGTTCCACCACCTGACCTGCCTCGGCGCTACCCAGCCGGGGTGACCGAGTTCGTCGGGTCTGTCGTGAGCTCGCAGCGGTAGGTGGCGACGAGGCGCTTGATCTTCACCTGTTCTGTGAAGGGCAGCCCTTCGAGCTCGGGACGCCGGTGTTGCAGCTCGGCTGGGTCGAGTGCTGCCAGCTCCCGGGCCCGTGCGTCGACGGGAAGCACGTGCTGGCTGAGCGAATCGACGGCAGCTCGCAGCCCCTCGTTGAGGGTGCTGGATCGCCCGGCGGCGATGGTGAAGGCGAGCAGCCACACGGCCGCCATAGGCTCGCCACGAAACACCGCGATGGCACCGAACCCAGAGGCATTTTCGGTCCCGGTGAAGGCATCGGCGATCCGGCTGAATGCCGTGATCCCGTCGAGGATGATCCGGGCCAGGGTGCGACTGGCCGTCAGCTCGTCGTCGGATGCGGATCTCATGGTCTCGATGAGTGCCGGAAGGCTCCCGTAGCGCGAGAAGGCTTCGAGGCCCTCGCCAGCAGGTCCGTCGAGCCACGGCGGGAGGCCGCCTCGGGGCCGTCGCCCCCGGTCGAGACCGATCATCCGCTCGACGTGGGGCGCATCGCGCTCCAGGCGTGCCGCGCTTACCTCGTCGCCAAGGACGAGGCCGATGGCGAGGGTCATGGCCTGCTCGCGGTCCTCGCGGCGCTGCCGGCCATGGCGCGGGGGTGCATTCGCTCCCCGCTTGCCCGCGAGCACCCGGCCAATCTGTTCGAGGGCTCCCCAGGTTGCCTCCTCAGGGGTCGCACCGGGGCTGCGACGCTTGTCTACCTCTTTGCGGATCGCCGAGAGAGAAGCCTCCAAGACGGCGATGATCGAGGCGCGCACTCGCACGGTCTCGATCGGGAAGCCCTCGAAGAACAGTCCGACCCGCAGGATGTCGGGGTCTTTCGTCTTGGTCCGAAGCTGCAGGAGCGCCGCGAGCTGATCGAGGGCCTCGGCCGGGTAGGTCCATTGCGGGCGCTTTCCCTGCTGACCAGTGCGCTGCGCCTTGGGAAGCAGGCCCTGGTGCCGCCAGAACTCGAGGGTGCGCGCCGTGACCGCCGGGTCATGCGCAGCCGCCAGGAGATCGGCGGTGGTGACCCGCGTAGTACCCTCACTCAAAACTGCCTCATCTTGTAGTCCCACTGCACGGCCTCGTAACTCGCGTTCTGCACCAATCGGCCCCGATGTGCAGCTTGGACCATGTTTTGACGGCTACCCTGGTGCGCAACGACCGTCGAACGAACAGTCAGGTTCACTCAGTGGAAGGCTAGCCGCGATGGCATTCGGTGACCACATCTACGTAGAGCGGGGCCTCTACACCCACCACGGTGTCGACATGGGCGATGGCTGGGTCATCCACTTCTCCTCCGTCGACGGCACCAAGAACGGGGCGTCCATCCGCTGGGCTCGTGTCGAGGAGTTCGCCGGCGACGGAGCCGTCAAGGTCCGGGTCTACGGCGTTCGCTTCGACGCTCGGCAGGCTGCCGAGCGGGCACGGTCGATGCTCGGTCAGTCGGGATATGACCTGTTCTCCAACAACTGCGAGCATTTTGCGACGTGGTGCGTGGCGGGCGAGCACAGCAGCGCCCAGGTCGAGGCGGCCGCGTCGGGGGCAAGCCTAGTCGGGGTGGGTGCCGTGGTTCCCTCCCTCGGGGTCGGCGTGGTCACGACCCTGGGCGCAGCCGCTGTCAGGAGCGGTCCCAACCTGATGTCCGGGCTCGCGGCAGTCGGCGGGAGCGTGGTCGGTGGCATCGTCGTCCTCGGTGGCATCTCTGGGCTCATGGCAGGCGGGACGATGTGCCTCGCCCTTCGCGACAAGGAAATCCTGCCACCCGAGGAGCGCCAAGCGCGGCGTGTCGGTCGCTGCGGTGCCATCGGTGGGGCTGCGGTCGGCGTCGGCGTGGCCGTCCACACCGTTGGCGCCATGGGGATCGCCGGGTACAGCGCCGCTGGCCTCACCTCCGGGCTCGCTGCCCTTGGTGGGATCGTCGGAGGAGGCATGGCCCAAGGCGTCCTCATGACCATGCTCATTCCCTCACTGTTCGCTGCGGGGGTCGGCTACCTCTTCTACCGTGCTGCGAGATGGCTCCTCTCTCTGCTGCCATCTGAAGGGCTGCCACCTGCTCCAGCCTGCACCTGAGCCAGACGCCCTTCGGGCTGAGCCTTGGTCAACCGCTCGATCGTCAACCCGGCCGCGCCTTGCTTCCTTGGCCCCGTCGAGGTCTCATGCTCGAACGGCTGCACGGGGAAGGAGGCGCCATGTGGCGAGTCGCCATCTACGCTCGGGAAGCCCCCGGTCACGCCGGCGGCGCCGGCTGGAGCGCCAGGTCGGAGCGCTCGCCGCCGAACTCGCCCGCCAGCCCGACTGGCGCCACGTCGCCACCTATGCCGACCAACCGGCCGGTAGCTCGCCGTGGGAACGGCCGGGACTGGCCCGGCTCCTCGTCGAGGCGCCGGGTCGCGTCGACCTGGTCGTCGTCGACAGCTACTGCCGCCTCTCGGCGAACCACGATGAGCTGGCGGGGATCCTCGAGCAGCTCCGACGGGCGGGCGTCGGCGTCGTGGTGATGCACCCCTCCCGAGGCCACCGGCTGGCCAAGCTGGTGGCCAACCTTGCCTTCGCCGACCTCATCGGGGACATCGCCCGCTGACTGCCGGCCGAGGCCGCCCGTTGCTCACCGCGCCACCAGCACGGCGATGAGGGCGCCGGCCGACATGTATGGCGCCATCGCCACGGCCAGCGGCCGGCTCCGGGTGGCGATCCGCACGACGAGGATGCCGAGCGCGCCGAGAGCGAAGGCGAGGAGCGTCCCGGTCGCCACTGGCGTCCAGCCGAGCCAGCCGAGGTAGAGCCCGCACACGGCCGCCCACTTCACATCCCCCATCCCCATCCCCGACGGGAAGCAGAGCCCGAGGGCGAGGTAGGAGCCGCCGAGCACGACCCCGGCGATCCCCGCGCGAGCCAACGCCCACCAGGTGCCGTCGAGTCCCGACGCGAGGGCGAGGAGCACGATGCCGGCGACCAGGCCGATCGCCACGGCTCGGTTGGGGACACGGCGGGCGAAGAGGTCGGTGGCGCTCACCAGCACCGAGAGCGCGGCGAAACAGAGATACGCGCCAAGCGGCGGGGCCCAGCCGAAGTGCGCTGCGATCACCGCCTCGAGCACCGCACCGGTGCTGCAGGTGGCCGCGAGCCGGGCAGGGGTGCCGATGCCAGGAACGCTCCGGCTGGCGGTCACGACCGTGAGCTTGCGGGGCGGGGGCCGCCACGCCGCTCTGTGGGGGCGAGGGAGCGGTAGAGGTTGACGCTGGCAGCCTCGACGTCGAGGTCGAGCTCTGCCAGGCGCTGGCGCAGCAGCTTCCAGGTCGCGCTCAGCGCGTCGGGCCTTCCACAGCGGGCGTGGAGGGCCATGAGCCGGCGGTAGGGCTCCTCGGCGTAGCGGTCGAGCTCGATGACCCGCTCGAGGACCTCGACCGCGGCGGGGACGTTGCCGGCGTGCTCGTCGAGCTCGGCGAGGCGCAGGTGGGCGTCGAGGGACCGGCGGTGCAGGTCGGCGCGGACCGGCTCCGCCCACAGGTCGTCGGTCCCCTCGAGCAGGTCGCCCCGGTAGGCCTCGACCGCCCGGCGCAACGCTCGGCGGGCCGTGGCGTCGTCGCCTGCCCGGGCGGCCTCGCTGAGCGCAAGCTGGAAGTCCCACAGGTCGCAGCCGATCTCGCCGGGCTTCGCCCGGTAGTGCTCCCCGGTCTTCTCCAACACCTCGGGGGTCACACCACCTGGTCCTCGCAGCGCCACGCGCAGGTCGCCAAGGGCACGCCAGAACTGCCTGAGCACCCCTTCGGGCGGGGTGTCTGGCCATAGGGCGTCGACGGCCTGCCCTGCGCTCGCCCCCTCCGGCCGGCACAGGTACCACGCGAGCAGCACCCTCGCGCGGCTCCGCAACCCCGTTGAGACCACCGCTCCGCCAACCGTGATGCGCAGGGGGCCGAGGACCTCCACCCGGATCGGGTTGGAGTGCGCGTCGGGCTGTCCGCCGGGCTCAGGCCAGGGCTCCCCGGTGGACGCTGCCAGCTGCGGGGTAGCGTCGCTCCCACCGAGCCGGACCACCTCGCCAAGCCCCTCGGCAGGTCGAGCCAGATCCCGGTCCTCCTCGCTGCGGGCGGCACCCTGGTGGTCACCCTCCTCGCTGCCCGCCGCGAAGACGGCACCGAGCACGTCGACGGCCTCTCCGGCACCGAGGGCGAACAGCTCGGCGCCGACGAGCATCCGGCCGAGATGCTCGGGTTCCGCGTCGACGACCCTGCGGGTCGCGTCGGTCACCACCCGGGCGCCGCCGACCACCCCGGCGCTGCCGATCGCTTTGTCGGCGAGGAAGACGATCGCGATCCCGAGGCGACCCGATCCCTCGCACAGCCCGGCCCAGCGCCCGTACGGCTCGCCTCGGGGCCTGTCTGTGAGGACGAGGAGCACCGGCAGCGGGTTCTCCGGGTGCTGTTCCCGGAAGCTCGCAGCGTCCTCGGCACCAGCGGCGTCGAGGCGCCGGGCCCGGGTGACCCGTTCGACCTCGAGGACCCGGGCAAGCTCCAGCACTGTCGCGGCGCTTCGGATCGCGGGGGCAGGGCCGACACCGGGCAAGAGCCGCTCGGCGAGGTCAGTCGCACATAGCACCTCGGCCGCGCCGGGTCCTGCCTGCACGACGAGACCGGCGCTGAGCGCCCTGGCGATGTCGTCGGTCAGCGGGCCGCTGAGAGCCACGCCCGAGAGGTCGGCCACGTCGATCGTGACACTTCTCCCGTTGCGCACGCCTACCTCGAGGAGCCCGGGGCGCGGGCCGCCCTCGATGCTGTGGGCGAAGCACCCTGTGTCATCTGGTCCGACCGGCGCGCCGGGCGCTGTGACCGGGGCGGCGACCCGAGCAGAGGTCGCTACCCCTACAGGCTCCCCGGCGGCTTCGTCAGGCTCACCTGCGGGTCGTGCGAGGAGCCGGAGCGTCGGGCGCAACGGTCGCTCCCCCAGGTCCATTCCGGGCTCGGGGGGCTGGTAGCGGTAGCTGTGGCGGCGGCGCAGCCGGCCAAGCGCCACCGCTGAGAGCACGCCGGCGGCGAACGACCCGGCCACGACCGAGCCTGACGGGAGCCGCACGGGCTCGTGAGCACTGCGACCAGACGAAGTGGCGTCATGGGATCCGGGGACGACCGTCGATGTCGAGGCCCGAGACGGTGCTCTGTCGGCGGGAGCCCTCGGGGTCGGTGCCGTCGTCGTGGGAGCGCCGGTCGACGGCGTCGGGGCCGGCGATGGAGCCGGGGGCGTCGCAGCCACCGGTGAGGTGCTCGCGGCGGTCGCGGCGGGCAGGAGGAGGGTCCAGCCGGGGTCGATCCAGTGCGGGTTGTCGAGCGTGGCCCCGCCGGGCTGGGGGCGGCCCTCGTTGAGGGCGTAGATCTTCGACCAGTCGAGCGGGTCGCCGAGCTCGCGCTCCGCGATCCCCCAGAGGGTGTCGCCGCGCAGGACGATGTACAGCCGTGGCGCCACGGCCGCAGACGCTGGCGCCGGGGCGGCGGCGGCGGGAGGGCCAGCGGCGGCCATGCCGTCTGCGGCCACGAGGCTCGGCGTGGTGTGCAGCGCCGAGAGGTGGGTGGTAGAGGTGGAAACCGTGTCGCGCACGACGAGCGCCGGGACCGCCCGGTGCGCGAGCAACCCGCCCGGGCGCATGGAGAGCCGCGCCGTGGCCTGGGCGGGGCGAGGGGTGAGGGTGATGCAGGCGACGACGACCGCGGCGACGAGCCGGCCGGTGAGCGGTTGGAGGACGCCGGCGACTGGGAGGCGGCTCGCCTGGCGGCCTGCCAGCGCGGCGGGGATCTCGGCGGCGAGCGAGGCGAGGAGGCTGCCCCAGGTGAGCCAGACCACGACGGCGAGCGCGTCGACGAGGACCTGGGCGGGGATGCCCTGGTGGCTGAGCGCCCGGCCGACCTCGCCGGCCGTCGGGACGTGGTGTGGGAGTGGCCAGCCGACGAAGTGCCACAGCGCCCAGGGGACGCCCGCCACCAGGGCGACCAAGACCGCCAGCGCACCGAGCCCCTTTGCAAGATGGGCCGCTCGCTCTTTCACGGCTTGGCCTGCTCGGCGGTCGCGCTGCCGCTGGCGGTCTCGGTGAGCGAGTCGATCCCGACCAACGAGAGGATCTGGGTGGGCTGGGTGATGGTGACCGTGACGGTCACCTGGTCGCCGTTCACACTCACGGTGCCGCTGCGCCCGGACCGGGCGAGGAACGCCTCGGCCTCGGTGCTCGCCTCGGTGGGGTCGAGGGTGATCTCACCCGTCGAGCGGTAGAGAGGGACGTCGATCGCCTGGGCGCCGGCTCGGGCCGCGGCCTGAGCGTCGTCTATCGCCTGCACCTTGGCGGCGAGCGCGAGGCCGCCGTCGAGGACGAGGCCCGCCATCACGATCAGCGCCAACATGAACACGACGACGAAGGCGGTGACCATTCCCACCTCGGGCTCGCCGAGCCGGCCGCGCAACCGTCCAAGGCGGAGCCGTCGAAAGCTGAGCCGTCGAAGGGTGGCGGTCATGTGCCTGTGACCGCTCGGTAGGTGTCGATCACCGAGCTTGCCGTCGAGCTGAGCGCCTCGCTCGCGGGAAGGCGCAGGCCGATGACGTCGGAGAGCGCGACGTGGCAGGTGACGGTCACCGCCACCGAGCCCCCGGGGACGAAGTCTGCGGTGTCGGTCGAGATGCTGAGCCCGGCGCAGGTGACGCCGTCGGATCCGAGGGCGGTGGTGGCCGCCTCTTGAGCCATGGCGGTCGCGGTGGCGGGGCTGCGGGCGATCGACGCGGCCCGCGCCGCCTGGGCGGCGGCCCCGTCGACCTCGATGCGCGCCGAGACGACACGTCCCAAGGCCACGACGAACAGCAGCATCAGAAGAAGCAGCGGGGTGAGCAGCACCAGCTCCAAGGCGACGGCGCCCGACTCGTCGCAAAGGAGCCTGTGCCGGGAGGATCGGGCGGTCACGGCGCTTGGCCCGGGTAGGTGAAGCTCTCCGATGCGCCTGAGGCGGTGGCCGCGACGGGAAGGGAGAAGATCCCGACGATGCTCTCGGCGTGGCCGGTGACGGTCACCGTGGTCATCTGGTCGGTCTTGGTGGCGGTGATCGTCACGCCGGTGAGCACCGAGGAGCCGAGCTGGTCGAGCACACTTTTGGCCTCGGCCTGCCCGGCCTCGGCGCTCTCTCCCTGGAGGCGGCCGACCGAGACCCCTTGCTGGGCGACGGCCGTCGCGATGTGCACGGCATGCTCCCAGAGGGCGAACTGGATCACCCCCATGATCAACAGGAGTAGCAGCGGCGTGGCGATGACCAGCTCTGCTGCGACCGCGCCGCGTTCGCTCCGCGAGAGCGCGCCCCGGTGCGCCCGGCGATCCTCTGAGGGTGGCCCGGTGCGAGCAGCGCGCTGAGCTGCCCGGCCCGGCTCCCCGGGCACGGTCCCGATCACGATCGTCGCCACCGCTGTAATCGTCGCCGTCAGCGGGTCAGCCGCCGCTGCCGGTCGAGATGTTGTTGGCGGCCGCGACGACCTTGGCGACGATGATCCCGACCGCGGTCAGCGCGAGCGCGGCGAGAAGGGCGGTGACGATGACCGTCTCGGTCGTGTACCCCCCTTCGGGGTCGGCTCGGAGCGCCTCCCAGCGGCTGTGGAGGACCGCGTAGAGGTGGCGGAGGATGATCAGCTCTGTGAACATGGTGCTCGTCCTTTCATCGCTGGCTTGGTTTCAGTTGACTCAGGTAGCGGTGGCTCACAGCGCGCCGAGGACCTTTTCGACGGCGGGGTAGCCAAGGAAGAACAAGAACCCGGCGAAGAGGAGGACGACCGGGAGCGCCATGCGCTCGGTGGCGGCCTGGTCCGCGCTCTCGGCCTCGGCGAGCTGGTGGGTGCGAAGCGACGTCGCCTTCGCCGCCAGGCTGGCGCGGACCTTGGCGCCTTCGGTGCCCGCGAGCGCGACCGACGCGGCGAGCTCGGTCAGCTCGTCGACGCCGAGCTGGTGGCCGAGGCGTCCGAGCGCCGCCCAGGGGGTCTCTCTCCCGAGCCGCGCCTGGTCGAGCGCCTGGCGCAGGTTGTCGAACGCCCACCCCGAGCCGACCGACGCCGCGTCACTGAGCGCGGTCTCGACCCCGCCGCCGCCGGCCAGAGCGACGACGACCAGGTCCAAGAAGCTGGACAGCGCGTGGCGAAAGTCCCTGCGCCGCCGGGCGGCCTCGGTTCGGATGCCGAGGTCGGGGAGGAAGAACCCGCCGACGGCGAGCACGAGCGACGCCCACACCGGCACCACAAGGCCGAGGTGCACCCCGCCAAGAGCGAGGAGCACAGTGACGGCGGGGGCGACGAGCAGGCCGACGAGGGCGAGGGTGACCTTCTCGGCCAGGTGGCGCTCCGGGCTGCGGCCGAGGACGGCGAGGTCCTGGCGGACCTTCCCCGGCACGAGCCACCTGGCGTCGCTGCGCCTGAGGAGCCGGGCAATGGGCAGCCCGACCCGAGCGGCCACCCCTCCGTCGGGCTCTGCGGCGACGAGCGGTGCGGGGTCGGGGACCCGGCGCAGCTGGGCGAGCGCCTGGGCGAGGCTCGGCCGGGGCGGGAAGAGACCCAGGACGACCAGCCACAGCCCGGCGCCCACCCCGGCCCCGCAGACAAGCGCGGTGAGCAGCCCGGGGCTCACGAGCTCGACCTCGACCGGGGCACCGGCGTGGTGCCGGCACCGGCAGATCCGGCCGTCCGAGCGGTGAGGATCCGCTCCAGGTTCGCCGGGCGGGTCATGCGCGAGAGCCACACGAACGACAGGACGAACATCGCGCCGACAAGGACCAGGACGAGCTGGCCGGTCGCGCTGTCGTAGGGGGAGAGGTAGCCGCGGTCCACGAGCGCGAGGCCGGCGACGAGGGTCCCGGTGGCCCCGACGATCACCTTGACCGACGTCCGGGTCCGCGCCCTACCCGCTTCGACCCGCAGGCGCATGGTGGCCTGGTCCCGTGCCGCCTGGGCCAAGGTGCCGAGCAGCTCGCCCAAGTGCTGCGCCTGGTGGTCTGCTGCGAGGACAAGGGCGGCGACGACGAGGTCACAGGTCGGGTCGGCCACCTCGTCGGCGAAGGACCGCAGCGCAGGGGCCAGGCGCTCGGAGTCGAGGCGCGCCGCCAAGGTGGCGACCTCAGTCCGGATCGGCAGCGGTGCCAAGGGGGCCGTGGCGACGATGGCCTGCTCCAGGCCGGCCGACGCGGCCATCGTGTCGCGCAGCATCTCCGCCCAGCCGGCCACCGCCTCGATCCGCCCGACGGCCGCCTGGTGGCGGGCTGCACCGGCGAGGAGCCCCGGGGCGCCCCATCCCGCCAACCCGGCCAGCACGGCGCCCACCGGCCACCCGGTGGCCGCACCGACCAAGACCGCTACCCCGACCCCGAGCGCCAGGCGCAGGTTCACCCGCTCCACGCTGGCCCGCCCTACCTTGGCCCGCTCGAGGTGCCGGGAGGGCCGGGGCAGCTCGACGCCCCGCCAGCCGGCGACCACCAGGACCAGCCCGAGACCCACCCCTGCGCCGAGCAGGCCGGCGAGCGCGCTCATGTCTGCCACCAGCCTTCGGGGCGGTCCAAGAGGCCCGGGTCGAAGCCGACCGCTTCGAGCTGGTCGAGGGTGTCGGCCCGGACCGGCACCCCGGGCACAGCCCGGCCGTCTTGTCCGGGACGGAAGATCTCGTTGGAGACCACCATCGGGCCTTCGGCGTCGACCACCTCACGCACCGAGGACACATACCTGCGCCCTTGATCTTGGGCGATGTGGACGACGAGGTGCACCGCGTTCGCGACCAGCAGGTTCGTGGCCTCCAAGGGAAGGCGCTCGGGGGCCTGGACGGCGTAGGTGGCGAGCTTGGAGAACGCACCACGCGAGCTCGACGCGTGCAGCGTGGCCATGGAGCCGTCGGTGCCTTGGCTCATCGCGTTCAAGAGCGCCAGGACCTCTTCGCCCCGCGCCTCGCCGACGATGACCCGGTCGGGCGACATGCGAAGCGCCCAGCGGACCAGCTCGGCGAGCGACACCCCGCCCTCGCCCTCCAAGTTCGGCTCCCTTGCCTCCAACGCGACGACGTCGGGGTGCAGGTCCCCGAAGCGGTCCAAGCCGAGCTCGAGCGAGTCCTCGATGGTGATCAGGCGCTCATCAGGCGGGATGTCGGCCGCCATCGCCCGAAGCAGAGTGGTCTTTCCCGCTCCGGTGCCCCCGCAGATGATCACCGACTTCCTCGCCAGCATCGCGGCGCGGAGCAACTCACGCAGCGCGAGGTCGAGGGTGCCGAGGCGGACCAGGTCGTCGGGGGTGACCCGCAGGTAGCGGTGCCGGCGGATCGAGACGCATGGCCGGGCCGAGACCGCCATCAGCGCGAACAGCCGGGACCCGTCGGGCAGCTGGAGCGAGAGCCGAGGCGAGCCCCGGTCGAAGCGGCGCTCGCCGATCCCCGTCCGGGCCGCCGCGGTGCGCAGCATCTCTTCGAGCTCGGCGTCCGAGGAGGCGATCGGCGCCACCTGCTCCCGGCGGCCGTCCGCGTAGCGGACCCAGACCTGGTCACAGCCGTTGGCGTTGATGTTCTCGATCGAAGGGTCGTCCAGCAGGCGCTGGAGGCGGTCCATGCGGAACAGCGCGTCGAACACGGCCCGGGCGAGGTCGTCCTCCTCGGTCGCGCTGAGCAGCGCGTCGCGGTCCCGAAGCGCATTCGTGGCCCGGCGCTCCAGGGCCTCTGCGATCAGCTGGCGTCCAAGGGCCTGCTCGTCAGCCGGTCCGAGCGGGGAGCGGCCCGCCACCGACAGCTCGCGCTCGTGCTCGGACAGCGCAGCGAGCACCTCGGCCCGCAAGCCGGCCACCACCCCTGCCTCCGCCGTCACCGGGCTGCCTCCCCAGGGACCTCCCCATCGGCGTGCCCATTGGTGTGCGGGCGCGTATCGGCCTGCCAGGCCGAGAGCACACGATGCCCGACCGCGACCGGGCGGCGAGCGCGTGGCTGCTCGGCGAGCACCGCGTCCTGCATGACCTCGCTGCCCGAGAGAGCGTCCCGGACCAGGTGCTCGGCGAGGGTGCGCGCGGCTCGGGCGAGCGGGGCCATCCGCAGCCTTCGGTCCGACGCGCTACAGGCAACGAGCGCCTCGGGGGTCCCCGGGTCCCACGGCATGCGCCCCAGGACCGAAAGGCCCAGCGCCTCGGTGACCTCGGCGTCAGGGTACGGGCCGTCGCCGACGATGACCAGCCCGGCGCGCGGTCCTGCCGGATGGGCGTCGAGCCAGGACGCCACCGCCTGCAGGTCCGCCAGGCGCCCCCGGCTGACCAGCACCGTACTGCTCTGCCGGTTGCTCTGGGCCGCCCGCTCGAAGATGCCGAGGACCGCCGATGAGTCCTCCAGGCGCCCGCAGTCCACGAGCACGTCCGCGTCGAGCTCGTCGAGGCGCCCGAGCAGCGGGGCGAGCATCACCAGGGCGCTGCGGGCCTGGTCGCCCCGGGCTGGGCCGGCAAGGACCGCCGCGCCACCGGGAAGGTGCTGGCAGTGCTCGAAGACGAGAGACGGCTCGGCGCCCCGGCGCGCCGCCGCGGCGAGCGACACGAGCCCGGGCTCTGCCGGCCACCCCGCCAATGCGGCCAGCGTCCCCCCGGCTGGATCTGCCTCGACCACCAGCACCCGCCTCCCCGGTGGCTCGGCGCGTCTTGGCCAGGTCGCCGCGAGGCCGAGGACGAGCGTCGTCACGCCACAGGAGCGCACCGAGCCGAACGCCTCGACCCTGCCCATCTCAGCTGGCCACCTCAGCTGCCCGCGCCGATCTCGACCACCGACGCCTGACCGGCCGCGGCGAGCGCCGCGACCTCGCCGGCGTCCCGGGCCGCCACCGCGAGCGACAGCACCGTCGGGGCCCCCGAGCCCACCGGGGCACCCTCGACCGCAAGCACCGTCGCATCGACCGGGCTCCCCGCCGACACCGGCCCTGTGACACTCCCCGACGACGCGCCGGGGACCGGGATCACCTGGACACGATCCCCGGGGGCAAGATCGGGCGGGTAAGCGCCGGCCTTCAGGCCAACGGCGACCACGTCGGACCCCGCGCCGACCGCCGGCGCAGGGCCGACCTCGGCCGCGGTGAGCAAGGATCCGGGGAGGAGGGCCACTGCAGCCCGGCGGCCGAGGACGCTCCCCTCGGCGCCGGCAGCGACTACGTCGACCCCGCTGCCAGTCGAGACCTTGACCGCCCGCAGGTCGGCTGCGCTTAAGACCTGGCCGGCGGCAACCGGCTCGGCAACGGCGAGCACCTCCTCTCGGGTCCCCAAGTGCAGCGCCGCGTCGGCGAAGACGAGCGCGCAGCCCACCACGAGCAGCACACCGACGGCGACGAGGGGGAGCTGGCGGCGCCGCCCGAAAGCCGGGGACGACAGCGTGCGACGAGCGTCTGGTGGTTGCTGTCCGTTGCGCCGGGTTGCCGTCGCCACCTGTGCCATGACGCGCCCTTCTCTCAGTCGCTCCCCGACCCTGGGGTGTTGATCGCCTGGGACTCGGTCACCGTCACGGGGACCGAGGCCGGCGGACCGGCCTGGAGGCCGAGGCTCCCGCCTCCTGCCGCCCCGACAGCGCTCCAGGTAACCGACCAATAGATGGTGGCGGTCACCGTGAAAGAGCCCGGATCAGGCCAGGTGTACGAGCAGTCGGTCGTGGCGTTCGGGGCAGCAGGGTTATACGGAGTGCCGGGGCCTTCGCAGCTGACCGTGGTGCCGTCGCCCATGTCGAAAACCACCTCGGTCGGCGTGGCCGTTGCCGTCGTGGTCACCGGACCGGCGCTCGCCGACGCCGAGACCGACCGCCACCCATCCGGGTTGATCCACAGCCACGACGCCAGGCCGACCAGCTGGGGCGAGCCGTCGGGTGGGGCCATCTCGATCACCGGCGAGGACAGGCCGAGCTGCCTCACGGCCTGCTCGGCCACGACCACCGGGTCGACCTGGGCCGTCGCCGCAGCAGGCACCGCCCCGCTCACCCAGAACGGCGGCATCGGGTCGATCACCCCCGGGCCCCGGCAGTAGGGGAAGACCCACTGGCCTGGCTCGGGCCCGCCTACCCCGAGCGCCGCGGTCGCAGACGCTCCACCGGCGCCATACGTGCAGCCATAGGGCTGGTTCGGGTTGGGCTTCCCCGGCGGTGGCGTGCTCTGACTCTCCGTCGCCCACGAGCTGTTCTGCGGCGGGGTCCAGTAGGTGTGGCCGGCCTCAACGGTCAGCGTGCCGCCGGAGGCCTCCGCGCCCACCGAGTTGTCCTGGCCGTAGCCGTCGCCTGCCCATGCCGGGGTGGCAGCTGCGACAAGAACCAGGGCGCAGCCCACCAGCAGCGCGAGGAGGCTCAGGACCCGGGCGCGCATCTCCCGTCCGTCACGATCTGCTTATAGACCTTCCACTGCCCGCCCGACAGCACCAAAGTCGCGGTCACGCCGTCGTTCTCGGGCGGAGTGACCGGCGGGACCGGTTTGCCGGTGGCCTTGTAGACCAGCTCGATCGTGCTGTACACGCAGTCGACCACGGTCGCCGACGTCGACGAGAGCGCCGCGATCTTCGGGTGCAGCGTCGCAGACCCTCGGCCGACGATCCCCTGGCGCTGGTCCGCGTAGAGGTTCGCCCTCACACCTTGAAGCTGCGGACCGGTCATCGTGGCCGCCAACGAGGGATCGTCGGGGTTTGCGTCCGCCAACGCCTGCTGGAACGCATGCGACGCAGCGCGATACGCGGCGAGCACGGCCGCTTCGGTGGGACTGACGGTCGAAGCAGGCGAGGTGGTCGACACCGGCGAACTGGGCCGAGTCGTCGCAGCTGGCTTCGCTGACTTCGACGTCCCTCCGCCGCACGCAGGGAGCCCGATGGCGAGCACGACCACAAGGAGCGTTGCACCCAAGTGGGACGAGGTCCGACGCGCCTCGCCGTGACACCTCCGAGGGTGCCGCGCCGGGACGCTTCCGGAGATCTCCAGAACGCCAGGGGGTCGAGAAGCGAAGCGGTGTGCGGGGCCAATCAGATCAGCATGCATGCTTCTATTGGACCTGTCTGTGACGGTCGTCATCCACCCTGTGATGACCGTCACAGCGCAACCGGCGCGGCCGGGCTGCTCCTCACCCTGGTTCAGGGAGCCAGCTCTCGCCGCAACCGCTCGGGATCGGGGATCGCCAAGGCACCGTGGTCACCTTCGAGCAACCCCTCCGACTTGAGCTCGGAGAGGGTCCGGGTGACCGTCTCGCGTGCTGAGCCGACGGCGTCGGCCAGCTCCTGGTGGGTGATCTCGCAGCGGGCCGGGCCTGCCGGGTCGATCACGGCCAGGGCGAGCAGGTGGCGCAGCACCCGTTGGCGGACATGGCCGAACGCGGCGAGCGCCGTCTCGTGCAAGATGTCGTCGATGTGGCGGTTGAGCTGGCTGGCGACCGCAGCGCCGACCTCGGGATGGCGTTCGAGCAGGTCTTTGACCGCGGGCTCTCCGAGGCGCAGCAGGTAGCAGTCGGTGACGGTCTCGAAGCTGAGCGGGTAGCGCCTGCCGGTCAGGCGGGCGAGCCCAGCGACGTCCCCGCGATGGAGATACGCCACCGCAAAGCGTCTCCCGTCAGGTGACTGGAGCGCCACCCTGATCAGCCCGGAGACGACGAGGAACAGTGGTGGGCCATCGAGCAGGCGACCCCTCGGCAGCTCGGCACGGACCGACTGGGAGAGCACCTGGTCTCGGAGCCGGTCCGGCAGCCGGGCCAGCGCGCTCCTCCCGAGAGCGGCCTGTACGTCTTCGTGGGAGAACGGTTCGGGCCCGCCCTGGGCTTTGGTCACGCCACGTGCTCTCTGACTGCTTGCTCGCTCGCCTTGTGGTCTTCTTTCGGCCGGAGCGGAGCGAACCTGGAGCGCTCGGCTCCAGGCTCTTCAAGCAGTCTGAGCGCCCGCAGCGAGCCGCCGGGCACTGCCGGTGTATGTCGGGCCGACACGGTCATCTCGTCTTTCGCTCCGCTCCGACAGCTGCGGCTGTGATCCGGGCTGGCAGCTCGGCGAGGTGGGCGAGGGTGTCGTAGTCGATGTGGCTGGTGAAGTGCCGCTCGACCGCATCGAGGAACGCCGGCTGCGCAGCGGCGAAGAGCTGGTGGCCGGCAGGGCTGAGCGTGGCGTAGACGGTCCGACGGTCGCCGGGGTCTCGCTCGCGCACCAGGAGCCCTCGCTCCTCCAGGCGGTCGATGGTCTTGGTCACTGCACTCTTGGCGACGCCGAGACGGCCTGCGATCTCGACCATGCGAAGCCGGTGGCCTGGGGCCATGGCCACCTGGCATAGGGCCAGGTTCTCCGCCAGGCTCAGGCCGACGGCAGCCTGGAGGTCCCGGTTGACGAGCACCCGGACCCGGTCGACCACCTCGCAGAGCCCCGTCCACACCCGGAGACCCTCGGGCCGCTCCTCTGGCTCGTCGCGCACGGCTCAACTCTAGCACTATGGTTGACAAGAGAACCATTCTCTAGTTATTGTTCTATGGTGAAGTGTCGTCTAGCGAACGGAGTTGGTATGAACAGCGAAGATCCTCCGGCCAAGAGGCTGCTCGGACGGGCGGCAGCGGTCTCGGCGCACTACCGATCCGTGCGCAACGAGGTCGAGCCGCTGGTCGCTACCGTGGTCGACCCCAGGGCGCTGTGCGCCGTGGTCTCCCGCCAGCGCGACCGGAGGCGGGCGGGGACGGGTCTGGGAGGCCGCTGGTGAGCGTGTTCTCAGAAGCGGAGCTGGCCTACTTGGCCGAGCGCCGCCTCGGGCGCCTCGCCACCATCGACCCTCAAGGACGGCCCCACGTGGTACCCCTCGGCTGGTCCTACAACCAGGCCCTCGATACCATCGACGTCGGCGGCCGGGACTTCGCTCGCACCAGAAAGTTCCGAAACGCCAAGGCCAATCCCAAGGTGACCTTGGTCATCGACGACGTCCTGCCCCCATGGCGGCCCCGGGCGGTCATGGTCAGAGGCGACGCCGAAACCCTAACCGAGGCCACAGGCGCTGATGGCGAGGCACTCGGGGCGATCATCCGCATCCACCCGCTCGAGGTCATCAGCTGGGGTCTCGACACCACCACATAGCCCGCCAACCCATCGTCCATCAAAACCATCAAATGAGCCACCCCGGGCTCGATGCAGCGCGGGTTAGTTGCCAGTTGGGGCCGGCTGGGTTGTAGGCGTACCAGAACTGTTCGCACCCGGTGGGAGGGATGTCGCCGATCTCTCCACGAGGGGGCCGGTTCTCGTTGCACCAGTAGATCCAGTTAATGATTGCGGTCTTGAGTTCGGCCCGGGTTCGCCACGGCCCGCCACCGGGGGCCGCCAGGGAGTCGACGACGTCATGGAGCGCCACATCGCTACCGTCGCCGTCCGCTTGCCGACGTTCCGGCCTCGCCGCGGTAAAACTGATGGGGTAGAGCGCCACGCCATCGTCACGGTCGACACCCAAGGTGTGATCCGCTCCTGGGACAAAGGGGCGGAGACCCTCTTCGGCCACACGTCCACCGAGGCGGTCGGCCAGAGCCTGGATCTCATCGTGCCCGCTGAGCTGACCGAAGCGCGCTGGGCGGGGTTCCGCCGGGCGATGGCCGCACCCAAGCTGAGGGACCTGGCCGCCGACCTACCGGTGCGCTGCGCTGATGGCAAGGTCCGCCACTTCGCTGGACGCCTGGTGGTGCTCCTCGACGGTCTCGGCGAGGCAGTCGGGGCCACCGCGATCTTCGCCGTTACAGGCACGACGGGCGTCCGCCCGTTCGGGTACCAAGTCAAAGGACGGCACCGTTGAACACGGATCGGCAGAGCGCGGGCAAGGCGGGACCGGGGCCTGACGCGTCGGGGGGTCGGCGACGCCGGAGCAGATGGACCTCCTTCGTGGCGGAGGTGGCCGACGGCGACCAGGCTGTCCGGAGCCTGCACGAGGAGGGCAACCCAGATCACCGCCTCCGGGTCGAGCACGACCGGGCCACGCTGCTGATCCACCTGAGCGGCGAGGAGGGCGAGGGATGGACCACCATCGCCGTCGATCGGGCCACGAGGCGCACCGCGGTCGCCCACGGCGCCCGCCAGGCGGACACTGCACGCGCCGCCTACGAAGAGCTCCACGGCAAGTGATCCCTGGTTCGAAGCCGGCGGGGACTGACGTCACCGGGCCCCGGATGGCCGGCCCGACATACCGTGTCGAAACGATCGGAGCCCGATGTCCACGACCCGGCCTGCGGGCATCATGAGAAGGAGACCACGTCCATGGCCGCTCCCGTCCGCTTCGGCCACCTGGCACTCGCTCAGCTCACCGACCACTACGAGGGACATCTCCGGCCCCACTTGGAGGGCCTCTCCGACGACGAGTACTTCTTCGAGCCAGTTGCTGGCTGCTGGAGCATCCGGCCACGTGCCGACGCCCGGAGCCCGATGGCGTCGGGGGCCGGCGAGATGGTGGCTGACTTCGAGCTCCCTGAGCCAGACCCAGCGCCGTTCACCACCATCGCCTGGCGCCTTGCGCACGTGACGATCGGGGTCTTCGCCATGCGCAACGCCTGGCACTTCGGCGCGCCGGCGGTCGACTACCAAAGCGCCCGCTACCCCGCGGGCGCCGCCGAAGCGCTCGGCGCCCTGGACCAGGCTTACGGCATCTGGGTGAAGGGAGTGGCGAGCCTCACCGACGAGGACCTGGCCCGCCCGGTCGGAGAGGTCGAGCCCTTCCTCGCCGGGAGGCCGTTCGCCGCCCTGGTGCTCCACATCCACCGGGAAGCCATCCACCATCTCGCCGAGGTCTTGGTGCTCCGGGACCTCTACCGGGCTCAGCGATGAGCGAGCTCGCCTTCCTTGCGGTGAGCGCCGAGCGGGTCGAGGACCTCACCAGGTTCTGCGAGAAGCGCGGCCGCTTCGGCAACGGGAAGTTCGCGTGGTCCTCGTGCATGCGCTGGCGGATGCCCGCCGGGCAGTTCCAGGCCTCCACCCCCGCCGGGCGCACCGCCGCCCTGGTCGACCTGGTCGGTGCCGGCATCCCCGTCGGCGTGCTCGCCTACGACGGCTCCGAGCCGATCGGGTGGTGCTCGGTCGCACCCCGGGAGACCTATACGGCCCTGGAGCGCTCGAGGATACTCCCCCGCATCGACGACTCCCCGGTGTGGTCGGTGGTCTGTTTCTTCGTGAACGGTCGCTTCCGGCGCCAGGGGCTCTCGGGACTGCTGCTGGCCGCGGCGGTCGACTACGCCAGATCGCAGGGCGCGCTCGCCGTCGAGGGGTACCCGGTCGAGCCCGGGCCCCGGAGCTACACCTCCATGGGCTCACCCGCCACCTTCGCCGCCGCCGGCTTCAGTGACGTCACCCCCGCCGGACAGCGCCGGAGGGTGGTCCGCCTGGCGCTCGCCCGGCCACGCCGCTGACCGACCGGAGGTGTCCTTCTGGCGGAGACGGAGTCGACCAACGATCTCTGCAGTCTCGTCTGGCCCGAAGCCCGGCTCCGAGTGACGAGCCGATGCACAGTCGCCACCCCGCTACTCGAGCGACGCGATGGCGGTGAGAATCTTGCGGTCTCGGCCCTACTCGAGGCAACGAAGGTCACAGCACCATCGCTCTTGAACGCTGTCACCGCCGGTAGGCGCGGGCGATGCGCCGCTGGTTCACCACGCTCATCGGGAGCATCGGCACCGAGCAGCTCGGGAGCTGATCGACCATCGACGAGCAGGCAGGCGGGCGAACAGGCGGAGCGACTGCGGTCTTGGTTCACTGGAGATGCCAGAGGACGACGCAGAAACCGTGGTCGATGGCGGCCTGGAGCGCGGCGGGGCGGTAGGAGCCGTCGGGATCGGTGGGGATGCGAACAAAGCGGTCGAGGCTCGGGTTCTTCGCTCGGAGCACTGCGAGGAGCCGTTCGACCTCGCGTCGGTCTCGGACGAGCTCGGGACGTGCGACGACGTCGCGGCCCCGCAGGTGGAGGCGCACCGGGTCGCCCGCTCGAAGGTTCTTCGTCCAGCGGCCGCCGCCGGGGGTGAGGAGCACGGTGCCGTCGGCCACGTAGCTCACCGGTTGGCGGTAGTGGCGACCGGTTCGCCTGCCGGTGTGATGCACGAGCATCAAACGACCCGACAGCGGGGTCGGGAAGGGCAGGGCGAGGACGAGACGCATGGGCACGTTGAGCGCGGCCATGATCTTGGCTTGTCGCTGGCGGGCGGCCGGGCGGTCTGTCGAGCTCACGATGCCTCCGCTCGGGACCCCGACCGGCCAGGCGCAGCGAGAAGGGCGATGTTGTCGGCGGTTGTGGCGAGCGGTGTCACAGCATCACCTTCCCGCCGGAGATGTCGAGGGTGACCCCGGTGATCCACGACGCCCCGGCCGAGGCGAGGAACGCCGTGGCGGCGGCGACGTCTTCGGGTTGGCCGATGCGCCCGAGGGGGAAGGCCGCCCCGAGCGCTCGTCGCTGCTCGTCGCTCATAGAGCTGCGCATCTTGTCGTTCTCGACCGCGGAGGGGGCGAGGCAGTTGACCCGGATGCCCGCGTGCGCGTACTCGCCGGCAAGGTGGCGGCTGAGCGCGATCACCCCGGCCTTGGCCGCGGCGTAGGCGGCGGAGGACTTTGCGGCCTGGCGGGCTGCGGCCGAGGCCATGGTCACGATCACCCCGCGGTGGGCTTCGATCATGGCGGGGAGGAACGCGGCGATGGTCAGGAACGTCGAGGTGAGCTCGGAGTCGGTGACCCGGCGCCAGTGCTCGGCGGTCTCGGTGTCGGTGGCCACAGGCCTGCCGTCACCCCCGGCGAAGGTGCAGAGAATCTCGGGCGCCCCGAGGCGAGCCTCGACCTGTGCGCGAAGCGACTGGACGTCTGATTCGAGGGTGCAGTCGGCGGCGACGCCGACGCACTGGCCGCCGCGCGAGCAGACCTGGTCGACGACACTGTCGAGGGCGCCCTGGCTGCGCCCGACGACGCAGACGGCCACGCCGCTCGCGGCGAGCAGGGCTGCGGTGGCGGCGCCGATGGCACCAGAGCCGCCGGTGACCACAGCGACCTTGCCGGCGAGGTCGGGGTAGACGGGCATGCCGGTGACAGCAAAGGTGGTGCTCACAGACTGCTCCTCGGTATCGGTAGCAGGGTCGGGGGGATCGGCGGTGGTGTCGGTGCTCATCGGCTGCGGCTCCTGTGGTAGGCGAGGCTCGCGAGGCAGACGAAGCCGGCGAGCAGCCCGAGGCTCCAGGCGAGGGCGGAGACGACGTCGGCGGTGCTGTGATGGCCGAGGAGCAGGGCTCGCTCGGCGTCGACGAGCGCGGTGACGGGCTGGTGGGCGCCGACGGTCTGCAGCCAGCCGGGCATGGTCGAGACCGGCACGAACGCAGCCGAGGAGAACACCAAGAGGAACACGACCGGCACGCCGGCACCTTGGGCGGCTTCGGGGTCAGAGACCACCAGTCCGAGGGCGACAAAGCCCCAGCTGAGCGCGTAGGCCAACAACGTCACCAGGCCCAAGGCGGCGAGGAAGGCCCCCGCACCGGAATCGGTGCGGAACCCGACGGCGAAGCCGACCCCTGCCATGACCGCCACCACGGCCAGGTTGCGCACGAGGTCGGCGAGGGTGCGCCCGGCGAGCACCGCCAGAGGTGACATGGGAAGAGTGCGGAAGCGTTCCATGAGCCCAGAGCGGGCGTCGGTGGCGAGCCCGACCGCGGTGCCGATGGCGCCGAAGGCGACCGCCTGGGCGAAGATGCCCGGCATCAGGTAGTCGACATAGGGAACGCCGGGCACGTGGATGGCGCCGCCGAAGGCGTAGCGGAACAGCAGCACGAACATGACCGGCTGGACGGTGGCGAACACCAGCTGCTGGGGGCTGCGAGCGAGGGTGCGCAGGTTGCGTCCGCACACCGCGGCGCTGTCCGCAACCGCCGCGCCGAGCCGACTGCCCCGGAGAGGACGTGGAGCCTGGCCGGCTGCCCGGCCCGGCCCGGTGGCGACCGACACGGCGCTCACCGGGCGCTCTCAGTCACCGCAGGAGCACCTGCAGGTCCCGGGCCGGCGCCGTCGCTCCCGCTGGCGGTGGCTCCTTGGGTGGCGGTGAGGGCGAGGAACGCGTCGTCTAAGGTCGCCTCTCTCACCGACACCGCACGCGGGTCAGGGCTCACACCGTCGAGGTCGCGCGCGACGGCGACCACCGCCTGCGAGCCACGCTCGGAGCGCACAGAGACGACCGAACCCGAGCGCTCGGGATGCCACCCGCAGCCGACCAGGCGGTCGGCCGCCACCTGGGCGTCGGTGTCGGTAGGAAAGGTGAGCTCGATGACGACGGTCCCAACACTGGCCTTCAGCTCAGCGGGGGTGCCGGTGGCGACGACCCGCCCCCGCTCGATGATCACCACCTGGTCGCACAGGGCGTCGGCCTCCTCCAGGTACTGGGTGGTGAGCAGCACGGTGGTCCCACTTGCGACCAGCTCGGTGATCGTCTCCCACAGCCCGTGGCGGCTCTCGGGGTCAAGCCCGGTGGTCGGCTCATCCAAGAACACCACCGGCGGCGAGGCCACCAGCGCAGCGGCCAGGTCGAGCCGACGGCGCATCCCGCCCGAGTAGGTGCGCACCAGGCGGCCGGCGGCGTCGGTGATCCCGAACCGCTCGGCCAGCTCCACCGCACGCCGACGCGCCTGGCGGCGCCCGAGGCGAGACAGCCGCCCGATCAGCACCAGGTTCTCCGTCCCGGTCAAGTTCGCATCGACCGCGGCGAACTGGCCGGCGAAGCCGATCGAGCGGCGCACCGCTTCGGGCTGGCGGGCCACGTCGAACCCCGCCACCCGGGCTCCCCCGGCATCGGCGCGAACCGACGTGGCCAAGATGGCAACCGTCGTGGTCTTGCCCGAACCGTTGCGCCCGAGCAGCCCGGTCACCGAGCCGAAGGGCACGGCGAAGCTCACCCCGTCGAGGGCGACCACCTCCCCATAGGACTTGTGCAGGTCGTCGGCGGCGATCGCCGGTGTGCCCATCGGTGTCCTCCTCTCCGGGACGCAGAGCTCGCGGCTGTGCGACCGGCCATGGTAGTATTATTCCATCAGACGCTCTGTATGACTATATTGCCCGAGGAAGGACCCGTCAAGAGCCCGTGAGCCCACGCCCCTACGACCTCGGACGCCGCCAAGCCGACATCGACGAGGGGCGTCGCCGGATCCTCGACGCCGCCCGCGCCCTACTCGCGGAGTCCAAGAGCTTCACCGCCTTCACCGTCGACGCCGTCGCCAAGCGGGCCGACGTCGCCCGCGCCACCGTCTACTACCAGTTCTCCTCCAAGACCGGCCTGCTCGAAGCGCTCTGCGACGACCTCGCCGCTTCGGGCCAGATGGAGCGCCTCGCGGACGCCTTCGCCGCCCCCGACCCGGCCACGGGCCTCGAGCTGCTCGTCGCGGCTTTCGCCGGCTTCTGGGACGCGGACCGGCCCGCCATGCGCCGCCTGCGCGCCCTTGCAGCCCTCGACCCCGGCGTCGCCAGCGTCATCGCCGCTCGGGACCAACGGCGCCACCAGGCGATCTCCGCGCTCCTCGAGCGCCTCGGGCCCACCGGGCGCGCCCGTGGCGTCCAAGAAGAGCGAGCCCGCCTCGTGCAACTCCTCTACACGCTCACCAGCTTCGAGACCTTCGACACCCTCGCCGGTGCGCGCACCAGCATCGCCGACGTCGCCCCACAAATCGAGGCGCTCGCCACCAGCGCCCTGGCGGCGGCGCTCCCGGGCGTACGCGACGACGAGGTCGCCGACGCCGACCGGGGTTCAGCGAGCAGGTGACCGGAGCTAGCGAGGTCTCCCGGCTAAGCCTCAATCCACCGCGTAACCCCATCTGATCGCCTGCCGATGACCAGTCGGTTGGGCAGGACTCGTTCTCGCTGCTGAAACGCCGGTGCATCCTGAGCATGGGCGTGATCGACCAGAGGCTCT
>Ga0209061_1000607_pt1 | contig 82254 bp, 69 predicted proteins | sample Coa_R1_10_FD_187157 | JGI IMG/M metagenome (GOLD analysis project Ga0209061, IMG submission 187157) | Surface soil microbial communities from Centralia Pennsylvania, which are recovering from an underground coalmine fire - Coalmine... | ecosystem: Environmental > Terrestrial > Soil >...
TGATCATCACCGCGCCGGTATCCTGCTGCGAAGCCACGATCCAGTACGGATACTGGTCGGTAGTGGCGACGTGATAGACCTGCGAGATGGGCTCGGTGTACCAGAGGCTCCAGGTTTTGCCCCCGTCCAGCGTAACGCTCGCGCCCTGGTCGGCGCCGATGATCATGCGCTTGCCGTTTGTGGGATCGATCCAGCATTTGTGGTAATCCTCGCCGCCCGGCGCGCCCTTGAAGGCGTGAAAGGTGACGCCACCGTCGGTGGAGCGGTACATCGCGGTGCTGACGGTATACACGATATCGGGATTTTCCGAGTCCACGAACACGCCGCTGCTATATGCGCCCTGGCCGTTGCCGATGCGCGTGTCCTTGCCCGCCATGTGCTTCCAGGTGAGCCCTCCGTCATCCGAGCGGAACAGCCCGGAGCCTTTTTCAATGGGGTTGCCCACGATATAAATGCGCTGGCCGTCCGTGTGCATGGCGATGGCCAGAGCAACGCGGCCCGGGAAGGGCGGAATCTTGATCTGCGTCCAGGTTTTGCCTTCGTCAACGGATTTGAAAACCAGCGGCGGCTTGGGCTTCTCTTTGGATGGCGGGCCAAAATGAAAGCCGCCGGTCCCCTGCGTGTCAGCCAGCATGACGTTGGGCTTGTCGTAGGCATATTCGACTTCGCGTGTGCCGTCGTAACCGTCCGGCCGCTTGAGCGTGTTCGTCCAGGTTTTTCCACCATCGGTGGAACGGTAGATGCCGCCGCCGTGGCGCGTGGCGTCACCAAGCGCAGAGACGATTACGATATCGGGATTGGTGGGATCCACGAGGATGCGGTCGATCTTCACCGTGTCTTCGAGGCCGATGTGCTGCCAGGTTTTTCCGGCATCGGTGGACTTCCACATGCCATTGCCCAGGCTGCCGAGAATCGGGTCTCCGGCGCCGGCATATACGATGTTGGGATCGGAAGGAGCGACCGCGACAGCGCCGATGCTGTCCACGCTCTTAATCTGGTCAAATATGGGGAACCAGGTGACGCCGGCGCTGGTGGTTTTCCAGATACCGCCCTGCGGCGCGCCGAAGTAAAACACCCCCGGCTGGCCAATCACGCCGGCGACCGATGAAATGCGGCCGCCGTGGAATGGCCCCACGTTCCGCCACTTCAGGCCGGAATACAGGTCCGGATTGACCTGCGCTGCCGCGCTCAAAGTGAATGCCAGCAAGCTGACGAAAACCAGCGTCCCATACACAACCGGCGAAATTCGCTTCATGATGCCGCACTCCTTCGGAGAATTTCCTGCATTCGCAAAGGCGTATGCTGTCACATTTCCGGCTTGAACTCAATTTCCCAGTCTCTGACGGATGCAACTGTGAGCCGGTTTCTCCGAACGATTTTTGGAGCTCGCGATCCGGCGGCGTCTGAAAATTCGCGTCCAGCCGCTGCAAGACTCTCGAGATCAGTTGCGGAGGGGTTTGCCGGTTTTGAGGGTGTGGGCGATGCGCGCCTGGGTTTTGGGTTCGCCGCAAAGCGAAACAAAAGCTTCACGCTCCAGGTCGAGGATGTACTGCTCGGAAACAATTTGCGATGCGGAGAGCGCGCCGCCGGCGAGGACCTCCGCGAGCTTGCGCGCGACGAGCGCGTCATATTCCGAAATGTATTCGCCGCGCAGCATTTGATGTACGGCAAGTTTCGCGGCGGCAATCATTTCTTCGCCGAGGACGCGAATCTGCGCCGGCGCGGGCGGATGGTACCCGGCGCGAACCAGCGCCAGCGCGGTTTGCTTCGCGTCCGCGACGAGCCGGTCGCGATTCATGGAAATCGGATCCGATGGACGCAAATAGCCGAGCGCGCGGCATTCTTCAGCGCTGGTACCGACCTTGGCCATGGCGATATTTTCGAAAACCGGCTTCATGGCGTGGAACAAATCCAGATCTTCGCCTCCGGCGGCGTGCTCGTTCGCGCGAATCAGCATTTCCTTTGAGCCGCCGCCCGCGGGAATCAATCCGACGCCGGTTTCCACAAGGCCAATGTAGGCTTCCGCAGCGGCGTGAATACGTGCGGCGTGCAAACTGATTTCGCAGCCGCCGCCGAGCGCCATCCCTTGCGGCGCGGCAACAACCGGCCGCGGCGCATATTTAATGGCCATGTTGACGTTCTGAAATTGCCGCACGGCATCGTGAATGTCGTCCCATTCCTGCTCCTGCGCACTCACCAGCAACAGCATCAGATTCGCGCCGACGGAAAAATTCTGCGCCTGATTGGCGATGACCATCGCCTCGAAATCCGAGCGCAGGCGCTTCACTCCCGCGTGCAGCATGGTGACAATGTCCGCGCCGATCGCGTTCATCTTGGCGTGAAATTCGCAGCAAATTACGCCGTCGCCCAGATCCACGAGGCTCGCGCCGGAATTGGATTCCACAATTTTCGATTGCTCGCGAAGCGATTTCAGAATGATGACCCCGGGAGGCTGTTCGACGGGCTTGTACGACGCCGACGCGAGATCAAAATACCTGGCTTGACCGCGCGCGGATTCGTAAAACGATTTTTTGCCCGATGAAAGCAGCGCCGTCACCAGCGGCGGCATGGTTTTGCCGAGCAGCTTGAGCTTTTGCGCCATGGGCTCGACGCCAATCGTGTCCCAAATTTCAAACGGCCCGAGTTCCCACGCAAATCCCCAGCGCATCGCACGGTCCACTTCCACAATGCCATCGGCAATTTCCGGAACGCGACGCGCGGCGTAGAGGCACGTTTCCGAGAGCGCACTCCAGATGAATCGCGCGGCTTTGTCCGCCACTTGGCCTTCCAGAATCGGATGGAGAAACGAGCGCAGCCGCTCGCGCGTGTCGTCCACCATTTTTCCCGCTTCGATGGAAGCGAATTTCGCCTTCTGGCGCGGACGGTAATCCATCGTTTTCACATCAAGCGTGAGAATCTCCGATTCGCCCGCGGCATTTTTCACGCGTTTGTAAAATCCGCCGCCGGATTTTTCGCCGAGCCAGCCGCGCTGCATCATTTTTTCGACGAACGGAGGCGGCCGGTACATTTCACGCGATTCGTCTTCGCCAATGCCTTCGTAAATGTTGTGCACCACGTGCGCGAGCACGTCGAGGCCTACCAGATCGGCGGTGCGAAACGTGGCGGATTTGGGCTGACCGATGGCCGGGCCGGTGCAGGCGTCCACTTCTTCGATGGTCATGTCCAGTTCGTTCATCAGCCGCAGCGCATTGAGCATCGAAAACGTGCCGATGCGATTGGCGATGAAATTCGGCGTGTCCTTCGCGGCGACCACGCCCTTGCCCAGGCGCCGGTCGCAAAACTCGTCCAGCGCGGCAAGAACTTCCGGCTTCGTCTTCGGTCCGGCGATCAGTTCGACCAGCTTCATATAGCGCGGCGGATTGAAAAAGTGCGTGCCGGCCCAGTGCGCCTGAAAATCGTCCGAGCGGCCGCTGGCAACGAGGTGAATCGGCAACCCGGAAGTGTTGCTGGTGACGATCGTGCCCGGACGGCGGAATTTTTCGACGCGCTCCAGCAGGCCGCGCTTGATTTCCAGGTCTTCCACCACCGCCTCGATGATCCAGTCCGCGCCGTTGCACCAATCGAGATGGTCCTCGAAATTTCCGGGGCGAATCAGCCGCGCAAAATCGTTCACGAAAAATGCCGCGGGCCGCGACTTTTTGGCCGCTTCGATTCCGGCGAGAGCCTGCCGGTTGCGGAATTCCATGGATTCACGCGTCAGGCCTTTGCTGGCTTCCGCCGCAGTGAGCTCGCGTGGAACCATGTCCAGCAAAGCGCAGGGCACGCCGGCGTTGGCCAGATGCGCGGCGATGCGCGCGCCCATCGTTCCCGCGCCGAGGATTAGAGCATTTTCAATGCGAATGGCCATCGAATTTGGGGCGCTTCGGAGGTTACAGAAAGGAGCATGGCGCGGTCAACCGGAAAAGCCCGCGCAACTTTAAGCGCGCTACAATGTTCTATAGAGAGAGGGGAAAGAGTGGCGAACGTCCTACGATGGATTGGGTCCGCGGTTCAAGGGATTCGCTCGTTCGCCTACGGCGAGCCGGCGGACCGGCCCGTTCTCGGCCTCGCGCTCGGCGGCGGATTCGCGCGCGGCATCGCGCATTTGGGCGTGCTGCGCGTCTTGGAAGAAAATCAAATCCCCATTGATTTAATGGCAGGAACCAGCATCGGCGCGCTGGTCGGCGCCGCTTATGCCGGAGGCGCCACTCTGGATGAGCTGGAGCGCCAGGCGATCGTCACACATTTTCGCGATTTCGGCCGCTGGACCATTTCGCGCATGGGCATGGCCACCAACGAACGGCTGGAAGGTTTTTTGCGGCGCTTCACGCAGGTCACCGCGTTCGAGGAAATGCGGATTCCGTTCGGCATTGTAGCGACGGACGTCGTCACCGGCCATACCGTGTGCTTCACGAAAGGCCCGGTGGGACCGCCCTTGCGCGCATCGTGCGCTTTTCCAGGGCTTTTTATTCCCGTCGAGCACGAAGGACGAATGCTCGTGGACGGCTTTCTCACCGAGCACGTGCCCACCGAATCGCTGCGCCACATGGGCGCGGACGTAATCGTCGCCGTGCATTTGGACCCCGGTCAGCCCGCGGAAAAACCAAAAAATACAATCGAGGTGATTGGCCGCTCGTTTTCCATTATTCAGGAGCAGACGCCGCCGCGCTGGCTGCGCTTTGCGGACGTCATTCTGGAGCCGGTGGTGAAAGATATTCACTGGGACGATTTTCAGAAAACCCCGGAACTCGTCGCCGCCGGAGCGGCCGCCGCGCGCGCTGCTTTGCCGGAAATCAAAGAAGCGCTGAAAAAACCGCTCCCCGCATCGCGGCGCTCGGTACATTCCATCCGCCTGTCTCCAGCCGTCGAAGCCGAACTCCCGCCCGTGAATCCAAAGGCTTAAAGCAAAATAAACAGGATAAAAGCGCAGCAGCCCGATGTCCCGCGCGGGATCGGAGGCTTGCGTCCTCAAATTTGGGATTAACTCATGATGCGGTGCAGTTCGACGGCCACCGGCTGGCCGTTCGCTTTTCCGCGCCGGGTAAGCCATTCGCCGAACGCCGCGGCGAATCGCTGCGCATCCACTTTCAGGCTCGCTTCCATTTGGCCTTCGCCGGTGGGCAAGGTGTCGTCGAATTCCGCCGAGCCGGTGAAGTTGCGCATGCAAAAAGCGTCCAGCCATTCGAGCGGACACAGCTTGCTCTCGCCGTTTACGATTACTTCCACGCGGAATTTCTGCGCGTACATGCGCGCAGTATAGCACCGCGATTGACGCGCATTATCCAAGTGCGCGATTTTCACGCAGAAGCGCGCTGCGGGGAGCTGCCTCCGCGCGCTTTCCCGCCGCGCGGGCGGCTCGTTCAGTTCTGTGAAACCGGCTGCGTTGTGGCGCCGACCTGCGTGCCGATGATTTCGCCGGAAATAATGATTTCCACGCGGCGATTCTGCCGCCGGCCGGCGGGCGTGTCGTTGCTGGCGACCGGATTCGCTTTGCCGTAGCCAATCGAGGTGACTGCGCCCGGATCCACTCCTTGCGCGACCAGATACGCGCGCACCGTGGCGGCGCGATTTTCGGAGAGCTTCTGGTTGTAAGCGTCGCTGCCAACGCTGTCGGTGTAGCCTTCGACCTGCAGCTTTAATCCGGGATGCGCTTCCACAATTCCGGAAAGCTTTGCCAGCGCTTCGCGCGCCGAGGGCTGCAAATCAAATTTGCCGGTGGCGAAGAGCACGTCCGCCATGTTGACCTTCAGACCGCGCGACGTATCGGTGGTCGGCAAAATGCGGTTGAACTGTTCCAGAAGCGTCGCGCGAAGCTCCTCTTTTTCGCGTTCCGAACGCGCCGCAGCGGCTTGCGCGGCAGCGGCGGCAGCTTGCGCTTGCGCCGCGGCGACTTGTGCCTGCGCGGCGGCTTGCTGCTCCTGCTGAGCTTTGGCCTCGGCTGCGGCTTGCGCCTGCGCTTCCTGCTGGGCTTTCAGCGCGGCGGCCGCGGCGGCTTGCGCTGCGGCTTGCGCCTGCAGTTGGGCCTTCTCTCTATCCAATTCCGCCTGCTGGCGCGCCGCGGCTTCCTGCTGCGCCTTGGCTTCGGCGGCGGCCTGCGCCTGCGCCTCTTGCTGCGCCAGCAGTTCCGCTCTCGCCTTCTCCAGCTCCGCGGTTTCACGCGCAATTTCGTCCTGTTGCTGTTTCGCAGCGGCGGCAGCGGCGGCGGCTTTCGCCTCAGCAGCGCGCTGTGCTTCGGCGGCGCGTTCCGCAGCGGCCTTTTCCTCTGCGATGCGCTGCAACGTGACCTGATAGGCGCCCGCGGCGTTCTCGATCGCGTCGCGCGCGCTTTGCATCTCCAGTTTGCGGTTGCCTTTGTGCGCGAAGGCCATCTCCGCATTCGTCAGCGAATTTTGCGCGCGCGTGAATGCGTCGGCCGCGTATTTCTCCGCACCCGCATGGCGCGCAATGGCCAGCGCGTTGCGCGCTTCGAGCAGTTCAAGCGGCGCATCGGGATTCACGCCCGCCATGCCCTGGCCTGTCTGCGAGGCGTTGTACGAATAAGCATCGCGGCCGAGCAGATGGTAACGCGCGCGAATCTTCTCGATGGTGCCGTTCGTATCGGGCAAAACGGCATTTTGCAAAACCACCAGATTGCTCGGCTCGCTGACCGCGTAGTACGGCTCCGCGGTGACAATCATCCCAAAAGTTTGCAACGCGGTGCTGGCCTGTATTCTGCTGTCCACGCCCTTGAGCACAATTTCGCCGAGGTTGCTGGTTTTCCCTTCCGGCGTGATGGCCCACAAAACATACGTCAGATATTCCGGCCCGAATTTCTGCGCGGGCATGAGGTTCTTGAATTTGGCGTCAATCACCATGCGGCCCTGCTTGCTCTCCACCTTCGCTTTTCCTGCGGCCTCGGCCAGCAGCGGCGTGCCTTCAAACCCAATTTGCGTCGAACCATGATTCTGATAGCTGATGGCCGTGACCGTGCTGCCGACGGTGCTGACCTGGTAGCTCGGCGCGTTCGGCTGCATCAGCGGCGCAGTCTGCGCGTGACTAAGAATCATCGCCGCCAGAATGGCCGTAACCAGTAGCAGTATCTTCGCCAATTTCTTCATTTTGCGTTCGCCTCCACGCATAAGCATTCCAGCGTGACTCTCGCTCGTAGGGCCTGCGGACTCGCGCTTTACCTGGAAAACAAACTCTGGCGGTACGGACAGTTTGGGCAAATCTTTTCGCTTGCAATTAACGCTAGCAAAGCCAAATCGTATGCGTAAATGGTTCGCTTTCCGGCAGGTGCTCTATCGGTCACGGATTGCGCGCCCCGCTGCAAACGACAATTGTAACGGGTAACTTCGACGGCACACCGGACACCATCGGAGAGCTTTTGGCTCCTTGATTTTCGTCACCAGCAAGCCTAAACTTTTATTTTGTTGACCTTGCACTGCTAAGAAGCTCGAAATGCGACGCGCTCGGGCCTGCCGGAAATCATAAAGACATCCCCCGCGCCACAAAAAATTTGGAGGCGAACGTGCCCACCCCGCTGGAAAAATGGGTTGACGAAGTTTCTCGATTGACCACCCCGAAAAACATTGTCTGGTGCGACGGCTCGCCCCAGGAGTACCGCAAAATCGTCGAAGGAATGCTTTCCGACGGTTCCTTTGTGCAGTTCAATTCGCACACCTATCCCAATTGTTATCTTCACCGCAGCAATCCGAACGATGTGGCGCGCACCGAGAGCGTCACCTTCATCTGCGCACGCCAAAAATCTGACGCCGGCCCAACCAACAACTGGATGCCTCCCGCAGAAGCCAAGCAAAAGGCCGAACCATTTTTTCGCGGCGCCATGAAAAACCGTACGATGTATGTAGTTCCTTACATCCTGGGGCCCGAAAAATCCCCATACAGCAAAATCGGCGTCGAAGTCACCGACAGCCCGTACGTTGTGGCCAGCATGCGCATTATGTCGCGCATGGGCAAGCCCGCGCTGGACCGCCTCGGTAGCTCCGATGATTTTGTTCCCGGCCTGCATTCCCTCGGCGATTTGGACCCGCAGCACCGCCTCATTCTTCACTTCCCCGAAGAAAAATTGATCTGGAGCGTCGGTTCCGGTTACGGCGGCAACGCATTGCTCGGCAAAAAATGTTTTGCCCTGCGCATCGCCAGCTGGATGGCACGCGAGCAGGGCTGGATGGCCGAGCACATGCTCATTCTCGGCCTCGAAGATCCATCCGGTAAAACCACCTACATGTGCGCCGCTTTTCCCAGCGCCTGCGGCAAAACCAATCTGGCCATGATGGTCTCTGCTCTCGAAAACGAAGGCTATCGCGTCAAAACCATTGGCGACGACATTGCCTGGCTGCACATCGGCCAGGACGGCATGCTCTACGCCATTAATCCCGAAAATGGTTTCTTCGGCGTCGCCCCGGGCACCAACACCAAAACCAATCCCAACGTGATGGCCGCCATTCATCACGACACCATCTTCACCAACGTGGCCATCACCAATGAAGGCGAACCGTGGTGGGAAGGAATCGACACTCCGCCTTCCAAAAACCTAATTGATTGGAAGGGTGAGCGCTGGACCCCCAGCAAAGGCAATGCCGCGCATCCCAATTCCCGCTACACCGTCGCCGCCACCCAGTCGCCCTCCATTTCCAGGCATTTTAACGACCCCGAAGGCGTGCCCATTTCCGCATTTATTTTCGGTGGACGCCGCGCCAGGGTTGCTCCCCTCGTCTTTGAAGCGCGCGACTGGCAGCACGGTGTTTTTGTCGGCGCGACCATGGCTTCGGAAACTACCGCCGCAGCCACCGGCGCCGTCGGCGTCACGCGCCGCGACCCCATGGCCATGCTTCCCTTTTGCGGCTACAACATGGCCGATTATTTCAGCCACTGGCTCGAAATGGGCAAGCGCGCGGCGCGCCCGCCGAAAATTTTCCACGTAAACTGGTTCCGCAAAGGCGACGACGGAAAATTTCTCTGGCCCGGCTACGGCGAAAACGTCCGCGTCTTAAAATGGATGCTCGAACGCATCGAAGGCCGCGGCAAAGCCGCGGAAACGCCCATCGGTTTCGTTCCCGCCGAAGGCGCGCTCGATCTGTCCGGCCTCGATATCTCCGCCGAGGCCATGCGCAGCCTGCTCCATGTGGACCCCGCAGCCTGGGCCGACGAACACGAAGCCATCGGCAAATTTTTCGAAAGATTCGGCCAGCGCCTGCCGCAGGAACTGCGCCGCGAAAACGAAATCCTCAGCGAAAATCTCCAGCGCATTGCCGTCCCGCAGAAGTAAGCCCAAACAGACCGCGCGCGGCGCTCTCCAAATTGAATTTTTCGAGCTTTCCCGCCGCGCAATTTTGGCTTTTGCGGCTTTTTCCTCTATGCTCGGCAATGACCCTGATGAACCGCTCCGATGCCCATGGACATTGATTCCGTTCGTCAATTTTGCCTGGCAATGCCCCGCGCCGCGGAAACCCTGCAATGGGGCGACGATCTGCTCTTCAAAGTGGGCGGGAAAATGTTCGCCGCGCTGGTCCTCGTCCCCGCGCCCGTCTGGCTTTCGTTCAAATGCACTGCCGAAGAGTTTGCCGAGTTGACCGAGCGCCCGGGAATCATTCCCGCTCCATACCTGGCGCGGCATCACTGGGTTTCGCTCCAAACGCGCGACGCGCTGGCCCCCGCCGAACTCCAGCGCCTGCTGCGAAATTCCTACCAATTGGTCTTCGCCGGGCTTCCGCGCAAAACGCAGGCGGCTTTGGCCCTCGTCAAACCCTCACGCAAAATCAAAACGATAAATAAGCGCCCGCCTCCCCGTAAGGCGCGTTGACGTAGTACAAATTCGCCTGCGCCGCGCCCGTAAGCGCCCCGCAAATCTTCTGCGCGCCGTGCTCGGCGCAAAAGTATTCTCCCGTGGCGCGCCTCAGTTCCTCCGTCGCGTCCAGATGCGGCACCTGCGCGCGCGAAAACCACAGCCACGTCGCGCCCCGCCGGCACTCCAGGCACCGCTTGGAATCGTCGAACGTGCCCAGCTTCGCGCCAATCGCTTGCACCAGCGCTGGCTCCACGCCCGCTGCGTCGCAGTCCTCTTGCGCCACAAAAAAGCACTGCGTCACCGCGTCCGCGTCCGGCTCAAACGCCACCACGCGCCCCCCGTACGCCGCAACTTCCTTTTCAAAAACTTTCGCGAAGCACTCGCGGCACAGCGACACCTCCGGACGCCGCGGCTCGCGCAAATTCACGTTTCTCCCGCGCAGATACAGATTGTCCGGCAGAAATGTCGCCATCCACGGTGAATGCGATTCCAGATGCTGGCATTCCGCCGCCAGCCCAATCAGCCGCGAAAGCCAGTTCGCGCTGCGCCAGCGAAAGGACAGCTCCGGATACGCTTCGTGAATGGGAACTTGCGGCATTCGTCGTTTTGGTTCGCGCGCAGTAGCGACGAACCCATCGTATCTGTCGGCGCGTGATTCGGTCAGCAGAAAAAATTACCGCACGTTTGCCTGCGCCCATTCGAAAATCGCGCGGCACAGCTCCGCCCGCACGCCCGAGTAGCTGTGGTCGGTATTCCAATGCCGCTCCGCAACGCGTGTATCTCCCGCTTTGCGCAGCGCTTCGGCAAACGCATCATCGGATGGAGCCAGTCCTTCATTGGCCGTGATTACAAACACCGGCCGGGGCGCGATGGCCGGCGCGAGATTGTTTATGTTCAGCGCCCGTTGATGCTCGTAAATCTCGCGTGCAAGCGTTTCGCCGCTGGTTCCGGCAAGCGGAAGCAAATTGTTGTCCATCGCGAGCGTCTTCGCTTCATGCGCGATTTCTTCCGTGGCCGGAAATGCGTGGTGCCTCGCATAGTACGCGTCAGGATTCCACGCCGAGAGGAGCACCGTGCCGATAACTTGCCTGTTGTGCGCCGTCGCCGACGCCGCCATGAATCCGCCCATGCTGTGGCCAATGACGATTACGCGGTGCCTGTCGATGCCATATTTCCTCGCGTTTGCCGCGTCAAGCAAAAACTCCACCTGCGTATCCGCATCTTCCGCGCAATGCTCGAACGAAAAATCTCCTTTCACGCCCCACGAACCCCGATAATGCATCGCCAGCACGTTCCATCCGCGCGCGCGCAGATACTGCGCGATGTCCAGATTCTGCTCATATCCCGGAAAGCCGTGAAAAATAATCGCCGTCGGATGCGGCCCCGCTCCCGCCGCCAGATAAAAAACGCCCAGCAGCATGTCGCCATGGCTGGGCAGCGCCATCTGCACCGTCGAGGCAGGCTTCGCCGCCGCGGAATGCCCGGGCTTCGTCTGCGCCCTCGCCTGCACCGCCACGCCCATGGCAAAACACAACACCAGCATCCGCGTTGCAATTGTCTGGAAAGTTTTCATGCGGGGAAGTATATACAGGCGCAGTGGCGCATTCCAGCTCCGCAAGCGGAGAAACATTCGCGCCGCCGCACAACGGCGAAACGAATCTACGCTGCGCTCATCGGCCGGCAAAGAACCACGGTCCCGCTCAGACTGCGCGCCTGCTTGTGCCGGCTTTTATGCCGTCTTGTCCAGAAAGTCCACAAAAGCGCCCGATCTGGGATCGTAAACGCGATAATGATCCGGATGAATCTGCTGCAGCTCAGCCAGCCGCTGCCGCAGTCCGTCCATGCCTCTCACTACTTCCACCCAGATTGGACTTCCGTCCGCAAGCGTCCGGAAAATATCAAACGTTCGCTCGTCCTTGAACATGAAAACACTCCCGTCAAATAGAATCTTCGAGCAACGCTCCCCCGGGGAGCGTCTTCAGAACGCAAAGCACTTGCCTATGGTTGGTAGTTAACGACGGTTGCCGTTACAGATGAATTGCAGTCACAAAAAATCACGCTGACAGTCGAACTGCTTCCTATGAATTGCTTTTTATAAATGAACTGCGTACCACCGCAAATTGCGCTTACCACGTCTCGGATGCAAATTCCGCCCGAAGAGTTAGCCGCACGCCTCGAAAAAAAAAAGAAATTTTGGATCCGGGGAAACACCGCTGCGCCGGTTTTACGCCGTCGCCGAAGCCGCGCGCCGCCGCACACGGATGAAATACACCGGTATCCCTGAAGCGATCAGCAGCAATCCCGCCAGCGAAGGAATCGGCCGCTTGATCAGCATGTTTATCAAAAACGCTGCGGTGAACAATAAAAACACGATCGCCGTCGCCGGATAGCCCCACATGCGATACGGACGCGCCAGTTGCGGATGCGTCCGCCGCAGCACCATCACTCCCGCGACCATCACGCCGTAAGAAAGCCACAGCGCGAACATCGCGTAATCGAGCAGCGTTTCGTACGAGCCGCTGAGCAGCAGCGCCGCGGCCCAAATCGCCTGCGCCGCAATCGCAAACGAAGGCGTGTGGAATCGCGGATGAACTTCTCCGAATCTTTTCAAAAACAGCCCGTCGCGCGCCTGCGCAAAATACAGCCGCGGACTCGTCAAAAAACATCCGTTCAGCGTTCCAATAATTGAAAGCAAAATAATCAGCGCCACCGCGCCTCCGCCGATCGGCCCGAGCACGCGGCTCGTCACACTCGCGGCTACGTGCTCGCTCGCGGCAATTTCCGGAAGCGAAAGCACGCGCATGTACGCCAGATTCGCCAGCAGGTAAATCGCGATGCACGCGCCCGTCCCCAGCGCCAGCGCCAGCACGATGTTCCGCTGCGGATTGCGAATCTCGCCCGCCACGAACGTCATCTGGATCCATCCGTCGTACGCCAGCACGCAGGCAATCAGCGCCACGCCAAAGCGGCTCAGCGAAAATCCCCCTGCAACGCTCGCCTGCGCCGCGTGCGCAACTGCATGCCCGCGCCACAAAAACGCGCTGCCGATTATCACCAGCAGTCCCACAACTTTTGCGGACGTGAATAACTTCTGCACCGCGGCGCCCAGCGTCACGCCGCGATAATTGATCAGGGCGAAGAGCGCGATGGCCGCGAGGCCGGTCAGTTTCGCCTCCCATCCGGTCATCGGCATAAAATACGTGACGTACAGCGCCAGCGTCACCGCCAGCCACGCCACCTGCGCCGTCCGCGCTACCAGAAACATGGACCACCCGCACAAAAATCCCACCAGCGGCCCCCATGCCGCGCGCAGAAAAACATATTGTCCGCCCGTCGCCGGCAGCATCGCGCCCAGCTCCGCGCACGCCAGCGCGCCAAAAAAGGAAACCACCCCCGCTACCGCCCAAACTTCCAAAATGGAAGAAGCGGAATGAAGTTCCGTCGCAGCGAGGTTCGGAACAATAAAAATTCCCGCGCCAATCACAATCCCCACGACAATCGAAAGCGCGTCCGGCAATCCCAGGTTTCGCGGAAGTACGTCGCGCGAAAGCTCGCCGCCTCGCGCGCCCGCAACCGCACTGTGCTCTCCACCGCTGCCCCGCTCGCCCCCCGAAGCATTCATGGCCCAGCAGTATATGTGTATGCGCTCCGCCAGCATCAAAAAAACAACCCTGCCCTTCTGAGCGAGTCTCGATGAAGGCCGCATCGGGACTTGCCTGTTTCGCTGCCATACGGGCCTTGCTTTTGGTTTTCTCCTGGTCGGGCTTCAGCCTTCGCTTGGGCCAGCCAGGCTGAAGCGTTGGATACCAGGTACTAAAATCGGCGTAGTACCCGCATGAACGAAACTCACGCGCAATTTCTAATCGACAGACCTATGAAAAATTAGAACTCCTTGTAAGTGCCTTTAGAATGAGAGGAAAACGTTTTCCTAATCGCTACAAAATCACACCTTTTGCGCATCGAAGTTAGTATCATCTCACACGCGAACCATGGCTCTGACCAGCGATTCTCCCGTCACCAATTTGAAGGGCCTCGGCCCCACTCGCGCCACCCTGCTCGCCGAACGCGGCATCACCACCGTCGGCCATCTGCTTTCCTACCTGCCGTTTCGCTACGAAGACCGCACCCATTTCACGCGCATCGCCGAACTGGTCCCCGGCGACTCCGCCACCGTGCGCGCCGAAGTTGTCTCCGGCAACTTGGTGCGCTTCGCCGGCCGGCGCGACGCCACGTTTCACCTCCGCGTGAAGGATTCCACCGGGACCCTCCCCATACGCTTTTTTCACGGCACCTACCTCAACGGAAAATTCCGGCCGGGGCAGTTGCTGGTGCTGCACGGAAAAACCAGCATGGATCCGAACCGCCCCATGCGTCTGGAAATGATCAATCCGGAAGTCGAATTGCTGGACGCGCCGGGGGAGGCCGCGGATTCCACCGAATCGGGCCGCATCGTTCCGATTTACGAAGCGATCGGCGAAATCAGTTCGCGAATGCTGCGGCGGTTTATTTTTTCCGCGATTCGGGAATTTTGCGGAGAAATTCCCGATCCGCTTTCGCCGGAACTTTTGCGGCGCTACGGTTTTCCGGCGCGGCGGGAAGCGATTTTCAGCGTGCACTTTCCGGAGAGCGGCGCCGACGTTTCCGCACTGAACGAATTTCGCAGCCCGGCGCAGGCGCGCATGATTTTCGAGGAATTTTTCCTGTACCAACTGGGCCTGGCGCTGCGGCGGCAAAGCGAGCAGCGCCGCGCGGGAATTTCCATGCGCGTGCGCGAGGACAAAATCCGCGAAGCGCTGAAAAAACTTCTGCCGTTCAAACCGACCGCGGCGCAAAAACGCGTCCTCGCGGAAATCGCCGGCGATCTCGAGCGCGCCACGCCGATGAATCGCCTGCTCGAAGGCGATGTGGGCAGCGGAAAAACCATCGTGGCGCTGGAAGCGGCGGCCATCGTCATGGAAAACGGCTATCAGGTGGCGCTGATGGCGCCGACGGAAATTCTCGCGGTGCAGCATTTTCTTTCCGCACGCAAAATCTTTGCGGCGACGCGTTATTCGGCGGAGTTGCTGGTGAGCGGAATGAAACCAGGGGAAAAGGCGGATGCGCTCGAGCGCATTGCATCGGGCCAAGCCAACTTCATCGCCGGCACGCATGCGCTGATTGAAGAGGCGGTGCGCTTCGCGAAACTGGGGTTGGTGATTATCGACGAGCAGCACCGTTTCGGGGTATTGCAGCGCAAGCGGCTGGCGGAAAAAGGCGCGGCGCCGCATACGCTGGTAATGACCGCGACGCCGATTCCGCGCACGCTCGCGCTGACGCTGTACGGCGATTTGGATTTATCCGTCATTGACGAAATGCCTCCGGGCAGAACGCCGGTGGAAACGCAGTGGCGCGACGAAGCGAGTCTGCCGGGCGTCTGGGAATTTGTGCGGCGCGAAATCGAGAGAGGACGGCAGGCTTACGTCGTCTATCCGGTGATTGAGGAATCGAAGCAGGAGCTGAAGGCGGCCACGGCGGAGTTCGAGCGCCTGTCCAAAGACATTTTTCGGCAATTCCAGACCGGTCTGCTGCACGGGCGCATGCGCAGCGAAGAAAAAGATGAAGTGATGGAGAATTTCCGCGCCGGAAGAATTCAGATTCTCGTGAGCACGACGGTGGTGGAAGTGGGGGTGGACGTGCGCAATGCAACGGTGATGGTGATCGAGCATGCAGACCGGTTTGGGCTCGCGCAACTGCACCAACTGCGCGGGCGCATCGGCCGCGGCGCGCACCGGTCGCATTGCATCCTGGTGGCGCCGCAAAAGGTGAGCGAAGAAGCGCGGGCGCGGCTGGAGACGCTGGCGGCGACCGCGGACGGATTCAAAATTGCGGAAGAGGATTTGAAATTGCGCGGGCCGGGGGAATTTTTCGGAACGCGGCAGCACGGCGCGGCGGCGTTTCAAATTGCGCATCCGCTGCGCGACCACAAGCTGCTGGATCTGGCGCGCAGCGAGGCGTTCGCGCTGGCGGAAAATCCGGCGCGCGCCGAGGAGCTCGAGCAATTGAAGACGTTTCTCGGAAGCGAATGGCAAAATAAATTCCGTCTGGCGTCGGTCGGCTGAAGCGATGCGCGTGATTGCGGGAAAATTCAAGAGCCGAAGACTGCGCGCGCTGCGCGGCATGGCGCTGCGTCCGACGAGCGACCGGCTGCGCGAAACGCTGTTCAATATTTTAGCAAATGCGTCTGGGGGAGCTGCGGTGGAAGGCGCCGTGTTTGTTGACGTCTTCGCGGGAACCGGCGCGGTGGGGATTGAAGCGCTAAGCCGCGGCGCGCGGGAAATTGTTTTCGTCGAAAATCGTCCGGCGGCGGTGAAATTAATTGGCGAAAATCTGAGGTCGCTGGGCGTTCGAAACGGAGCTGAGCTCCTGGCGATGGATGCACGGCGCGGACTGGAAAAACTCGCGCAGCGCGGCGTTCGTGCAGATTTTATTTTTTTGGATCCGCCCTACGCGCACGCCGGAGAGTACCAGCGCGTGCTGCAGTTTATCGCTTCCGCAAATCTGCTTGCCGGGCAAGGAACGGTTATTGCGGAGCATGCAAAGAAATTGCAATTGCCGGAGAAAATCGAGGGTCTCGGGCGAACGCGCGTGGTTGCGCAGAGTGATTCCGCGCTGAGCTTTTATCGAAACGATGCGTTGCAGGCGATCTAAGTCCGCGAGCAACAACCGCATTGACGAGGTGTACGGATATGCCTACGATGCGGCGGGCGACGTGATTCAGGATCCCACGCACACCTACACTTACGATGCCGAGAACCGCATGACCTCGGCCAACGGATGGACGTATATCTATAACGGCGACGGGCTGCAGGTTTAAAAGAAGAACGGCTCAACGGGGACGCTCTACTGGCGGAGCATCGCGGGCGACGTGCTGGCGGAGTCGGATTTGCAGGGCAACATCACCAACGAGTACGTGTTCTTCGCTGGGCGGCGGATCGCGCAGCGGACTTCGAGCGGGAGCGTGTATTTCTATTACGCCGATGCTCTGGGCACGGTGCACACGATCACGGACGGGACCGGGCAGGCGTGTTACGACGCGACATTCACACCGTATGGCCAAGAGATGTTGAATCCGAACATTTCGCAGACCTGCTCATCGAACTACAAATTCGCGGGTTATGAATACGATTCCGAGACAGGCCTCTATTACGCGAATGCGCGCTACTACAATCCCCGCCTGGGGCGCTTCATGAGTCCGGACCCCCTGAGCGGCGACGTGACTGACCCGCAATCGCTCAACAGCTATGCCTATGTCGAGAACGACCCCACGAACTGGACGGACCCGAGCGGCACGATACGAACACCGTGGGGGTATTGGGGACCCGGCCCGGCCGAAATGGAAGGTGTTTTCGCCAACGAGTTCCAGTTGGTGTTCCCGTTCGAATGTGATGAGGTGTGCGAAACAGGGTTCTTCCCCGGTGCGCTGGACTGGCTAAACTCCCTCCCGCTCGGAGTACCGCCAAACTTGCCTCGTGGCTTGATCGGTCCTCCCTTCAATCCTCCTCCGCCGCAAACGCCGTGTACGCTGTCCACCGCCCAGCGAATAAGCTTGGGCATACAAGGAGCGCTAAATGCCATCATTGGCGCTTACAAGGCTTTCCAGGGCGCGATCTTAACGGCGGGCGGGCTGGGCCTCGCGCCTGCGTCGGATGGAGTGAGCCTAGTTGATGCCGCTGGCGGGGCGTATCTACTGTCGGCTGGCGGGGGACAGACCGCAAGCGGTATATTTCAGTTGGGTAGGATGTTCACGGGAAACGGTGGGCCCGAGACGACAGGCGAACAATATGCGGCGATCGCGCAAGGGCCAATATCTGGTGTTGCGCTTCTAGCATCGGGATTTGGCCCATCGGACGCGGAGCGTGCTGCGAACTTCGAAAGTATGTTTACAGCCGGCAGCGGCCTAATAAATTCTCCGGAGGTTTCGTCGGTGATCGACGCGGGACTAACGGCGCTGAGAATATCGAACGCGGGTGGATGCCACCAATGAATCACGCCATGACCAAAACGTTTTGGGGCACGCGCAACATCCTGATACTTGTGCTGGCTTTTGGTGTACCGATCTTGCTTGTCCTGGGAGCAGTTCACGGCCTATTGTCGCCCCGCGAATGGGCGTTTGGAATGATTGCCTGGGTTGCTATGCTCCTCCTCTTGGGGAGCGCGCAGAAGAGAGCGGCGGCAAAGAAAGAAGCTACGCAAGGTGGGGAGCAAAGTTCTGCGGTAGATGACGACGCTCGCAAACGTAGGATTCGTGATATTCGGAAATGGAAGCTGTGGATCGGTACCCTGATAGTGCTGCTTGCCATCGGAATTGCAGATGGCGTAGCGCACCGTGCATGGCTACCGACGCTAGCCGGCGTAGGAATTAGTTTGATGCTCATGTACGTCGCAACGCGCCAGATTAGACAACTAAGAAAGAAACTCGATTCCACTCGGCGATAATCAAGAGGCGCATCCGAGCAACGGATTGCCGCAAAAGCAGTCGTATGCCAACTGTATGAAAAATCTGGCAAACGTTGATAGCATTCAAAATCTGACGCATGCTGGAAACGGCTTCCTTGCCAGTGCTTTTCTTTCAAATACTTTCTCGTCGTTTATCCAACTGGGACAAGACATCTCGGCCTTCCGTTTCGGCGCGAGCGGGAACGATATTGCCCAGGCAGCGTTGAGCAACGGGTTAGGACCACTTGCGCAAAACGCAGCCCAGAACATACCCAACGTGGCGGTTTCGGCCACGGCCATCAGCATCACAGCCTCCGAAAATGGAATCCAGGCAACCGCGACAAGTGTCTCAGCTACGCTCCCGTTTGGAACAGTGGCTCAAGCCGGTGCAGGAGCGTTGGCTGACGTGTTCACTGGGAAGGCCATTTTCGACGCTGGCATCGCGCTTGGAGCATCAGCCGTGTGTGCAATTCCGGGAATTCGCTAGTTGAAAGGATGAGCGATGGGTGTGCCACCGTCTCGATTAATAGCTGACCTTCTCGGCGCGAGCGTCGGCGTCTGGGGAATTTGGAATCTCTTACGCAAACAACACAGGTTGCGAGGAGTCGCTCTTATACTGAGGTGGGTGATCGTCGTGTTGGGAGCAGCGGTGGTCGGGGCCTATCAGAGCGGAATGCTTGGCGCACATTGGATCATAGGAGTTTTCGGACTTTGGGCAGCATGCTTTTTCTTCGCGTTCCCGGATATTTCATTCTACCTGGTAATGGGATGTCAGAAACTAACGGGATGGCCGCGCGGGCCTCAGTCTCGCAACGCGCATGGCGTCAAATTAGCTTGAATCGCACATTGTTGCCGCAATCTCCGACAAACTGTACTTCTCACGGGTTTGGCTTCGGCTTTCTCGGTGGAGGGACGGCTGAGGGAGGCGTCGGAGTCGCCGGTGCAGGCGCGAGTGGTTCAGCAGGGGCCGGAATATTCTATAGTGGGCAAAGCGGAGCGTCGGCGGGTGGTTTCATTGAAGGAGGAGCTTTCGCAAACGCGGGCCCGCATTCAGTTGGCGCTCCGACTCAAACGGATGGCAGTCTGGCATTGGGGGCATTCGCGGGCGTTGGCGGCGGCTTATTTGTGACGAATGCCGGGTCGCCACAACAGCTCTCAGGCCCGTTCCTAACTTTCAGTGCCGATATCGGCACGCCCTTTACTGGAGCAATTTCATTCCAGCTTTCCATTTCGTCCAACAACACTTTCATGTTGTCCGCGGCCTACGGGCCAGGTGCTGGCATTGGAGGTTCGGTTATGACCACCACCACTGGAACGACGGGAGGCTCATGTCCATGACACAGCCTGTCGAATTCCGCTTTTTTGTTTCCATGATCAGTATATACGCTTTATTAGTACTGGGCTTAATTTTAACCGCATTCCACACAGAGAGAGTGCTTAGGTTCATTACGTCCCCGCATCGGGCATTTACTCAGCGAGAACTCTCCTGGACGCGGTGGACAGCAATACTGGGCATCCTCTGTTTCTCTGAGCTAATTATTTGGCTTCTATTTAGATTTTTGCAGAATGGTGGGTTCCGATGAATCCGTTGCCTTGAACAGCTATTTACGGGAGGTGGATTTTGGGCGAAAGAGTCGACTACACAGGCGCCTGGGCAGAACAAAAGAAACTGTTTCGTGTATATCTTTTTGTGCTGCTCGGTTTTGTCCCGTGCTCCTTCGCGGTCGCATATCTCTCTTTGAAATTTTTCGGGTCTCCTGTGGCGGGCTTCGTTCTTGCAATAGTGTGGATGGGAGCATTCCTGCTCTTGTCGTTCCGATTCTTCAACTGGCCCTGCCCGCGATGTGGTAGGCGTTTTCGACCGATTTGGTTATTCCCAGCTAAGCACTGCCGCCACTGCGGTCTTCCCAAGTGGACGCCGAATTGAACGCCCCGGAATTCGAGCCGCAAAGGCAGTCCTACGCTAATTGCGTAAAGAATAGCGGAAACGAAGCTAGCGTGCAGGGCCTACTGGGACTGGGCAACAGTAAGATTGCCGGTGCATTTCTAGGGAATCCATTTTCGGACCTGATTCAGTTCGTCCAAAACGTGTCCAATGGTCAGTTTTCCGGCGGTGCTCCGGCTGCGGATGCCGCTGCCAACGCCGCGCCAACGGCACTGCGAACAGTCCCGAATGTCGCAGTGTCATACAGCAGCACAACTGTTGTCGCAACCCCCTCAACCTTCACGACTATTACGACCGAAATCGAAGGCGTGCTTCCTCTGGGTACGATAGCGTCGGGTGCGGCTGATTTGCTGGAAGGATTCGGTAAATTGGTGACGATCCCAGTGAGCGCTACGGCGACGGCCTTTGGGGCAGTCGTTTGCGCCGCCGGACCGGGTTAGGCGCGGATGCTATGCACAACATTTTGTATATCGGAGAATTTTTTGACAAGCTACTTGCCACTATAGCTTCGGTGGGTGCGATATGGTTTTGCGCTTGGGCGATTCGGAGGGGAGGCGGATTCGATTATCCGCTGGACTCTACCGCAAAGGCGATCCGATGGTTGGCCGTCGTAGTTCTAATGGGCATTCCCGTGAACTTCCCAAAGTCGTTGCCCCCGGCGGGTAGAATCGTTCTTGGTTTTGCTGGACTTGCTTTTTTGGCTTGGCCGAACTTTGCTTATCACCTGACCCGATTCCTTCGCTGGTGCAGGCTTCTGCCCACCAGTCAAGCAAAGGACGGGGGTGGGGATAGCAGTCTTTCCCGACCCCTTTGAGCAATCATACTCGCCCGGTTAGCCATGAAGTCGGCGATCAGCGGTGGTTTAACGGAGAGCGCCTCAGAGCGCCCGGAGGAGCCATGCCTTCGGCATGGGGGAGGGGGTGTCGCGGTAGGGACGGCCATTGCTGGCCGCCCCCCGCACGGATCCGTGCGAGCGGATTTCCCGCACACGGCTCTTGCCTCAGGTGGTGACGCGAAAGCGTTGCAAAGGATGAGAATGGCAGATATGGGCCGGAGGCAGCCAGCGGCGAATGAGTCGTTTCATTCGCTCCCAGGGGACGCGACCTTTCTGGCTCCGTCGAGCGAGTATCTGGTGCCAGAACTGTCCCACGGTGAAGCGAAAGTAGGCGAGGGCGTACCGATTACTCGGTACTCCGTAATACCGGATGTGCCCGCGCACGACAGCATTCAACCACTTGCCGACTTCCGGAATCGGTTCGTGCATGCGTCGCCGCAGTTCAGTTTTTACTGCCTGCAGCTTGGCTTGCAGCCGTTTGCGGATGGTCTGCCGCAGCACGGTGAATCTTCCCTTGCTGGTTCTCCCGCAGATGTGCGTGAAACCCAGAAAGGCGAAAGTTTCCGGCTTCCCGAGACCACGGTGTTTTCGGTTGCCAGCCGCAAAAGGGCCGAACTCCAAAAGCCGGGTCTTTTCCGGGTGCAGTTGCAGACGGAACTTAGCCATGCGTTCGGCGAGTTCCTTCCAGAACTGCTCAGCTTCCCATCGGAACTGGAATCCCAGCACGATGTCGTCGGCAAAGCGCACCACGATAATCTCGCCGCGCGCCCGCTTCCGACGCCATGCCTGAACCCACAGGTCGAAAACGTAGTGAAGATAGAGATTCGCCAGCAGCGGCGAGGCACTTCCGCCTTGCGGCGTTCCCTCCTCCATCTGCAACCGTTTCCCTTCTTCCAGCACGCCGGCGTTCATCCACTTCTGAATGAGCCGCACGACGCGCCGATCTGCAATCCGGTGCTCGACGAACTTCACCAGCCATTCGTGCGAGATCGCATCGAAAAAGCCCTTGATGTCCACGTCGAGCACCCAGTTCACTCTTCTCGTGAGCAGTCCGGCGTACAGCGCGTCCAGTGCTTGATGCTGGTTGCGCTTGGGCCGGAACCCGTAGGAGAAGCCCAGAAAGTCGGTTTCATAGATGGCGTTCAACACCTCGACCGCTGCGCGCTGGACGAGCTTGTCTTCCAGCGCCGTTACGCCGAGCGGCCTTCGCCGCCCGTCGGCCTTTGGTATGTACACCCTGCGCACCGGCTTCGCTCGGTACGCTCCTCGCTTCAGCCTTTTGGAAAGGTCTTGGAGATTCGTCTCCAGTTCCTCGCCATAATGCCGCCACGTCTCGCCGTCCACGCCTGGCGCAGCTTCCTTCTTCAGAGAGAAGTAGGCCATGCGCAGCGTGTCCACGTGATAGATGTGGTGCAGGAGCGCGGTGAACCGCAACTTCCTGTCCTGCTTTGCTGCTTCGCGTACCCGCTCCAGCGCACTGGGCGCGTCGTTCCGGCGCGGTGTCCGGGACGCGTTTTGCTGGCTCGGGTTTCCCTTGGCCCGCCCCCTTCCCTCCCTCTCCTCCGCCGCCGGTCGTCTGGCTTTGTTCGGAGAGTTCTTCGGTACTATGGGGCGGTCCGACTTCCCGTGTCCGTTCGTCATCGGCTTGGGTCCTTGGACTTCCCGATGCGTCCCCGATGGAACCGGGGCGAACCCGGGACCTCCCAACTTCCGTGCGAGATGTGTCCCGGCGTGCCAGGGCCGTTGACCGCGCAGGACTCCGGGACGACTCGCGCTGGCGCTGTCCCGGACGTGGCCTTCCGCATCGTGTCAATGCGTCGGCGTCCTGAAGTTTGGGGTATTTCGCGGCTCATTCCCCTTAGCCCGCCGTTCCTCCTGTCAACGCTTCGTATCTGGCTTTGCAGCCAGGCCCGCATGACTCGGAGCCGGGGTGGATCGTTGCTCCTTCCCCGTACGACTCTTGCATTCGCTACATCTCGCCGGTTCGGTGCTTGCGCACCGGGTTGGCGCTACGACACGTCACCCCGCGACGGGCGCTGTAGAGCGCCGGGCGGCGCTCTTGGTTAACTTCTTCGTGCGGCGCGAGTTGCTCGGGTGCGGTTCCTCTGCGGGAACTTTCCATCCTGGGGCGGGCACTCTTGGTTGACGTGCGGTGAGAGTTGCTCGGGTGCGAATATAAATTGCCGATGAAATCGGAGCAGGATGCCCGGGGGCCGCGCTATCTGATTGGGCAACGAACGCAGCGGCGCAGATTACGGCAGAGATGCATTCTGCTACATTCGAAGAGAATAGCGCCAGTTCTGCTTCCATGCCGGAATCAACCACGGAATCGCCGGCGCGCCCAGCGCGCCTGAAGCTTGAACCGTATCGCGCAGAGCTGCGCCTCAGTTCGCTCACGCCGGGAATCGACAACATCCATTACGACGTTTTCTTAAGCCCGAGATTTCTGGAAGCGGCGCGGCAGTACCTTTCCGCGACGGTGCGAAACGCGGCGAACGTGCAGCAATTTTTCGGACGGGAAACGCGGCAGTCGCGAACGAGCGATGCAGCGCAGTTCCGAAAATTGCTGACGGATCTGCTGCAATCCGGCGTGACGCGGGCGCAGTTCGAAAAAAACATCGAATACGATTTGCTGCTGCGGTTGGCGTTGCTGAAGTTTCTGGTGCAGGAAATCGGCAGCGAGTTTGCGAGCTTAGTGGTGGAGTGCAAGGAAAGCATTCGCTCGCGCGGTACGCTTTTCGAGCACAGCGAGCAGGCGCACGTGCGGCGCGCGCAAATCGCCGAACTGCAATCCAACCGCAAAGCGATTGTGCGGCGCGTGGGGCAGTCGCTGTTTTATACGCTCAAAGAAGTCGATGAGATGGTGCTGGCAAAATCGCGGAGGGCGCTTTTCGGCGAGGATTTTGCCGAGATGTACGACATGCTGACGAATCGCATGCTGTTTGTGGAAAACGGCAACGACGATGCACTGTTTCTCGACCATTACGTGCTGCTCGGAAATTTTTTGCAGGATCCGGACCGGTTCGAGAACTTTGACGCACTGCTGATTGATTTTCTGCGCGACTTTGTGATTACGGACGCGAATTCACAGGAGTTGAGGCAGGCGCAGGAGGCCTACGGGAAACTGGTGGAGCAGGCGCTGGCGAAACGTTCGGAACTCGCAAAACTCGAAGAAGAGCAGGAAGAGGTGCTGCGAAAGGCGGGCGCGGGCGACAGTTTTTTGCCGGGGATTTTCAAGCGGCGCGGCGGAGCCGAATCGGAAATGAGTCTGGCGGTGCTACGGCGACGGCAGGCAGATTTGGAATTTAAGCTGGCGGAGATCGGGCCGGAGCTGGACGCGGCGAAGCAAAAAGTGGATTTCTTGACGGACGAATTTCGCAACCGGCTGGGCGACTATTTGAACGAGCCGCAAAATGCGCGGCGGCTTTTCGATCCGGCGGCGAATTGGGGGAACAGCGGGGATGCCGAAGTGCGCGCGCGATTGCTGGAGGAGTGGCATCACCGGCTGGAAGAAAAGGAACTGATGGGCTACGTGCTGGCGAGCTACGCGGTGTGCGAACTGGCGGGCGACTTTTGTCCGCCGGTGCATTTGCAGCAATTGCGGCGGGCGCTACTATCGCGCGAAGAGCTGAAGCGCGTGGAGAAAGTGCTGAGCCAATTTCCGGCGAAAAACTTTTCGTTGAAGCGCGTGGAGGAAGCAGCCAAATCGCTGCGAAAATGCTCGCACGAGGAGTCGCGGGCGGCAGCGCTGCGGTTCGCGCAGGATTTAATGCGGCTGCGGCGCGACCGGCGGAATTATCAGCACGTCGCAGCGCTGCTGGACAAAATCAATCTGGTGCGTTCGGACCGCCACCGGGAGCTTTCGCGCGCGAACAACACGCTGTACGAATACGTGTTCGCCGATGAGCGCGGCGCCGCGGATGACCCGGTGGTATCGCACGTGGTAATCAAAGCGGACGTGCGCGGTTCGACGGAAATCACAAAAGATTTGCTGTCGCGAGGGCTGAATCCGGCCTCGCATTTCAGTCTGACGCTGCACGAGCCGGTGAAGAAGCTGCTCGAACGGCACGGCGCCGCGAAGGTATTTTTGGAAGGCGATGCCATCATTCTGGCGATTTATGAGACGGAGTCGAACCGCGCAAGTCAACGAGCGGTGGCCAAGGCGTGCGTGCTAGCGCGCGAAATCATCGAAGTGACGCAGAGCTACAACGCAAAGGCGGAGGCCAGCAATTTGCCGCGGCTGGAATTGGGAGTGGGGGTGGCGTTTCAGAACTCCGCGCCTTCGGTGTGGTCGGATGGCGATTCGAAAATCATGATTTCGAAGGCGCTGAATTTGTCGGACCGACTTTCGAGCTGCGCCAAAATGGCGCGGCGGCTGTTCAAGGAAAATCCTTCGCCCTTTCGCGTGTTTTTGCTGCAGACGGTGATTCAAGGGGCGGCGGAAGAGGAGGGCGATGAGCTTCTGGTGCGGTTCAACATGAACGGTATCGAAATGAACGAAGAGGCGTTTCAGAAATTGACCAGCGAAATTTCGCTTTTCCCACTGGAGGGAAGCTTTCCGATGCCGTGGGGCAAAGATCGCGCGCAGCTATATTACGGGGAATTGCCGCTGGGCGACGGGCTGGAGCCGATCGTCGTGCGGCGCGGAATGACGCGCGAGTTGCAAGCCGGCGGAAAAATCGGCGAACCGATGGCGCGCCCCTACTTCGAAGTGTGCGTCCATCCGAAATTGCTGGAGCTGGCCAAGAAAAAGGTGGCCGCGACAAAGCGCGCCTGAGATTTCGGCGTTCGTGCGCGACGGTCGGCGACGAGCCGCGGAAGACGCATCAGAAGAAATACCTTCCCGGTGGGCTGGTCGCAAAATCCGGGTGCGCAAGAAAAGACGGCGCATGTGTGTTGTGCCGGGAGCGAGATTTTCAAGTAAGCAAGTTTGCGCACTGATGCGGACCACGAATATCACACTGCGGTTCGGAGAGTTGCGCGGGCCGCGGAACTGCGGATAAGAAAAGCTCGAGCACGGTTATCTTGAGACGCTGTGTTTCCTAGGGATGCTGCTCCTTAATCGTGGTTTCGATAAATGCCGTCACGTTATCTTTCAGCTCTGCATGCGCCGCAGGCGAAACGTACATCATGTGCCCCGCTTTGTAATATTTCAGTTGAATATGGCTTCGCAGTGCCGCCGGCAACGGTAAATGATCCATGGTGTACTCGGTCTCGAAGAATGGAGTTGCCAGGTCATATAGTCCATTCTCGACCTGCACGCGCAGGTTCGGATTGGAAATCAATGCATTCGTTAGATCCGGCTCAACGTTCGGCGCACCCGGGAATCCGAATCCTCTCCCTCCCGGAACCATGTGCTTCCAATCCCAATCGCGTCCCACAAACGCCTCGATCTCATAGGGCCGCTTTGTAATGTATTTCAAGTCTTCTCTGATGTACTGATTGAATGCGGCCGTGTACGCGCTGCTAATCGCGGTGGATTGCGGATCGTTGAAAGCATATTCAGCGAGTGGATCATCCGTGTAGCCGGAAAACCGGGAATCGAGCCTGCCGGTAATCATGTCTTTTGCGTGCTGCAGTTCCTGCATGAATTGCGGCAGAGTGACGCGCAGATTTGCCTTCAAAATATAATCAACCGGAAGACCGGTGAATTGCGAGAGCCGCTTGGCGATATTCTGCTTTTCCGTCTGGCTGATTGTGGACCCTTGGAGCAGTGCGTGTGCATAATCAGTCATGGCGAACTGCCGCGCTTGCTCCAGAAATCCGTTCAAATCCGCCGGACAACTGATCACCTTGTGATAGCAAGCCGTCGCCGCGTAACTGGGCAGATACAGGATGTAAGCCAGGTCTTCTCCGGGATAGAAGGAAATCGTTCCCAGATCCAACACGGAGGACATCAGCACAATTCCATTCAGATCAATGTTGTCACGCGATTGCAAATAATTCCCCAGCGCTGCGGAGCGAAAGGTTCCGTAGCTCTCTCCAATCAGGAATTTCGGCGAGTTCCAGCGGTTATTTTCAGAGATGTATCTGTCAATGAATTGCGCAAAAGCCGCCACATCCTGGTCCACGCCCCAGAAATTCTTGTTTTGAGTTTTGCCCAGCGCGTGGCTATATCCGGTTCCCATGGCGTCAATAAAGACTTCATCGGTGACCGGCAAAATCGTGTCTTCGTTGTCCACGATTTTGTACGGGGCCGGCGGCGTCGGAGCCGCGTCGACAGTCACGATTCGCTTTGGGCCATAGGCGCCCATGTGCAGCCATACTGTCGAAGAACCCGGGCCGCCGTTATAGAAGAACGACACGGGGCGCTGGCTTAAATCCTTAACGTCATCGCGCGTATAGGCAACGTAAAACATCGAGCCGGTCGGCTCGCCCTTGTCGTTGCGCAAAATAATGGTCCCCGCCGTGGCCGTATAAGGAATTGACTCTCCATTGATGCGCAGCGTGTGCTGCGTGACGACCTTGCGCGCCTTGGCGTGTTCGCCAGCTTCCTCGGTTTTTTGCTCTTTCCCTTGCAAGCCTCTCGTCCGCTGCTCCGGCATTTGCGCCGAGGCGCTTCCCGCGCACGCCGCAAAAAACAAAACACTCACGAGTATCGCTGCCACACGAGAACCGTGTCGTATCATTGCCGTGCTCCTGTATCGAATCGCAAAAATCGCGGACGAATTGTATCTGCGTTTCCCGAAATAAGTCAAAACTTCTTGTGCGAGAGAGGATATCTGTCCCGGGCCCGATCGAATCGACTTGTTTTGGGATCTCTTCGGCGCGCGGTTAGTGGCGAGCGTCTCTCGTCAAGCATGGCGTGCTCGCCAGTATTCTTCCAGCTCCTCCAGCGTCCTCCCCTTCGTTTCGGGAACGAGCCGATAAACGAAAATCCAAGCAAGCACGCCAATGATCGCGTAGAGCCAAAACGTCCATGCGCGTCCTAGCGAATGCAGCAGGCTAAGAAACGTCAGGGCCACAACCAGGTTTGCGCCCCAGTTCGCTACCGTCGCCACGGCCATTGCCCTTCCGCGCACTCGCAGCGGATAAATCTCGGCAATCATAAGCCAGAAAACCGGGCCGAGGCCAATGGCGAAACAGGCGACATAAATCGCCAGGCTGACAACGGCAATCCACGCCAGGGCACTCGAAAGCGACGGCGACAAAAACGCAAATCCAAGCAGACCCAAACTGGCAATCATTCCCACCAGGCCCCAAAGCAGCAGCGGCCTTCTTCCTGCGCGATCCAGCAGCCGCAGCGCCACAATTGTTAGCAGCACGTTGATCAGGCCAACTCCTGCGGTGGCCAGAATTGCGGCTGATGCGCTGGCAAATCCGGCAAACTGAAAAATCGTCGGCGCGTAGTAAATCACTGTGTTGATCCCGGTGAACTGCTGAAAAATCGCCAGCCCAATTCCGACCACCAGCGCCGGACGCACCGCGTCACTTAGAATTTCGCGCAGTCCTCCCTCCTGTTTGTTCAAGCTCAGCGCGATTTCCGACATTTCGGCATCCACGTTGCTGCCCTGGCGGATCCGGCTCAAAATTGCTCGCGCGCGCTCCTGGAATCCACGGCTCATCAACCATCGCGGGCTTTCCGGCACAAATATCAGCCCAATAACCAGAATGAGCGCCGGTATTGCGGCCACCCCGAACATCCATCGCCACGCATGCACGCCGGCAAATCCGTAGTCCGCCAGATACGAGACTACAATTCCAATCGTTATCATCAATTGGTTTAGCGAAACCAATTTTCCACGCACTCGCGCCGGTGAAACTTCCGAGATGTACAAGGGTGCTGTGAACGACGCCACTCCGATCGCAATTCCAACCACCGCTCTGCCAATTGCCAGCAGTGCAGGTGTGGGCGCCAGCGCAGTTCCAATCGCGCCAATCATGAAAAGAATGGCTACTTGAATGAGTACTTTGCGCCTGCCCAGCCTGTCCGCCAAACGGCCGCCAAAAACCGCGCCGACGACAGCTCCCATCAGCACAGCCGAAACCACCAGTTCTTCTGACCTCCGGCTGAGCGAAAAATCGGTTTTCACGAACAAAATCGCGCCGGAAATCACACCAGTGTCGTAACCGAACAGCAATCCCGCGAGCGCCGAAATCCACGAGACCACCGTCACAAATCGGCCTGCCGTCACTTCCCGGTTCCTTCCGTTCACCGTTGGCATTGTGCTGGCTCCCCGCGCATCTTTCGGAATCCGGCGGGCCGCGAATGCAGGATCAGGAATCCGTCGTTTCATTTCTTCGACTCAATCAGCCCGCCCAATATTAACGCACGATTTATCCTTAAAAGCTGCTTCATCTTCTCCCGGCCCGGGCATCGGGCCCGTCTGTGCATCGAGTGTTTTCCTGACCCATTCATTCAGGCAAAGCTGTTCATCTGACAGTTGCAAAAAATAACCCCGCATGTTTACTTTGGAATGAGCCAAGAACTTTGCGGACGCAATTCTAGCGGAGCAGGAATGCACCAACCATTTTCCGGCCCAGCCCCGGGAGGCTTGACCCGAAGAGAATTCCTCTCGCGGATGGCCCGTCTAGGAGTTCTTTACCCGGCGCTTGGGGCTGCCGCAGCCTGGCCCGGTTCACCTGCGCAGGAATTGCTTCCGTCCGTTCCCCCGGAACCGCCGTACAAGCTGACCCTGTATGATGAAGTTCTTCTGAACGATTACGAGCAGGCGGCCTGTCTGTATTTTTGGGAGCAGGCGAATCCAAATACCGGGCTGGTCAAAGACCGCAGCACGCCGAGCGAGTTTGACGATTACAACGTCGCCAGCATTGCCGCTACAGGATTCGGGCTCACTGCACTTTGCATCGCCGATAAGCGCGGCTTTATTCCCACAAAATCGTGCATTACGCGCGTGAAAGCGGCTCTAAGATTTCTGGCCAAGCGTATGTACAACCAGCGCGGCTTTTTCTTCCATTTCGTTGACGTCAATACCGGCGAGCGCGCCTTCGAATGCGAAGTTTCCTCGATTGACACAGGGTTGCTCCTTTGCGGTGTTCTTACTTGCCGTGAATATTTTGGTGATGCCGAAATCCGCGAGCTTGCAACGCAGATCTTCGATCGCGTGGACTGGTACTGGATGCTCGATCACGGCCAGACTCTTTCTCACGGGTGGACTCCCGAGCACGGTTTTCTTCCCTATCGCTGGAACACATATTGCGAGCTTATGTTGATTTACCTCCTCGGTATCGGCTCACGCACTCATGCGATTCCGGCCGTCTCTTGGGACGCCTGGTGGCGTCCGATTTTCGATTACAAGGGGTTGCGCTACATCGGCTCCTACGCGCCGCTGTTTGTTCACCAGTATTCGCACGCGTGGTTCGATTTTCGCGGCAAGCGCGACCATTACGCAAATTACTTCGAAAATTCCGTGCTTGCTACGAAGGCACACCGCCTTTTTTGCATGAGCTTGCATCCTCGTTTTCCGGATTACGCAGACAACATGTGGGGCATTACGGCCTCCGATTCCATGAACGGCTACACCTGGTGGGGGGGGCCTCCGCCTGTCGGCCCAATCGACGGCACGCTCGTACCTTGCGCACCAGCCGGCTCGCTTCCCTTCCTTCCGAGGGAAACCCTCCTCGTTCTTCACACCATGCGCCGCCGCTTTGGGAGAAAACTCTGGAGACGCTACGCGTATCAAGATGCTTTTAATCCGTTGAAGGACTGGTACAACGCGGAGGTCGTGGGCATCAATACCGGCATTGGCGTGCTGATGGCCGAAAATCTTCGCTCCGGTTTTGTTTGGGAAACATTTATGAAAAATTCAGAGGCGCAACGCGGAATGCGCCTCACTCACTTCCATCCCGAAGAACCGGTTACCGCACCTCGATGAGATCGAGAGCCTTCGGTGGCAGCGTCACCGTGATCTGATTTTTTCTTAGCTTGCCCTTTTGAGGAGGCCCGAGCCTCGCCGCGTTTCTCAGCTCCTCATACTGCTGCTGTGTCGGACTTGCCGGGCTGCCCATTGCCTCGTATGCGGGCAGCACGTTTCCATGCTTCGCATCCAGGCGATAAATTAAAACTTTGTGCCCGCCGTGCCATCCGTCAATCTGCAGGATATATGCTTTCGTCTCTCCTGCGGCTCTCGGCGCCGAATAATTCCATACCGCAATTTCCAACGCTTTCTTCTTCTTTCCTGCTCGCGTCGCCAGCGCTGAATCCGAATCCGCTGGAATCCGCACGTGTCCCAGCTTGTGCAGTAGCTTGAAGGCATTAAACGCCGGCTTGGGCACTCCGCCCTCCGCTACGATTCCGAATCCGCCGTAAAACGGGCTCTTGATTACGCCTTGTTCATCGAACACATCGGAGAAAGTCCAGTAGCTCATCATTTTCGTCAGTCCGTCGCATTCGCGGATGGTGTTTGCCAGCCAAGGACCCATGAAAATCGAGTCCGTCACATAAGATAAATTCATGTACGTCGCGTTGTATTCGCTGAAAATGATCGGAAGTTGCGGCCTGGCCGACGCTGCGACTTCATTGTGAACCTTCCTTGCGGCGCGGCACACCATATCACGCCGCGAAATGGTTTCATCGGTGTGAAAGACGTTTTGCGCTGTGTCGTCGCCATAGACGTGCGTGGAAATAAAATCCACCGGCACATCGTTCTTCACGTCATGGCGAATGAAACTTGCTACCCAAGCGGCTTGCGCTGTTGCAGGACCGCCCACGCGAATCCTCGGGCTAACTCGTTTCAAATCGCGTGCCGTGTGATCGTACAATTCGTAATACGTCGCCTGTTTCGGCACACCCGCCCAGAAATCCAGATTTGGCTCGTTCCACACTTCGAAATACCATTTGGAAACTTCGCTGATTCCGTAGCGCGCCACCAAATGCTGCGCGAACTTTGTGATCAAATCATCCCAGAGCGTCCAACTCTTCGGAGGTGCGACGATGGGGTGGTACCAGAACGCCTGCCGGATAGGCTTTGAGGCCAATTGGGGCGGCATGAAACTCAGCTCCACGTACGGACGGATTCCATTCGCCAGGAGTCCGTCATAGATCTGATCCACGTAGGAAAAGTTGTAAACTGGATTGCCGTTCTTGTCTTCTGTAAAGACCCCGACGTCGCGGTCCAGAATGTCGTGAAACCGCACATAACGAAACTCTGTCACTGCCTTTACGCTGCGCAGGTCCCGCCGATAGCTCTCTCGCAGAGACAATATCGCCCGGCCGGAACCGAACATTTTTTCCCAAAAATGAGGAAACGGCGTGCCTGCCGCTCGGTCGTCAACGTGAATAATCGTGGTGGGCGGCGCCGCAGGGCTTTCTCTATTTCCTGCCCACGCGCGAGCCGACGCAACCACCAAAAAGGCTGCTGCCAAAAGCCCAGCAAGGCGAATTCGCATAGAGCATAATTGTGGCGTACAAACGCCCGCCTCGCAATGCCTTTAGGTGTGAGCCCTAGATAGTCCGCCGAGATCAAAGCAGTTGAATGCGCTATATTCCTGATTCCCTTAGCTCAATCTGTTTCTTGGGTGATGATGTGGATATCAACCTCAGGTGACTCGCGCAGAAAACGATGGGTTGGAGACAGATAGAGATACTTTTTCCAGCCTTTAACCGCCGAGCGGCCAAAAATAACCTGCGTAATGTGTCTCTCGCGAACAAACTCTGCCACGGCATCGGCAACGCTGCTGCCTTTCAGGCGCACGACTTTCCCGCCGAGGCTCTCCGCAAATTTAAGGTTCGCTTCCAAAGACTTGCGGCTCTCTCCACTCAGATTTCGGCCAGTATCAACATAAACGGCGAAAAACTCGGCATCCAAACGTCGCGCCATGCGAGCGGCGCGAGCAATTAGATATTGGGCGTAAGGATTGGGATGGACGCAGACAGCGACACGATCGCGAACCGCCCAGTTTTTGTGAATCTCCTTGGCGCTCATGTAACTTTCCAGGCTGCGGTCCACCTGCTCGGTGACCTGGCGCAGCGCCAATTCACGCAGGGCAATCAAGTTACCGCGACGAAAAAAGTTTCCGAGCGCCTGCTCGACCTTCTCCGGTACATACACATCCCCGCGTCGCATGCGGTTTTGCAATGCCTCTGGCGTAAGGTCGACCATTACTGTTTCATTGGCAGTAAGAGGCACCCAATCGGGAACCGTTTCGCGAACGGTGATCCCCGTGATGTTGCGAACAACGGGAGCGATGCTTTCGATGTGCTGGATGTTCAGCGTTGCGATGACGTCGATTTTTTCGCGGAGGAGTTCCTGCACGTCATCATAGCGTTTGCGGTGTTTGCTCCCTGGGATGTTTGTGTGGGCAAGTTCATCGACCAGCACGACCTGCGGTTTGCGAGCAATAGCGGCATCCACGTCCATTTCCTCGAAGACAGTTCCTTTGTATTCGATTTTACGACGCGGGATTTGTTCGAGCTGTGCGGCGAGTTCCTCAATGGCTTTTCGCCCGTGGCTCTCGACAACACCAATGATCACATCTTCGCCACGCTTGTACCGGCGGATTCCTTCACTTAACATACTGTATGTTTTGCCGACACCCGGCGCATAGCCCAGAAAGAGTTTGAAGATGGCTTTCGTTTTTTGCGGCGGCGAGGCGACTTCCAGCCAATCTTCCGGCTTCTTCGACAATGCAACCTCTCTCTAACGGGCTTCCCGCGAATCAGCTAGAATCCATTTATCATGAAAACGTTCCGGCGCCGCGTGGCCCAGTTCATCGTAGTCCTCGCCATTGTTGCCGGCATCACCGCGTTCTTTCGTGAGGTCCTGCCCGAGGCGAATCAAACGACGGTAGCGCTTTCTTTTCTCATGGCGATTCTAGCAGTTTCGGCGGTGTGGGGCATGGCGGTGTCCGCTTTCATGTCGGTCTCGGCAATGCTGGCATTCAATTTCTTCTTTCTTCCCCCTGTCGGCAAGTTGACCATCGCCGATCCCCAGAATTGGGTAGCTCTTTTCGCATTTCTGGTCACTGCCATCGTAGGCAGCCAGCTTTCCGGACGCATGCGACGCCAAGCGGACGCTGCAAATCAGCGCAGGAGAGAGATCGAAAAGCTATATCTGTTCAGCCAAAAGTTGCTGGGCGAGGGAAACGTAATCCAGTTGCTGAATGCCATTTCGAATCATATGGCGGACGCATTTGATGCGGGCGCTGCGAGCCTCTTTCTCGCGGATAAGAACAAGTTCTATCGCTCCGGGCGGGGAGCTCCGCAACTCGATGAGGAAAAAATGAAAGCGGCCTTCAGCCGTGATGAGCCGTCAGTGGACCCGCACGCCGGATTCTGTTTTGCGCCGATTCGTTTGGGTCTCCGCCCCATCGGAAGTTTCGGGATTTCGGGTTCGTTTCTCTCAAGGGAAACCCTTGAGGCTGCTGGAATGTTGATCGGAATTTCCATTGAGCGAGCGCGCGCTATCGAACAATTAGGCAAAACGGAGGCGGATCGTCAAGGAGAGAGGCTTAAGTCGGCTCTGCTGGATTCAATCACGCATGATTTTCGCACGCCTTTGACGTCCATTAAGGCTTCTGCTACCAGTCTTCTTTCGGCAGGCGGGCAGGACTCAAGCCGACAGCGCGAATTGCTTTCGGTGATTGATGAAGAATGCGACCGGCTAAATCGTTTAGTTGCCGAGGCAGCGGAGATAGCGCAACTGGAATCTGGCGAAGTCGAACTGAAATTTACCTCTGTTCCGGTGAAAGTGCTGATAGAGGCAGCCCTGGCGCATTGCCGTAAAGCGCTCGGCTCGCGGCAGGTTCACGTAGAAGTGCCTTCCGGGGTTGGGCCGGTACGCGCGGACCTGAATCGAGCAAAAGAGGTGCTCATTCAGTTGATTGACAACGCGAACTTGTATTCGCCAAAAGACCGACCTGTCTCCATCAGCGCCGAGGCCCACGGAAATTTTGTAGCAATAAGCGTGGCGGACCAAGGTCCGGGCATCGACGACTTCGAACAAGGAATGATTTTTGACAAGTTCTACCGAGGCAAAGACCAGAGATATCTTATTCAGGGAACCGGGATGGGTTTGCCCATCGCCAAGACGATTGTTGAAGCGCATGGCGGCTCGATCGGAGTGACAAGCCAGATAGGACACGGTTCGGTGTTTTCGTTTACCCTGCCGGTAGAAGGCGACGCAACGAAGAGACGATGAACTCAGCGAAAATTCTTGTTGTGGATGACGAGCCGCAGTTGCGGCGCGTGATGAGAGTGGCGCTGACGGCCGAAGGCTATACGATTTTCGAGGCGCGCAATGGCCAAGAGGCGCTGAATATTTTCCGCACCGGGCCGCCGGACATCGTGCTCCTAGATTTGAACATGCCGGTAATGGATGGTCTCACTGCGTGTCGCGAAATTCGAAGGAGTTCTCAGGTGCCGATCGTCATGCTGACGGTTCGCAGCGGCGAACACGATAAGGTTTTGGCTCTCGACGCGGGCGCGGATGACTACGTCGTAAAACCTTTCAGTATGCAGGAACTCCTGGCGCGGATACGCGCGAATCTGCGGCGGGTCAAGTCTTTGGATAAACTGCCGGTCTTCGTTTCCAAGGAGTTGAGTATTGATTTCGAAGCGCGTCGCGTGACAGTGCGCGGACGAGAAGTTCATCTTACGCCCAAAGAATTTGATTTGCTGCGCCAGCTGGTAGCCAGTCAGGGCAGACCGCTCACGCATCGGCGGCTTCTCCAAAGTGTATGGGGCCCGGATTATGGAAATGAGCTCGAATACCTTCGCGTCACGGTCAACCAGCTTCGCAAGAAAATTGAGACCGACCCGGCACATCCTCGATTCATTCTGACGGAACCCTGGGTGGGCTACCGATTTGAACCGCCCAAAGACGCGCTCTCGCGTACGGGCGCTGCGCCCGAATAGTGGATCGGGTGAACTGCGTCCAAATCCAGATTCAGTTCTAGAACATTGACGCGAGGCTCACCGAGAATTCCGAACTGCCGGCCTTCCGTGTGCTTGTGGACCAGCGCACTGACTTGTGCTTCACTCATGCCGCGCTCATGAGCGACGCGCGAAATCTGAAATTCCGCAGCCGCAACAGAGATATCCGGATCGAGGCCTGAAGCAGACGCGGTAACGAGATCAACAGGAATTGGAGCGCCCGGATTTTGCGCCTGAAGTTTTCGTACATCAGCCTCCACGCGCGCGATTAACCGGCGATTCGTCGGGGCCAGATTTGTCCCACCCGAAATGAGGCCGTCATAATTTAAGTTCGACGGTCGCGAATAAAAATAACCCCGCGAGGAAAATGCCTGTCCGATGAGCGTCGAGCCGATCAGTGCGCTCTTTTGGCTGACGAGGTCTCCATTTGCCTGCGCCGGAAAAAATACCTGCGCGAGAGCGGTCACCACGAGTGGATAAACAATTCCGAAGAGAATCGTCGTAACTACGGTCATCCAAAAAGCGATTTTCAGTTGTTGTTTCATCGCTCTCCTTACACCAGATGCAAAAAGCGGATGAAGACATCGAGCAACTTAATGCCGAGAAACGGCGCAACGATTCCGCCGAGTCCATAGATCAACAGGTTCCGGCGCAGGAGCGCTGCGGCGCCAACCGGGCGGTAACGCACACCGCGCAGCGCCAACGGAACCAGCGCAATAATAATTAGAGCGTTGAAAATCACTGCGGAAAGAATCGCCGACCGCGGCGTCGTCAAATGCATAATGTTGAGTACCCCAAGCTGAGGGAATGTTCCCGCGAACATCGCCGGAAGGATTGCAAAGTACTTGGCAACGTCGTTTGCTAGCGAGAAGGTCGTGAGGGCGCCGCGCGTGATAAGCAACTGTTTTCCGATTTCAACGATCTCGATGAGTTTCGTAGGATTGGAATCGAGGTCCACCATATTCCCTGCTTCCTTTGCTGCTTGCGTGCCGGTATTCATCGCAACACCGACATCCGCCTGCGCCAGGGCCGGCGCGTCGTTGGTGCCGTCGCCGGTCATGGCTACCAATCGTCCGCTCGCCTGCTCACGGCGGATCAGCGCCATCTTGTCCTCGGGGCGAGCCTGGGCGAGAAAATCATCTACGCCCGCCTGGCGCGCAATTGCGGCCGCAGTGAGCGGATTGTCACCCGTAATCATCATGGTGCGAATACCCATCGCCCGGAGATGGGCGAAGCGTTCGCGCATTCCGCCCTTTACGATGTCGGTGAGCGCGAGGACGCCGAGTACGCGCCGATTTTCGGCAACCAAGAGCGGCGTTCCGCCGAAACTTGCAATTTCTTCAATCTGCCTTTGGACGTCCGCAGGCACACGATTGCCGTGTTCTGCGACGTAGCGCACAATCGCATCCGGAGCACCTTTGCGGATTTGGCGGCCATCAAGGTCAACGCCAGACATGCGTGTCTGCGCAGAAAAGGCGATGAAATTCGTTTCATGAGCCGATAAATCGCGCCCTCGCAGTCCGTACTTCTCCTTGGCGAACACAACAATCGAGCGGCCTTCAGGCGTCTCGTCCGCAAAAGAAGCAAGCTGCGCCGCATCAGCCAAGTCTCTTTCACTGACGCCCGGCGCGGCGATAAATTGCGTAGCTGCGCGGTTGCCCAGGGTGATCGTTCCGGTCTTATCCAGCAGCAGAATATCCACGTCGCCCGATGCTTCGACGGCGCGTCCAGACATTGCAAGCACATTTCGCCGAATCAGGCGGTCCATGCCAGCAATGCCGATGGCTGACAGCAAGCCGCCAATGGTCGTTGGAATCAGGCAGACGAGGAGCGAGACGAGCACAAAGATGTTCTGCGGCGCGTGCGAGTAGATTGCGAGGGGTTGTAGAGTTGCTACGGCAAGAAGAAAGATAACGGTCAGGCCGGCCAAAAGAATATTCAGAGCAACTTCATTCGGGGTCTTCTGCCGCGAGGCGCCTTCAACAAGACTGATCATGCGATCGAGGAACGTTTCGCCGGGATTCGCGGTGATGCGCACCTTAATTTCGTCAGACAGAACACGGGTACCGCCAGTAACCGCAGATCTGTCGCCGCCGGATTCGCGGATCACGGGCGCTGATTCGCCGGTAATTGCGGACTCATCCACCGAAGCGATGCCCTCGATCACCTCCCCATCTCCTGGAATGAATTCGCCGGCGCGAACGATTACGACGTCGCCTATGTGCAACTTGGAGCCTGGCACCGTCTCCACGTTCCCGTTTTGGGTCAGAAGATGCGCCTCCGTTTCCGCGCGCGCTTTTCGCAAGGCCTCCGCTTGCGCTTTGCCGCGACCTTCGGCCATAGCTTCGGCGAAGTTAGCGAAAAGAACAGTGAACCAAAGCCAAAGAGTAATCTGTAGCCCGAACTCGATGAGCCCAGCGTGATGCACGGCATTCCAGACAAGCTGAATGCTGGTTATCGCGGCTCCGATTTCCACCACGAACATCACCGGATTTTTAACCATGGTGCGTGGATGCAGTTTGCGGAAGGAATCCTGAAATACCCGTTTCAGCATCTTCCTTTCGCTTAGCACTCTCGTCTTGGTAGCGTATGTTCTCGTCATAAAAAGCTCAGAATGATCTGCCCGCGTACATCAACAAGTGCTCAAGAATCGGCCCTAAGCTGAGCGCGGGAAAGAAAGTGAGCGCTCCGACAACAACTATCGTGGCAATGAGCAGCATCGCGAAAAGTGGGCCAGTGACCGGGAACGTTCCCGCAGAAGGAGGCGCTATTTTCTTTCCCGCGAAACTGCCAGCAATGGCCAGTACGGGAATCACCATAAAGAAGCGGCCAAGGAGCATCGCAAAAGCGAGGCTTGTGTTGTACCAAAGGGTATTCGCGTTGATTCCCGCAAATGCCGAGCCGTTGTTGCCCGCGCCGGACGAGTATGCGTAGAGCACCTGCGATAATCCATGAGGACCGGGATTCGTGATACCCGCTCTGCCGAAGGGCTCGGCCACTGCAATCGAGGAGAAAATCAGAATTACAAAAGCCATGACCAGAATGGAGAGCATCGCCATTTTTACGTCGAAAGCTTCGATTTTCTTTCCTAGATATTCCGGTGTTCGGCCCACCATTAAGCCCGCGATGAAAACAGCGAGAATGACAAACACGACCATTCCGTATAATCCGGAACCAACGCCGCCAAAAATCACCTCGCCAAGCATCATGTTACTCAGCGGGACCAATCCTCCTACCGGCGTGAACGAATCGAGCATGCTGTTTACCGCCCCGCAGCTTGTGTCCGTAGTGACGGTCGCCCACAGTGCGGAGTTAACGATGCCGAAGCGAACCTCTTTGCCTTCCATATTTCCGCCCGCCTGCGAAACGCTGCGATTCTGATTTACTCCTGTCAGCTCCGGGTTCCCGCGCGCCTCCGCCCAGTACGCCACAGAGACGCCGGCCAGAAATAGTATTGCCATGGCGCTCCAGACGGCCCAGCCGTGGCGCTGAGAACCAGTCATGTGGCCCAGCGTGTACGTCAGTCCAGAGGGAATTGCAAGCATGAGCGCCATCTCTAAGAAATCCGAAAAGGGCGTGGGATTTTCGTATGGATGTGCGCTGTTCGCGTTGAAGAAACCGCCGCCATTCGTGCCAAGCTCCTTGATTACCTCCTGCGAGGCGACCGGGCCTTGCGGGATCGTTTGTTCTGTCACAATTTGCGTCAGCGGCTTTCCATCGCTCCCAGTGGTTGTGATTTTTTGAGGAACGATAAGCTGCGCTTTCACGTACGGGTGGAAATTTTGAATGACACCCTGCGAGACCAACACGAGCGAACCGATCAGGCAAAGCGGCAACAGCACCCAAAGCAGACACCGTGTTATGTCCACCCAGAAGTTTCCAATGGTCTTTCTGTCGCGGCGCGCAATTCCCCGGATCAGTGCAATGGCCAGAGCAATGCCGCCGGCTGCGGAGACGAAGTTGTGATACGCCAAACCCGCCATCTGCGTGAAATAGCTCATGGTTGTTTCAGGCGTGTACGCCTGCCAATTAGTGTTTGTGGAAAACGACACTGCCGTGTTGAACGCAAGAGCCGGCGCAACGGCGGATAGCCTTTGCGGGTTTAGCGGCAACCATTGCTGCGTGCGTTCGATGATGTAAAGGAAAAACACCGACACGCCGCTAAAAAGCAGCATGGAAATGGTGTATTCCGTCCAGCGCATCTCGCGGTTTTCATCAACGCCGGTCAGCCTGTAGATGAGTTTCTCGAGAGGCCGGAAAAGCCGATCAAGGAAGGTGCTCTCTCGGTTGAACACTCGAGCCATCCAGACGCCCAGCGGCTTCGTAATGATTAAAATCACCGCCAGAAGCAGAAATATCTGAAACCATCCGTTGGCACTCATGTTCAATACTTTTCTGGCCAGAGTAATGCCGTCAAAAGATACGCCAGTAATAATGCACAGATAACGATCAGCAGGTCTTGACCGAGCATGCTCTGCTCTCCATTATTTATTTCAATCGCTCGCATCCACGAACGTACAAGATGCTCACGGCGAAAAAAATCGCTGTGGCGAGAATGAAAATCGCGTCCTTCATCGGCGCTCCTTCCGCTTGGCGAGCAACCTTCCATCCAGCCACATCTGAGCCGGAGCACCCGCTAAAATTTGACCAGCAAATCCATATCAATGAACGATTCGTCTCGGCGTAAATCCGGAAACCAAACGCTGGCGATTCCGCCGCCGCAGGCTGTTTCGGCGGCGAAAAGCGCCATGTCTCCGGAACTCGCGCCGCTCGTGCAAACAAAATATTGCGGTGAGCCGTTGTTTCCGCCGGGAGGCGTAATCCCGCCACGGCCCGTCCAGTAAGGGACGCTGGCATGGCGATAGTCGTATTCCCAGCGAAAGGTGATGTATTGGCTTGGCATGTAGTCGAAGGTGAAAGATGAGTCCCAAGCCTTGAATGGATCACCGGGATTTTCGGTGAAATACGGCGAATTTGTCGCTGCCGTGACTGCTGTTTCTCCGTTGATGGGCGGCAACAATACCAGGTAGCGCCCTGGATTGTTGATCTTTCCTCCGCCAAGGGTCACTCCAAACAGATTTTTGTGGAACCAAAAGCGATTGTAGGCCATGAAACCGGCGAAGCTCTGCTTAGGTCCTCCTCGTTTGTCCGTGTAGCAACTCACACCCGCACCATATTCGCAACCGAGGTCGCCGGTCAACGAAAACGCCATGCGGTCTAGAGTTTCCTCCGGCCTGTCAAAATATTTGACCTCGACGCTGTCATCTGTGTGAATGCGACGGCGGCCCGGCGTGAACAAATCATCCTCGCCCAGTCCATAGTTGTTGGAGATGATTTCCATCCAGCCTGTGGGCGTCCACTTGATCTGCCCGCCGAGGCCTGGAGTATGGTTGGCCGAACCGTACGATTGCCAGCCATTGATGAACCAGGGCTCGATCTTTAGGTGCGGAGTAAGAAAAACCTGTACGCGCACGCCATTGAAGAACCAGGGCGTGTTCGAGGAAACATAAGAGGGCTGATACGCCCAATTGTCGAAGTTGTAGTAGCTGAAAAGCCCGATATAAGACATAAAGATGCCGGCGTCCACGTTGACTCCGTCCAGCACATTAAAATGGTAACCTCCGTAAGCTTCCGATACATACCGATAGGCATCGGCAAGGTCCCATTGGCCATGGGCGGGACTCGCATCGTTCCGCGGTGTGGTCACCGAGTACATTCCGAACTGGGTCATCAGGCGTGCTCGAACGTTGTGATAATGGAAATCGCCGCCGACCCCGAGCTGCTCGAGTTGCAGTTCTTGCGAGCGAAATATCTCGCTCGAGCCACCGATGGAATGGTCTGTCGGGCGATTGAAGTCGAAGGTATAGGTGGCGTCGGCTCTGATCTCGGGTGTGAAGAATTTCGAATTGAAAGCCGGAGTCTCTGTGCGCGGATTTCCGTTCAGCCACGTCCAGTCGTGGTCGGAAAAGGGCTCGATCTTCGCATGCTTCTTTTCTCGCTGAGTGGGAACAGAGGGAGTCGGCTCCTGCACCAAAAGCGCAGAGGACTCATTTCGAGCCATGACGAGTGAAGCTGTCTTGCCGTCGAACGGGGCTGTCAACGCGCCAGCGCCCGCCGCTGTTGGGCTTGTGCTCAGGAACTTCGGAAGCGCGCCAGCCATTGGAGACCCAGTCCGTCCGGCAGACGTTGCCCATTCATAAGCGGAGCTGCTTGGCGCAGGGGTGGGGGACGGCGGTTGAGCCTTTGCTCGTGTTTCGCTTGCTTTCCACTGCGCTTCGAGCTCAGCGATGCGCTGCTTCATGGCATCAAGTTCCTTCAGGATCGCGGCGTAAGTCTGAGCGGCGCTACCCGTTTGTGTAACAGGGTGAGTCGAGTTGGCATTTTGTGCAGCGCATGGCGTCGGCCATAGAGCCAGGAATCCAGCGCAGAGTGTCAACGGTATCGCGCGAATCGCCGAACTGAACATTAGTTCCACCTTTCTAAAGCCTGTCTAGCAGGCCGTCGCCTGATGGGTGACTCCGATAGGCAAGTTCGATAGGAAAGATAGACAGAAGCGAGCTAAAAAGTCGTAAGGGAAACGTAAGGATTTCGTAAGATGAGACTGGCGAGAAGCTACCCATGGCTTCTACTCTAAAGTTCCGGCAGCGTGATGATACGCAAAGGCATTCGACGATTTGTAGGATCCGTTCAAGTTCATCGGCAACGAACGCGACGAGGAAACAGGCTTCGATAGTTTCAGCGCGCAGCATTCTCGCCGGCCGTGGCGCGGTTCATGCCCGTGGAGCGGAGCGTCAGAGATAGCTTGTGTTAATCATTTCTGCCGGAGTTTTTGCGACGGAGGCGGACGTGAGAGGCGTCGGAGTTTTTAAGAATAACAAGACACAAAGACGCCACGACAATGCACAGTAGACCAACGAGCGCGCCGAGTGGAGTCAGCAAGTGCGGCGTAAAAACGAAGACGGCTATGGCCATGACCATCAGGAGCTTGACGCCGGCGAGAATGGATTTTGGCTTTATGGCCGAACCCGCGGTGCTATTTTTTGGCATTGCATAGAGAGCCGGGCGTTGTCAGATGGATGTGGCCAATTCGGCCTGCATTTTGAGTTCTTGGAACGAGCAAGAAAGTTCAGACCAGACTGCCCCGAACTGCTCCTTCTCAACAGATCCGTGAGGCGATTTCGCCATTTGGCCGGACGGAGCACGCCGCGAGGAAGAATATCGCAGATCATCGTGCGGGAATACGGGATTCTAAACTGACAAGACGCTGATTAGTTTGGCGATGTCGCGTTCGGTGTTGTAAATATGGGGCGAGATGCGAATAGCGCTCTCGCGCAAGCTGACAAACACCTGAGCTTTCTGCAATTTTTCGTAGAGCTCGCGAGTGCGTTCAGATTTGCGTGCGGCGATGCAGATGAACGAGCCGCGATTTTCAGACGCAGCAGGGCTGGAGAGAACACAAGTATCGCGCGGGAGGCGTTCGGCGATTTGCGCGACGAGCCGCTGATTGTGGGCATCGATTTCGGCGACGGTGATGCGAGCAATGAGTTCGAGTGAGGCCTGGAGGGCCGTGAGGTTAGTAAAATTGGCGGTCTCGGCGGCATCCCACCGGCGCGCACCGGGGACAGGCTCGACTTTTTCGAGCGAAAGCGAATGAAAATTGCGCGCGCCTTCGAGAGCGGTCCAATAAAACGGACCCGGGCGCAATTTGAATTGGGACTCATGGCGGACCCAGAAAAATCCGGTGCCGTAAGGGCCGAGGAGCCATTTATATCCGGAGCTAACGGCAAAGTCAGCACCAAGCTCGCGGAGATTGAGCGGAATGGCACCGGCGCACTGGCTCAAATCGAGGAGAAGCGAGACCTCGAATTTGCGGCAGGCGCCGGCGAGGCGCTCGGCGTCGAGGCGCGTGCCGTCGTCGAAACGCACGAGGCTGGCGGAGACGAGTCGCGTTTGCGAACTGAAATGCTGGATGTAATCGTCGGCGGCGAGAAAACGCTTGCGCGGGGCGACGATTTTGACGCGGGCGCGGCCGGCGTGCGCCAGCGGCATGAAGGTGGAAAAATGTGCGGGAAATTCGCCTTGTCCGATGAGAATTTCGTCTTCCGGGCGCCAGTCGAAATGAGAAGCGACGACGGCCATGCCGCTGCTGGCACCGGAAGTGACGGCGAATTCGCCGGGTTCTGCACTGAGCAGCTTGGCGAGAAGAGCGCGAATGCGATCGGGAAGACCGAAATATTCGGCGTCGAGAATGCGATGCGGTAATTTTTTCCATTCGAGTGCGGCTTGTGAAGCGCGTGCAGCTTTGAGCGGAAGCGGACCCTGACTGGCGGCGTTGAGGTATGTGACGCCTTCGAAATCGGCGAACTCAGAGCGATAGTCCATGGCGGTTAAAAATGACCTCGAAGCTCACGAAAACTGGAAAGAAGAATCAGTTTACCGGTGCCGCTTGCGAGCTCTTCGTGTTCGAGAACCCAAGTAGCATGATGAGGAACAAAAACGGCGTTGAGTCCGGCTTGCAAGGCAGGATTGATGTCGCTGCGCGGACTGTTGCCGACCATCCAACCGTTGGATTTGACGATTTTGAACTGGCGGATGACGCGTTCGTAAGTGGCAAGATTTTTTTCGGGCACGATTTCGATGGCATCGAAATGACGGGCGAGGCCCGAGCGTTCGACTTTAGCAGCTTGGGCGGCGGCTTCGCCTTTGCTGAGCAAGATGAGGCGATGGCGCCCGCTCAAATAGGAAAGGGTTTCGGGAACGCCATCGAGAATGCGCGGCGGCGTGCTTTCGAGTTCGAGGGCCATTTTGTCAATTTCCTGAACGATTTCCTTGCGAGCCATGCCGCCGGCGAGTTTCAGATAAGTATCTTCGAGGGAGCGGCGGAAGCTGCGGACGCCGTAGCCGTGCTGCTCGATGTTGCGGTGTTCGGTCTCGTTCAAAATGTGGCGGCAGTATTCCGGCGTGAAGCTCAAATGCGACAGGCAATCGAGAAAGCGGGAGATAGTCTGCTCGAAGAAGATATTATTTTCCCAGAGCGTGTCGTCCGCGTCGATGAGGATGGTTTGGCGCGCCATGCTTGTTGGAATTGTTTGAGCCTTCGCCTCTATTTTCAACCGGAACCAGCCGGCGAGTCATGCATGTTACTGATGAGCCGCCCAAAAATCAGGATGCTTTGCGAACGCCAGCTACGAGGCGCTCGAGAATTCGCCTGGCGAGCTTTTGCGCTTCGCCAAACTGCGTGAGATAGTCTTGAAAATCACGATTCAAAGCGAGAGCGGCGTCGGGCGCGAGCGTGGTGCGCAGAATCATGTCGCGCAGGTGAACGGGATGCGGAAGGACGGCGTCGTCGCGCAGCTCTTCGAGAGCCGTGTCAGGATTGTAATGATACATAAAGCCTCCGAATGGCAAAGGGATATTCTAACGCGGTTCGAGAGAATCAGGCGGCAGCGGGGAGAAATTCGTAACGGTCAATGCTGGCCGCGGCACCGCGCGTGTCGCTGCGTTCCTCGACACGCAGAATGCTGGCGAAGCAGCGGATGCGAACTTCGCCGGCGAGGGTGATTTGCTGCGGGAGGGTGAGAACGATCTCGACGGAGCTGCCCTGCTCAGGAGGATTGTCCATGATGAAATAGACGCCGCGAAAGCTGACGTCACGGGTGTGGGCGAGTTTTTCTTCGATGTTTCCGTTTTGGGTGAAACGGACGAGGAGCGGAAGCGAAAGGTTGAAACGGCGAGCGGTGCGACGGTCCCCGGTTTCCTGATCCATAATGCCTCCCAGCGCCGCTGAATCGCCCTAAAATTAGCACTGCCTGGGAGCAGGAGCAATTCTTTTTGCTGCGCAGGAGATGGCGCGAGGCGCTTGGAATAAGCGCCGTGTGACCCAGCCTGCAAATCGATTTGGATGGTGAATTCATTCGATGCCGGAAGCATTTCATCGTACGTTTTTTCTGAACGGGCCTTCGGGACGACTGGAAGCGACGCTGTGGACAGCGCCTGCGGACGACGGCCTGAGACGCGTAGCCGTTGTTTGCCACCCGCATCCGCTGTTTGGCGGAACGATGCACAACAAGGTGGTGTTTCAAATTGCGAAGAGTCTGCATCAGCACGGTGTTCCCGTACTGCGGTTCAATTTTCGCGGAACAGGATTGAGCGAGGGCACACACGACAAAGGACGCGGCGAAACGGGAGACGTGCGCACGGCGATTGATTACCTGGCGGAAACCTTTCGCGGAGCGGAAATTTTGCTCGCGGGCTTCAGCTTTGGTGCGTTTGTTGGGTTGCGCGTGGGATGCGAAGATGCTCGCGTGAGTGAACTGATCGGGGCGGGGCTGCCCGTGAATAATTCCGATTTGTCGTATCTGGCCGAATGCAAGAAACCAAAACTGTTTCTGCAGAGCGCGCACGACCAGTACGGATCGCGTGAGCGCACTCAAATCCTCTATCAGAAAATGCCGGAGCCGAAAAAACTCGTGTTCATTGAAGCACCGGACCATTTTTTTGCGGGAAAGCTGTCGCAAATGGGGCAGGAGCTGGAAAAGTGGCTCATGGAGCGCGATTCACAGCAGTGACACAGCGGGTGCGATTTTTTGCACATCGCGATTTTGGAAGGGTACGACCTTTTCAGCGCGAAGCGGTAAACATCCTGCAAAATTGCTCGGCGGATGCGGGCGGAACTCCAACGAGCTTCAGATTTGCCTTTACGTGCGCTGTGCGCCTCATGCCCACCAGAGCGGTTGCAATTCCGGGCGCGGAACGAACGAATTGCAGCGCGCATTCGAGATCGTCGCGGAGGCCGAGCGCACCGTGAATTGCCTCGGAAACTTTTCCAGCGAGATGCGCTTGCAGGAGCGGGGCGCTGGCGACAAGGGTGACGCCGAGCTCACGAGCAGCTTGAACCATCGCGACGGATTTTCCGCCGACGGTTTGATTCGCGTGGACCATGGCTTCGGGCATGGCTATATTGAAAGGGAGTTGCGCGAAGCGGAAATGATGATTGGCGCGGGCGGCCTGACGGGCGATGCCGCAGATGGCTTCGAGCGAAAGATAGTCCCGGGCGTGCTGGCTCTGGCGAAAGGCGTTCCACGTGGCCAGGCCGTAGCAACGAATTTTGCCAGCGGCCACGGCGGATTCGAGAACTTCAAAGGCGGAAAGGATGCGCTGGGTAAATTGCTCGCGTGAAATTTCGGAGAGCTGAGTTTCCGGATTATGAAGATAAAAAACATCGAGGCATTCGAACCCCAAGTTACGCCGGCTGCGCTCGAGTTGATCTTCGATGTAGCGCGGAGCGAGGCAGTGGCAGCCCGCAGCGATGTCTTCGAAGGAAAAAATACCTTTGGCGATGAAGTCGCGCAAAAAATAATCTTCGGGATCCGCGGGCATTTGGCCGTCAGGCGTGAGAAAACCGGCCTTGCTGCAAACAATCAACTCCTCGCGTGAAAACCCCTCGGCAAAAAGATCGCGGAGTGCGGCGCCGACGGAGCGTTCGCTGCGCTGCATGCGGTAATTGATGGCGGTGTCGATGAAATTGATGCCGCCGCGAACGGCCGCGGCGATGGATTCGCGATATTGCGCGTCAGTTGGCGCATCGGGTTCGCCAAGGTAAGTGCCAATGCCGATGGACGAAAGGAAAAGATTTTGGCGCTCGCGAAAATGACCGGTGGCAGCAACGCTGCTGAGGCGAGCGGCAAAGCGGCGAGTTCCGTCGAGAGTAGCGAAGCCGGGCGTGAGCGAATTGGGCGAAACGGTATCCATACAAAAGAGCAGAATCGAATGGCAACTGAGTATAGCAAGCCACAAGACGAAGAAGTTGGTGAACAGCGGGGCTATTCGTCCCGTGCACCTACGCGCTCGAGAGCGCGAGTGGTCATGTTTCCCGGAGGCTCGCCGCCGGCCATACCCTGCGCGAGAATCAACTGGCGAGCTTCAATGCGCAGGCGCGGAAGATGCTGCCAGAAAACGAAGGCGCCGATAATGGCGCAGAGTCCGCCAATCGCAACGGTCCACTGAGCGCCGATATGCTCGGCGAGCACACCCGCGAGCAGCGATCCGAGCGGCGCCATGCCCATGAACATCATCGAGTAAACGGCCATGGTGCGACCGCGCAAACGGTCGGGAACCATCGCCTGAATGAGCGTGTTGGAAGAGGCCATTTGCACCATCATGAAGAAACCAACCGGTACCAAAAACGCGATGGATGCCAGATACCATTGTGAGAAAGAGAAAAGAATCAAAGCTGCGCCGAATCCGGCACAGGAAAAAGCGACCCAGCTCCCGAGGCCTTTCAGTCCGGTTTTAGAGGCAAGCAGCAAAGCACCGATGAGCGCGCCGATTCCAGTGGCGCCCATCAGAATGCCGAGAGTACGGGCGTTCCCGTGGAGAATGCGCGCGGCGAAGACGGGCATGAGCACCGAATACGGCATGGCGACGAGACTGACGAGGCCAAGCAAAAGTAGGAGCGAATAGATCGGCATGGTACGGTGGACAAAACGAAAACCTTCTGCAATGTGCTCGAGAGCCGATTCGCCGCGATGCTCGATTTCGCGATAAGGAATTTTCATCAGGAGCAAACCGGTGATGACGGCGATGTAGCTGACGGAATTCGCGAAAAAGCACCAGCCTTCGCCGATGCCGGCGACTAAAATCCCGGCAACGGCAGGTCCAATCACGCGCGCGCCATTAAACATCGAGGAATTAAGCGCGATCGCATTCATCAAATCTTCGCGACCGACCATATCGACCAAGAAGGCCTGACGCGCAGGAATATCGAAGGCGTTGACCATGCCCATGAACGCCGCGAGCATGACTACTTCCCAGACTTTTACGATTCCAGAAAGAGTCAGCGCGGCAAGACAGCCCGCGATAATCATGGAAAGAGTTTGTGTAGCAATGACCACGCTGCGGCGCTTCCAGCGATCGGCGACCATGCCGCCGAGAGGCGAAAGAAGAAAAACGGGAATTTGTCCGGCAAATGCCACCGTGCCGAGCAAGAGGGATGAACCGGTGAGGCGATAGACCAGCCAAGCTTCGGCAACGGTGTCCATCCACGTGCCGATCAAAGAAATGAGCTGACCGCCGAAAAAAAGCTGAAAATTGCGATGCTGAAGCGCGCGAAACGTAGCGCGCAATCGCGAAGCCGGCGCCGAAGCCGCGGTTTCCAGAGTGGATGTGGAGAACTCGTCGGACATTTTTTTATTTTTTCTCAGGAGCCGATTGCGCTAACAGGCGTGCGCAGGCGCGTACGATCCGGCGATAGGGCCAATCGCCCTCAGGAAACAAAATTTCCCCCTCACGCGGCTTGGAATAAAACCAGCGTGCAAGAATCCACAGGTGCTCTTCGCGGCGCCGGCATGCTTCGGGCGCCGATGAGGCGGCAACTCCAACAGACATTGTATCGCACTGCTGAAGGGCGAAACTGTCAGGCATTTTCGCAAGGTGCTGAAAGTTTTCACGGATGATTTCTTCGACGGAGCGAGGCTGGCTCAATTCGTCGAAGCACAGAAAGAGCGGACCGCAAATGAGGCCGCCGGTGATGGCAAAGAGTGCCACGGTCTTCTCTCGCGCGGCGCGTTGCAAAATGACGGCGCAGAGGGTGTCCGCACGACGGACAATTTCTGGCAGACCGCGAAAAACTCCCGTGATTTTTTCGAAGCGTCTATGCAAGGCGGCGGCGCGCTCAAAATCGGTGGCGTCGCTGGCGGCTTCGCGCTCGCGTTCGACAGATGAAACGAGCGAAGCACCTTGCGATGCGAGGGCAGCGGAGACTTGCGCGATTTCCGCATCGTATTCCTCTTTTGTGCAGCCCGCAAAGCATGGCGCAAGGCACATTTTCATCTCAGAGTAAATGCAACCAGAAAAGGAGGGGTCGGGACGAATCTTGATTTGGCAGCGGCGAATTTTGAACAGATCGAGGAAACGCCCGGCGAAAGTTTCAGCCATTTGGCGCGAGGCGAATGGGCCGAAATAAAATCCACCGTCAGCAAGCATACGGCGCGTAACGTAACAACGCGGATAAGAGCTGTGAAGATTTATCTTCAGCAGAGCAGGCGGACGCAAGCGGAGAAAATCGCGATAGCCGGAGGGAATGCATTCGCGGGCATGTTCGTACAGGGCGAAGAGTTGTTCAAAACGCGAGCCGGTGACGCGATAGCAAAACTTTGCAGCGCGCTCGCGAAGATTCAACCGTTTGGAAGGTACTTCAGGAGTGCGCAGCAGGCGTTCGGCTGCGCGGCGAAGGTCGGTGGTGCGGGCAAGATATGGTTTTTGCGAAGCAGTATCATTGGTCGCGGCACGTGATTCGATCAGAAAAATCCCCGGATGCGAAGGGATGGCACGAAAGAAACTTTCCTCTCGCGAAGAGTCGAAAGCCAGATCCGCGTCGAATGGCAGCACAATAGAAGAATACACGAATGCACCCGCGCGCCGAACCGATGCAAATCTCCGGCTGCGAAATCAATACGACTTCAGCACCCAGGCAGCAATCACGAGCCGCTGGATTTCACTGGTGCCTTCGTAAATTTCTGTGATGCGCGCGTCGCGATAGTTGCGTTCGACCGGATATTCACGGCTGTAACCGTTGCCGCCGTGAATTTGAATAGCCTTGTGCGCCACACGCGTGGCTATTTCGGAGGCAAAAAGTTTTGCAATGGAAGCTTCCATGGAAAATCGGGCGCCGGTGTCTTCCTTCCACGCGGCTTTACGCACGAGCAGACGCGCAGCGTTAATCTCCGTGGCCATGTCGGCGAGCATGAATTGAATGGCTTGAAAGTCGGCGATGGGACGGCCAAAGGCCTGGCGCTGCCTAGCGTAAGCCAGCGCGGCATCAAATGCACCCTGTGCGATGCCGACGGCCTGCGCGGCGATGCCGATGCGTCCGCCGTCAAGTGTGGAAAGAGCGATTTTGTAACCTTCGCCTTCCGCACCGATGCGATTCGCGACGGGAGCCTCGCAATCTGTGAAGGAGAGTTCGCAGCAGGCCGTGGCATTGATGCCAAGTTTTTTTTCCTCTTTGCCGACGGAAAACCCCGGCGTACCTTTTTCCACGATCAGCGCGGTGATTCCCTTTTCGCCCTTCTCCGGCTGCGTGTTGGTGTAAACGATGGCGGCATCGGCGGCGCCGCCGTTGGTGATCCAGGCTTTGGTGCCGTTGATGACGTATCTGTCGCCTTTGAGGATGGCACGAGTGCGCAACGCGGCGGCGTTCGAACCGGCCTGTGGCTCAGTCAGCGCATAGCAACCGATCTTTTCGCCTCGCGCAAACGGGACGAGAAATTTTTTCTTTTGCTCCTCATTGCCGAAGTGCAGGAGCGGATCGCAGTACAAGGAATTTTGCACGGAGAGAATCACGCCGGTGGAAGCGCAGGCGCGAGAAATTTCTTCGACTATGATGCTGTAACTGATGTGATCCATGCCCGCACCGCCGTACTCTTCCGGAACGGCGACGCCAGTGAGGCCGAGCTCGGCGGCCTTGCGGAAATTTTCGCGCGGGAAATGGCCTGTTTCGTCCAGTTCTCTGGCGAGCGGTTTCACTTCCATCTGCGCAAATTCGCGAACCGTACTCTGCAAAAGCGATTGTTCTTCAGTCAGCGCGAGATCCACGTGCTTTTCTCCACGAATGCAAAATTACAATCAAACGGCCAAAGCGCGCTTCAACCGTTCAAACGTGGTGGATAGCTCTTCGGGCTCGAGGCGCGTCTCGGCAACGGTGGTCATAAAATTCGCATCGCCGGCCCAGCGGGGCAAAAGATGCATGTGAATGTGTCCGGTGACGCCGGCGCCGGCACAGCGGCCCAAATTCATTCCCAGATTGAATCCCTCGGGATGATAAGTACTTGCAAGAACAGATTGCATTTTCTGGGCGAGGCGCATCACTTCCGCCAGCGCCTGGGGATCGCATTGGGAAAGTTCGCCGACATGTTGATAGGGAACAATCATTACATGGCCGGTGGTGTAGGGGAAACGATTCAGAATGATAAAGGAAAGCTGCCCGCGAAAAACGATGTGCGTTTTGGCATCGTCATTTAGCGCGAGCGCTTCGCAGAAGATGCATTTGTCAGCTTTGACGGGTTCCGAAAGATAGCGGTAACGCCAAGGAGTCCAGAGAAAATCCATTCCGCGCGCTGGTTATCCTTCCGAGGGAGGCTCAGAGGGCGCCGGAGCGGCCGGCTGCTGATTATTGACAAAATCCTTGAGCTCCTTGCTGGGTTTGAAAAACGGAATGCGCTTGGGAGGAACTTCGACTTTCGCGCCGGTCTTGGGATTGCGTCCCGTGCGGCCGCGACGCTGGCGGCTGCGAAAACTGCCGAAGCCGCGAATTTCGATTTTGTCGTTCTTCTGAAGCGCTTCAATAATGCTTTCGAAAACGGTTTCAACGACAGTTTCCGATTCCTTGCGCGGCAATTCCGTGACGCGAATGACTTCTTCGATCAAATCGGCCTTGGTTACCGTTCGATCTCCGGCTTGTGGTTTACCCGCAACGCTTCCCATGGGGCGCTTCGCCCTCCTGTCGCATTAATCTTGATCTGAAAACCGATCTGAATTCACTTTCGCACCTGCGCACCGTATATCAGGCGACTGGAATGCCCTTGCATATCACCAATCCGGCCGAAACGTAAATCTTTTTTTGCGGAAACTCCGGAAACCGGGCCGGTGGAAATCAGTTGGCCTGCCGCTTGGCCAGAATGGCGTCGCCGATGGTCGCATTCGGCGAAGATTTCGACGAGCGAAACGCGGCGATTTCCTGTTTTTCGGCATGCCTTTGCGCGGCGCGATAGCTCAGGCTGATTTTGCGCTGCGCGGGGTCGATGCGAATGACTTTGAAGTCGTAATCCTGTCCCTCTGTGAGCACGGGCTTAGCCGCTGTTTTGGATTTAACGCGCTCGCCCGATTCACCCTTGGGGCGCCGCTCCTGCATCTCGGAAATGTGACAAAGGCCTTCGACTCCCTCGGCGAGCTCGACGAAGGCGCCAAACGTGGCGTTACGGACAACCTTTCCGCGCACAATTTCGTTCACCTTGTGAGCCGCGAACCAGTTGGCCCAAATGTCGTTGAGCTGCTTCAATCCGAGCGACAGGCGGCGGTGCTCGCCGTCAATTTTGAGCACCTTGGCTTGCACTTCTTCGCCTTTTTTCAATTTTTCGCTGGGATGCTTTATGCGTTCCTTCCAACTGAAATCGCTGACGTGAATCAAACCGTCAATGCCATCCTCGATTTCCACGAAGGCGCCGAAATCCGCAAGATTGCGCACGCGGCCAGTGACCACGGAGTCTACAGGATATTTCTCCTCTATTCCTTGCCACGGGTCAGGCTGAATTTGCTTCATGCCGAGGGAAATCCGGCGCTGCCCGGGGTCGAGCTCGAGAACGACAACTTCGACTTCGTCACCTGCTTTCACTAGCTTGGAAGGGTGTTTAACGCGTTTCGACCAGCTCATTTCGCTGACGTGGACGAGCCCTTCAATTCCGGGTTCAATCTGCACGAAGGCGCCGTAATCGGTGACGCCCATGATTTTTCCGTGCACGCGTGCGCCGACAGGAAAGCGCTCCGGCACCGTGGCCCAAGGGTCGGGAAGCAATTGCTTGCGGCCCAGCGAAATGCGCATTTTTTCGCGATCAAACTTGAGGATCTGCACCTGAATTTCATCGCCCTGCTTTATTGCTTCAGAGGGATGCGAGATGCGGCCCCAGACAAGGTCGCTAACGTGCAGCAAGCCATCAATTCCACCGAGGTCGACGAAAACTCCATAATCCGTAATATTTTTCACCTTGCCAGCGACCACGGCGCCTTCGGCGAGGGAGTTCGCGAGCGCTTCACGCTGCTTTTTCTGCTCTTCTTCGAGAATCACCCGGCGGCTTACCACAACATTGCCGCGCTTGCGATTGAGTTTCAGCACACGGACTTCGACTTCACGGTCTTTCCACGACTCCAGATCATGCACCGGGCGCATATCCAGCTGCGAAGCCGGCAAAAAGGCGCGCAGACCAATATCCACGACAAGGCCGCCTTTAACGCGGTCGGTTATCTTGCCCTTTAGGACCGCGCCCTTTTTGTGCGACGCCTCGATGCGTTCCCACACGGTGCGTCGGTGCGCCCGAATGTGAGAAAGGAGGACGTATCCGTCCTTCTGTTCGGCCATCCTCTCGACTTCGATTAAATCACCGGGCTGAAAATGAATGCCTCCGGTTTCCACAAACTCTTGGGCGGGGACGAGGCCTTCCAATTTGCCGCCAACATCCACGACAAGACCAAGATCGTTGACGGCAATGATGCGGCCTTCAAAAATCTCGCCGCTGCTCACGGGAGTTTCGGGAACGGCATACTGCTCCATCAGCTCTTCCATTGGCGGAGCCGAAGTGTTTTCAACGGGCGCAGCGCCTATGTCTTCAACGCGCGGTGTCGCCCCGGAACCGTTCCCCGGCGAATGATTCGCTTCGGAATCAGCAGAGGGCTCCGCGGCTTGCACCACGATGTGCTCCTCGATGGCTTCGACCGAAGCGGTCGCATTTCCTACAGCAGGAGCGGTCACCGACGCAGAAACGGTCTCGACCGTAGAAATGGCCGGTTCAGGATTGGCGTACTCCGACGGCTCCAAGTGGCCTCCCTGCGGAATTTACCCTGCTTGCCGAGGAATTTCCTCGGAGACTCCTCCCAACGATGAAGAGCGGAAGAAGAGGATGCAGCACTGACGATTGCGCTGTATCGAAAGGATGATACGCGCTCAAGAAGAGCATTGTCAATGGCCGGAAGAACAGCGGAGACAGCAAACGTGGCCTTGAAGCGGTGCGATTCCAGGCATCTGGTTGCAATTCTTCGATTGCTGAGCCCAAAATGGAAACATGTTCAAGGAAGGCCAGCTCGTTCGCGTGAACCTCGCCGGTATGCAAGCTGGAGGAGTGCACTTCCACGCTGCGGTGACGGACGCGGTGGGCAACATTGTGCGGCAGACTGCGGCTAACCCTTCGACATATCTGGTGCGCCTGATTTTTTCATTTAAGGGCGTTAACGAAGTGGAAGTGCCGGAAGACCGCATCTATGCCGCCTGAAAAATCCGTCGATTCAATCGTCCGTTATGAGTTGCGCTACAATGGCACACGGAAGCCGGAGGCGTGATGCTCCATAAATTTGTGTTTCACAATGACAAGCTGCTGCCGATAGAGAATGTGCGAATGTCGCCCGGGCAGGCCGGTTTGCTGAATGGTTGGGGGCTTTTCACCACGCTGCACGTTTTCGATGGCGTTCCTTTTGCGTTCGAGCGCCACTGGAAGCGACTGGAGCGCGACTCGCTGCGCACGCACTGTCCGCTTCCCTTCGATGCCGAAAAAGTACGCGGCGATTTACTGGAAGTGATCCGCGCAAATCGAGTGATGGAAGGATGTGCGCGCATCTACGCCATCTATAATCAAGCAGGCCATTGGTGCAGCAACGAAGACCTCCCGCGCGTGGATCTTTTTTTATGCAGCGCGGACTTGCCCGCCTTTCGCGTGCCTGCGCGGTTAAACCTTCGCGAACACGGCCGCCACGCTGCTTCGCCTCTTGCCGGCGTGAAAGTAACCTCGTGGCTGAATAATGTCTGGAATTTTTATGAAGCGCAGCAGGCCGGATTCGACGAAGTCGTTTTACTCAACGAGCGGGGTGAGGTTGCTGAATGTACAGCAGCGAACATTTTCTGCGTGCGTGCAGGTCGTTTGCTGACGCCGCCGCTCGATTCGGGCTGCTTAGAAGGGATTACGCGCAGCATTTTGCTGGAAATCTGCTCGCGCGCCGGAATCCCGTGCGCGGAGACCGTTCTGAAGCCCGCTGACCTGTTTTCCGCAGACGAAGTTTTCATTTCCTCGACCAATCGCAATCTGCTTCCGATCGGCGAAATCGCCGGACACAAATTCGCGAATGCCCCTGGCAGGGTAACGCAGAGCCTCGATGCAGCTTTCAGCGCGTACGTCAAGGAGTATTTATCCAAGCAAGTTCTGGCAGCGAAGTGAACACTACGGCAGGACATCTCCGATTAGCGGCTTCAGCTCTGCTGCGGAGGCGAGGCCAGAGTCAATTTCAAAAATGGCGGCGCGATGAACGTAGTAATCATGACCACTGCGACAACCGCGGCGAAGGTGGCGTCGTTCACCACGCCGAGAGTGCGGCCGATGCCGGCGAAGATCAGACCTACTTCGCCGCGCGGAATCATGGCCACGCCCACGGCTTTCCACCGGAAACGGCCGATGCAGACCGCGCCCGCCACGAATTTGCCGAGGATGGCCACGAGCGTCAGCGCCAAGGTGATCCACAAAGTTTTGAGATTCGCAAACGTCTCCAATTTCACTTGCATTCCAATCAGCACAAAATATATGGGCACAATCAGAGTCTCTAGACCCTGCAAAATTTCCCGCAGGGCACCCCGTTCGGAAGGGACGCTCTTGAAAAATTCCTCCAGCACGAGCCCGGCGGCAAAAGCGCCGAGAATTGTGGCCAGTCCAAAACGAGCGGCTAACCACGCGTAGATGAAAGCCAAACCCAGCCCAAAAAGCAAGTAGAGGTTCGGGATGCGCAATGGTTCGAGACGGCGAAGAATTCGCGGCACAGACCACAGTCCCAGCCCGATCGCGCCTAGGAGGAAAATAATTGCGCGCGACGTAATGCCGGCCACAAACCGCATATCGATAGTTCCGGTAGCAGCCAAGCCGCTCGCCACAGCCAGAATAATCAGCCCCAGGATGTCGTCGATTACCGCGGCACCCAAAACGACCTGTGCTTCGGGGCTCGTACTCCTGTGAATATCTCGAAAGACCCGCGCGCTGATCGCGATGCTCGTCGCCGTCAGAATCCCTCCAATAAACAAATTCGCAGCCACAGTGCTTCCCGGTTGAATCCACCCGAACGCCAGCGAACCCAGCGCCCAGGGACAACCCACACCCACAACCGCCACTGCCAGCGAACGCATGCCCACGCGTCTCAAGTCGCGAACGCTGGTTTCCAACCCGACCAAAAACAAAAGGAAAATAATGGCGATGCGCGAGACTTGATCCACAAATTCATAGACGGCGACGGTCATTGGCCCGCGGCTGCTTTCAAGAATTTGGACTACGCGCGAGGCCGATGTTGAATTCGGCAAAATCTGGCGTGCAGCCTGCTGCAGCGCAAGAGTGTGCGTCAGCGCTCTCCCAACAATATCGAGTATTATCGGGCCTTCGCGAAGCACGGTGAGCATTGGATTGCGCAGCGCGTAGCCGACGTTGGCAACGATCATGCCGACCAGTAACTCGCCCAACACCGCGGGCTGGCCGATGCGACGCATCAGCAGTCCTCCGAGCACACCCGCGAAAACAATGAAGACAATAGCGATCAGTACTGGAGCAACTGGATCGATTTGCGAGATATTGGGAAGAAAAGAATGCGCTGGCGGTAAACGGGAGGAAATCGGAAAGCCGGCACCGACTAAAATCGGATGTATAGTCACGTTTCTTGTGTGCGTGTGCGGCTGCTGCGCCGAAATGAAACCATGGCCGTGGGCTGCCGCGAATGTTCTAGCGTTTTTCGCGAGCATAAACAATCGAAATCAATAGCTGCCGCATGAGAATTTCCACATCCGGCTCTTTCGGGGGCACGTCGTTTTCAACAGGCTTCGCGGGCAACTATGAATCCGTTACAATCCCAGATGAATCAAAGCAAAGGAGGTTTTCGGCATGAGCGAACTGGCGAGCAAAAGTTGCGTCCCCTGCCGCGGGGGCGTTCCACCGATGAAGGGAAGCGAATTGCAGAAGTATTTGAAACAGGTTTCCGGTTGGAAAGCGGTGAACGAGCATCATCTGACGAAAACGTTCACCTTCCCGGATTTCAAACAGGCGCTTGCGTTCGTGAACAAGGTCGGAGCCATTGCCGAGGAGCAGGGCCACCATCCTGACATCGTGCTCACCTGGGGCAAAGCGGAAGTGACCACGTGGACGCACAAAATTGACGGTTTGACGGAAAGCGACTTTATTCTGGCGGCAAAAATAGACCAGCTCTGAAACGGGAGGCGCAAAAAGAATTGAAAATGCGCTGCCGTTCGATTAAACTAACCAGTTAGTTAAAGAAATCGCTTTACGGACCAATCAGGGACATGCAGACAAACACAGTTTCATTTTACAGTGCGCTTTCTCACGCTCCAGCGCTTTGCCGCGCGGCTGCGATTCTCGGCGCTCTGGTGCTCGCGCCGGCGATGGCCTTTTCTCAAACCGCCGCCCGGCAGGTTATGGCTCAGCAGCGGGTACAGCAAAACGCCGCGCCTCTGGAACTGACGCTCAAGCAAGCGGTGCAAATCGCGTTGCGACAAAATCCTTCGGTGCAAATTGCGCTGCTGAATCTTGCGGAAAGTCGCCGGCAGAGTGGCATCGCATTGTCGCAACTTCTGCCGCAAGCGGAATTCAACCTGTCGGATCGGGCCGTCCGCGCAAATGTTCAGGCCAGCATCGGTCTGAACATTCCGGGAGTTCCCAAGGCCGTCGGCCCGTTTCAAGTCTTTCAAACCGGCGCCGATTTTTCCGCACCCATTTTTGATCTTTCACTATGGCGCCGATGGCAGGCTGCGCGCCAGGGAATTGCCAGCGCAAGCGCACAGAGCCTTTCCGTCCGGCAGCAGATTGTTTTGCTGGTTGTTTCGCAATATCTGAGCGCCTTGCGCGCGGGCGCGGAGATCGGCGCCTCGGAGTCGCGCGTCAATTTGGCGCAGGCGTTGTATAACCAAACCTCAGACATGGAGAAAAACGGCGTGGCCACGAGCGTGGACGTTCTTCGCGCCAATGTCGAATTGCAGAACGAGAAGCAGGCGCTGCTGGTTGCGCAGACTGACCAGCAGGTAGCGCTCTACGGCCTCGCGCAGTTGCTGAATGTTCCTCCCCTCCGGCAAATCACTCTCACGGATCAGATGACATTTTTCGAAACGCCGAAGGTGAGCATGGACCAGAGCATCGCTGATGCGTACAAGTCCCGTCCGGAAATTCAACAGTTGATGGCGCAGCGGCGATCTCTGAAATACGATGAGGAAGCCGACAGCGAATCACGCCTCCCAGCCCTGGATTTCACCGGAGACTACGAACAACAGGGACTTTCTTCCAGCACCATCATTCCGACATATGTTTATCAGGCTGGCATCACAATTCCGATTTTCACCGGCGGGCGAATTCATAACGAAATCGCGCGCGACCGGATCGAACTGCGCAAAATCGACCACATTTTGCAAAACGAAAAGAACGAAGTCGCCCTACAGGTCGAAACGGCGGCGGCGCGGCTGGAGTCTGCGCGTCATCAGGTGAAAGTCGCCGATTTGGGCGCTCAGCTTGCGCAAGAAGAAGTGCAGCAATCCCGCGATCGCTTCAAGGCAGGCGTGGTGGACAACATTGAGGTCATTGCCGCACAAAGCGCTCTGGCCCGTGCCGACGAAAATCAGATTGCGGCGCTTTACGAATACAACCAATCACGCGCTGATTTGGCTCACGCTATCGGCCGGATCGAAATGCTCTATGACAAATGAAAGAGGCAGCTTTTCATGAACTCGAGGACCACTGAGGTTCAGCCCGGAGCGCCGGCCGGAACTCAACAAGATGCAACCGCGGATGGCTCGCCCCGGGGCGAAACTGTGCCACCCGTGCAGCGGCGCACGAGCCCGCTTAAAAATCCGCGCGTTCGCCGCGGACTGGTTATTGCCGCCATAATTCTCGCCGCGACGGGATTCTTGCTCTGGTTGCATTACCACAACCGCGTGACAACTGATGATGCGGAAGTAGATGGGCACATCATCCCGATCTCTTCGCGCGTGCCCGGCAGCGTAATGGCCATTCTGATTCATGACAATGAGCACGTGACCAAAGGCCAGGTCCTTGTGAAGCTCGACCCGCGTACTTACCAGGCTGCCCTTGACAATGCCAAAGCCCAGCTCGCTGTGGCGCAGAGCCGCGTGCTTTCGGCAGCTGTAAACGTTCCGTTAACCTCCGCGACCACGTCCAGCGATGTCAGCGGCCAGATGGCCGGTGTAGCGGCCGCGCGCGCCGCATACGACCAGGCGCAGCTTGCATTGAAAGAGGCGTCTACTTCAGCACTCGCCTACGCGAAGGCGAATGTGCAAAAGATGCAAGCGGCCTATGAAAAGGCGCAATCAGACCTTCGCCGCGTCAAACCGCTCGTAGCAAAATCGGAAATTTCCAGACAGCAATACGACGCTTATGTCGCGGCGGCAACCGAAGCGCAGGGCGAGCTTACAGCCGCGCAGCAGAGCCTTGCTCTGGCAGAGCAAACGATTCCTGTGCGTCAGGCCGAAGTGGACTCCGCCAAAGCGAACCTTCAGCGCGCAGAAGCCCAGTTGAATGCAGCGCAAGCGAATCGCCGGCAGGTTCGCATGAGCGCCGCCGCCGCGGCTTCTGCTCGTGCCGCAGTAAAGCAGGCTGAAGCAAAAGTCGAATCCGCACAGCTGAATTTGGATTACACGGTGATCAAGGCGCCATCCGACGGCGTAGTTACGAATAAGACTGTTCAGCTTGGCGAGATCGTCTCGCCGGGTCAGGGTTTGATGGTCATCATTCCGCTATCCGAAGTGTGGATCACAGCAAATTATAAGGAAACCGATCTGGCCAACGTCCATCCGGGCGACCGCGCGCAGGTCCATGTGGACATGTACGGAAAAACATTCCCGGGACATGTGGACTCGATCGCCGGCGCCACGGGTTCGCGTCTGAGTCTTCTCCCACCGGAAAACGCCACCGGAAATTACGTGAAAGTGGTCGAACGAATCCCCGTAAAAATCGTTCTCGATGCTGGCCCGCTTGAGAAAGCTAAGGCGGTGCTGCGCCCGGGCATGAACGTCGAGGCGACCATCATCACCAAGTAGTTTCTCGATGGCCACTGCAACGCTCACCCGCGACCGCTTTGATACCGGCGTCAATCCATGGTTAATTGCCGCCACAGTGATGCTGGCGACGTTCATGGAGGTGCTTGACACCAGCGTTGCGAACGTGTCCTTGCCGCACATTGCTGGAAGCCTCAGCGCTAGCGTGGACGAGAGCACATGGGTACTTACCTCTTATCTGGTCTCGAACGCCATCGTCTTGCCGCTCACGGGATGGCTATCAAACGTATTCGGTCGCAAGCAGTTTTACATGGCCTGCGTGGCCATTTTCACGACTAGTTCCTTTCTGTGCGGACTGGCGCCAAGCCTCGGTGCGCTGGTGTTTTTTCGCATACTTCAGGGCGCCGGAGGCGGCGGATTGCAGCCGATCTCTCAGGCCATCCTTGTGGACAGCTTCCCGCGCGAAAAACAGGGCATGGCCATGGCCGTTTACGGCATGGGTGTGATTGTTGCTCCGACGATTGGCCCAACTTTGGGCGGGTGGATCACCGACAATTTCACCTGGCGCTGGATTTTTTTCATCAATATTCCAGTGGGTATCCTGTCGATTTTGATGACCACACTGCTCATCAGCAACCCGCCGTATGCGATTCGCAGAAAGCTGCACATTGATTACATCGGAATCGCTTTTTTGAGTCTCGGAGTCGGATTCCTGCAGGTGATGCTGGACAAAGGTCAGGAGGACGATTGGTTCGGCTCGCATTTCATTATTTTGTGCGCCGTGCTGGCCGTCATCGGGATCGTCGGCGTCATCATTTGGGAGCTGCGCAAAAAGGATCCCATCATCGACTTGCATCTGCTCAAGGAACGCAACTTCACTGTGGCCGTATTCACAATGTATATTCTCGGCTTCGTCTTATACGGCACAACTGTCTTGCTCCCAATTTTGCTGCAGACGCTGCTTGGCTACACCGCCATGCAAAGCGGACTCGTGCTCTTGCCCGGCGGCGCTTTCATGATGCTGGTGATGCCATTTGTCGGCTGGGCATTGGGGAAGTTCGAAGCGCGCTGGCTGGTTGTGACCGGACTGATGATTACTTCGGCCGGACTCTTTATGATGGGTTCACATTTCGATTTGCAAATGAGCGAAACAACGCCGATTCTCGTCTGGATTATCTCTCGCTTCGGCGTGGCATTTTTGTTCGTGCCGATTAACGTAATCGCGTTCTACTACGTAGCGCCTCCGAAGATCAATGACGCCACGGGAATCATCAATCTCGCGCGCAATATCGGGGGAAGCATGGGCATTTCGTTCGTTACAACGTTGCTTGCGCGCGGTGCGCAAAGCAATCAAAGCCTTCTTGCGGCGCATATCACCTCGACGAATTACAGCTTTGCCGCCAGGATCCAATCCATGACGCAATATTTCTTGCATGCCGGTGAAAGCGCCGCGCAGGCACGGCAACTGGCCCTGCGCCTGTTCTATCAAACTCTTCAGGGTCAGGCCATGATGCTTTCTTTTCTTCGCGACTTTCGCATCATGGGTTATGTTTGCCTGGCCATGATTCCGTTCATGTTCATCCTGAAACGGGCACGGCCGGGCCGGCCGAAAGGGATGCCCTCGCACTGAGGTTTCTCGGCTGCTCGGACGCACCTCGAGGCAAGCTTTCGTGCGGAAATTGTTTCTGCGCATCGCATATGCTTTTACACTGGTTCCACCGATTGAAAGGCAACTGCATCACCGGGCATCCCATGTTCGCAAGCATGGAGCGCTTCTCTTCGTGAGAACAACCAATACAACTTCCGACAGCGAAGTTTTTATGCGCCGCGCCATGGAACTGGCGATTAAAAATGTCCGTGCGGGAAAAGGCGGCCCATTTTCCGCTCTTGTAGTGAAATCCGGGAAAATCATTGCGCAGGGGACGAATCTCGTCACGTCCACAAACGACCCTACCGCGCACGCCGAGATTATCGCGATTCGCGCAGCGTGCAAAAAGCTCAAACATTTCGAGCTGAAGGGATGTGAAATCTTTGCTACGTGCGAGCCATGCCCGATGTGTCTTGGCGCGATTTACTGGGCGCGTCTGGAGAGAATCTATTTCGCGGCTAATTCCGCAGACGCGGCTGCGATTGGATTCGACGATTCGTTCATTTATTCTGAATTGAAAAAGCCCGCCGAAACGCGAGTTATTCCGGCCGCGCAACTTCTTCGGAAGGATGCCCTCGCCGTATTTCGTGAGTGGGAACTAAACCCAAACAAAATCAAATACTGAAACGTCGCTTTGGTATGGCAGTTGGTTTTTAACTGTCCTAAAAGGCCCTACAGAGAATCATCGGTGGGAATCAGCGAAAATCCGTTTTTCGCTTGCGGATTCTTATTACCAATCGTATTCTACAGTTTCCCACCCTCCTTGAGTGCATGAACGAAACAATCCTGATAGTGGATGACGAACCTGCAATTCGTCTTGGGCTGCAAACCCTGCTTGAACGTCAGCGCTACTCTGTACGAACAGCAGGCGACGGGGCGAGTGCTCTGCGCGAATGCGCGGTCCATCCTCCGGCCTTGATCTTGCTCGATGTGATGATGCCCGGCCGCGATGGCTTCGAGATCTGCCGCGAACTGAAGGCAGACGCCAACACGCGGTTAATTCCCGTTGTGCTCATTACCGGTTTATCCGAAAAGAGCGATCGCATTCGCGGCATCGAGGCCGGTGCGGATGACTTCCTGAGTAAGCCGATTGACGTCACTGAGCTCAACGCGCGTGTTCACTCGCTTTTGCGGCTTAAATCATTTACAGACGAGTTGGAAAATGCTGAGTCCGTGCTGTTCACACTCGCGCTCAGCATCGAATCCCGCGACCCTTACACCCACGGCCATTGCACCCGGCTTGCGGAGTTCTCCGCGCGCCTTGGCGAGCGCCTCGGGCTTCCGAAAGAAGAAATCACCGCGCTTCGCCGGGCTGGCGTCGTTCATGATGTGGGGAAGGTGGTGGTCCCTGATGCAGTACTGCTCAAGCCAGCTCCTCTCGATCCGGACGAGCGCAGCCTCATCAAACAGCATCCGACCGTTGGTGAACACATCTGCTCGCCGCTGAAATCGTTTCGCAGCGTTTTGCCTATTATTCGGCACCATCACGAACGCTGGGACGGCTCGGGTTATCCCGATGGACTGGTAGGCAATGTCATCCCGCTCACCGCGCGCATTTTGCAGGTTGCCGATGTTTACGATGCGCTTACGACCGTGCGCCCGTATCGTCCGGCCCTGCCGCCCCACGAAGCCTGGGCCATTTTGCAAGCCGAAGTGAATCGTGGCTGGTGGGACGCCGAATTGATTCGCGAATTTCGCGTTATGGTCTCCACTGAAGGTGCGACTCGGCCGAGGACTGCCTTCGTGCCGCGCAAGCCGAAGGCGCTTATAAAGACCACTGCACAGACGCACCGCCGGTAGACTTCGGACCTGCAGGCACCTTTATACGGGCATGGGCATGATCTGCCGCTTTTCACACACAAATCAGGAATAGTCCCGATTTGCGCTTCAACGCTTCAATTTTCGGGAGTTCGGCGCGTCCCGTGATGTGGCTCGCCGCGATCAGTGCGAATCACCATGCTCACCAGCGGCAATTCCAAAAGTTCTTTGTCTTTCTGCAGAGCCGGTGATTTCCATGGACTCATCCAGTAATCCATCGCAAGCCACAGGCTGTAGGAATGCCGCGAAAGCCCCAGGCAGAGAGCCGCGCCAAAGCATATCCATAAAATGTTTTTCGTCATGTACGAGAGATGGCGAAAGCTGGGAAGAAACAACGAGGGTACAAAGAATGCCAGGAAGATCGCCGCAGATAAAGCGTAGTCGAGATACATCGCACCTGCGTAGTAACCTGATTCTGGGAAAAATGAGAGTCCACAAACGGCGCATTGTTCGCGAATTTTGAAAAAACCGTTGAAAACGTGGCCTTCCCCGCAACTCGGGCAGCGAAAGCGAAGCCCACGGCCGAGAGCTTCGCGGAATAAAATCTTTCTCATGACAGCACCTGTTCAATCAAACTCTTTCACATTATACCTCGTTATGGGCACGACAAAGGAAGTTCCGAATGTTCGGCGAAATCCGCATTTTGTGCTGCAGTCACAGCAATAATCCTCTTCGGCAGACAATTCCTCGTGTTCTTCGAGTTGCGGTATAAGCCTTCATTCTTCTGAATCCGTTCCGGCGGCCACTTTCAGCACCGCGAGAAAGGCTTCTTGCGGAATATCCACTCGGCCCACGCGCTTCATTCGCTTTTTGCCTTCTTTTTGGCGCTCAAGCAGCTTCCGCTTACGCGTAATGTCACCGCCGTAGCATTTCGCCAAAACATTTTTTCTGAGAGCGCTGATGGTCTCTCGCGCAATGACGCGGCTGCCGATGGCCGCCTGAATCGGCACCTCGAATTGCTGCCGCGGAATCAGTTTCCGCAATCGCGCAGCCAGCTCGCGCCCGCGTTCGTAGGCCTGATCGCGGTGGCAAATGAGGGTCAGCGCGTCTACCGGTTCCCCGCCCACCAGCACATCCAGCTTCACCAGTTCCGATTCGCGATAACCGGCAAGGTGATAATCGAGCGAGGCGTATCCGCGCGAAATGCTCTTCAAGCGGTCATAAAAATCAAGGACAATTTCGTTCAGCGGCAATTCGTAAGTCAGCATCACCCGCGTCGGCGACAGATACTCAAAATTCTTCTGCACGCCGCGCTTTTCTTCACACAATTGCAGGATCGCTCCCACGGAATCGTCGGAAGTGATAATCATCGCTGTCAGAATCGGCTCTTCGATGCGCGCAATCTGCGCCGGCGGGGGAAATTTGGTCGGATTATCCACCTCAATTGTTCCATTCGCTGTAGTGGTGATGCGGTAGCGCACGCTCGGTGCCGTGGTGATCAGATCAATCCCGAACTCCCGCTCCAGCCGTTCTTGCACGATCTCCATGTGCAGCAATCCCAAAAATCCGCAGCGAAATCCGAATCCCAGCGCCGCGGAATTTTCCGGCTCATAGAAAAACGCCGCATCGTTCAACTGCAATTTGCCCAGCGCATCGCGCAACACTTCGTAATCGCTGGCGTTCACCGGATACAACCCGGCGAATACCATCGGCTTGATGGCCTCAAATCCGGGCAGCGGGGCTGCCGGCCGGTCGGCCTCCACAATCGTGTCACCTACGCGCGCGTCCGCCACTCGCTTAATATTCGCAATGACAAAACCCACATCGCCCGCGGCCAATTCCTCGAGCGGAACGGGCTTGGGCGTCAGCACCCCCAAATCTTCCACCTCATAAATCTGATCCATCGCGCACAACCGGATCTTCATCCGTGGCACGATGTGCCCTTCCATCACGCGCACCAAAATCACGGCGCCGCGGTACGAATCGAACCATGAATCAAAAATCAGCGCGCGTAGCGGTGCCTCCGCCGAGCCCTTCGGAGGAGGGATACGCGTCACAATGGCATCCAGCACCGGCCCCACGCCTAATCCGCTCTTCGCACTGATCAATAGCGCATCTCCGGCAGGAATCGCCAGCACATTTTCAATTTGTTCTTTTACGCGCTCCGGCTCGGCCGCAGGCAAGTCAATTTTGTTGATAACCGGGATAATCGCTAAATTGTGCCGCGAAGCTAAAAACGCGTTTGCCACAGTCTGCGCTTCCACGCCCTGGCTCGCATCCACCACCAGCAGCGCGCCCTCGCACGCGGAAAGCGCTCGCGAAACCTCGTAGGAAAAATCGACGTGCCCCGGCGTATCAATCAAATTGAGGCGATACTCTCTTCCGTCCTTCGTCGTGTAATGCAGCCTTATGCTTTTCGCCTTGATTGTGATTCCACGCTCGCGCTCCAAGTCCATGGAATCGAGCACCTGCGCGGTCATTTCTCGCTGGCTCAGCGCTCCCGTCAATTCGAGCAAGCGGTCCGCGAGCGTCGATTTACCGTGGTCAATGTGAGCGATGATGCAAAAATTCCGAATGAGCTCCGGGTCCATTCAAATCTCTTTTTTGCTTTCCTGATGGATTATCACTGCCACGCCCGTGAAGCGCAACTCGCCACTCGAAATTTTGCGCACGCTTCAAACTTTCGAGTGTGCCACATTCAGCCCCGCGCATTCCAGCAGCATCCGGCAAGGCCGATCCGCGTGCCTTCTCCATTCTCCGCACCTTGCACGCAAGCAAATCCGTCCAACCGCCGCATAAAAGAGAGCCGCGTCCAGAATGATTGATGGCACTCAAATTAAAGTTGCCAGACAAATTCGCCGCGGGGAAGGCCACAACGCGGCCTTCACCGCCCGGCACTTCGGAATCAGTTGGCAAATCTCTATCGCTGGTGGCATCGTTGTGATTCGCCGTACCTCGGCAGCCCGGAAGAGTGCATCGTCGCATGATGAGGAGTTCTTTCAGGTGATTCCGGATCGCTGGAATGTTCGAGCCCTGAATCCGACAGGCTGCACCGCTGGGAGCCTATCTACAACAGCGTATGTCCCTCATCAGGTCGCATGTCAAGCACCGCTCGAATCTCTCCGGCACTGTAAATCATGCTCTCGAAAGGCCGAGTGTCTGATATAGCCGACGACGACTCATTTTCTGCGCAGCGCTTCAATGTTAGAATGATCGCGTTGAGTATTCGGGGCGTGGCTCAGCCTGGCTAGAGCGCCTGGTTCGGGACCAGGAGGTCGGTGGTTCAAATCCACTCGCCCCGACCATCATTTCCCCTCTCGATTCATAGCGTTACGCCGCGTTTTGTTGCGCGGCGGCAAGCTCCAAACTAGGTACATTAGGTACAACATCAGGGGTTTGGGATGAAATCGCAAATCCCAAGCCGATTTTGTCTGCTACTTCTCTTCTGTATTGCACGTCCTCGCGGAGCTTCGAGTACCCGTCCGTCACCGTCTTGTCCGCGTGCCCGAGCCAGAAACGAATGAGGTCCTCTGGCGTTCGGTTTTTACGAAGCCACGTCGTACGGAAACGCCGGAAGGCGTGAAAGCCCGCTTTCGGTTGTCCCAGATTTTTCAGGGCCGGGTGCAAGCCACGCCTCAAGAGATTCGTCTGCGAGAGAGAATTCCCGTTTTTGTTTTGGAACAGGAAGCCGGAAGTACGCTCTCCCACAAACTTCTTGAGCATCTCCGCGAGAGCAGGACAGATGTCCACATCCCTTCGTCCGCCCTCTGTCTTGAGGAAATCCTCTAATTTTCCTCTGCGGACTTTCTGGCGAACGCAGAGAGTGCTGAAGTCGTCTGAGATGTGCTTGCCGACTTCAAGTCCCAACGCTTCTCCAGCGCGGAGTCCCGTTCCACCAAGCAGGGCACAGAACATCTGTTTGTACCCTTTGGAGGAAGCGAGAATCCCGGCGATTACGTCGCCGGTGAAGTGGGGCGTATTCTGCTTGCTCTTATCCACCACTGGCAGATCAATGAATTCGTGGTTCCATTTGCGAGGAAAGATCTGTTCGCCTTCCTCGTTAACCGCTGAACCCACGACAGACTTGACGACCTGCGAATAAGTGTTGACCGTCTTAGGCGAGAGCCCTGCCTTGACCATGTTTGCAACCAAACCCTTGAGAGCTAGATTCCCCACGGAAGAGAGGGGTACGTCTCCAAGGTTGGGCAGAATCCATGCGTCGAGGGCGCCCTGCCACGATTCAACGGTCGCGGGAGCAATGGGCTTGCGCTTTCGTTGTTGCACGTGGTCGATCCACCATGCCGCTTGCTCCCGAAACGTCACACCAAGAGAAACGCACTGTGCTTTGGCAAGGTGCTCCGGTGTATCGGCTCCGCTCGCGGCAATGATTTCCTTTGCTTTCCGTTCTCGCTCGGGTTTGGTTAGGCGTCCAGGCCCTGAGATCGGGCATAATTTTTCGCTTGCATGCATCCGTTCCTCGTGGCCCGGTACGTCCTTCCAAAACCTAACAACGTAGTATTTACCTCGGACCTCAATGTAACCACTTTGACCAGATCGGCGGCTCATGCACTTGCCTCTTTTCCGCTTTTCTGGCGTCGCTATGGCGACTGTACCAACGTCATCCCGCGGCAGCAAGTGGTTCGTCGATTCCATTCTGGTCGCTCGAAGTCTCGCAAATTTGGGCGCGCGTAACCGGCTGATTGCTAGTGGCTAGGATCGCGATTACTGTCGGCTTCGGGCACGGTGTCTGCGGCGCGCGAAGACGGCGGAGCATTGAGTTCAGCCTGGGCTTTGATAACCGTGCGGCGAGCGTAGTCATTCGGGTCGTGTTTTTCATGTGCTCGGAACTCCGCAATGTCACGCATGACGTCCTCTGCTGGGAGTCCTCGCGCGAGTGCACGTTTCGCATAAGCCCAGTCGCGTTCCGATTGGCTCAGTTCCCGAGGAGCTGACGGCAGTGACCGCTCACGAGATGGAATCCATCTAGCGGAGCCGGAATCTAGCGTTTCAGTTCGGAGCTTGAAATCCTGTGGATGATACGTGCGATCCGTCTGCGAATGGACGGCTACGCGGAATTCTTGCTCGTATTTCTTGTTTGCAAAACCCGGAAGACGGAGGACTCTCGTCGAATCGGTCGCTGCGGGATCGCCATCGAATTCCCGCGCCAAAGCGTGGAGGAATGCTTCGGCCTGCTCTTGAGTAACTCCATCGACTTTCCATATCACCTGAAACTTGTCAGGCGACGTGCTCAGAACGTAGCTCGGGGTCGGCACAAGTTCAGATTGCTGGAGCGCCGCCAGAGATTTCGTTCCCGCGTGGTCAAGGTCGAGATAGAGGTGCTTGATGGCTTGTATATCGTCCTTCGTTCGGGTGTGGGCTTCGAGTTTGAGCGGGTTCATTCCGATGTAGATATCGGAGCCGTCGCGGTCATTCTTGTATCGTAGCCACTCCTGAAACTGGGGAGCCGCAATCCGCACCGCCGTACTGATACGTTGGAGCGTTTCTCCCCGCTTCCGGTTTCGCACCAGGACGGCGAGTCGGTCTGAGGGATCGAAGTTCGCGCGAATGTAGTCGCCTGCGGTGTCCTTCTTGTCCGGGTTTTCGGTAGTCATGGTTTTTCTCCGTGATGTACATATATGGCGCAGTAATCGAAGAGGTCTGCGTCGGGGTCATAGCTGTTGATTTCGAGGACTTCGGAGATGTATCGGCGTCCCGGCCTGCGCTCAATCTGAACCACGACGTTCAGTGAATCGGCAATATTTGTCTTGATGGCGCGATACGGGAGGTCAACGCCGCTCTGAAGGACACAACTAGTGAAGCGGGCGAGTCCCTGTTTCGCGGAGTTCGCGTGAATTGTCGACAGTGTGCCCGAATGCCCGGTGTTCAATAACTGAAGCAGGTCGAACGCTTCGCCGCCGCGAACCTCGCCGAGAATGATACGGTCAGGTCGGTGCCGAAGGGCTGCTTTGAGCAGGTCGCGGATGGCTATTGCCGGCAGGCCATTCTGGGCCTGCCGGGCCTCGAATCTGACAAGGTTCGGCTGCGCCAAGTGAATCTCGGCAGTGTCCTCAAGCAGAAGAATCCGGTCATCCTCAGGGATGAACTTCCCGAGAATGTTAAGCAGGGTCGTCTTCCCAGTCCCGGTTCCGCCACTAATGAGGACATTCCTGCGCGCGAGGACATATTCCTTGAGCCGAGTCGCCAGGTTGCTGTCGAGCGTGCTGGTTCTGATCAGATCGTCGATTTCGAAATGCCGTGTATTGAACTTGCGAATGGTCAATGTGACCCCGCTCAGACTACACGGCGGAATGACTGCGGCGACGCGGCTCCCATCCGGCAGCCGCGAATCGAGAATGGGTTTCGATTCCGAGATGTCGCTGCCGAGACGACGCGCGATGTTTTTGACGGCAACCATGAGGGATTTCTCCGCGAGTGACACCCCCTGCACCTGTTGGAGGAGACCGCCTCTTTCTATGAACACGCGGTCTGGACCATTCACCATGACTTCGCTGATTGAGTCGTCCAGAATGAGGTGCTCGATTGGTTTCAGGAACGGAAGGATCATTTCAAATCCGTTCATCGTTGGTTCTCGATTTCGGTCGTCATAGCTCGCCATCGGCGACCTGTTTGAAATAGGGCTTGTTGGGGTCGTTGAAATAAGGCTTCAGGTAACAGAAAGTTGGCGGCATCGGATTGAAGCCGTCGTATGCGATGGCGATGGACTGTGCGTTCTTGAGCTCGGTGAATGTCTTCATGTCAAACCGAAAGTCGGATTGGGGGTAATAACTCTTCGAGGCGGTGAGGTTCGCCTTATGCGAGATGGCCTTGCCGGTGAGCAGGCTGACACGCGCGTCGTGTCCGCTTTCGGAAAGATTGTAGCTAACCTTGAGCTGGTCTTCGCGCCCGCAGAGCTCGCTTGCAGTGCGGGCCGAGAAGTCGTCCGAGAGGGCCAGGAATATCTTTGTGCGGAACGTTTGAATCAGCGTTCGCCAGGTCTCTCCGGGGAGCGCCGATTTCAGTGAGCTAATGCTTTGGGTGGCGATGATGGGGATGCATTTAGGCTGACGCGAGAGGCTGAAGAATTTTTCGTCGCCAGTCGGCTCGTTCTCGCCAACGGTGGCGAAATGCTGATACTCGTCGCACAGAAAGAGAACCTGGCGGAAGTACTTGTCCTTGTTGGCCTCGATCACCGGCACACGATTGAGCACCGCCCGCTCGAAATCGAGCTTCATCATCACGCCGAGGGCCTTCGCCAGACCGGGGTTCATGCCGGTGGGGAAATTCAGGCAGCAGACCTTGCCGCTTTCAATCAACCAACTGAATGAAGGTAGGGGCTTGCCAAAGCGGAAGTCAGCGTTGGCATGTGCGTCGTAGCACTCTGGTGGCGGGCAGAACGTTCTTTTCACCGCCGGGCTGTCGTCGAAAAGCGATAGGAATACGGAGATGCCTTCGACGATGGAAGTCCGCAGCTTCGGCTCGATGCGCCGCCAATCGCTATAGAACCAGCGCTTGACGGCTTGCAGTTGATCGCGCCGGTCGGGATCGGCTTTATCGAAGCCTGCTTCACTCAGATATTCGTAGTCTATGGATTTGCTCTGCAGAAACCGGCGTGCTCCAGGAGTATCTTTTGCACGGTACATCTCGATGGATTCGTCCAGCGCAAAATCGAAGACTTTCAGGTCATCGAAGTGGGTTCTGTAATCGGGTCCGGACACCAGCAGGAAATAGCGTTCTTCAAGCCGCCGCTCAGCATCCTGAATCTTCTTCTCCAAAACGTCAGGAGAAATGGCGGACTCGTAGACATCGAACAGGGTTACATAATCGTATGCAATCTTGTGCAGGAGGATGATGAATTTGACCAAGTTCGTGTATGCCTGTTGCCAGAAGGGTTCCTTTCCTTTGCCGAAGAGGTTATTCAGAAGCGAAGCGATGCTGTAAGCGAGAGCATAGGCGTCGAGGTCGTTGTGGAGCGGGTTGTAACGGTATTGCGAGTCGAGGCCGATCTCGATGTAATCGTCCTCCCTCCGGTGACGAGCCAGAATCTCTTTGATCCTGTGGCAGAAATCGCCTTTCACTTCGAGAACGAGACCGCCAATCCTCTTTCCTTCATCGCCTGCAGAATAGGCAAGAATCTGCTCCGCGAAGGGATACATACAGCAACTCGTTTTGCCGGTACCTACCGCTCCAAAGATCGCGATCCCGGTGAAGAGCCCGCGCTCGGGGACAATCAACCAGTGAGGAGCTGCTGCCGGGACAGGTTTACGGGGGTTGTGAATCTCGCCGATCACGAGGGAGAGGGCATCGCGCTTCCGGGGGTCGGGATATGCGGGCAAGCGCCCTGGTCTGATGCGTTGTGGAATCTTGAGGGTGAAGATGTACAGACCCGAGAGCAGAACGGAATAGGCGATATAGGGCGTACTGTAAAGAAAAAGGATGTAGGAGTACTTGAATCCCAGGAACACGGGCCGCGCCCATAGAAACATGAGTTCGAAGAAGGGATTCCCCTCGGGGAACGGCATCCTCACATTGAGGACCATGCCCGTGGCTGCTGCGAGCAGGCAGGCTACGAGGTTCTTCGAGTTGAGAATCCGTCGAATCATGCGGTTTTCCGAGCCGACGTGTCGGTGGTTGGCTTGCCTTGCGCGGCGCTTCGATGATCTGCCCGCCACTTTCTGTACTCAGGGTCTCTCCAGAGAAGCCTCTTCAGCACGTAGTTCGCTACATGATCCGGTGTGCATTCAACAAAGCGCGAGTAGTCGTCGAGCAGTTCGCTAACGGGCTGTTCCAGCTTGATCGAACGGCTAACCAACTCGGGTGGTTTTTTGATATAGGGCATTTTTCATTCCTCCTGGTTACCTGTTTGGTTGAAATCCCGGACGCGGCCAAAGCGATGGTGCAAGTTCAATGTGCCGTGAGGCGGGAGCGACCCCACGAATTCCCGTGACGCCCGGCGCGTCAAAGGGTGGGGTTCTATATAAGGCGATTGTCAACAGGAAACACCTCTCCCTCGCTCGCACAGCGGACGAGATTTTTTTGTGACATCGAGCTGGATGCGCTTGGCCGCATCGGAAGTTTTTGCTTCACTGTTACTGGTCGCTCCCGTCGAACACTTTGGCACCTCCAAGCAGCGTGGTTTGGCCAACCATGGTTCTATCGGAGACTCGAGGCCTATCGCTTTATCGGGTTGTCCGAGGGGGCATACGGTCGCTCGTGAAACTCAAGGCCTAACCCCATCGCTGATACTCACCCCCGAACCCAGGGCGCTCTCGTGGCGACGGATCCGCAGGACACAGCCATTGCATTCCGATGGCACGCGCGCTCAAGCTGCTTGTGGTTTCACCTGTTCGGCGTTGAACGTTCCTCCTTCCTTCCAGATTTTCAGGGTGATGGCGGCGATCTTGCGCGCCAACGTCAGCCGGGCCATCTCCGGTCGCATGCCTTTGGCTAACAGGCCGGCGTAAAACTCACCGAATACCCCTTCGCGGTGCGCAGCCATTGTGGCGGCGCTCTTGAAGACGCCTTTGAGATCGTGGTTGTGGTTCCAGTTCAGACCGCGGACCTGCACGGGCCGGGGCTTGCGTTCGACCTGCCCATGAACCACATGATATTGCGCGCTGTCGTAGGTCTCTAAAGCGAGCCCGCAATAGGACCAGAACTGTCGCTTGGTGCGGAAGCGGTGCGGCGTCTGCACGCGGCCGATCAGCACGGCGGTTCGTACCTTGCCGAGGAAGGGCACCGATTGCAGCCATTTCATCGCCGGATGCTTCCGACATTCCGCAAGCATTTCGCGCTTGGCGCGGAGTCGCAGCAGATGCACGGCCTGAAGTTCTTGATACAGAAGCTCGGCCCGCTGACGCAGGCCTGGAGTGGGGAGCTGGGTAAGGTAGGCTTCACGACGATCGGGCCGAAAAACACTTTTGCCTTGGCAGCTGACTGCCTGGCTGCGAAAGACAGCCTTCAACCGATTCATGATGCGGGTGGTGTCCTCAGTCAGCATGGTGTAGCTGCGGGCACGGTGCTGGACCTCCAAGGCGCTCCTCTCACCGTGATAGACCGGCGACAAGGAGTTGTTGCGCAACAGCTCGGCCAGTTTACGTGCATCGATCAGATCGCCCTTGTTGCCGGATTTGAGCAAGGTGGTCTTGCGTGGATCGCAGACCAGTACGCGAGCCACTCTTCCGTGCAGCAGGTCATAGAGCCACGCGGAATGAATGCCTTCCTCGAAGGTGACATGCAGAGTGCCCTTCATGCCTTGTAGGAAGTCCAGAATGACTGCCGCACGGGTTGGCAGTACAGACTGCATGAGGAAGTTGCCGCCGCGGTCGAGCACGGCAACCGAGACGGTGTCACGATGAACGTCAAGTCCGATGTATTTGAGGCCATTCATGTTGAGAGTCCTTTCTCTGCTCTGCGGCTCTGCATCGAACCGAGATGCATACATTGCATCTCATAATCCGCCAAGACCCGCAGCGAGGATGGCGGTCAAGGACGCGCGCTTTGTGCGCGCCGCGCAGCGGTTGGTCCTTGACCGCCACCGCAGCGGAGGGTACGCGGCCAAGGAAGAGGCGGGAGCGACCCGGGACGCGCGATGCGTCCTTATAATGGGTCGCTCCCGCCTCATCCGAATTTGGCCGCGTCCTTCCGGGCTTTCTCTTTAGGGTATATCTCTGTCCTTTCCTGGCACGTCGCTTCACCACGAGGGTGAAGCGACCGAAAATCAAGGGTGAAGTACGGAGGTGAAGTCCACTTCACTCCCTTTTTTGAGACTGCTCACGGGAAAGCCGTTTCCGCGCACGACGTGGCTTGCGAAACCAACTTTCCGATGTGGTCCGGTTTGGGAAAATTCGCCGCGGATTGCATCGGCGCTTAATTGCTGCGATGACCAAGCAGAATAGAGTCCGTCAAATCTTTCAGTGTGGAAACGCTTCGTTGCCTCGTTCAACGATTGGATATCGGCGTTCGAGAACAGCGCGTACTCTTTGAGGTCCCATGCCCTACGAAGCCGAAAGTAGCGAAGAATCTCGCTCGAAATATCACTCGAAAGCGCGGACGCGATCCGTTCGGAAAAGCAATGTTCCGCCCGCGCAAAATTAGCCCTGGAATTCGACACGTAGAGGAACTGGAATTCGTTAAGTTGTCGGAAGAGTTGCTCGTACGCCTCGAGGTGCGTCCCGAACGCCTTAATGCTGGCGTGACCTGGGTCCACGAAAGAGAAGGTGACCACAGGAGGGAGAGAGGAGCGGGATGACGCCAGGAACAGAGGGTATTTGTCGACGAAGTAACGCAGCGTTGGTGCGCTGCCGGATGAGCCCTCGTATGCCTTGGTGGGGAGACTGTTCCTGGGGAGTCCAAGTTGGTCACAGAAATACTCAATCTTTTGCTGTTCGGTTTCGAGATAATCGTAGTGTTGGTTTTCGATGACGAAATCGAGCAGGACGAGTCGCGTCTCGATGAATTCGGATGAGTGCCTGCGGCGGTTGCGTAGATTTTCCTTCCCAATCGCGCTGTAAATCGTCTTGGAAAAGAGGTGATAGACACGACCCGTACCTTGGTATTCGCGCCAGCAGGCATGTCCACGACTCTCAAGCTTCTGAGCGAATTTGGCGGATCGCTTGCCCCACTCAACGCCGGTAAAGGCAATGAACTGACGGGCGAGGAAATATCCCGAATGCGTCGCAACAATATAAAGGAACCGTGCTTCGTCTTCGGTGTAGCCAAAGGCTTTGATCGCAGCGATGTCGTGCTCTGCTATTGTCATAGACTCAAAATCTCCGCTGTCAGTTCGCGCTGATCGAGCACACGGCGGAGACGGTCCGCCTCGCTGCGCGGGGCGTAAAGGGAGAACCCCGCGCGCACTTTCTCGGCCAACTGGCGGGGGCGATAGTGTTCGGTGGCAAGTTCGAGGTCCACTCGGGCCATGTCTCCCTGGGGCGTCTCGTATTCAATTCGAAGGTCGGGTACCGGAACTTTTCCGTTCACAACTCGCAGGCCGTGGCGCGCCGCGATCTCTTTCTGTGATTCCTTGCCAAACGTCGCAAAATCCCGGTTCAGCTTCCTCTTCAACTCGAAATCGAGAATCACTCGGAACTTCCTGCCGCCGTTTCGGGCGATTCGCCGACCCTCATTCTGATAGACCCGGTATATGTCCGCGTCGTGGTTTGCTTCTTTCGGTTTGACGAATCCGTAGTATGCCGATTGGGTTTCGGGAAGCAGATGGTGTGCGCGTAACAGGCGGTGACCGGCCTTTGTAAGAGTGAGCAATTCGCGCGTGTTTCCATCCGAGTCTTCAAATGTTTTGTGCTGGATCAGCCCCTGTCGCGCCAGGCTTCGCAGGTCGCGGTCCAGCTCCACGCGATGGCCCTCGTACAGGTATTTCGCTAGGTCTTCCGTGGCTACAACGCGGAACCTTCCAATGTCCGTGAGAGCATGTTCTTCGTACCGGCGCAACCGATAATCACGGTCGCGGCTCCTGTAGAGGCTGGGGCTGTCGTACAAGCGCGGATCGGGGGGATGGAAATTGCGGGTGCTTTCGCGGTCCAGGTCGGCCTGCAGATTTCGATCTTGGATTCGCGGTTGCTGCGGATGGTCGGTTCCCCTTTCAGACGCTCGCTCGCTCGGCACTGGTTCTGCATTGCGGAGGTCTTCAAATTCGCCGGGCGTGAAATCGCGTGACATCTCAGTTCGTTTGTGCGTCGATCTCTGGGGGTGGTACGGGTGAATGGCCGGCCACGACTTCCTTGTCTACATGCAAGAGCTTTCGGCCAGTGTCGTTCAGGAAGAACTTGCGCTGTATGGCAAATACAGCCGCAAAGACGTTTATGAACAGCACGAGGACCCAGAGAAGGAGCAACGTCCCATATTGGTGAATAAGAATGGACCGGTACGGGATCAGAAACCTCAGTTGTCCGACCAGCCAGAATCCCACGGCGAACAAGATTGCGATGGTGAGGATGAGGGCGTTCGCAATCATTTCAGCCTTTGCAGTGTGCTAAGAATTTGGGAGAGGTTTATCCCTGAAGTCCATCGGATTCGGGGGAGCGGGCGGGACGCCGCCGAGCAACGAAGGCCCTCCCGGAGCGCGTCTGGGGTGTCCAGAGGCAAGAGCGAGCCGGTGGGAAGTCGCGTGTATTGGTAGGAGACGTTAGCAGCGAGGGTCAGCGTGGCGCGCGGAGGTTGGGCCGATGTTGCCAGGCAACCGCCCGCGACCCTTGCCGTTTGTGTGTGGGTTGTGCTCCTCACTTGAAGGCTTCGTCTTCGCGGAAGTAAGTAATGGTCAAACCGAGCGGATTTACGGGGATCAGGTCGTTCGGCACGTGCGTCCTGAAATAGAAAACGAAATTGGCGGTATAAAGCGTGCGCTTGAGCTCGCTGTGATCGGCGGTCGAGTAATAGACCATGTAGAAGTCCACACGGGCCTGATAGGGCGGCTTTTCGAGCTGCTCGATGGCAACATTCTGCACGTCGATGTCAATCTCCGGCTGCGTAGGATCAGCGAGGAAATTCTTGATGATGTCGTTCTTCTTATAGGCGTCAATGATGTCGCTGGCGACCTTGCCGTCGAGAAAATAAAGCGACTTCGAGAAGTCGTCATTGATGGTGTAACGATTGCGCCCGTAATAGAGCTGGCAGAACTGCGAGAGAAAATAGCGGACTTCCGCATCCTGGGGCTTGAACTCAAAGTTGTTGTAGGCGAGCGCCTGAGCGCGTCCCAGCTTGTCAATGCGGATCACAAGTGGGCGAAAGCTCTGGAAGGTGCGAATGGTTCGGAGGTCAATTAGGCCGAGAGCTATCGCTACCAGCGCCAGCAGAACAAGCGCAATTTTGAGATACGTGTTTGTTACCATCGGGTCTCCGTATTGCTCCAGATAAAGGCGCTTCGCGTCATCGAAACTGGGGTCATTGCTCATAGTTGCTTGCTCCCGAAATATTTGGAATTTGCTTCCTGGTGCTTATTGCCCTAACCGGGCGGCGAGGAAGCCGAGAATCGCACCGGAAGAACCACCAGAAGCGCCGCTGAAGATGTGGTTTGTAAGGACCGGCACTTTGAGAAGCGCATAAATCGCGGCAAGAAATGTGATGAGAAGAACTGGAAACCAGGCCATGAGCTGCACGGTCGAGAGGGTGCCCGATGGAGGGAGGCGAAGCGCTCCGACCAGCAAATTGGCAATAATATAGACGACCGCCGCAGCGATGACCTGATAGAAGGCGTACTGGATGAACGCCTTCAACCAGCCCCAGAAAAGCCACTCCATTTCAGGGACGATGAAAAATGGAATGAAAATCGGCCCTACTAACACACAGACCGCCGTAGCGATGAAGCCGAAAGCGACAACAACGATGGTTACGGCCTGCGCCGCTGCAAGCAAAATGATGATGGTCACGTAGATCGCAGTCCCCAGGAAATCGCCGAACGTGGGCGAATCGAGCCGTGCTTCGAAATCGCTTACGCCATCAATCACTGTTTGCAACTGATTTTGATCAATCTTGTTGGAGAGGAACTGCGCCTCGTCGGTGATGAGATTGTGAAAACTCGATCCGATGCCGGGGATAGGCCGGTTGTAGTAGTTCACCATGCCGAAGCCGAAGCTGATGGTCAGGATGAGGCTGGCAAGCTTTTCGAAATGCAGGACGCCGTGTCCGCCGGCGGCGGAGAGGGCCATCTTCACTCCGAACCAAACCACGAGGATGGTGGCGAACATGCGAAAGAGATTCTGGCCCATCGCGTCGAAGAAGCCGAGATTCTGCGTCAGCATGCTGTTGATGGCCTGATAGATGAACTGCAAGAAATCCGTCTGCATCCGTGACTCCTTCGAGGCTATGAAGAATTTTAGGAAGGTGGCGATTACGGAATTCGGTAGTTATGAAGGGAGTTGCCGAGTGTGCTGGTGAGCTGGGCGAGATTGCTCGCGAGTGTTGCGCGACGTTCGATTTCCGCGTTAATGGAATCGGCGGTTTCCTCGCGCCGCTGCTTTGCTGCGATGACGTTTTGCTCCAGAAGGGAAACCAGCACCTTGTTTGAGTCTTGAAGGGTGCGAAGCATGAGGATGTCGGCGGCGTCGATTTTGTTCAGCACGGCAATTTCCGTGTTCAGATTTGGATTATTCGAAAACGAATCCTGTTCGAGGTTGTTGATCTGATTCTCGATGTTCTGAGCGTCGTTCCGGATCGCTCCGATGGTGGCCATGGAAGTGACGTTCGCGCCATCGGCCAGTTCGACTGAGGCGTACTGCGATTTCACGCGGTCGAGCTCGTCGGGCGTCATGCCGTTCAACTCTTGGCCGCTATATTGGAGAAGTGGGACAGTGGCCTGCTGATACCCGGCATTGACTGGGCCGGTGGCTCCCGTGTTCATGCCGGTTACCCAAGTTCCCGTGTTGCCGTAGGTGTCCGGGGCAACCACGTTGCGCCAGTTGGAGAACTGGGCGCGATAACGGGCGGGCATGTTTTGGAGGTTCTGGGCCATTCGGAGCGCGAGATTGTAGCGTTGGACGATCTGCGCATAGGTTTGCCTCAGCTGATTGAGTTGTTGGACGAGCTGCCCATAGCGAAGAACGGCATTGGCATAGTTCGTGGGATCATAAACGATTCCAAAACCGAACTGCGCGGACGCGGTTCCAACGCATAGTGCAAGAACGAGAACAACAGCAAGAACTCTTTTCTTCATGTTTAGTCTCCTCCGATAATCTACCTTGACCATCACGTACACAGAGCGGCATAATCCGCGCGATCGACTGAGCAATGTGGATCGAAAAGCTCGGCATTTCACACCGGTGCGATGAAGAGGATAGATATGAGAAAACTAGCTAAAGCGTGTTGCAAAACTCCCGTTTTGAAGTTGCCCTCCGGAGGCCCGGAATTTCACGGTGAGTACCTCGGGTAGGCTGCCACCCTGGTGAGCAGCCTGGCAAATCATAAGCAGATCTCGACGACTACATACGTTAGGACTCGGTGGCCCTCGATACTCCCACCGGCATGGAACATCATCCACGATACCCCTGATCAAGAATCCAAATCCGGTGAAAAATTCCAATGGACCAGCGCGGCTTCGAAGGAATGCGGGAGGGGCGGCCCCCAAACCTTGGCACCCGGTGGAAACGACTCCGCTCTGGCTGAGCAGCACCGATCTATCCTGCGGATGAACGCGTGGGCCAAGGGGACGATGCGGGATCCACAGGAAGAATACGACTCCAACCGCAAGCAAGAGGGAATAGAGCCATCGCTTCATCGCGCTTCGGCCTCGCGGGCGTGCGCGAGATTTCGATCCTTATTCATCTCCGCCAACTCGCGTAAACACTCTTGCAGCTCTTGCCAGGCGGCTACTCCTTCCCGCGTCGCTTCCTCCGCCCTTTTCGGAACGTAGTAGCCGGTGGTCTTGCCCTTCTCTCCGCGGTAGCTGATATTGAGGTGCGGACCATGCTTGGGTCCGCCGCTTTGGCAGTGACAGCCCGCCCGTCCGCAGGTGCGGTAGGTTTCTGAGAGCGTGCCGAAAATGGCCACTTCAGCCAGACGCTTGATCTCGCTCAACAGTTTTCGTCGGCGGGCGTAGGATTCCGACATTCTCTCTCCTTCGCTCTTTTGCGCTCCTGGTAACGCGCAATCGAAACCAGATTCTTCGTGATCACCGACCAGCCCACGTAGCGCTTGAATCCAACCTCTCCTTTATAGCCGGCTCGCCTCATGGAGAATGGGTTTTTCAGGTGACTGATGGTGGCTTCACTGCCGGCGCGCCAGCGCAGCGCTCGCCGGAACCAACGTTCCTTCTGCCGTTTGGCGCGGCTCTGGGACAAACGCCCCGTCGCCGGCAGAGCCACTTTCTCAACTCCCAAAGCCTCCGCCTGCTGCTGGTTCTTGGCGGTGAAGAATCCACGATCTGCAGTGGCCATCTCCGGAGCTTCCCCAAACAAGGTTTTGTGGTGCTCAACGGCCGGCAACCAAGAGGCCTGGTCCGCCGCGTTGCCCTCCAGAATTTCATAACCGCTTACGATCCCGTTCTCCACTTCGTCGATGCGCACCAGCCTACCAAACTCGTTTGGCTTGTGCGCTTTTCCCTTGCGGATCACTTGCGTGTGCGGCTCAAACAGGCTGAGCACTTTCCCGGCCACGTGCCGATTTCCTGCCCACACGCGCTCTTTCGTCTGCGCCATCACTTTTTCTATCAGAGGCAGAAACTGCTGCATCTCACTGGTCTGCACTGCAACCTGCAGCAGACTTCCAATCACCAGCAGCTTTCCTTTTTTCAACTGCTCGATCACCATACCGGTTTGCCGCACCACCTTCCGGGTCAAGGCTAAGAGCTTGTGATAACTGTCGCGCAGGCGTTGCCGACTCGCTTCGGTCGGGGACTTCGCCGCGCGGCTGATTTCGAGCAGGCGATGCTTCACGGCCCGCCCATGATTCACCACTTCCACGGTGCCGCTCTTACACTGTCCGGCGATGCGTTGCAAGCTGCGGCTCAGCACGCGAATCCCGTCGCCCAAAAGCGAGCTGTCCGTTGGGAAGTGGATGTTGGTTTCGACGCAAGTTGTGTCTGTTCTTAATTTGCGGCCTTCTGCCACGCCCTGCTGGCGAGCGATGCCCACCACGCGTTGATGGATCTCCTTGGTGACGGAATCTCCGAGCAAAGCAAAGGTTCGGCTGAAGGTGGTGAAATCGGGCGTAGCCTCGGCGCCGAAGTGCGTGAACCGCCGGTAGATCAGGTTGCTGCGCAACTCGCGCTCCAGCTCTCGAAAGCTCCAGCCCTTCACATGCTTGAGCACGCACGAGCGCAGCAAGCGATCGGGGGCGATGCCCTTGCGGCCGGTGCGCGTGGAAACCGGAGGGCGAGAGGCCAGGCGTTTGTGGATCAGTTCGATCAGTTGCGGATCATCCAAGAGCTGATCAACGGGTTCGAGTAAATCGTCCTTGAGCAAAGCCGCTTGTTTGGCCAAGGGGGTATAGAACAACCAGGCTTGGTGCTGGGTAGAGGAGGTCATGTACTCGATTATATCGAGTACGATACACATTGTCAAGAGAAAACTCGGGATCTTTCGAAAATTTTTCCTACTTGCTTTCTCTCAGAATTTGCGCCAGCCAATCGGCTCCCCTTAGCGCGAGATCCGCCACGCTCCTCTTTGGCTTCTCGCGCAAATCAAAAAGTTAGGAGCCGGGTTTTGCAACAGGCTTTAGCTA
>Ga0209061_1000608_pt1 | contig 82157 bp, 76 predicted proteins | sample Coa_R1_10_FD_187157 | JGI IMG/M metagenome (GOLD analysis project Ga0209061, IMG submission 187157) | Surface soil microbial communities from Centralia Pennsylvania, which are recovering from an underground coalmine fire - Coalmine... | ecosystem: Environmental > Terrestrial > Soil >...
GCGCCGGGGTGCTGCTCGGGCTGCGCCCGCTGCTGCTCGGCCAGGATTCCCGGCACATCCCGAAGCTGTGGGACCGGCTGTGGCGCTCGGTCCGCAACCACGGCCTGCACCCGGCGATGAGCGCGGTTGACATCGCGCTGTGGGACCTCAAGGCCCGGGCGATGGGCCAGCCGGTGTGGCAGCTTCTCGGCGGCCTGCTGCGGGACCGGGTCGAGGCCTACGCCACCATCCCGTGGAACCGGCCGGTCGAGGAGCAGCTGGACCTGATCGACGCGGCCGCGGAGTGGGGATTCCGCGGCGTCAAGTTCGCGATCGGGCACGGCGTCGAGACCGACAAGGCCCGCATCGCCCGGCTGCGGTCCGAACGGCCCGACATGCCGCTCGCGGTGGACTCCAACGGCGCCTACGACGTCGCGGACGCGGTCGCGGTAGGGGCGGCCTGCGACGCCGCCGGCGTGCGCTGGTTCGAGGAGCCGTGCCCCTATTACAACGTCGAGGCGCTCGCGGCGGTCTCCGCGCGCCTGTCGACCCCGATCTCCGGTTTCCAGTCGGACACCACCGTGTACGCGCTGCAGCGGCACCTCAGCCTGGGCTCCCTGGCGATCTTCCAGCCGTCCCTCGACAAGTGCGGCGGCATCAGCCAGGGCATCAAGATCGCCAGCGTCCTGGACGCCTGGGGGAAGCGGCTGGTGCCGCACTCCGCCGCGCCGCCGCTGAGCTTCCTCGCCGCGGTGCACGTGGCAGCCACCGCGGCGACCGGCGGCCTCACCGAGTTCATGGTGCCCGAGCGCGAGCCGGAGAACTTCGGACACTACCCGTTCGGGCCGCACCTGGGTGACTCCTCGCCGCTCGACGTGGACCACGACGGGTTCATCGCCGTGCCGTCAGGCCCGGGACTCGGCGCGGACATCGACATGGACCGGGTCCGTGAGCTCGACCGCCCGGACTGACCGGCCGCCGCCGTCACCGCCGGTTCCGGCCCGCAGCCAGGGAGAGGAGACGCGATGCCTTCGATAGCCGTCATCGCCGGCGACGGCGTGGGAAAGGAGGTCATCCCGGTCGGCCTGCGGGTGCTGGAGGCCGTCGCCTCGCTCGACGTGGAGATGCTGCCGTGGGGCGCGGAGCACTACGCCGCGACCGGCGTCATGATGCCCGGGGACGCGCTTGCCCGGCTCGACAGCCACGACGCGATCTACCTGGGCGCGGTGGGCTGGCCGACGGTGCCGGACCACGTCAGCTTGTGGGGGCTGCTGCTGCCGATCCGCAAGGCGTTCCAGCTCTACGTCAACCTCCGGCCGGTCAAGCTGCTCCCCGGAGTAGCCGGACCGCTGGCGGGCCGCGGCCCGGACGAGATCGACATGATGTTCGTCCGGGAGAACACCGAGGGCGAATACTCCGGCGCCGGCGGCCGGGTGCACGTCGGCGCGCCGTACGAGGTGGCGGTGGAGGCGCCGGTGTTCACCCGCATCGCGGTCGAGCGCATCGCCCGTTACTCGCTCGACCTGGCCCGGGAGCGTTCCGGGTCGCTGATCAGCGTCACGAAATCCAACGCGAGCCGGTACGCGTACGTCCTGTGGGACCAGGTGGTCGCCGAGGTGGCCCGGGAGTACCCGGAGGTCACGGTGCAGCGGATGCACGTCGACGCGATGGCGGCCCGGATGGTGCTGCGGCCGGAAACAGTCGACGTGGTCGTGGCGTCGAACCTGTTCGCGGACATCCTGACCGACCTCGGTGCCGCGCTGCAGGGCAGCCTCGGCCTGGCGGCCAGCGCGAACCTCGACCCGACCCGGGCCCACCCGTCGCTGTTCGAGCCGGTCCACGGCTCGGCGCCGGACATCGCCGGCCAGGGCCGCGCCAACCCGATAGGCGCGATCTGGAGCGGCGCCCTGATGCTCCGCCACCTCGGGCTCGAGGACGAGGCCGCCCGGGTGGAGGACGCGATCGCGCGGGTGCTCGCCGACGGCGCGGTCCGCACCGGGGACCTGGGGGGCTCGGCCGGCACCGAGGAAGTCGCTGACGCGGTGATCAGCGCGATGCGCGCCGCGGCGTCGGCCCCGGCAAACGACAACATGGGAGGTAGCCGATGAGCGAGGGCCTGACGGCGAGGGTGGGCCGTTTCGTCGCCAGCACGCCACTGGACGCGGTCCCGCCCGAGGCGGTCATGAAAGCCAAGCTTTCCATCCTCGACGGCCTCGGGCTTGCCGTGGCCGGGGCGCGCACCGAGGGGGCGGCGATCGCGGCGGCCGAAATCGCCTCCTACGGCTGCCGGGCCGGGACCTCGACGGTGCTCGGCCGCGGCACGCCGCTCCCGCCCCGCTTCGCGGCGTTCCTCAACGGCCTGGCGATCCACGCGGATGACTTCGACGACACCCAGCTCGCGGTGCTGCCCGACCGCGTCTACGGGCTGCTCACCCACCCCACCGCGCCGGTGCTGCCCGCGGTGCTCGCCCTGGCCGAGCGAGACGGCCGCACCGGCGCGGACCTGCTCGCCGCCTACCTGGTGGGCGTCGAGGTGGAATCCGCGATCGCCGAGTCGATCAATCCCCGCCACTACGAGGCGGGCTTCCACTCGACCGGTACGGCCGGCACGTTCGGCGCCGCGGCCGCCGCCGCCCGGCTGCTCGGCTTCGACACGGGGCGGACCGCCGCGGCGCTCGGGCTGGCCGGCTCGCAGGCGGCCGGACTGCGGGAGAACTTCGGCACCATGACCAAGCCGTTCCACGCCGGCCGCGCCGCGGAAAGCGGCCTGCTCGCCGCGAGCCTGGCCGGGCGCGGCTTCACCAGCGCGCCCGGCATCCTGGAGGCCGGCCGCGGATTCTTCAGCGCCGCCGGCGGCGGCTACGACCCGGCCAAGATCACCGCCCGCCTGGGCGACCCGTGGACCTTCATCGATCCGGGGATATCGATCAAGCCCTACCCCTCCGGCTCGCTGACCCATCCCGCCATGACGGCGTTCCTCGACCTGGTGCGGGCGCACGACGTCCGCGCCGACGACGTCGCGGAGGTGCACGTGGGCACCAACCGGCACATGCCGAACGCGCTGATCCACCACCAGCCCGCCGATCACCTGGCCGCCAAGTTCAGCATGGAGTTCTGCATCGCGATCCTGCTGTTGCGCCGCCGCGCCGGGCTCGCCGAGTTCCGCGACGAGGTGGTCCGCGACCCCGAGGTGAAGGCCACCATCGAGAAGGTGCGCTTCGGGACCGACCCGGAGGCCGACGCCGCCGGCTACAACACCATGACCAGCATCATCCGGGTGCGAATGAAGGACGGCCGCCAGCTCGAGGGCCGTGCCGCCTTCGCCAAGGGCAGCCCCGCCAACCCGATGACCGAGTCCGAGGTCCGGGAGAAGTTCCTGGAATGCCTGGCGGTGGGCGGTATCGGCGCCGACGCAGGCCAGCGGGCCGCCGACCTGGTCCTCGACCTGGAGTCGCAGCCGGACCTCGGCGCCATCACCCGCCTGCTGTCCGCCGGGCCGTCGGCCCGGGCGCGGGACGACGGCGGCCTGGTGCACGCCCCGCGGCGGGCGTAGGTGCACCGAGCGCGCGTGCCCGGCGGCCTGGGCGGGCTCGCCCCTGCCTCACTGGGCGCGGTGGCGACCTCGCTGAGCATATTCCTGGTGGGGGCGCTGGCAGTCCAGATCCGCTCCGCCCTGTACCTGTCCCTCAACGACCTCGGCCTGGCGGTGAGCCTCTACTACCTGGCGGCGGCGTCCGCGGCCGTGCCGGCCGGTCGGCTGGCGGAGAGCCTGGGCGGCGCCCGCACGATGCGGATCGCCGCCGCCGGCGCCGTGCTCTGCCTCGCGCTCGTCGCCACCGCGGCGAGAAACCTGTGGGCTCTCGCCGCTATCCTCGCCTTCGCCGGCACGCTGGATGCCGCCATGCAGCCGGCGGCCAACCTGTTCCTGGTCCGCCGGATCGCCAGCGGCCGGCGCGGCCTGGCCTTCGGCGTGAAGCAGGCCGCCGTCCCGTTCACCTCCCTGCTGGGTGGCCTGGCGGTGCCCGCGCTCGGCCTCACCGTCGGGTGGCGCTGGGCGTTCGCGGGCGCGGCCGTGCTCGCCGCCACCGCCGTCTGGGTGATCCCGGCGCCGCGGACGACGCTGGCCGAACGCCGGCGCGCCCGCCGCCAGCAGGCGGACGTCGCCCTGGCGCCGCTTATCGTGCTGGCCGTCGGCTTCGGCCTGTCCATGCTGTCCATCACGGCGCTGACCACCTTCCTGGTCACCTCGGCGGTCGCCTCCGGGATCGGCAAAGGCGCGGCCGGCCTGCTCGTCGGCACCGCCGGCGGCGTGGCCGTGCTGGTCCGCATCGGCGTGGGCGCACGGGCGGACCGGGCCGGAGGGCGGGAGCTGCGCCTGGTCGGCGGCATGCTGTTCTGCGGCGCCACCGGGTACGTCCTGCTGGCGGCCGGCTCGGCCACCCGGCTGGCGCTGCTCACGGTGCTTGGCGCGGTGGTGACCTACGGAGCCGGGTGGGGCTGGAACGGCGTGTTCAACATGGCGGTCTCCGTCAACCACCCCGCCGCGCCCGCGAAAGCGAGCGGAATCACCCTCACCGGAAACCGCATCGCCGGGATCATCGGCCCCTCCCTGTTCGCAGCGGTCGTAACGCACACCTCGTACTCGGTGGCCTGGCTGACGGCCGCGGGGGCGGCCGTGGCCGCGGCAACCACCATGTTCGTGGGGGACAGGATGCTGTCGGCCAGCCAGGCACGGCTGGCCGCGGCCGGCAAGCCGCCGGCGGATGCCATCGAACCGGTCACGTGATCAGATGACGGGAGTCTCATGGACAAGGTGCTCGGCGCGCTCGTGGACATCGTACAGGCGGGGCGGGCAGCACAGCCTGACCACGCGCTGCACGCCGCCAAGCGGATGCTGCTCGACTCCGTCGGCTGCGCCCTGGGCGGCTTCCGCGAGCAGGTGCCCACGATGGTGCGGCAGGTCAGCGGCCGGCGGCGCAAGCGGTGCGGCGCGCGGGCATTCGGCATCGAGGGCCGGCTGCACCCCGACGCCGCGGTGTTCGCGAACAGCGTCATGATCCGTTTCCTGGACTACAACGACACCTACGCCAGCACGGCCGGGGTGGGCCACCCGAGCGACTACATTCCCGCCGCCATGGCACAGCTCGGCGAGGAGGAGATACCCGGCGAGCGGATCCTGCGCGCCATCGTGGTGGGCTACGAGGTCTTCTGCCGGCTGACCGACGCCACACGGCTGGGAGTGGAGCAGATCGATCACGTGCTCAACGGCGCGGTGGCGAGCGCCGCCGCGGCCTCGGTGGCCAACGAGCTGTCTGGCGAGCGCACCCGCCATGCGCTTTCCCTGGCGGTCACCGCGAACCTCTCCCTGCAGGCCGCGCGGCTGGGGAAGCTCTCGATGTGGAAGGGCTGCGCCGCGGGCAACGCCTGCCGCAACGGCGTGTTCGCCGCCGAGCTGGCGGCGGCGGGCATCACCGGCCCGGATTCCCCGTTCACCGGGCGGGGCGGGCTGTTCCAGGTGACCGGCCGGCAGCCGGACATGGGGCCGCTGGAGAGGAGCCGAGGGCCCGCCATAGCGGAATGTCACGTCAAGCGCTTTCCCAGCGGATACTTCTCGCAGGGGGCGATCGAGGCGGCGCTCGCCGTGCGGGCCGAGCTCAACGGCCGGGTTCCCGCGGCGGTCGAGGTAGGCACCTTCGAGTTCGGGAAGAAGGTGATGGCGGGTGACGAGCAGAAGTGGCACCCGACCACGCGGGAGACCGCCGACCACTCGATCCCGTACGTCGTGGCCTGCGCGCTGGCCCGCGGCAGGGTCCGGCATGACGATCTTGACGAGTCACGGCTGGCCGATCCCGAGATCCGGCGGCTGTTGGACGTGCTCACCGTCGAAGCGGACCCCGAGTGCACGGCGGCGTGGCCGGAGGCCTGCATGAACCGGGTGACGGTCAGGTTCTCCGACGGCCGCCGCCGGTCGCGGAGCGTGCGCCACTACCGCGGACACGCCAGGAACCCGATGAGCGATGGCGAGCTAGTGGAGAAGTTCCGGGGCCAGGCGGCATCGGTGATCACCGACGCCGACGCGGACGCGCTGCTCCAGGCGATCCGGGAACTGGACGAAGCCGGATCACCGGAGGCCCTGTTCGGCTGGAGCCCGGTTCCGGGCGTCGGCGGATGACGCCGACCGCGCCGCTGGCCGGCCTGCTCGTGGTCGGCCTCGAGCAGGCGGTCGCCGGCCCGCTGGCCAGTCGGCATCTCCTGGACCTTGGCGCCCGGGTGATCAAGGTGGAGCGCCCCGGCACCGGGGACTTCGCCCGCGACTATGACCGGCGGGCAAACGGCCTGTCCAGCCATTTCGTCTGGCTGAACCGCGGCAAGGAGTCGGTCGAGCTGGACCTGAAGTCGGCGGCGGACCGCGCGCTTGCCTGGCGGATGATCGCCAGGGCCGACGTCGTGGTGCAGAACCTGGCACCCGGGTCGCTCACCAGGCTCGGCCTTGACGCCGACGCCGTGCGCGGACGATTCCAGCGCATCGTCTACGCCAGCATCTCCGGTTACGGGGAAACCGGCCCCTATGCCCACCGCAAGGCATACGACCTCCTGATTCAGTCGGACGCGGGGCTGCTGTCCATCACCGGCTCCCCGGACGAACCCGCGAAGGCCGGGATACCGGTGGCGGACATCGCGGCCGGCATGTACGCGTTCGCCGGGGTGCTCGCCGCGCTGCTGCGGCGGCAGGCGACAGGACTCGGCGCCACGGTGCGCGTCAGCATGCTCGAGGCGCTCGCCGAGTGGATGGGCTACCCGCTGAGCTACGCGATGGGCGGGGGAGCGGGGCCCGCCCGGTCCGGCGCGCGCCACGCGACGATCGCTCCCTACGGCCCGTTCCCGACGAGCACGGGCAAGGCGCTGTTCGTCGCGGTCCAGAACGACCGGGAGTGGCGCGCCTTCTGCGAGACGGTGCTGGCCGACCCCGGGCTGGCAACCGACAGCCGGTTCCGGACCAACACGCTGCGGGTCGCGAACCGGCCGGCGCTCGAAGCGCTCGTGGCCGGAGCGTTCGCGCGTCTCACACCGGAACGTGCGGAGGACCTGCTGGAACGGGCCGGAATCGGGTACGCGGAGATGCGTACCGTCGACGAGCTGGCACGGCACCCGCAACTGGCTGCCCGCGGCCGGTGGTCGCGGGCAGCCAGCGAGAACGGCGTCATTCCGCTGCTGATCCCGCCGATCACCTGGGACGACGAAGTGGCAAGCGAGCTACCCCCGGTGCCGGCCCTGGGAGAGCACAACGAGGCGCTGCGCGCGGAGTTCGCGGACGAGGCGGAATCCGAGGAGCGCTGAAGCCCGCGCCGCTCAGTCATGCAACGGGTCCTGGGCCGCGGGGCGTTCCGGATTGTCCGTCGGCGGCCGGAACGGGATCCAGACCTGCACGGTGGTGCCGACCCCGCGTGCCGACCTGAGCATGGCGTGACCGCCGTGCGCGGCGGCGATCGCCTGCACGATGGACAGGCCGAGGCCGCTTCCGTGACCGTGACCGTGACCCTGACCGTTGCGGTTCCCGTTCGCGTCGCCGCGGTCGCCGCGGAAGAACCGGTCGAACGCGCGGGCCGCCGCGTCCGCGTCCATGCCCGGGCCGGCGTCGGTCACCTCGAGCAGCGCGCCCCGGCCGGCCTGCGCCAACCTGACCGCGACCGGAGTGCCCGGCGGCGTGTGCTCGCGGACGTTGCCGAGCAGGTTCGCCAGCACCTGCCTGATCCGCGGCTCGTCGGCGACCACGACCAGGCTGGAAGGCGCGCCCGCGCTCACCGGCCGGTCCGGCTCGACCGCCTTGGCGTCGGCGACCGCGTCGCGGACCAGTTCGGCCAGGTCGGTCTCGGTCAGGTCCAGCGAGGAGTTGCGGTCCAGCCTGGCCAGCTCCAGCAGCTCGGCGACCAGGCTGGACATCCGGTCCGCCTCCTGCTCGATGCGGCGCATGGCGTTTGGCAGCCCGTCGGGGCCCAGCGCGCCCTGCCGGTACAGCTCCGCGTAACCGCGGATCGTGGTCAGCGGGGTGCGAAGCTCGTGCGAGGCGTCCGCGGCGAACTGGCGCACCTTCTGCTCCGACTGCCACCTCGCCCAGAACGCGTGCTGGATCCGGTCCAGCATGGTGTTGATGGCCGCGGCCAGCCTGCCGGCCTCCGCGTGGTCGCCGGGGTCCGGCATCCGGGCGGTCAGGTCGCCCTGGCTGGTGATCATGTCGGCGGTGCTCGCCATCCGGTCCAGCGGCGCCAGGCCGCGGCCGATCAGCCAGCGCCCGCCGATGGCCAGCAGCGCAAGCAGGATCGCGCCGGTGAGCAACTCGGCGAGCACGAGGCCGCGTACCTGGCTGCCCACCGCGCTGAGCGGCCTGGCGACCACGATGACGCTGCGGCCGACCGGCACGAGGCCGTCGGCTGCCGCGGCCTCTCGCGCGTCCGCGAGATACACCGGCTTCACGAACGCGGCGACGGCCGACCCGTCGGGCAGCGTAACGTCGAACACCCTCCCGACGTTGGCCCTCAGGTAGGCGTAGGCACGTCCCTGCGCGATCAGGCCGGCCAGCCAGTCGCGCAGCGCCGTCCCGTCGCGCGAGGGCGAGGTGAGAAGCGTCACCGTCCCCGTGGACCGCGCCACGTCCGCCGCCACGTAATCGCCGGTGGTGTTCTCGATCTCCTCGGGGCTGCTCTTGGCCGTCAGCGCGAGATCGGTGTTGAACTGGTCCTGCTCGATGTTCCCGAGGACCACCGCGGTGACCACGCCCATGACGATGAGGAACACGGCGGTGATGACGATGAACACGGTCAGCAGCCGGGACCGCAGCGACAGCCGCACCCGGCCGGCGACCGGCCGCCGCGTCGGCCTCATCTTCCCGCGGGCTTGGCGTCCGGAGGCGGGCGCAGGCTGTAGCCCACGCCGCGCTGGGTGTGGATCAGCGGCGGGCCCAGCGGGTCGAGCTTGCGGCGCAGGTAGCTCACGTAGGTCTCGACCACCTGGGACTGGCCCGCGAACTCCCAGCCCCACACGTTCTCCAGCAGCTGCTGCCGGGTGAGCATCCGCCCCTGGTTACGCATCAGGTACGCGAGCAGCCGGAACTCGGTCGGCGACAGCTCCACCGGCGTGCCGCCGCGGCGCACCGCCCAGTGCTCCTCGTCGAGCTCCAGGTCGCCCACCCGCAGCAGCGCGCCGGCGGGCTGGCCGTCGGCTCCGGGAGCCCGCGTGGTCCGGCGCAGTACCGCACGGACCCTGGCCACCAGCGCCTCGACCGAGAAGGGCTTGGTGACGTAGTCGTCGCCGCCGAGGGTGAGCCCGCGGATCGTGTCCGAGGTGGTGTCCCGCGCGGTCAGGAAGATGACCGGCACGTCGTTGCCCTCCGCCCGCAGCGTGCGGCAGACCTCGAACCCGTCCATGTCGGGCAGCATGACGTCGAGGATCATCAGGTCCGGCTCGTAGGTCTGCGCCTGGCGCAGCGCGTCCTTGGCGTTGGCGCTGACCGCGACCGCGCACCCGTGGAACTTCAGCGCGACCTCGACGAGCTCACGGATGTTCGGCTCGTCGTCCACGACGAGCACCTTCGGGATGCGGTCACTGTCAGCCATGGCTTCTCTCGTTTCATTGTGCAGCATTCCCGTTCGCGGTGCGGTCAGCCGCGACGGCACCAGGCGGCGCGCCCGCGTCCCGTCCATGCGCGGGCGCGCCGCCTGGCTGGCGTCCGGCCGGCTCGCCGTGCCCTGTCAGCTGGTCGACGGCTGGCCGGATCCGGCCGGCGTCCGGCCGGATCCGGAGGCGCCCGTCCTGATCACGATCACGCGGGCGTCCCTGGCTCCGGCCGTGACCGGGCCGCCGGCGAACACCGCCTCGCCGGGCGACAGCGCCCCGGTCGTGGTCTTGCTGCCGTTGTGCCTGACCACCGTGTCGCTGACCAGCAGCCACGTCCAGGTGGTGCCGTCCGCGGCCCGGATCACCACCTTGCCGCCGGCCGCGGAGGTGATCGTGCCGCGCTCGAACGCGAGCGTGTGGAAACCGGTCTTGTTGCGGAAGGTGAACTCGCCGGCGACGCCGCCGAGGGCGCGCAGCCGCGCCAGCGCCCACCGCAACCGCGGCGGAGGCACCGTCGCCGCGGAGCCGTCCACGCTGGACAGCGCCGAGTTCAGCACCGCCGCCCGCGCCGCGCCGACCGCGGTGCCAGCACCGGCGGCCGGGGCAGCGGCCGGGGCAGCGCCGGCGGCCGGGGCGGCGCTCGTGCCCGCGGCCGGTGCGGCGCTCCCGGACACCGCCCAGGCGATGCCGCCGCCCACCAGGAAGCCGGCCACCGTGATGCCGGCTCCCCAGCGGAGCATCCGAGCGGCCTGGCCTCGCGGGGACGGACCCGCAGCGGCGCCGCGGCCTGACCAATCATGCATCTCGTCCATGTCGGCCAGGTTGGGCCGCCGGTCTTGGACATCGCCGCGCCCATGCTGAACGCGCCCTGGGAGAGCTCCGCGAGTTTGCTGTCGAAGGCGGCCTGGCGCCGCGGCGCGGGCCGACGGCCGTCACGGCCGGCGGTCCGGGTCCGGCCGGACCCCGGCCCGCGATGACACGCTTGGTAATATCAGGTTACCTGTAAGTAGCTGCCAGAAACGGGTATAGGTAGTTCGTGATTCGCAGATAACCTGGGACACTGATAGCGTCGGGCCAGGCTGGGAGGCATCATGGCCCAGATTTCCGATACGTCCGCCGGTGCGGACGTCAGCCGGCCGGCCCCTGCCCGCATCTACGACTACATGCTGCGCGGCAGCAACCACTTCGAGGTGGACGTGCGTGCCGCCAGGCAGATCCTGAGCGCTGTGCCCGAGATCCAGGACTGCGCCTGGTCCAATCGCGGCTTCCACCAGCGCGCGGCCAAGTGGATGGCCGAACGCGGCGTGCGCCAGTTCCTCGACATCGGTTCCGGGCTGCCCACGGTCGGCAACACACACGAGGTGGTGCAGAAGGTGATCCCCGGCGCCCGGGTCGTCTACGTCGACAACGACCCCACGGTCGCCGAGCATGCGACCAGGCTGCTCGCCGACGACCGGACGACCGCGTTCGTCTGCGCCGACCTGCGCGAGCCGGACACGATCCTGGAGCATCCCGCGGTGCGCGAGCTCATCGACTTCGGCCGGCCGGCCGGGCTGCTGCTGACCGCGGTGGTGATGTTCGTCTCCGACGCTTCGGATCCGTGGCGGCTCGTGGCGCGGTACGTGTCCGCCCTGGCCCCCGGCAGCTACATGGCGCTGTCGCACCTGACCGACGACCATAAGCCGCCGGTGACCGTCGAGCGGTTCCGCGCCGTCTTCGACGGCGCCACCGAGCACCTGTACTTCCGGTCCGGGGCCCAGATAGCCCGGTTCTTCGACGGCCTGGAGATGGTCCCGCCGTATGAGGGCGCCGAGCCGGGCATGTGCTACACCGGCCTGTGGGGCGCCGAGGACCCGGTGCTCGCGGACACCGAGGGCCAGCGATGGCTGTACTGCGCGGTCGCCAGGAAGCCCTGACCGGCCCGCCCGCGACGGCCGGGCCGTGACCGGCAAGCCCACGGCCGCCGGGCTCGGCATCGACGTGGCCGCGCAGGCCTGGCAGCGCTCCGGCACGGGCGACGGCGCCATCGAGGTCGCGTTCGCGCGCGCGGGGGAGCCCGCATCCGAGTGGGTGCTCATGCGGGTGGCGGGAGACCCCGAGCGGCGGGTGCTGGTGTTCGACCGGCACGAGTGGGAGTGCTTCCTCGACGGCGTGCGCAACGGCGAGTTCGACGACGTGGCGGCCCCGGACCCGCCGCAGCCGTGAGCCTTGATTTGCGAATCGCAATTTGGGTACCCTATAGAACACGACAGTGCTTCTGTCAAGAAGGGAAGCCGGCATGAGCGATGAGGCCTACGGCGCCACCATCGCCAAGCGGCGGCTTGCCCGGAAGCTGACCGCGGCGCGGATCAGGGCCGGCTACACCGCCAACCATGCCTGCGACATCCTGAACTGGGGCCGGGGGAAGGTCGGCCGTTTCGAGGCCAACCAGTGGAAGCGGCCCGAGATGAGCGACATCAGGGACCTCATCCGGATCTATGGCATCGACGGTGCCGAGAAAGACGAGATCGAGGACCTGGCCATCCGCGCCCGCGCCCGGCCGTGGTGGCGGGAGTATCCGGAGATCTTCGACAGCGAGTTCCCCGGGTACGAGAACGACGCCACCACCATCCGCGTCTTCATGCCGCTCGTGCTGCCGGGGCTGCTGCAGACTCCCGCCTACACCGAGGCGCTGATGCGGGCGGGCCCGCGCCCGCCCGCGTTCCGGCGCAAGGCGGTCGAGTCCAGGCTGCGGCGCCAGGAGATCCTGGACCGAACCGACGGCACCGCGCCGGCGGTCAGCGCGGTGATCACCGAGGCGTCCCTGCTGTACCGGTGGGGCATGCGCGACGACCGCAGGGAGCAGATCGAGCACCTGGTGGCGCTGAGCGCCCGCCGCAACGTGCGGTTGCACATCCAGCGATTCGAGGACGGCCCGCCGATCGGCATGCATTCCATGCTCAACATCTTCGGCTTCGGCGACCATGAGCCCAACCTGGTCTTCGTGGAGACCGACTACTCGATCGAGGAGGTGACCAAGCCGGAATCGGTCCAGGGGTACATCGAATCGTTCGAGCATGCCCGCGACGCCGCGCTCGAGCCCCCGGACACCACCGCTTATCTGGAGCATCTGGCCAGGCGAATGGAGTGACAATGACCGACCTGTCTCGGGCGCTGTGGCGGAAGGCCCGCCGCAGCTCACACAACGGCGGCTGCGTCGAGATCGCAGCCAACCTGGACGGCGTGACGGCCGTCCGGGACAGCAAGCGCCCCGAGGACGGCGCGCACGTCGTCCGCAGGGACGCCTTCGCGCGCTTCCTCGCCGACGCGAAGCGAGGGCGTTACGACCTGAAGTAACCGCGACCGCAAACGGAAGGCCCCCGGTGGCTGCACCCATCCGGAGGGCCTTCTGTCGTGTCGGCCTGTCTCGCGGCCTGACGGGTAAACCGTCCTCCCGAGACTGTACCTGGCGCCCTCGGTGCTGCCTAGAGCCGTGTCCGTGTGCGCCGGCCACCGCCCCCGCACCGCCGGCGGCGGTTCCCGGTGCCGCCGCGCGGCCCCGGGCAGCAGGTCGCACAAAACACGATTTAACCGGCATATCCCGATTAAGTGGTTATGCCGGGAGAGACGCTCGTGCGCCAGGCTGCGTTGAAAAGTGATGCACTCCATATTGCGAAGCGGGCCAGCTGAGTCGTAACCTGTGTTTCACAGATTAAGAGTCCAAAACCGAGTATCGTATAGCGGGATTGCCGCCGACGGCACCTCCTCCTGCCGACGGCCCGGTACAGGGTGATCTGCAATGAGGTTGTCTGCCGGAGGCGCCAGGTCATGAACCAGCACGACATCAGCCGCTGGGCAGGGGTGACTGCCGGCGCATGCCAGGCATGGCCGCTGCCCGCCGACGCGACGTGTGCTGGGGTCGCGCGGCAGGTGTTCAGGGACGCGGTGTCGGAGATCGGCTTGGAGCCGGAGTTCCTCGACGACGGCGTCCTGATGGCCAGCGAACTCGCGGCCAACACGCTGCACGCGCGTGCCGTGGTTTGGGCCGGCGGAGGGGGGGATCGGCTCGCGTCCGTTGCTCCGGACGGGGAGGGCGAGCCATCCAGGTCCGCCGGCCCTCCCCCACGGGCCCCCGGCCTGCTCGCCGCGGCCGACGCCAGGGCCGCGTGGTCCGCCAGGGTCGGCAGGCAGGGCGCCCCGGCGTTCGGCTGCCCGGAGCTCTGGCTGTACCTGCGCGGCGTGGGCGCGCGGCGCGAGCTGGTGTGCAAGGTGTTCGACTGCTGCCGCGGCTGGCGGCACGGCGCGCCGCCCGGGCCGGCCACGGTACCGGGCCAGGCGATCGCCGGGCGGGGGCTGCAGCTCGTGCACGAGCTTTCCGCCGGCCGGTGGGGGTATCACCTCACCCGGTCCAGGCTGGGCGGCTGGGCGCTGCGCGGCAAGGCCGTCTGGTTCGCGATGCCCGCTCCGCCGGCCCGCACCCGGCTGGCGGACGTCACCGGGCCGTGCGACCGCGTGCCTGCGGGCGGCGTCACCGGGCCGTGCGACCGCATGCCGGCGGGCGGCGTCGCCGAACAGCCCGCCAGCGTGCGGTTCAGCGCCCGCCAGGCCGCCATCGAGCTTGAGGCCATGCTGGCAGAGCGCGGGTTCGCCGGCCGGCTGGTGCGCGCCGACCGGCCCGCCGCGGACATGTCGGTGCTGTCGGTCTGCCCCGGCCTGAGCGTGTGGTGCCGGTCCGGCGTGGTGTCGCTGAACACCCCCGGGGGCTCGGTGCAGCGGTGGGGTTACGCCGACCTGGTCGAGGCGGCCGAGCAGACGGTGCGCTGGCACGAGGAACTGGACCCGGAGCCACACCGAGCCTAGCCGCGGGCCAGCGACGCGGCCACCTTCGCATACGCGCCGAGCGTCAGCTCCCAGAACCCGCCGACGTCGACGTCCATCGCGACGCGCGCGTTGCCCGGCGAGCCGTCCACGAAATCGGTCACGGTCATTCCCGCGGTCAGCCTCCCCGCGGTCTCCACGCCGACCCGGGCCGGCACCAGCCGGAACAGCCCCGGCTGCGCCACCCAGGCCACCGCGCAGACGTCGTGCACCGGCGGCCCCGACCCGACGGACCCGGCGGGCCCGGCAGGCCCGCCAGGCCCGGAAACGGGCTCGCGCACCGGCCGGTACTGCTCCAGGGCGGGCAGCAGCAGGCGGGCGCCGAGCGGCCCGAGCTCGCGCATCCGCTGCAGCACCGCCGGGGTGGCGGCGGTCCGCAGCGTCACGTCCAGCCCGAGCATGGTGACCGTCCACCCCGCGCCGAACACCACCGCGGCCGCCTCGGGATCCGCCCAGATGTTGAACTCGGCCGCGGGCGTCACGTTGCCGCGGCCCGCGGACCCGCCCATGATCACGAAGTCGCGCACCCAGCCGGCCAGCCGCGGCTCGCGCCGCACCGCCAGCGCGATGTTGGTCAGCGGGCCGGTCGCGACCAGCGTGATCTCGCCCTTGCGGGCCCCGATGGTGTCGGTGATGTAGTCGACGGCGTGCCCGGGCGCCGCGGCGGCCGACGCGGGCGGCAGCACCGCGCCGCCCAGCCCGGACTCGCCGTGCACCTGGCGCGCGTCGAACGCCGGCCGCAGCAGCGGCACGGCGCAGCCGGCGGTCACCGGCGTGGCGGCCGCGCCGATGAACTCGCACACCGCCAGCGCGTTGGCCGTGGTCTTGTCCAGCGCGACGTTGCCCGCCACCGTGGTGACGCCGAGCAGGTCGATGCCCGGGTGCCCGTGCGCGAACGTGATCGCGAGCGCGTCGTCGATCCCCGGGTCGCAGTCCAGGATGATGCTGGCCGGCATGTCCCGTTCCTCGCCTCCTGTGGTGCCCGCAATGAAAGTACCGAACGAGATGTGGTGCGTGTCCCCAGTGACCTGCCCCGGGCCCGGTGTGTAGCCTCGACTTGCGAGGAGGTCCGTCATGCACAACCCGCCGATACCGGACGTCGACAGCTCCGATCCCGAGATCGCCGCGCTCATCCACGGCGAGGCCCGCAGGCAGTACGAGAAGGCCAGGCTGATCCCGTCGGAGAACTACGTGTCGCTCGCCGTGCTGCAGGCCTCGGGCAGCGTGCTGACCAACAAGTACTCCGAGGGCTACCCCGGCCGCCGCTACTACGAGGGCCAGCAGGTCATCGACCCGCTGGAGACGCTGGCGCGGGACAGGGCGAAGGCGCTGTTCGGCGTCGACCACGCCAACGTGCAGCCCTACTCGGGCACGCCGGCCAACCTGGCGGTCTACCTGGCTTTCGCCAGCCCCGGCGACACGGTCATGGGCATGTCGCTGCCGATGGGCGGCCACCTGTCTCACGGCTGGTCGGTGTCGGCCACCGGCAAGTGGTTCCGCCCGGTCCAGTACGGGGTGCGCCGCGACACCGGCCGGGTCGACCTGGACGAGGTGCGCGACCTGGCGCTCAAGGAGCGGCCCAAGGTCATCTTCTGCGGCGGCACCGCGATCCCGCGCACCATCGACTTCCCGGCCTTCGCCGCCATCGCCGCCGAGGCGGGCGCGGTCCTGGTCGCCGACATCGCGCACATCGCCGGCCTCATCGCCGGCGGCGCCCACCCGTCCCCGGCCGGGCACGCCGCCGTGATCACCACGACCACGCACAAGACGCTGCGCGGCCCGCGCGGCGCGATGATCATGACCGACGCCGAGCACGCGTCCGCCATCGACCGGGCGGTGTTCCCGGGCCTGCAGGGCGGCCCGCACAACCACACCACGGCCGCGATCGCGGTGGCGCTGCACGAGGCGGCCCAGCCCTCCTTCCGCGACTACGCCCGCCAGGTGGTCGCCAACGCGAAGGCGCTCGCCGCCGCGCTGCTGGCCCGCGGCTACGACCTGGTCTCCGGCGGCACCGACAACCACCTGATCCTGATCGACCTGACCGGCAGGGGCATCGGCGGCAAGCCCGCCGCCAAGGCGCTGGACCGGGCCGGCATCGAGACCAACTACAACACGGTGCCGTTCGACCAGCGCAAGCCGTTCGACCCGTCCGGGCTGCGGATCGGCACCCCGGCGGTCACCACCCGCGGCCTGCGCGAGCAGCACATGGAACAGATCGCGGCCTGGATGGACGAGGCGATCACCGCCGCCGCCAAGGACGACGAGGCGGTGCTCGACCGCATCGCCGCCGAGGTCCGCGAGCTGATGGCCGCGTTCCCGGCCCCCGGCTGGACCCCGTAGCCGGCCCGGGCAGGCCGATCACCAGGCCTCGGCCGTCCTCGCGCTGCCGCGGATCCTCCGCTGGTTCGCCGCGCTCCGCTGACCAGGGCTCAGGGCCGCTCGTCGAGCCGGAAGCCCACCTTGACGGTGACCTGGAAGTGCGGGCGCCGGTTGTCCTCGATGCGGCCGCGGATGCCGGTGACCTCGAACCAGTCCAGGTTGTGCAGGGTCTTCGCGGCACGGTCAATGGCGCCCTTCACGGCATCGTCGATGCTGACGGCGGAGGCGCCGACGATCTCGCTGACCGAGTAAATGTTGTCCGCCATCGATCATCCCTTCGCGTTGGCCTGTCACCGGCGTACCCGAAAGCCGGCCATCCGACCCGCTTGCGGCGCCCCGGAGCGGGCTCCTTTCGCGCGCGGCGGGCGGATGCCATGGACGCTCGGCGCCCTGCACCGGCCGCCCGCACGCGGCGATGAGCGGCCGTACGCGGTCGTGGCAGTCACGTTCCGTAGCGACCGGCGGTCGCATCTCCGGCGCGCCGCCGCCGCCTTCGTCGCGGCCCGACGCCCCGGCAGCGCCCGGAGACCCTACAGTCGCCCTGTCCTGGCAGCTCAGCTAACTAGGCTTATTTGCTTTCCAGTTCGAGCGAATCTATATTCGGTCACGGATGCGGTCGCAGCGTCGGCCGTCCGCACAAGATGATTACGGAACGTATCGCACTGCCGGTCTTCCCCTGTGCGGCGGCAACCGCCGGGCGGCGCCCGGCGGGCACGGCAGCGCGCCGGAGCGGGAGGCGATGCCTGCATGAGCCGCGCGTTCGGCGAGCCGGTTGCCGTCCAGGCCAGGCCCGACGGCAGGCCGGTCAGGTTCGTGTGGCGGAGCCGCCTGTACACCGTCCGGGCGATCCTGGAGCACTGGGTCATCAACCGGGAGTGGTGGCAGGATCCGCAGGCCGACCCGTGCGAGCCCGAGCTGGAGTTCTGGCGGGTCGAGGCCGCGCCAGGCCCGGCTGCGCCACCGGGCGTCTACGAGCTCCGCAACGAAGCCGGCACCGGCGCATGGATCCTGCGCTGAGGCGATCCTTGCGCTCCGCCGCTCGAATTATCTGTATGACATCGGTGCTCCGGTATGGGTTTAGCGGCCGGAAACGGCCGCTAAACCATGACAGAGGCACCAAATCCCTACCGATCTCTCCCCGGGCGACGCCAAGGGCGGGGCCATGGGGCGCGGGCGTTCAGGAAGGACCAGCCTCGCCGCGCAGGTGCTCGATGTAGCGCTGCGCGGACCGGTGCACCACGTCGCGAGCGCCCGAAGGCAGCACCGGGGTCCACCAGCCGCCGTAGATCCGGTCGAACGAGAACGGTGCCACGGCCGCCGCAACGCCCCGGACCGCGGCCTCCGACAGCGGCAGCCGGTTCGGCGCGGACCAGACGAACGTGACCCGGTCCTCGCCCGGCGTCACGAAGATCGTGTCGCCGGACAGCAGCACGCCGCGGCCGCCCGCCCCGGCGGCCCAGTGCAGCACGGCGCTGCCGGGGAAATGCCCGCCGCACTGCACCAGCGTCACCCCGGGCAGCACGGCGAGCGTCCCGGACCACGAACGCACCCGGGCGCCGGGCGCCCGCAGCCACCCGGCGTCGGCCTCGGGCACCAGGATCTCCGCGCCGAGCTCGCCGGCCCACTCGGCGATCGCGCCGTAGAAGTGCGGGTGGCTCGCGGTCACGAAGCGCAGCCCCCCCGCGTCCCGCACCGCCGCCACCGCGGCCGCGTCGATGAACCCCGACGGGTCCCACAGCAGGTTCCCCTCCGCCGTGCGCACCAGCAGCGAGCGCTGCCCGATCGCGAACGGCGGGTCGGTCCCGATCCCGGTCAGGCCCGGCTCGACCTCGCGGACCTGCGACCGGTGCCCGGCCGCGGCCAGCTCGGCCAGGGTGGTCCACCGCTGCCCGCCCGGCGGCACCCACTGCCGCTCGTCCGCGCACACCGCGCACACGTCAGGCCGCGGGTCCGGGAAATGATTGCCGCAGGTGGCGCAGACCCACGTTGCCGGCACTGCCGGGACCCCGGCCGGCTACGGGATCCGGCCCGGGTCGCGCCAGTTGACCGCGGGCCGCAGCGCCTCGCGGCGGACCCGGTGCGCGTACCGCTTGGTGATCTCGAACAGCGACTCGATCAGGGTGTCCGAGAGCAGGTGCGGCTCCAGGCCGAGCTCGACCAGCTTGGTGTGCTTGACCCTGTAGTAGTGCTCGGGCGCCTCGACCCGCGGGTTGTCCAGGTACTCGATCGTGACGTCCTCGGGGCTGCACCGCTGGATCGTCTCGGCGATCTCCTTGACCGACATCGATTCGGTCATCTGGTTGAACACGCGGAACTCGCCACGGTTGGCCGGGTTCTCGCACGCCAGCTGGATGCAGCGGACCGTGTCCCTGATGTCGATGATGCCGCGGGTCTGGCCGCCGGTGCCGTACACGGTCAGCGGGTGCCCGATGACGGACTGGATGACGAACCTGTTCAGCACGGTGCCGAACACCGCGTCGTAGTCGAACCTGGTCGCAAGCCGCTCGTCCCGCGCGGTCTCCGGCGTCTGCTGGCCGTAGACCACGCCCTGGTTCAGGTCGGTGGCCCGCAGGTCCCAGATCCGGCAGGCGAACTCGATGTTGTGGCTGTCGTGCACCTTGGACAGGTGGTAGAACGATCCCGGCCGCTTGGGGAACAGCACCCGGTCGGTGCGGCCGTTGTGCTCGATGTCGAGCCAGCCCTCCTCGATGTCGATGTTGGGCGTGCCGTACTCGCCCATCGTGCCGAGCTTGACCAGGTGGATGTCGCGGTTGGTCTCGGCGATGGCGAACAGCAGGTTCAGGTTGCCGACCACGTTGTTGGCCTGCGTGTACACGGCGTGCCTGCGGTCGATCATCGAATACGGCGCTGCCCGCTGCTCGGCGAAGTGGACCACGGCCTCAGGCTCGAAGTCCCTGATGACGTGGTAGGTGAACAGCGGGTCGGTCAGGTCGCCGACGTACATGCCGATGCGCCTGCCGGTGAGCTCGCGCCACGCGTCGATGCGCGTCTGCAGCGGCTCGATCGGCACCAGGGACTCGACACCCAGCTCGTTGTCGTAGCTCCTGCGGACGAAGTTGTCGGCGACGGCCACCTCGTGGCCGGCCTCCGACAGGTGCAGCGCTGTGGGCCAGCCGAGGTATCCGTCCCCGCCCAACACCATGATTTTCATGCTCCGGCTCCTACCATGTCCGTCTGACAGTTTGCTGTGACTTCCCCGGCCGCCGTGCGACCTGCCGCGATGGGCGGTAACGTGCTACGGGTGCGGATGCTGACTATAACCTCCCTGCCGGCCGCATCGCGCGGCTTCGCAGGGGTAGCCGTACCGGCCTGCGGTCACCACGCGAATGGCTGCTCCTGGTCTCATGGTCGGCTAGCTAAGCTAGGACATCAATGGCTCTGACATCCAACCGGCCCGTCGCCAAGGTGCTGCGCAAGGCGCACACCACCCTCGGCATCCGGTTCGGCCGTTTCGCGGTTGCCGCCGTCGCGGCGTTCGCGACCAGCGAGATCGTCTACACGATCTGCGCCGGGCCGCTCGCGCTGTCCTCCACCGTGGCCACCGTGGCGGGCTGGTTCTCCGGCGTGGTGGTCAGCTACCTGCTCAGCCGGTGGGCGTGGGAGCGGAAGGGCCGTCCGAACCTGCTCAGGGAGACCGTGCCGTTTTGCGTGGTCTCGGCGATCGTCATCGTCGTCCTCGAACTGGCGGACAAGTACCTCGGCTACCACCCGGCGGCCTGGATGCACCTGCACGGCGCGGAGCGCGCGCTGTACCTCGCCGCGGTGTACGGCGCGGCCAACCTCTGCACGTTCCTGGTGCGGTTCGTGTTCTTCCACTACGTCCTCTTCGCCCGCTCGCCCGCGCCGCCCGCCCCGGTCGAGGAGGCGGTCGCCTCGACCGACTCCGGGCCCGAGCCGTTCGTCGTCGCGGCGGAATCCACCGGCCCGATGCGGGCCGCCCGGGGCGACGAGGACCCGCCGGACCGGCCGGACCGGCCGGACGGGCCGGACGGGCCGGACGGGCCGGACGGGCCTGGGTTCATCCGCCGGGCGCGGTGACGCTCGCGCCACCAGGTGCCGTAGATCACGCGCGCGAAGCGAAGCCCGTAGCAGAAGTTGTTCACCCCGGGCAGGTGCAGCCCGTACAGCGGGTTCTGGCCCTTCTTGCTCTCGCCGACCCGCCGCCTGTGGATGGTGGCGGGCACCTCGGCCACCTTGTACCCGTGGGTGATGACCCCGATCAGCAGCTCGGATGCCTGGTACTGCGGCTGTTCCAGCCGCACGGCGGCGGTCACCTCGGCACGCATGGCACGCAGCCCGAACGTCGTGTCGCTGATCTTCTGCCCGGTCAGCACGCTGAGCGTGATGGCGAAGAACCGCACGCCGGCCCGGCGGATCAGGTCCCTGGTCTCCTGGCTGCCGAGCCGCCGTGAGCCGGTGACGAAGTCGGCCTCGCCGGCCACCACGGGCGCCAGCACCCGGTCCATCTCCGCCGGGTTGTACTGGCCGTCGGCGTCGGTGGTCACGATGTAGGCGGCGCCCCCCTGCCTGGCCAGCCGGTAGCCGAGCCGCAGCGCGGCGCCCTGGCCGCGGTTGACCGGGACGTCGCACACCATGGCGCCGGCGGCCCTGGCCTCCGCCGCCGTGCCGTCGGTGCAGCCGTCGGCGACCACGATGGCCGCCGCGCCCAGCGCGCACACCGTGGCGGGCAGCGCACGGATGACCGGGCCGACGGCGCCTTCCTCGTTGTAGGCGGCGATCACGATCGCCACGGGAGGCAGGCTGACGCCGCGCTCGCCGTAGGCCGCGGTGAAGGCGGCCACGGCCGCGTCGTCGATCGCCTGGTCGGCCGGGTTGCCGTAGCTCATCGCGTCACTCACCCGCCGCATGGGCCGTGCGCGGCCGGAAGTCGGGCCACACGGTGGCCATGCCGGATTCCAGGTCGTACCGTGGCTGGTAGCCGAGCCGCCTGGCCAGGCTGATGTCGAGGATCACGGCGGGCATCTCGCCCTTGTTGACCGGCACGTTCTCGGCGGGGATGGGCGCCCCGGTGACCCGCCGCGCCGTCGCCACCATCTCGTTGACCGACACCGACCGGCCGGCCCCGAGGATCAGCGGGCCGCTGTGCCCGGCTCGCCAGGCCGCCAGGGTGCCCTGTACCACGTCGTCGACGTGGACCAGGTCTCGGAGCATGCTGCCGTCGCCGCGCACCGCGACGCCCTCGCCGTCGCGCGCCGCGCGCATCAGCCTGGGCACGAAGCTGTCCTTCTCGGTCATCCCCGGGCCGTAAACGTTCGAGTAGCGCAGCGCCGCGCCGGTGATGCCGTAGCAGTTGGCGTAGCTGCCCAGCAGCATCTCGGCCGCCGCCTTCGTCGCCCCGTACGGGGTGAGCGGGCGCAGCACCGTCCGCTCGGTGATGACGGCGCCGCCGACGTCGCCGACGACCGCGTTCGTCGAGGCGAGCAGAAATGTCCCGACCTCGTGCTCGCGGGCGAGCTCGAGCAGCCTGGCGGTGGCGTCCACGTTGAGCCTGTGCGTGCCGACCGGATCGCTCACCGAGGCCAGCACGGAGGTGACCGCGGCCAGATGGACGATCACGTCGGGCCGGCCCTGGCGCACGGCCCGCTCCGGCACGCCGGGGTCGCACAGGTCGCCGGTGACCGAGCGCACCGCAGGGTCGCCGAACGCCCGCAGGTCGGCGACGGTGACCTCGTGCCCCTCGTCCAGCAGGGCGCGGACCAGCCGGCGGCCGATGAAGCCGGCGCCGCCGGTCACCAGGACACGGGAACGATTCGCCATGCGTGCTCCGTTCAGGCTCGGGGTATGTCGTTGTCGCGCGTGCCAGGCCACGGCGCCCGGCGCGCAGCGGCCGCGGCTGCCACGGGCCGCGGCTGCCACGGGCCGCGGCTGCACGGGCCGCGGCTGCACGGGCCGCGGTGCACCGCGCCGGCGGCCAGATCCGCCACCCCGTTCCCCAGACCGCTCACGCTACCCGTCGGCGCTGAGAGTTTCCTGGTGAATGCCTGGCAACCCGTGGGAGGCGAACCCGGGTCAGTGTACCCGCCGCCCGCCTCCCGTCCCGCTCCATCGCTCGGGGGCGATGTCGGGGCGGTCGCGCTGATAGGTTCGTCCCGCCGGTGATGGAGGTGAGTGCCGCCATGGATCACGTTGATCCCGCCGAGGCCGAGTCGTACCGGATCCTGCGGTCCAGGGTCGACCTGAGCGACCTGGCGCCGCTGAGCAGGGCGGTGACCGAGCACGTCATTCACGCGACCGCCGACCTGGGCTACGCCACCGACCTGGTCTGCGACGAGGCGGCGCTGATGGCGGGGTTCGGCGCGCTGCGGCGCGCCGCCTCGGTCGTCGCGGACGCGGCCATGGTCGCCGCGGGCATCTCCGGGTACCCGGTGACCTGCAAGGCGACCGACTCGCTGTCCGCGAGGCTGGCGCGGACCGCGAACATCGCGGTCAGCGCCGCAGCGGCCAGGCTGGCGTTCGGCGAGGTGGGGCCGGGCGCGGTCTGGCTGGTCGGCTGCGAGCCCGCCGCCCTGTCTGAGATTATCAGCAGGCGGGTCGAGCCCGCGCTCGTCATCGGCGTGCCCGCCGGCTTCGCCGGCGCGGCCACGGCGAAGGACGCCCTGCGCCAGGCCGGCCTGCCTGCCCTGACCAACATCTCGGACAAGGGCGGTCCGGCGGTGGCCGTTGCCGCGTTCGGCGCGCTGCTCCGGCTGGCCCGCCGGGCCTCGGATCGGCCCGGAGACCGCCTGCCGCCCGGCCGCAATGGAGGACCTGATGGACCTGTTTTCCGACCTCTCTGATGTGATTGCCGCGATCGCCCCGCCGGACGCCGCGGCGATGGCCGCCGCCCGGCAGCGGCAAGACCGGATGACGAAGCCACGCGGCTCGCTCGGCATGCTCGAGGACGTCTCCGTGCGCCTGGCGGGCCTGGCGGGCGACTGCCCGCCGCCGCTGCCCGTGCCCGCCCGGGTGGCGGTGTTCGCCGCCGACCACGGCGTGCACGCGCAGGGCGTCAGTCCGTGGCCGCAGGAGGTGACCGCCCAGATGGTCGCCAACTTCCTGGCCGGCGGGGCGGTGGTCAACGCGTTCGCCGCACAGGTCGGCGCCGAGGTCACCGTGGTGGACGTGGGCGTGGCAGCCGAGATCGAGCCCTCCGCCGGGCTGCTGCGGCGCAAGATCGCGCCGGGCACCGCGGATTTCACGCAGGGCCCCGCGATGACCCGCGACCAGGCGATCGCGTCGCTGAGGGTCGGCGTCGAGGTGGCCCGCGAGCTGGCGGCGGCCGGCGCCCGGTGCCTGGTCACCGGCGACATGGGCATCGCGAACACCACCGCCTCCGCCGCGCTGATCTGCGCCTTCACCGGTGCCGACCCGGTCGCGGCCACCGGGCGCGGCACCGGGATCGACGCGGCGACCTACGCGAGGAAGCTCGACGTGGTCTGCCGCGGCCTGGCCAGGCACCGGCCCGATCCGGCGGATCCGGTCGGGGTCATCGCGGCGTTCGGCGGCTTCGAGCACGGCGCGCTTGCCGGGTACATCCTCGGCGGCGCCGCCCTGCGCGTCCCGGTGATCCTGGACGGGGTCATCGCGGCCGCCGCCGCCCTGGCCGCCGCCGCCCTGGCCCCGGACGCCGTCGGGGCCTGCTTCGCAGGCCACCGCGGTGCCGAGCCGGGTCATGCGGTTACCCTTGACCACCTGGGGTTGCGCCCGCTCGTCGACCTCGGGCTGCGGCTGGGCGAGGGCACCGGCGCGTTGCTGGCCGTCCCGCTTGTGGCCAGCGCGGCCCGCGCGCTGCGTGACGTCGCCACCTTCGACTCCGCGGGCGTGGCCGACAAGCTGTAGGTAGGTAGGACCGCAAAACCCCCATAAATAGGAAATATCACGCAAATCGCGCGCAACTTGGCGGAACCTTGGCGCTTGGCGGAACTTTGGGGTACGAATATGCCCCCCATTCTTCCGCCTGGCCCGGATCTTCCGTGATCGTCCGCCTGGGTGCCGCCGCGCGGACCGAGGAGCCATGGACCCGTACCTGCTGGGGCTTCGCCTGGGCGGCCGCCGCGTCGTCGTCGTCGGCGGGGGAGCGGTCGCGGCTCGCCGCGTCCCCGCGCTGCTGGACGCCGGCGCCGACGTGCTGCTGATATCTCCCGAGGTCACCGCCGCGCTGGAGGACCTGGCCGCCGCGGGCCGGATCCGGTGGATGGCCAGGGAGTACGCCGTCGGCGACTGCGCTGGCGCCTGGCTCGTCTGCGCGTGCGCCGGCGATCGCGCGGCGAACGCGGCCGCCGCCGCGGAGGCGGAGCGGCGGCGGATCTGGTGCGTCCGCGCCGACGACGCGCAGGCGTCGGCCGCCTGGACACCGGCCTCGGGCCGGGCCGACGACATCCGGGTGGGGGTGCTCAGCGGCGACCCGCGGCGCAGCGCCGGGATCAGGGACGCGATCGTCGCCGGGCTGCGTTCCGGCGAGCTGCGCGCCAGGCACCACCGGGGTCGCAAGGGCCAGGTGGCGATCATCGGCGGCGGGCCGGGCGATCCCGCGCTGATCACGGTCCGCGGCCGGCAACTGCTCGCCGAGGCCGACGTGGTGCTCGCCGACCGGCTGGCCCCCCGCTCCCTGCTCGACGAACTGCCCGGGGACGTGGAGGTCATCGACGTCGGCAAGATCCCCTACGGCCGGGCGACGGCCCAGGAGCACATCAACGCCGCGCTCATCGACCAGGCCAGGGCGGGCCGGTTCGTGGCCAGGCTCAAGGGCGGCGATCCCTTCGTCTTCGGCCGCGGCGCGGAGGAGGTGCTGGCCTGCCTGCGGGCGGGCGTGCCCGTCACCGTCGTGCCCGGCGTCACCAGCGCGGTCGGCGTGCCCACCGCCGCCTGGGTGCCGGTGACCCACCGCGGGATCGCGCAGGAGTTCCACGTCGTCTCCGTGCACGTGCCGCCCGGCGACGGCCGTTCCGCCGTCGCCTGGGACGTGCTCGGCGGTAGTTCGGGGACGCTGGTGCTGCTGATGGCGGTGGAGCGGATCGGCGCGGTGGCGGCCGAGCTCATCCGGTACGGACGCGATCCGGCTACCCCTGTTTCCGTAATCGCAGACGGTACGCTGCCGACGCAGCGCACAATTAACTCAACGCTGGAACAAGCGGAACGAGCGGTGGCAGCAGCGGGCATCCGGCCGCCGGCGGTCGTGGTGGTGGGTGACGTCGTGGAGGTCGCATCCGAGATAACTGAACTCATGCGCCAGGTAACCGCCTGACGAGCGGGATAAACTCCCCGTGCCAGGCGATGAGCCGGAGGAACGGCAGTTCCCGAGCAGACCCGCCGGGGGGTGAGGAGGCCGTTGGAACGATGGAAGGTCAGGGCGTGGCGCGCCGTGCCTACAGCCACGTGACCGATGATCGGGCGGACGCTGGTGAGGACCAGCGGCGCGGCGGGGATGACACTCTCGTGATGCCCGCCGTGGGGGGTGAGCCGGGCGAGCCCGCCGCCGCAGCCGGGCCCGCCGAGCCGATGCCGTCCGCCGGCGCGGCCGGCGCCGGGGCTGGCCCGTCCGCCGGGCCGGCGGAGCCTGCGCCGCCGCAGCCTGCTCAGCCAGGCCAGGCGGGACACCCTGCCGCGCCTCAGCAGAGCCCGCAGCCTCACACCCGGGTGGATGCGCGGTTGCTCGAGGCCGCGCTGCTCAACCTGAGGAAGCGGATCGCGGCGATCCCGCTGGTGTTCGAGATCGCCGGTGCCGCCGCCGCGAAGGCCGAACGCGCCAAGCTGCTCAGCCAGATCGACGACTACCTGCTGCCCAGGGTGCGCAGGTCCGCCGCGCCGCTGCTCGTCGCCCTTGTCGGCTCCACGGGAGCCGGCAAGTCCACGCTGCTGAACAGCATCGTCGGGACCAGGGTCAGCGCGACCGGCGTGCGCCGCCCGACGACGAACAGCCCGGTGCTGGCCTGCCACCCCGACGACATCGAGTGGTTCGCGGAGAACAACTTCCTGCCGACGCTGCCCCGGGTCAGGCAGGAAGGGCTGGCAAGGCCGGGCAGGGACGGGCTGCTGGTGCTGGCGGCGAGCGAGGGCATGCCGAAGGGCATCGCGCTGCTGGACACGCCGGACATCGACTCGGTGGTCCAGGCGCATCACGAGTTCGCCTACCAGTTCCTCGACGCCTCCGACCTGTGGCTGTTCATGACCAGCGCCAGCCGGTATGCCGACGGGCCGGTGTGGGAGATCCTGCAGTACGCGCGGGACCGCAGGGCGTCGCTCGGCGTGGTGCTCTCCCGGGTGCCGCAGCCGCACCGGGCCGAACTGGTTGAGCACTTCACCGCAATGCTGGCGGCGAACGGGATCGTCGCCGAGAACCGCTTCGTGATCGCGGAGACGCCGCTCGTCAACGACATGCTGCCGCGCGACGCCTACCAGCCGGTCCGCGACTGGCTCGCCGAGACCGCCACGCGAGCCGACCGCAGGGTCGCGGTGCTGACCCAGACGATGTCCGGAGTCCTTGACACGTTCAAGTCGAGGGTCCCGGCCGTGGCCGCGCACGTCGAGGCCCAGGTGGTGCTGCGCGAACGGCTGCGGCGTGCCGCCGAGCAGGCCTACCAGCGCGCCTTCGCCGAGATCGGCGTCGGCATGAAGGACGGCACGCTGCTGTCCGGCGAGGTCCTGGCGCGGTGGCGGGATTGCGTGGCGGGCGGCGACCTGCAACCGCGCCGTGCTCGCAAGACCGCCAGGTCCGGGCCGAGGAGCAGGCGTGCGCGGCGAGGGCCGCCGCGGACGGCGGCGCTCAACGCGGCACTGCGCTCGGCGATCGAGTCGTTCATCTCCTCGGTCGCCGACCGCGCCGCGGAACAGGTCGACGCCGCCTGGCGGGCCGATCAGGCGGGCGCCGTGCTGCTGGCGGACGCCGCCGCGGAGCGCGCCCGCGGCGAGCGCGCCAAGCAGGTCTTCGAATCCGCCTTCGGGCCGGACGCGGGCTCCGGTCCGCGGCGGGGCGCGGGCACGCGGGATGCGGGCCAGGCCGCCGCCTTCAGCCGCAGTTCACCGGACCTGCCGCTGCGCGCCGCGCGCGCGGTCGGGGCCTGGCAGGAGCACCTGAGCAGGATGGTGGAGGCGGAGGACCTCCGGCCGGGGGCCAGGCGGATCGCCTTTGGCGACGAGGCGCTCAGCCTGGTCGTCCTCGTCGCGTTGCTCGGCGAGGAGGTATCGGGCGGCAAGCCCGAGGCCGCCGGCATCTGCGCCGAGCCGCGGCAGTTGCTGACATCGGTATTCGGCACGGTGGGGCTGGCCGGCATCGTCGCGAGGGCCCGCGCGGACCTGCTGGAACGGATCAGGCTGCTGCTCGACGAGGAAATGGTGAGGTACACCGAGGTGATCGAGGCCGCCGGGTCCTGCGACGGCGTCGCGGCGATCCGGCTTTACCAGGCGGAATACTCGCTCGAGGCGGTCAGGTGACGGCGAACACGATCGGGACGACCGGGCTGCCGCATGCGACGCTGTCGGCCAGGCTCGCCTCGCTCACCGAGTTGACCCGCATCGGGGCGGCAAGGGCCGGCGCCGACGGGTTCAGCACCGACCTTGTCACCGGGGCGGAAGCGCTGCTGCGCCGGTCCGGCGAGCGGATGCGGATGTCGGCCTACCACACCGTGGTGGCGCTGGCCGGCGGCACCGGCAGCGGCAAGTCATCGCTGTTCAACGCCTTGTCCGGGGCGAGTTTCTCGCCCGCGGGCGTGATGAGGCCGACCACGAGGCACCTGCACGCGTGCGTGTGGGGGATGGAGGGAGCCGCCCCGCTGCTCGACTGGCTCGGCGTGCAGCGACGGCACCGGTACGCCAGGGCGAGCGCCCTGGACGAGGGCGAGGCGTCGCTGGCCGGGCTGCTGCTGCTCGACCTTCCCGACCACGACTCGGTCGTCACCGGCTCGGCGGCGATGGTCGATCGCCTGGTCAAGCTGGCCGACATGCTGATCTGGGTGCTTGACCCGCTCAAGTACGCGGACGGCTCCGTACACCAGCGCTACCTGGTGCCGCTGGCCGGCCACGCCGCGGTGACGCTCGTGGTGCTCAACCAGGCCGACACGCTGACCCCCGAGCAGGTGCGCGACTGCGAGTCCGACCTGCGCAGGCTGCTCGACGCGGAAGGGCTCACCGAGACTCCCGTGCTGGTGACCTCGACGGTCACCGGGGTCGGCCTTGATGACCTGCGCCGCATGCTGGCGGACGCGGTCGCCGCCAGGCGGGCGGCGAGCGACAGGATCGCGGCCGACATCGACGCCCTGCTGGAGCGGTTTGCCGTCTACGCGGGCGACCGTGTGCCCGGCTGGCGGCCACCGGATGCCGACCCGGCGCAGGCGGCCGCCGCCGGGGCGCCGGCCTCGCCGTCGTCGCCGGCCCGCCCGCCGTGGGAACTGGCCGACGGCGACCACGGCGGCAACGGCGCCGCGGCCGCGGGCGAGCCGTGGCGGCCGGCCGCGGTGACGGAGGCAGCCGCCCCGGCGTCGCGTCCTCCATGGGAGGACGCGACGCCGGACGGCAGCGGCGAGCGGCTGCCGGCCGATCCCGCCTCGTACGTGCCCGCTGCGCCGGCGGCCGCCCTGACCTCGGCCTTCGCGAAGGCCGCCGGGGTGGCGGCCGTCACGGACACGCTCACCAGCTCGCGCGAGCGCGCCGCCGCCGCCTACATCGGCTGGCCGCCGGCCCGGCTGGCCGCGCGCGTGGCCGGCCGGGCGCCGGCCGGCCCGCCGCCGGCCGCGGACCTCGGCGGCGCGCAGGCGCAGCGATCCGACATCGACAACGCCGTCACCCAGTTCGCCGACGAGGTGGGCGGGTCGCTGCCGGAGCCGTGGTCGCGCACCGTGCGCGCGGCGGCACGGTCGAGGGCGGACGAGGCGCAGGCCGCCCTCGGCGCGGCCGTGGCGCAGGGGCTGCCGCCGGGCGACACGGTCACCGGCTGGTGGCGGCTGGCCGCGGCGGCGCAGTGGCTGCTGATGCTGCTGGCGCTGGCCGGCGTGGTCTGGTTCGCGCTGGTCCTGGCGACCGGCGGGACGCGCACGTCGTCGCTGACCAGCGACGTCTCCCTGGCGCCATGGATCGGCGTCATGGTCGTCGCGCTGCTGCTGCTCGGCTGGCTGATCGAATCGTGGTGCCAGAACGTGGTGGTGCTCGCCGCTGACCGCGAGCGCGAGCGGGCCGCAGCCCACATCGTTTCCCTGATCGCCGGCGTCGCCAGCGACCTGGTCCTCGTCCCCGTCGGCCGCGAACTCGCCGATTATGAGCGCTTCCGCGCCGAACTCGCCGCCGCCCGCCGCGTCCCCTGACCGCGGCGGCCGGCAGCGCGCGCTCTGCAGCGCGCGCCCGGCGCCCGGGCGCTCGGCCCAGGAATGTCGGCGCTCCCCGCTAGGTTGGAGGCTGGCAGACAGCGATTGGAAGTGCTCTTGGTCACGTACGAGGCAAGGGACCGCGCAACCGCACCGGGAGACGGGGCATCTCGGCGGGCCGGCGCTTACTCGGGCCGGCGGCGGGCCGAGCTCGGCCAGTTCCTGAAGGCGCGGCGCGCCCGGCTGAGCCCGGGTGACTTCGGGATGCCACCAGGGCCGCGGCGGCGCACGCCGGGGCTGCGCCGGGAGGAGGTCGCCCTGCTGGCCGGCGTCGGCGTCACCTGGTACACCTGGCTGGAGCAGGGCCGCCAGATCAACGCGAGCATGCAGGTGCTCGACGCGGTGGCCCGCACGCTGCGCCTGGACCGGGCCGAGCGGGAGCACCTGTACCGGCTGGCCGAGGCGACGCCGCTGCGCACCGAGTGCTCGCGCACCGCGGTGCCAGATGCGATCCGCGAGATCGTGTTCTCGCTCGAGCCGCTCCCGGCCAGCCTGATCAACAGCAGGTTCGACATCCTGCTGTCCAACGGCGCGGCCGAGGAGCTGTTCTGGGAGTGGCACACGATGCCGTGCATCCACAAGAACACCCTGTGGTGCTGCGTCACCGAGCCGAGCGCCCGCGCCAAGTTCCCGGACTACGACACGCACGTCCGCTACATGGTGGCGCGGCTGCGGTCCGCGTACGGCAGGCACGTCGGCGACCCGGACTGGGAGGAGGACATCCGCCGCCTTTCCGGCCTGAGCCGCGAGTTCGCCGACCTGTGGGCGCGCCACGAGGTGGCGGAGCCCGAGCCGCGGGTGCTGAGGTACCTGCATCCGCGCGCCGGGGCGCTGCGCCTGGCCGTCAGCGAACTGAACCCGCCCGAGATGCCCGAGGCGCGCCTCGTCGTCTACACGCCCGCCGACGAGGCCACCCGGGCCAGGCTGCCGCTGACCCGCCTGCCGCCGGCGGACCGGGCCGAGCGGGCGGCGGCCGAGCCCGCCGCCACACAGCCTGGCGGGCGGTAGCCACGCCGGCAGCCGGACGCGGCGCGGATGCGGTACCGTTGCCGCAAACGATTGCAGCGCGGAGCGCGATTCGCGACCGAGGGGGCTCGTGTGGCAGGGAAGTACCAGCCGTGCGGGCCCGACGCCAGTACCGACCGGACGCCGCTGCGCGGCCCCACCGTCTGCGGCGTGGCTCAGTTGATGAAGTAGCTGCTGCCGCCGGACTCGGGGTCGGTGACCATCGCGATGATGGTGATCGTGCCCGCGTGGGCGAAGGTGAGCCGCAGCATGATGTCCTTGCCGTCGTGCATCGGGCCGGCCCCGGTGATCAGCAGGTGGAAGCCGTCCGGGTCTAGCTGGGTCATCGAGTCCGCCGGTATCGGTATGTCGGGCACGGTGCGCATGAGCAGGGCGCCCGCGCGCCGCCCGGCCGGGGCGCGAAGCTGCACGGTCCCGCCGACGCTCGTGTGCGCCGCGACCAGGCGGTCCGCGGCCCCGTTGTTGCGGATGTCCAGGTAGGCGACCGTGGTGCCCGGCGTCGTCGGCTGCGGCACGTAGGCGCTGGCGATGCTGATCGACGACGCGGCCCTGGCCGCGGCGCAGCCGGCCACCGCCACCGTCGCCAGCATGGCCGCGCCGGCGGCGGCGAGCGCCGGCCTCAGTCTCCGCACGCCACCAGGGTACTGCGCCGCCCCGGGTCAGCCGCGCTCGACGGCGGTGCCGAGCAGGCCGAGCGCCGGAGAGCCGAGGTCCAGCAGCGCCCGGTGGAAGCGCTGCAGCGTGAAGCCGGCGCCCCACTGCTTCCTTGCCCGCTCGCGCAGCCTGAGGATCTCCAGCTTGCCCCAGGTGTACCTGCCGTAGGTCGGGTCGAAGGTGGCGCGCCGCGCCTCGCTGGCCGCGGCCGGGCCGGACAGGTGGGTGTCCGCCTCGAACCTGCGCGCCGCCTCCGCGACCGTCATCCCGGCGGTGTGCACGCCGATCGCGCAGGCCAGCCTGGTCACCCGGACGAGCGCCTCCAGCCAGACGCCGATCGCGATCCTGGGATCGCCGGCGCCGAAGCCTTCCTCCACGCACAGTTCCTCGGCGTAGTGCGCCCAGCCCTCGATGAACGCGCTGGAGTGGACGACCCGCCTGACCTCGGAGGTCAGCCGCCGCAGCGCCCGGCCGTGGCAGAAATGCCCGGGCGCCACCTCGTGCACGGCGATGCCGGGCAGCGTGGTGGCGCTGAAGACCTCCAGCCACTCCTCCTTCTCGCGCTCCGGCCAGGTGTCCTCCGGCGGCGTGATATGGAACCAGGAGGGGCCGTCCGGCTCGCCCGGAGCGGCCGGCGACATCATCGCCATCGCCCATCGCCGCGACTCCGGCGCCGGGCCGACCAGGCAGACCCCGTCGTGGTAGGGCACCAGGTCGCGTTCCCTGGTGAACTCGATGGCGCGCTGGGTCCAGTGCCGGGCCGCGTCGATCACCCCCGCGGCGTCCGGATGGTCGCGGACCAGCTCACGGGCCACCTCTAGCGGCCGCCCGGCCGCCCTGCGCTCCGGCTCCAGCCGCGCGCACGCCTCGGCGAGCAGGGCATGCAGCCGGTCGCGTTCCGCGTCGGCCCGCTCCGCCAGCCTGCCCAGGTCGACGGGCATCGCCTCCGCGCTGCTCATCAGCGCGGCCAGCGCGCCGCCGCCGAGCGCCGCATCCCGGTGGCCCTCGGCCGCCGCCCGCTCCACGTGCGCGACCAGCCGCGCGTGCGCGGCTCGCGCCGCGTCGCGGGCCGCGTCGTCGACGCCGCGGAAACCGGCAAGCCCGGCGGCCAGCCCGCGCACGGTGCGCAGCAGCGCCCCGGCGACCGGCGCGCTGACCTGGTCCAGCGACTCCACCGCGGCGTCAACCACCCGCGGCCAGGCCGCCAGGTGCCCGGCCCGCGCGGCATCCCGTTCCGCTTCCGGCGCGTAGTCCCGGTCGTAGCAGGCCAGGTCGAGCTCCGCGATGTGCAGCAGCGGGTTGCGGCGGTGCAGCTCGAGGTCGGCGTAGCTCACCCGGCACAGCTCCTCCGCCGCGGTCAGCTGGGCCTCGTCGTGCGGGTCGGCGGCCGGCTCGCCGCCGGCCCGGGCCGCCGCCAGCCGCGCCAGGCCTGCCCGGACGCCGTCCGGCGACAGGTCCTGCGGCTTGCCGTCGTACTCGTGCCGGCCGCTGTACTCGCGCATCTCGCTGACGTTGAGGTCGCAGACCGCGCGCAGGCGGGGAGGAAGGTCCATGCCGCAGACGCTACCGCGCCGGCTCCCGGGCCGGGGCGCGGCACCCGCACACCGCCGACGCGCGGCGAGCCGGTGAGAGGATCGGATCATGACCGACATTCCCGAGTTCACCACCAGGCCGGAACTGGCCGGCACGTTCGGCATGGTCGCCTCGACGCACTGGCTCGCCTCCGCGTCCGGCATGGCCGTGCTGGAGCGGGGCGGCAACGCGTTCGACGCCGCCGTCGCCGCCGGGCTCGTCCTGCAGGTGGTCGAACCGCACCTGAACGGCCCCGGCGGCGAGGTCCCGATCATCGCGCATGCCGCCGGGAGCGGCGAGACGTTCGTGCTGTGCGGCCAGGGCACGGCGCCCGCGGCCGCCACGCCAGAGGCGTTCGCCGCGCTCGGCCTCGACCTGGTGCCCGGCAGCGGGCTGCTCGCCGCCTGCGTGCCCGGCGCGTTCGGGGCCTGGATGCTGCTGCTGCGGGACTTCGGCACGCTCCGGCTGCGGGACGTGATGGACTTCGCGATCGGGTACGCGTCCTCCGGCTACCCGGTGCTGCCCGCGATCAGCCGGGGCATCGCCGGCGTGGCCGGGCTGTTCCGCGACTGGTGGCCGAGCTCGGCCGAGGTCTACCTGCCCGGCGGCGCCGTGCCGCCGCCGGGGTCCCGGTTCGCCAACCCCGCGCTCGCCGCCACCTACCAGCGCATCCTGGCCGAGGCCGAGGCGGCTGGCAACGACCGCGACGAGCAGATCGAGGCGGCCGGGCGGGCCTACTACGAGGGTTTCGTGGCGGAGCAGATCGGCGCGTTCCTCGCCTCCGCCGAGGTGATGGACGTGACCGGCCGGCCGCACCGCGGGCTGCTGTCGGCCGCCGACCTCGCCGCCTGGCGGCCCCGGCTGGAGGAGCCGCTGACCTTCGAATACCGGGGCCTGACCGTGTGCAAGACCAAGCCGTGGGGACAGGGCCCGGTCTTCCTGCAGCAGCTCGCGCTGCTCGACGGGTTCGACCTGGCCGGCATGGGCCCGGGCAGCGCGGACTACCTGCACACCGTGATCGAGTGCGCCAAGCTCGCGTTCGCGGACCGGGAGGCGTGGTACGGCGACCCGGACTTCACCGACGTGCCGGTCAAGGCGCTGCTGTCCGCCGAGTACGCAGACGCCAGGCGGCGGATGGTGGGCCCGGAGTCCTCGGCCGACCTGGTGCCGGGCGCCCCGGACGGTCGGCAGCCCAGGCTGCCGGCGTTCGCCACCGGCTCGTTCGGCGGCAAACAGCAGCAGAGCATCACGGCGGTAGATCCGATGCTGGACCCGGGAACCGGCGAGCCGACGCTGCGCACCGGCCTGCGGGCCGGCCCGGGCGACACCTGCCACCTCGACGTGGCCGACCGGTTCGGCAACATGGTGTCGGCCACGCCGAGCGGCGGCTGGCTGCAGTCCTCGCCGGTCATCCCCGGGCTCGGCTTCTGCCTCGGCACCCGGGCGCAGATGTTCACGCTCACCCCGGGGCTGCCCGCCACGATCGCGCCCGGCAAGCGGCCGCGGACCACGCTGACGCCGAGCCTCGCGCTGCGGGACGGCGAGCCGTGTCTCGCGTTCGGCACCCCGGGCGGCGACCAGCAGGACCAGTGGTCGCTGCTGTTCTTCCTGAACCACGTGACCGGCGGGATGAACCTGCAGCAGGCCATCGACTTCCCGGCGTTCCACTCCGCGCACATGCCGTCGTCGTTCTACCCGCGGCAGGCGCAGCCGCGGGTGGTCGACGTCGAGTCGCGGGTGGGCGATGCCGTCCTCGGCAACCTGCGGCGCCGCGGCCACCTGGTGAACGTCCGGCCGCCCTGGTCGCTTGGCCGGGTCAGCGCGGTCGCCCGCCGCGGCGGCATGCTGTACGCCGCGGCCAACCCGCGCGGCATGCAGGGCTACGCCGTCGGCCGCTGATGACGAATGTCATGGCCGACCGCTGAGGGACGGCACTACCCGGCAGCCCCGCCCGCATGGTGGGATGAGAGCGCCAAGGGGGACCAGCAGGCACCGACCATGCGGAAGCCGGGAAGACGAGGGAACACGTGAACCAGCATGGCACCAGCTACGGCGTCGCCGCCGGCCGGGACACCGCCTCCGGCCACGGCGGCGCGCCGATCGTCTCGTTCCAGAACGTGTCCAAGCATTACGGGTCGCTCAAGGCGGTCGACGGGCTGAGCCTGGAGCTGCGCCCGGGGGAGACCGTCGCGCTGCTCGGCCCGAACGGCGCGGGCAAGTCCACGTCGCTGGACATGCTGCTCGCGCTGCGCAAGCCGACAAGCGGCCGGATCCGGGTGTTCGGCACCGACCCCTACGCGTGCGTGAAGTCCGGGCGGATCGGCGCGATGCTGCAGTCCGGCGGGCTGATGCCCGAGGTGACGGTGCGCGAGCTGGTGACGCTCGTGACCAGCCTGCACCCGCGGCCGGTGCCGGTGGAAACCACGCTCAACCGGGCGGGCATCGCCGATTTCGCCGGCCAGCGCGTGGACCGGCTGTCCGGCGGCCAGAGCCAGCGGGTGCGGTTCGCGCTGGCGATCGTCGGCGAGTGCGAGCTGATCGTGCTGGACGAGCCGACCACGGCGATGGACGTGGAGACCAGGCAGCTGTTCTGGGCGAACATGAAGGCCGAGGTGGCGGAGGGCCGCACGCTGCTGTTCGCCACGCACTACCTGGAGGAGGCCGACCAGGCGGCGGACCGGATCCTGGTGATCAACCGGGGCCGGCTGCTCGCCGACGGCACCCCGGCCGAGATCAAGGCGCGGGCCGGGGCGAGGCGGCTGTCGTTCCGGCTGGACCGGATCGACGAGCCGTTCCTGCTCGGCCTGCCGGCGCTGGTCAACCTGGAGATCCGGCACGACGTGGTGCAGATCCAGTCCAGCGACTCCGACGCCACGCTGTACGCCCTGCTCGACGCCGGCTACCGGCCGCGGGAGATCGAGGTCACCAGCCTCGGCCTGGAGCAGGCCTTCCTGGCCATCACCGCCGAGGACGACAGGGCAAACGGGAACGCAGTCACAGCAGGGGAGACGAACTGAGATGACCGGCACGCTGTCCCTGACCCGAGCCGAGGTGGCCAGGTTCCGGCGCAACAAGCGGTACCTGATCTTCACGATCGGCCTGCCGGTGATGTTCTACCTGATCTTCGGCAGGACCACGGCGACCACCTACGGCGTCACCTTCCGTGCCTTCTACATGGTGGGCATGGCCTCGTTCGGCGCGCTGAGCGGCGCGCTGAACAACAACGCGATGCGCATCTCGCAGGAGCGCAAGGACGGCTGGATCCGCCAGCTGCGGCTCACCCCGCTGCCCGCCAACGGCTACGTGCTCGCCAAGATCCTGGCGTCGATGGCGACCACGGTGCCGTCCATCGTGATTGTGCTGCTCATGGGCCGTTTCTACGGCGGCGTGCACCTGGCGGCGTGGAAATGGGTGGTGGTCGCGGCGGTGATCTGGATCGGCACGCTGATCTTCGCCGCGCTCGCGGTGGCCATCGGCTACAAGATCGACCCCAGCACCGTGCAGCCGGTCACCATGATCGTGTTCTTCTTCTTCTCCATCTTCGGCGGCCTGTGGTTCCCGCTCAGCGGCGCGCTGAAGACGTTCGCCCAGTACACGCCCACCTTCCAGGTGGTCAGGATCAGCGCCGACGTGATCGCCCAGGGCAGCACGTCGGCGGCCTACGTGGCCGGCATCGCGGTCTGGTTCGCCATCTTCCTGGCGCTGGCCATCCTGGCGGTCCGCTCCGTCGCGGAAACCGTGTAACGGCGCCACCGGGGCGGCGGGCAGCACGGGGGCTCCGCCGCCCCGCCCCGGCCGGCGTACCGTGAGAGGACAGACAGGACAGGAGGTGACGACGCGATGACCGTTCCGGACGAGACGTCCTGCCGGTACCCGGTCGTCACGGGGAGGTTCCGCCGTGGCCGGTGGTGGCGGGCGTTCTTCTCCGGCATCTGGCTCGTCTACCTCGTCCAGCCGGTCGTCTATCTGTTCGCAGATCACCACGGCCCGCTCTACGTTTCCGGGGCGCTGGCGATCCTGGCCGCCTTCTGCGTCCTGTACGTGCTGCTGATGTACCGGTGGGAGCCCGACGGCCGCCGCTACCATCTCTGGCTCGCCGCGCTGGCGGTGCTGGCCGCGGTCGCCTCGGTCGGCTACGGCGGCGGCGGCGCCGCGGCGCTGTGGATCTACGTGTCGGCCGCCGCCGGGCTGGTGATCGCCCGAGACCGGCTGGCGTTCCGGGTGGTGCTCGGCATCACCGCGGCCTACGCGCTGTTCAGCTTCGCCGGCGGCGACACCATGCAGAACTTCCTCATCGACCTGGTGCCCACCGTGCTTGTCGGCTTCGCCATGATCGGGTTCCGCCGGCAGATCGAGCTGAACAGACAGCTGTCCCAGGCACGGGAGACGGTCGCGAAGCTGGCCGCGAACGAGGAAAGGCTGCGGCTGGCCCGCGACATGCACGACCTGACCGGCCAGTCGCTGTCGATGATCACGCTCAAGTCCGAGCTGGCCGCCAAGATCCTCGGCCGCCTGCCGGCCAGCCCGGACCGGGACCGCGCCGCCGCGCAGGTCGCCGAGGTGGCCCAGGTGAGCCGCCAGACGCTGCACGACATCAGGGAGGCGGTCAGCGGCTACCGCAGGCCGACGCTGGCGGTCGAGGTGATCACCGCGCGCACCGCGCTGCAGGCGGCAGGCATCGAGCCGGACGACGACCCCGCGCTGACCACGACCAGCGGCACCTTCGACGCCGACGCCGAGGCGGCGCTGGCCTGGTGCCTGCGCGAGGCGGTGACCAACGTGATCCGCCACTCCGGCGCCAGGCGCTGCCGGATCCGGCTGACCGAGGACGCCGGCGGGCTCTCGCTCGAGGTGAGCGACGACGGCCACGGCTTCGGCCCCGGGCCCAGGCGCGCGCACGGTGCCGGCCTGCGCGGCATGTCGGAGCGCCTGGACGCGGTGGGCGGCCGGCTCGTCCTCGGGCCCGCCGGCTCCGCCGAGGGCTTCCGCCTCACCGCCGCGGTGCCCGCCGCAGCCGCCGCGGTGCCCGCCGCGCCCGCCGCCGCGCCCGCCGCCGCGCCCGACGCGGCGACCGCGGCGACCGCGCCGCCACCGGTCACCGGCCGTGCCGACGCCCTTGCCTGAGCCCGCGCCGGCCGGCCGGGCAAGCGGTAACGTGCTCGCGTGATCAGGGTGCTGCTCGCCGAGGACCAGGTGATGATCAGGGAGGCGCTGGCCGCCCTGCTGTCGTTCGAGGCCGACATCGAGGTGGTCGCGCAGGTCGGCCGCGGCGACGAGGTGACCGAAGCCGCCAGGCGGGCACGCCCGGACGTGGCGCTGCTGGACATCGAGATGCCCGGCATGGACGGCCTGGCCGCGGCCGCCGCGCTGAAGAAGGACAGCCCGGGCACCCAGGTGGTGATCCTGACGACGTTCGGCAGGCCCGGGTTCCTGCGGCGGGCGATGGAGTCCGGCGTGTCCGCGTTCGTCGTCAAGGACTCCCCGGCCGACAAGCTGGTGCAGACGATCAGGCGGGTGCTCGGCGGGGAGAAGGTCATCGACCCGGACCTGGCCGCGGCGGCGCTCGCCGAGGGCGTCAACCCGCTGACCCCGCGCGAGCGCGACGTGCTGGCCGCGGCGACCGGCGGCGGCACCATCGCCGAGATCGCCCGCCGGCTGTACCTGTCCGAGGGCACGGTGCGGAACTACCTGTCCGCCTGCATCCAGAAGACCGGCGCCCGCAACCGCGCCGAGGCGGTGCGCATCGCGTCCGACCGCGGCTGGCTGTGACCCGACGCAACCGCCCTAGGATGAACGACGTGGCCTCCTCGGGATACCTGCGTTACCCGCATGTTCACGGCGACCTGGTCGTCTTCGTGGCCGAAGACGACATCTGGCTCGGCCCGGCCGGCGGCGGCCGCGCCTGGCGGCTTTCCGCCGACGGCGTGCCGGTGAGCTACCCGCGGTTCTCCCGCGACGGGACCAGCGTCGCCTGGACGAGCTGGCGGGACGGCGGCCCGGAGGTGTACCTCGCCGATGTCGGCGGCAGCGCCGCGACCAGGCTCACCCACTTCAGCGACGACAGGACCAGGGTCACCGGCTGGACCGCGAGAGGCGAGGTGCTCGCCGTCTCCGCCGTCGGCGAGCCCAAACGCCACTTCACCTGGGCCTATGCGATCCCGGCCGACGGCGCCCCGCCGCGGCGGCTGCCGTTCGGCCCGGTGTGGGACCTCGCGCTCGACGACACGGCAACCGCGCTGCTCGCCGGCAGCCACCACGACCCGGCGCACTGGAAGCGCTACCGCGGCGGCACCGCGGGCAGGCTGTGGGTGGCAACCCCCGAGGATCCGCTGTTCACCCGGGTGCTCGCCGGCCTCGGCGGCCAGCTGTCCAGCCCGATGCTGCTCGGCGGGCGGCTGTTCTTCCTGTCCGACCACGAGGGCACCGGCAACATCTACTCCTGCGCGCTGGACGGCACCGGCATCAGGCGGCACACCGACCACGAGGGCAGGTACGCGCGCAACCCCGCCACCGACGGACGGCGGATCGTCTACCACGTGGCCGGCGACCTCTGGATCCTCGACGGGCCCGGCGCGCAACCGCGCATGATCGAGCTGGCGCCGGGCTCCCCGGCCGCCGCCCGGGCGCCCAGGCTGGTCACCGCGCGGGACCACCTCGGCAGCCTGGACTGCGACCACACCGGCCGGGCCAGCGTGGTCGAGGTGCGCGGCACCGTGCACTGGCTGACGCACAAGGACGGTCCCGCCCGCGCGCTGCACGTGGACCCGCAGGCCCGGGCCCGGCTGCCCCGGGTGCTCGGCGGCGACGGCCCCGCCGCCGCAGGCGGCCATGCAAGCAGGGCCGTCTGGGTCACCGACGCCGCCGGCCCCGATGCCCTGGAGATCGGCGGCGGTGCGGGCCAGCCGCCGGCCGTCCGGATCGCCGAAGGCCAGCTGGGCAGCGTGACCAGCCTCGCCGCTTCCCCGGACGGCGCCACGGTCGCCGCGGCCGCGCACGACGGCAGGCTGCTCACCGTCGACGTCGCATCCGGGCAGGTCAGCGAGCTGGCGGCGTCCGACGACGGGCCGGTCACCGGCCTGGCCTTCTCCCCGGACTCGGCCTGGCTCGCCTGGTCCCAGCCCGGCCCGCAGCCGCTGTCCCGGATCTGCCTGGCTCACGTCGGCCGCCGCGAGATCCTCGACGTCACCGACGGGCGGTTCGCCGACACCGACCCCGCCTTCACCCCCGACGGCCTGCACCTCGCCTTCCTGTCCCGCCGCAGTTTCGACCCGGTCTACGACGCCGTGTCGTTCGACCTGTCGTTCCCCTTCGCCAGCCGCCCCTACCTGGTGCCGCTGGCCGCGACCACCCCGTCGCCGTTCGGGCCGCTGCCCGGTGGCCGCCCGCTGGGCGAGGAGCCCGCCGGCGACCGGGATAAAGACGATTCAGCCGAACGGCCGGTGCTGACCGTGGACGCGGAGGGCCTCGCGGACCGGGTGGTGGCGGTCCCGGTGGCGGAGGCCAGGTACTCCAGCCTGCGGGCGGTCAAGGGCGGCCTCGCCTGGCTGCGCGAGCCGCTGGCCGGGGTCCTCGGCGAGGGCGGCGAGCCGGACGGCGACGAGCCCCGTGCGGTCCTGGAGCGGTTCGACCTGCGCAAGCGGGAGGTCACCGAACTGGTCGACGGGCTCGACTGGTTCGACGTCAGCGGCGACGGAACCCGCCTGGTGGTCGGCGACCGTGGCGAGGTGCGGGTGCTGCCGTCCGAGCGCAAGGAGGACCACGACTCGGCGGAAACCGTCGCCGTGGACCTGTCCCGGGCCAGGTTCCTCGCCGACCCGGCCGCGCAGTGGCGGCATGCCTACGCCGAGGCGGCGCGGCTGATGCGCCGCGACTTCTGGACCCCTGACATGTCCGGCGTGGACTGGGACGGGGTGGTTGCGGCGTACCGGCCGCTGCTGGAGCGGATCCGCGGCGCCGACGACTTCGCCGACCTGCTGTGGGAGGTGTTCGGCGAGCTCGGCACCTCGCACGCGTACGTGGTCAAGGCCGGCGGCGGCCCCTACCCGGGCGTCGCGGTCGGCAAGCTGGGCGCGGACATCTCCCGGGACGCCGCCGGGCGCTGGGTGGTGGACCGGGTGCTGCCCGGCGAGTCGTCCGACCCGCGGGCGGCCTCGCCGCTGGCCGCCCCCGGGGTGGCGGTGCGCCCGGGCGACCAGATCGTGGCGGTGGACGGCCAGCCGGTCGATGAGGTGCGCGGCCCGTGGCCGCTGCTGGCCGGGACGGCGGGCAAGCCGGTCGAGCTGACCATCCGCCGCGGCGGCGGCGAGCCGCGGCACGTCGCGGTGGTCCCGCTGCGCGACGAGCGGCGGCTTCGGTACCAGGACTGGGTGGCCGGCAGGCGCGCGCTGGTGCGCGAGCTCAGCCAGGGACGCCTCGGCTACCTGCACATCCCGGACATGATGGGCGAGGGCTGGGCGCACTTCCACCGTGACCTGCGCACCGAGATGCGGCGCGACGCGCTGATCATGGACGTGCGCGGCAACGCGGGCGGGGAAATCTCCGAGCTGGTCGTGGAGAAGCTGGCGCGGCGGCTCATCGGCTGGGACAACGGCCGCTGGCTGCAGCCGGTGCCGTACCCGCGCGACGCGCGCCGCGGCCCGGTGGTCACGGTGGCGGACGAGTTCGCCGGGTCGGACGGCGACATCGTCACCGCGGCGATCCGGCTGCTCGGCCTCGGGCCGGTGGTCGGCACCCGCACCTGGGGCGGCGTGATCGGCATCGACGGCCTGCCCGGCCACGAGCTCGTCGACGGCACGCACGTCACCGTGCCCAGGTACGCGTTCTGGTTCGAGTCCTACGGCTGGGACGTGGAGAACCGCGGCGTCGACCCGGACGTGGAGGTGCTGATCTCCCCGGACGACTGGGCCGCCGGCCGGGACCCGCAGCTGGAGACCGCGGTCCGGCTCGCGCTGCAGGCCCTGGACACCCGTCCCGCCGCCGCCCCGCCCGACCCGTCCGCCGCCCCGGTCAAGGCCCGCCCGCCGCTCCCGCCGCGCCGCTGACCCGGTAGCCTGCGGTGATGGACGTGATCGGCTGGCTGCTCGACGGCGACCCCGCCATCCGCTGGCAGGTGCTGCGGGACCTCGGCGACGCGGCGGCCGCCGACGTGGCGGCCGAGCGAGCCCGGGTTGAGCACGAGGGCTGGGGCGCGCGCCTGCTCGCGCTGGAGGATCCGGACGGGCTGTGGGACGGCGGCGCTTGCTTCCCGGCGTCCTATGCCGGCGGTGAACCGGGCCAGCCCTGGACGGCCACGATGCACACGCTGCAGACCCTGCAGCTGCTCGGGCTGGACCCGGAGTCGCCGTCGGCCCGCCGCGCGGTCGGGCTCGTCGCGGAGAACGGGCGCTGGGAGCACGCCGGCCAGCGCTACTTCGACGGGGAGGTCGAGCCGTGCATCAACGGCAGGACGATCGAGGCCGGGGCGTATTTCGGGGTGGACGTCGCGCCGGTCGTCGGGCGGGTCCTCGGCGAGCGGCTCGCTGACGGCGGCTGGAACTGCGAGGCCGAGAACGGATCGGTGCGGTCCTCCTTCGACACGACGATCAACGTGCTCGACGGCCTGCTGGAGTTCGAGCGGGCGACCGGCGGGTCCGCGGAGGTCCGCGCGGCCCGCCAGGGCGGTGAGGAGTACCTGCTCGAGCGCGCCCTGTTCCGCCGCAAGAGCACGGGGGAAGTCGTCCAGCCGGCGTACCTGGAGTTCGCGTTCCCCTACTACTGGCACTACGACGTGCTGCGCGCGCTGGACTACTTCCGGCGGTCAGGCGCCGACGCGGACCCCCGGATGGCGGAGGCGGTGGCGGCCGTGCGGTCCAAGCGGCAGCCCGACGGCCGGTGGCTGCTCGACCGCATCCACCCGGGCCGCGTCCACTTCGACCTTGAGGGCGGCCCGGGCACGCCGAGCCGCTGGAACACCCTCCGCGCGCTCAGGGTGCTCACCTGGTGGGACGCAACCGCCTGACGGCCGCATCGAGGGATCGAGCGATCGAGGGATCGAGGGATCAGGCATCGAGCTCGCCGCGGGCCACGACGACCGCGGCGCCGGCCACCTCGACGGCCTCGATCCGGTCGGCCGTTCCGGTCGCCCGCGCGTACAGCCGGGACGGGCGACCGATCTCGGCGCCCTGGCTGATCTCGATCTCCTGGCCGAAGCCGATCCGGCCGTGCCGGGCCAGGTGCACGGCGAGCGGCCCGGCGGCCGACCCGGTGGCGGGGTCCTCGGGCACGCCGAGGGCGGGCGCGAAGTTGCGGGACTTCCAGCGGCTGCACGCGCCGGTGAAGCAGCCGACCCCGATGCCCGGCAGCCTGGCGAGCGCGGCCAGGTCCGGCTGCAGCGACGCCAGCGCCCGCTCGCTGGCCAGCTCGACGTAGACGTGCCGCGGCCCGTTGCGGTAGGCCTCCACCGGCAGCCCCGACGAGCCCACGCCGAGCGCGGCGAGCAGCCGGCCTGCGTGCTCGTAGGGCTCCCACGTCGGGACCGGCTGCCGCATTCTCCCGGAGGCGATCCGCCCGCCCTCCCGCGCGAGCTCGACCGCCACCATGCCCGCGCCGGTTTCCAGCCGGATCGCCTGCGCGCCCGCCGCCTCGCCGAGCACGTACGCGGCCCCGAGGACCGGGTGCCCGGCGAACGGCAGTTCCAGCGACGGGGTGAAGATGCGGACCCGCGCGTCGCCCCCGTCCTGCGGCGGGAGCACGAAGACGGTCTCGGACAGGTTGAACTCCCTGGCGATCCGCTGCATCCGGCCGGCCGGGATGCCGCGCGCATCGGTGACGACCGCGGCGGGGTTTCCCTCCAGCGGCGTGCTGGTGAAGACGTCGACCACGACGTATCGGTACATGGCTGACAAGCTATTCCCTCGATGCCGGCGATCAAGGCATCGGGTGATGCCTCATCGCCCGCCGCGCCGTGCCCTGCTCTCTTCGTGCCTGCTTCGTGCCGTGTGGCCCCCCGGGCACCCAAGAAGGTGCCCGGGGGGCCACCGACCCCGTTGCCGGCCGCCGTCGGCGCTCAGCTGTTGCGGCCGGTGAGGGCGACGGTCACGCCGACGCCGATCATGGCGAGCCCGCCTGCGCCGCCGACGAGCTCGAAGCGCCGCGGCGAGCGGGCGAACCAGGCCCGGACCGCGCTGGCCGCGCACCCCCAGCAGGAGTCCGAGACCACGCCGATGCACACCGACACCAGGCTCAGCACCAGCATCTGCCCGGGAACGTGCCCGGCGGCGCGGTCGGCGAACTGGGGCAGAATCGCGCCGAACAGCAGGTACGCCTTGGGGTTGGTGATGCCCACGACGGCCCCGTCCCGCAGCGCCCGCCAGCCGTGCCGCGGCTCGGCGGCCGCCCCGAGCGCATCGCCCAGCGACCTGCGGTGCCGGATCGCCTGGACGCCGAGCCAGACCAGGTAGAACGCGCCCGCCACCTTGACGAGCACGAACACCTGGGCCGACCGCTCCAGAAGCGCGCCGAGTCCCACGGCCACGCCCGCCGCCACCATGTAGTTGCCGGCGGCGTGCCCGCACGCGGTCGCCACGGCGGCGCGCCGCCCGTACGCCAGCGCCCGTCCCACTATGAACAGCACCCCGGGCCCGGGGATGGCGATCAGCACCAGCGACGCCAGCGCGAAGCCGACGAGCTGCCCCGTTGACACCACGGGTCATCGCCCCGCGACGAGCAGCTCGCGCCCGGCCGAGCGCAGCTCGGTCACCGACGGGACGCCGAGCAGCTGCATCGTCCGCCGGAACTGGGCGGCCAGGATGTCCAGCGCCTTGTCCACCCCGGCCTCGCCCCCGGCCATCAGGCCGTACAGGTAGGCGCGGCCGACGGCGCAGGCGTCCGCGCCGAGTGCCAGCGCCACCGCGATGTCGGAGCCGTGCCTGATCCCCGAATCGACCAGCACGGTCACGTCGGGACCGACCGCCTCCCGGACGGCGGCGATCGTCTGGACCGGCGGGACCGCCCGGTCGAGCTGGCGGCCGCCGTGGTTGGACAGCTGCAGGCCATCCGCCCCGGCCGCGACCGCGCGCGCCGCGTCCGCAGGCGACAGGGGGCCCTTGACGACGAGCCTGCCCGGCCACCGTGACCGCAGGTCCGCGATGTCGTCCCAGGTGATGGCGGGGTTGAACAGCGCCCCGGTGCCCTCGATGGTCACCGCCGCGCGCCCGGCGAAGTTGGCGAAGTCGATGGCCGGGCTGCGCAGCATCCGCGCCCAGTACCCGGGCTTGCCGGCGATGCTGGCCAGCGCGCGCGCGGTGAGCGCGGGCGGGATGACGAGCCCGTTGCGCCGGTCCCTGGTCCGGTGGCCGGTCACGAAGCAGTCCACCGTCACCACCAGCACCCGGTACTTCGCCGCGGCCGCCCGGTCGACCAGTTCCTTGTTCAGCCCGCTGTCCCGCAGGATGTACAGCTGGAACCACAGGTCGGTGCCGCCGGCTACCGCGGCCAGGTCCTCGATCGTGGTGGTCGCCATCGTGGACAGCGTGTACGGCAGGCCGTGCCGCCCCGCGGCGCGCGCCGCGCCGATCTCGCCGGCCGGGTGCATCATGCGCGTGTAGCCGGTCGGGGCCAGCGCCAGCGGCAGCGGCGCCACCGAGCCGAGGAACGCCGCGGAGGTGTCGGCCTCGGAGACGTCCACCAGCGCCCGCGGCTGGAACCGCCACCGCCGGAACGCCCGGGCGTTGGCCCGCAGCGACAGTTCCTCGTCCGCGCCGCCGTCGACGTAGTCGAAGACCGGCCGCGGGGTGAGCCTGCGGCCCGCGGCGCGCAGGTCGGCGATGTCGTGGCAGGCCGACAGCCGCCGCCGGGTGGCGTCGAGCTCGACCGGCTTCATCCGGATCAGCCTGCGTATCTCCGATGCCCTCATGACAGGGGACGATACGCGCCGCCGCCCGCCCGCGGGAAACCGCCGCCGGCGGAAGCCGCCGCCCGCGGAAGCCGCCGCCCGCGGTTGGTATGCGGGACGGCCGGTCAGGTGAAACGATCATGCCGTGACGCCCATGCGCCGGGTCCAGGTGGCTGACCGGCTTGAGCGCCGGATCCGCAAGCCGGTAGACCTGCTGCGCTGCACCGCCACGTGCCTCTACGTCGTCGCGCTCGCGCTGGCGGGCGTGGCGGCGAGCGCCACGACGACCGGGGCGGAGACCGACATCGTCGGCGCGAGCCGGCGGCTGCCGCACGCCTTGCTGAAGGTCGCGCCGCCGCTGGCGCTGTTCGCGCTGCTGGTGCTGCCGGCGGTCATGGCCGTCGAGGAACTCCTCCGGCGCCGGCCGCGCCGCCTGGCCGAGGCGGCCGCGACCGGCGCGCTGGCCGCCGCCGTCGCCGCCGTGGCCGACAGCCTGCTGCGCCAGGCCGGCGCCTCGCGGCTCTACGACGCGATCATCATGTCCCGTCCGGGCACCAGCCACGTCGCCGCCCTGGACCCGTACCTGGCCGGGCTGGTCGGCTACGCCACGATGATCGGGCTTTCCGGGCGGGCGTGGTGGCGCAACTGCCTGTGGATCGCGGTCGGCGCGTACGCGGTCGTGCACGTCGGTGCGCTGCACACCACGGTGCTGTCGCTGCTGATCACGCTGCTGCTCGGCCGGGCGGTCGGCCTTGCCGTCCGGTACGGCGCGGGCTCGGTGTCGCAGCGCCCCGCCGCCGAGCAGATCGCGGCGGCGCTGGCCGCCGAGGGCCTGCCGGTGACCGCGATGCGGCGGCAGCCGGCCGGCCGCCGACACATGCCGACGGCCGGGTCCCGCCGCTACGCGGTGACGACGTCCGACGGCGGCGTCCTCGACGTCGTGGTCTACGACAAGGACCAGGAGGCCGCGGGCGCGATCTACCGGATGTACCGCTCGGTGCTGCTGCGGCGCCAGGTGTCCCGCAACGCCCCGCTGTCGGTGGACCGGGTGGTGGAGCACCGGGCGCTGCTGTGCTATGCGGCGCAGGACGCGGGCGCGCCCACGCCGCGGCTGCGCGCACTGGTCCGGGTGGGCCCGGAGGCGGCGGTGCTCGCCTACGACCACCACGACGGGACGACGCTGGCCGCGCGGAACCCCGGCTGCACCGACGCCGAGCTGGGGCAGATCTGGGACGCGGTGGCCCGGCTGCACGCCCGCCGCGTCACGCACCGGGCGCTGACCGCCGACCACATCCTGCTCACCGCCGACGGCCGGGCCATGCTGCTCGATCCGGGCAACGGCGACGTGGCAGCGAGCGACCTGCAGCTCCACCTCGACCTGGCCCAGCTCACCGCCGAGCTCGCGCTGTACGTCGGGCCGGACCGGGCCGCGGCGCTGGCCGTGGACAGGGCCGCGCCCGAGGATCTGGTCGCCGTCGTCGCGCTGCTGCAGCCGGTCGCGCTGGCCCGGTCGACCAGGGCGGCGCTGCGCCGCCGTCGCGACGTGCTGCCCGCGCTGCGCACCCGGCTGCTCGCGGCGGTGCCCGGCGGCGAGGTCGCCCCGGCGCAGCTGGAGCGCATCAGGCCGCGGTCGGTGCTGACGCTGGTGGCCAGCCTCGCCGCGGCGTACCTGCTGGCCGGCGAGCTGGGCCAGGCCAGCCTGGCCAGGGTGCTGCGCACTGCGGACTGGCACTGGGGCATCCTCGCGCTCGGGCTGTCGGCGGCCACCTACGTGGCCGCGACCTGGTCGCTGTCCGGGTTCGTCACCGTCAGGCTGAGCTTCGGCCGCACGCTGCTGGCCCAGCTGGCCGGGTCCTTCGTCACCCTGGTCGCGCCGGCCGCCGTGGGCGGCGCCGCGCTGAACATCCGGTACCTGCAGCGCAGGAACATCCCGGCACCGGTCGCGGCGGCCAGCGTCGGCGTGGAGCAGATGGCTGCCTTCGGGCTGCACGTCGTGCTGATCCTGGTGTTCGCCGCGATCGCGGGCACCGCGCCGAAGAACCCGCTCAGCCCGCCGACGTGGGCCTACTTCGTGCTGGCCGCCCTGGTGGTGCTGGCGCTAACCGTGCTGGCGGTCCCGGCGGGACGGCGGCTGCTGCGCGCCCGGCTGTCCCCGATGCTGGGCCAGGTGCTGCCGCGGCTGCTCCAGGTGGCGCAGCACCCGGCCAAGCTCGCCCAGGGCGTCGGCGGCGCGCTGCTGCTGAGCGGGGCCTACATCGCGTGCCTGGCCTCGTGCGTCGCGGCGTTCGGCGGAGCGGTGCCGGTGGCGAGCATCGCCGTGGTGTACCTGACCGGCAGCGCGATCGGCTCCATCTTCCCCACGCCCGGCGGCCTCGGCGCGGTGGAGGCGGCGCTGACCGCCGGGCTCACCGCGGCCGGAGTGCGCGGCGCGGCCGCGGCCAGCGCGGTGCTGCTGTTCCGGGTGCTGACCTTCTGGCTCCCCGTCCCGGCCGGCTGGGCCGCGCTCAAGGTCCTCGAGCGGGACGGCGCGCTGTAGCGGGACGGCGCGCTGTAGCGAGCGGTTACCATCGCGCGCGCGGGGTAACGTGGAAGCTAAGGACAGCGAGTCTCCGGGAGCGCGCGATTTCCTCTTTCCTCCGTCTGGCCCGGACCGCCGCCTTTTACCTCGTCGCCTTCGCCGCCGTCGCGGCCGGCTCGATCTGGGTCGCGCTGCAGGTCGCCCCGCTGCAGACGGTGTCGGCCGCCGGGCAGACCGCCCAGGTCGGGGCGGCGCTGCCGTCGCTGAGCCTGTCCGGGCCCGGCGAGCTTGACCTGTTCGGCCAGGTGATCCCGACCAAGCCGACGTTCGCCGGGCCGATCCGCCCGCTGCTGCAGCTCACCCACATCACGATCGACCCCAGGGTCGCCGAGCTGCTGCGCTCCGACGGCCCCCGCAGGATCGAGCTGAGCCTGTCCCAGCAGCTCGCCGCGGCGTGGACCCGCTACTTCGTGTGGGAGACGCTGATCGCGGCCGGCTTCGCGGTCGTCGCGCTGGTCGCGGTCGCCGGGGTCCGCAGGCAGTCGCACAAGGCGATGGCCAAGACGGTGGTCGCGGGCCTGGTCGTGGTCGTCGCGGTGAACGTCGGCGGCGTGCTGCTGACCGCGTCCAGCACGCCCGGGGTGCTGCGCAGCGTCAAGACGCTCGACGACCTGGTCGGGACCGACCCGCTGCAGGCCCCCCCGCAGGCCGCCGGCCGGCCGCTGCCGCAGGTGCAGGCGGTCGTGATCGGCGACTCGACCGCGGCCGCGGCGGGCAACCCGGTGCCCGCCAACGCCACCCCGCTGGACCGGGCCTGCGGCCGCAGCAGCGAGTCCTACGCCGCCGACCTGGCCGCGGTGAACGGCTGGAACGTGCTGAACCTCGCCTGCAACAGCGCGACGATCAGCAACGGCCTGCTCGGCGCCCAGGTGCTGCCGGACGGCCAGGTGGCGCCGCCCCAGTTCGCCGAGGCCGAGCGGGCCACGCACGCGAAGGTCATCATCGTCAGCGTCGGCGCGGACGACCTCGACTGGTCGATCCAGACGCGGCTGTGCGCCGCCAGCACCGTGTGCAACGACAAGGTGTCCGCCGCGTTCTTCAGCTCCCGGCTGTCCGCGTTCACCCGCAGCTACTACAGCCTGCTCGCCGACCTGGCCCAGCTGTCCGGTCACCCCGCCGTGCTGGTCAACGAGTACTACACGCCGTTCGGCGCCCGCATCGGGTGCCTGCGGCGCTTCGGCCTCACCGCGGCGAAGGAGCAGGTGCTGCTGTCCCGGCTCGGGCGGCTGAACGCGGTGCTGGCCCAGGGCGCGCAGACGTTCGGCTTCACCGCCGTCGCCACCCGGTTCGCCGGCCACCAGCTGTGCACGGCCGACCCTTGGGTGCAGGGCCCCGGCGACCCGGCGCCGCTGCACCCGACCGCGGCCGGCGAGCTGGCGATCGCGCTGGCGGACCAGCAGGCGCTGCCCGAGGCGGAGAACCTTGTCCCCGCGCCGTCGGCGACAACCAGCGCCGGCCTGAGCGCCGGCCGGGGGGGAGGCGGTCCCGTCAGCGCAGCTCGGGGATGACCTCGTCCCGGTAGGCGGCCAGCGTCTTCTCCTCCTCGTCGTGCATCAGGTACACCGCGAACTGGTCCGCGCCGATCTCGGCGAGCTCGCGCAGCCGGTCCACGTGCGCCGGCGCCGGCCCCAGCAGGCAGAACCTGTCCACGATCTCGTCGGGCACGAAGTCCACATCCGGGTTGTCCGCCCTGCCGTGGTGCGCGTAGTCGTATCCCTCGCGGCCGGCGATGTAGTCGGTCAGCGCCCGGGGGACCGGGCCCTCGGTGCCGTAGCGGGCGACCAGGTCCGCGACGTGGTTGCCCACCATGCCGCCGAACCACCGCAGCTGATCCCGCTGGTGCGCCAGGTCGGTGCCGACGTAGGCGGGCGCCGCGACGCACATGGTGATCGCGGCCGGGTCCCGCCCGGCCGCCTCGGCCGCCGCGCGCACCGTGCCGAACGTCCACCGGGCGATGTCCGGGTCGGCGGTCTGCAGGATGAAGCCGTCGGCCTGCTCGCCGACCAGCCGCAGCGCCCTCGGGCCGTAGGCGCCCATCCACATCTCCAGCCTGCCGTCGCGCACCCACGGGATGCGCAGCGGCCGGCCGTGGTGGATCACCTCGCGCCCCTCGGCCAGGCCCTTGATCACCCTCATCGCCTCGGCCAGCGTGGCCAGCGACATCGGCGGCTGGCCGATCACCCGCCGGGCCGAGTCGCCGCGGCCGATCCCGCACACGGTCCGGTTGCCGTACATGTCGTTCAGCGTCGCGAACAGCGACGCGGTCACCGACCAGTCCCTGGTGCCCGGGTTGGTCACCATCGGTCCCACCGTCATCGCCGCGGTCGCCTCGAGGATCCGCGAGTAGATGACGAACGGCTCCTGCCACAGCACGTGCGAGTCCCATGTCCAGCCGTAGCCGAAGCCCGCCTCCTCGGCGCGGCGCATCATGTCGACGACCCGGCCGGCCGGCGGGTTGGTCTGCAGTACCACCCCGAAGTCCATCAGCCCCTCCACAACCCGGATACCGAACGAACCTGTGCTTCGCGCTACAGCAGATACTGGCTCGGCCCGCGGGCCAGGAAGGTCCCGTGGCCGGGGGCGCCCACGTAGCCGCCGTCGTCGATCACCGCGCGGCCGCGGCACAAGGTGGTCACCACCTGGCCGGTGACCTCCATGCCCTCGTACGCGGAATAGTCCACGTTCATGTGGTGCGTCGCTGCCGACAGCCGGTGCCGGGCCCGCGGGTCGTAGATCACGATGTCCGCGTCGGAGCCGGGCGCGATCACGCCCTTGCGCGGGTACAGGCCGAACATCCGCGCCGGCGTGGTGCACGCCACCTCGACCCAGCGCGGCAGCGTGATCTGGCCCGCCACCACGCCCTGGTGCAGCAGGTCCATCCGGTGCTCCACGCCCGGCATGCCGTTCGGGATCTTGGAGAAGTCGCCCCGGCCCAGCTCCTTCTGCTCGGCGAAGCAGAACGGGCAGTGGTCCGTGGACACCACCGACAGGTCGTTGGTCCGCAGGCCCTGCCACAGCGATGCCTGGTGGCCCGCCGGGCGCAGCGGCGGCGAGCAGACGAACTTGGCGCCCTCGAAGTCCGGCCGGGCCAGGTCGTCGAGCGACAGGTACAGGTACTGCGGGCAGGTCTCGGCGAACACGTTCTGCCCGGCGTCCCTGGCCTCGGCGACCGCCGCAAGCGCCTGGATCGCGGACAGGTGCACGATGTACAGCGGGCAGCCCGTCACCTTGGCCAGCGTGATCGCCCGCGAGGTGGCCTCGCCCTCCAGTTCCGGCGGCCTGGTCAGGCCGTGATGGACCGGGTCGGTGCGGCCGGCCGCCAGCGCCTGCGCGACGAGCTGGTCGATCGCGATGCCGTTTTCCGCGTGCATCATCACGGTCGCGCCGGACCGGGCGGCCTGCTGCATGGCGAGCAGGATCTCGCCGTCGGTGGCGTAGAACACGCCCGGGTAGGCCATGAACAGCTTGAAGCTGTTCACCCCGGCGGCCACGCAGGCATCCATCTCCTTCAGCGTCGCCTCGTTGACGTCGGAGACGATCATGTGGAAGCCGTAGTCGATCGAGCAGTTGCCGTCCGCCTTGGCGTGCCACCTGTCCAGCGTGGCCAGCAGCGAGGTGCCCTTGGCCTGCACCGCGAAGTCGATGATGGTGGTGGTGCCGCCCCAGGCCGCGGCCCGGGTGCCGGTCTCGAACGTGTCGGAGGAGAACGTGCCGCCGAACGGCATCTCCATGTGCGTGTGCACGTCGATCCCGCCCGGCAGCACGTACTTGCCGGCGGCGTCGATGATCCGGTCCGCGGTCATGCTGACGGCGAGGCCCGGCCGCCGGGCCAGGACCACGGCGATCTTGTCGCCGTCGACGAGGACGTCGGCGTCCTGCGTGCCGGACGCGGTCACCACCGTGCCGCCGGTGATCAGGATGGTGCTCATGGCTGGACCAGCGATCCGTACTGGTCGGGCCTGCGGTCCCGGTAGAACTGCCACAGGTTCCTGACCTCGGCGAGCTGGGCCATGTCCAGGTCCCGGACCACCACCTCGTCCTTGTCGTCGGCGGCGGCGTCGCCGACAAGCTGCCCGCGCGGGTCGGCGAAGTAGGTCTGGCCGTAGAAGTCGTTGTCGCCGAGCGGCTCGACACCGACCCTGTTGATCGCGCCGACGAAGTACTCGTTGGCCACCGCGGCCGCCGGCTGCTCCAGCCGCCACAGGTACTGCGACAGGCCGCGGCTGGTGGCCGACGGGTTGAACACGATCCTGGCGCCGGCCAGCCCCAGCGCCCGCCAGCCCTCGGGGAAGTGCCGGTCGTAGCAGATGTACACGCCGATCCTGCCCGCCGCGGTGTCGAAGACCGGGTAGCCGAGGTTGCCCGGCCGGAAGTAGAACTTCTCCCAGAACCCCTTCACCTGCGGTATGTGCGTCTTGCGGTACTTGCCCAGGTAGCTGCCGTCCGCGTCGATCACCGCCGCGGTGTTGTAGTAGACGCCCGGCTGCTCCTGTTCGTACATCGGCGCGACGATCACGATGTTCTGCTGCCGCGCCACGTCCTGCAGCAGGCGGGTGGTCGGCCCGTCCGGGATCGCCTCGGTGTAGGAGTAGTAGTCGGCGTCCTGGACCTGGCAGAAGTACGGGCCGTAGAACAGCTCCTGCAGGCAGGCCACCTGCGCCCCGGCCGAGGCCGCCGCCCGGAGGTGGCCCACGGCCGCCTGGATCATCGATTCCTTGTCCCCGGTCCAGCGCTGCTGGATCAGCGCGGCCCGGACCATCTCCGCCATCGCCGTTGCCGCCCCTTCTCTCGCGTAGACCCCCATCTTCCACCCTGATCAGCCCGGTCGTCACCGGTCAGGCCCCAACGAAGACCCGGCCTGCCGTGCTGTCCCGTTGTAGATCCCTACAAGGCCAGCCTGCGCCGCGCCGGCGCCGGCGCCGCATCGGGAGGTCCACCCGGCCCCATCAGCCTGCGCGCCTCACGATCGGTGACGCCGGGCGTTACCCGGCCCGGCCTGCCCCGACGACGAGGACCTCGGCCCGGTGCCCGCCCGCGCGCAGCTTCTCGTCACAGGTCACCAGCGCGCACCGCAGCGCCTCGGCCAGCGAGGCGTACAGTGCGTCATAGGCGGTCATGGCGTGGCGCAGCTGCCACGCTCGGGGGTAGAAGGGCGCCGCGCGGTGATGCCGCAACGGCATCGCCGCGTAGTCGGCCAGCGCCTGGATGGCGATGGCTTCGCTGATCTTGCCGGCAAGCCGCAGGCCCCGGATCGCGCTCAGCACCTCGGTGCCGACATGGTCGGGAACATGAAGCTCGTGGCCGGTCAGCTTCCTGCCGAGCTCGTCTCGGGCCGCCTGGTCCCTGCCTGCGACCAGCGTGACAAGCGCCGAGGCGTCAACGACTCTCACGGTCCCGGCGGATCGTCGCGACGATGTCGTCAGTGGAGGCGCCATCGGGGCCCGTCGCGCGGGAGAGTATCCGGTCGATGATCTCCTCGTCGGTGGGGCTGGCCGCGATTTCCTCCAACCGTGCCGCCACATACGCGGACAAGGACATGCGTGCACGCGCCGCCCTCGCCTTCAGGATGGCCGTGACCGCGTCGGGCAGGTCCCGCACCTGCAGCGTGCTGCTCATGAAGAAATTGTAACACTATGCATGTGTCACATGCACAGTGCATATGGCATGGCCGGAGCGCGGTCCCCGGCAGGTTACTCGAAGGAGGGCTTGCGGTCCCGGCTCCGCTTGAGCTCGAAGAACCCGTCCGTCCCGGCGACCAGCGCCAGGCCGTCCCACAGCCGCCCGGCGGCCTCGCCACGCGGCGCGGGCGTGATGACCGGCCCGAACAGCGCCCTGCCGCGGATGCGAACGACCGGCGTGCCCACGTCCAGGCCGACGTCGTCGAACGCCTCGTGGTGGGAGTCCTTGATCGCCTGGTCGAACTCGGTGCTGTCCGCGGCGTCGGCCAGCGACGCCGGCAGCCCCACCTCGGCCAGCGCCTCGGGGATCGCCCGCGGGTCGTCGCGGCGGCCCTCGTTGTGGAACCGGGTGCCGATCGCGGTGTACAGCGGCCCGAGCACGCCGGGGCCGGCCTGCCGGGCGGCCGCTGCGCAGACCCGCACCGGCCCCCAGGCCCGGCTCATCCGTTCCAGGTACTCCTCGGTCAGGCCCTTGCCCTCGTGCTGGACCAGGTTCAGGTAGGCAAGCGACATGATCCGCCAGTCGGTGCGCACCGGCCGAACCTTCTCCACCTCAAGCATCCACCGGGAGGTGATCCAGGCCCACGGGCACAGCGGATCGAACCAGAACTGCACGGTTTCCTGAGACTGCGGCTGCTCTGTCACGCCCGCGCCAACAGGCCCGCGCCGCCCGCTATTCCCGGCCGCGGTAGTCGAAGGCCGGCAGCGGATGCTGCGTGCCGAGCCGCCCCGCTCAGCACCCTTGCCGCGGCCATGACATGGCCGCCCGCCGCGCGGGATCGAGACATCCCGATCTCGCCGCGAGCCGCGCACGCGGCCGCCCACAAGGCCAGCAGCCGGTGGTCGGAGTCCGTGAGCAACCCCCGCGGCGAATGGTGATGAACCGGGGGTCGCGGTCCCTGGGCAGGATCACGGTCCGACGGTAAGCCGCTGCCCCGCCAGCTCGCAACGCGGGCTGGGCCGCGTGACCGGACCCGGCCCCCTCCGCCTGGGGCCCGGCATTCTTAGCACAGAACGAGCGTGGCTGCTTGCTTCGTGGCACGAAGCTTCGCGCCGGGCATTCTCGGCTCCGGCACACCCGGGGCCGCCCAGGGGCCCGCCCGCCGCCTTATATCGTTGTACGATAGATGATATTCGTTTCGTTCCCGTGTGGAGGGAGCATCCCATGTCCGCACACGACATCTCGGCCAGAGCCGGGGCGGAGCCGGCCGCCGTGCCCGCCGCCCGCAGGCCCGCCATCGCCGACCCCGTCCCGGTCGGGATCGCCGGCTTCGCGATGACGACCTTCATCCTGTCCTGCGTCAACGCCGGGTTCTTCGGCGGCGCCAAGTCGGGGCTGATGGTCCTCGGCCTGGCCATCTTCTACGGCGGCATCGTGCAGTTGCTGGCGGGCCTGTGGGCGTTCGCCCGCGGCGAGACGTTCGTCGCCGTGGCGTTCTGCTCCTACGGCGGCGGCTTCTGGCTGTCGTACTACTTCCTGGTGTGGTTCGTCGCGCCGAAGCTGTCCCCGTCGATCGCGGGCCAGGCGGTGGGGCTGTACCTCGTCGGCTGGGCGATCTTCACCTTCTACATGACGATCGCCGCGCTGAAGACGAACGCCGCGGTGCTGTGGGTGTTCATCACGCTGACCGCGACCTACGTGCTGCTGGTCTTCGCCGAGTTCGGCTACGCGACGACCTCGCTGACCAACATCGGCGGCTACGTCGGCATCACCTGCGGCGTCACCGCGTGGTACGTCGCCTTCGCCCACGTCACCAACGCCACCTTCGGCAGGGAGCTCATCCCGACCTGGCCGCTCGCCCGGGCATGAAAGAACCTGCCGCGGCTCCGGTTGCGGTTCCGCCGGAGCCGCGGCAGGCGTGCGGCCGCCGCTGAGACCCGCCGCGGGGTCCTCAGATCGGCAGCGTGTACTTGAAGATGGTGTTGAGGATGTTGGCGAACATCAGGTACATCAGCCAGAACCCGGTGCCGAGGTGGAAGAAGCCGAGCGCCCGCTCGCCGAGGACCGTGAGCCGCTTGCCCTGCGGCCCCAGGCAGGCGAAGAAATCGCTGACGTAGATGCACGTCAGGCCGATGAAAAGGCCGCCGACCGGATTGTCATGGCCCTTGAAGAACACGATGATGCCAAGGATGGAGATCAGCGTGAACGCGACGGTCATGCCCTGGTTCACCCGCGGGTCGGCCCGGCGCAGCCGGTTCCAGCCGATGGAGAACCAGTGCACGCCGTAGGCGGTGAACGCCAGCGCCGCCATGTACAGGATGGGCGTCGTGAAGCTGCCGAGCCAGGTGAGCCCGACGAACAGGTATACGCCCGTGATGAACTGCATGAATCCCGGCATCCAGATTCCCCACATGCCGGTGGCGAAGTCGACGCGCTCGTCGCGCTTCGGGTGCCCGAACAGTTCCTGCGGGCCGTAGATCAGGTACCCGGTGCCCAGGCCCATGAAGCCAACGGCCAGGGGCGGAAAGGAAGAGGGAGCGAGGCTGACGGTGGACTGAACCAGGGACATCACGGCCCTCCTTAAGCCGCGTAGGTATGCGCGCTCATCGTAACAGATATAAATTCACAGTGGTGGTCATGCAGCGCAGCCCGCCGGCTTAGGCCCGCAGCCCGCCGGGAAAGCGAGGGGCTCGCTCAATCGCGGGACGATATTCCTTGGCGGGACCGGGCCCTGGATGCAAAGGTCCCGGGCGGGGCGGAGCCGGGGCCGGCCTGCTCGCCGGCGTGGCGGCAACGGCCGCCCGCCGGTAGCGGCATGATATGAATGACCCACCCGTCAATGAGGCACCCTTGCCCGCAGGCCTCGAAGGTTGACAATGACTCGGCCGACGCAGCATGACTACGAGAGGTTGCTGGAGTTCCGCGTCACCCTGCGGCGCTTTCAGCGATGGAGCGAAGACCAGGCGCAGGCCGCCGGGCTGACCCACGTCCAGCACCAGCTGCTCGTCGCGATCAGGGGGCACCAGGGGGATAAGCCGCCGAGCATAGGCGACCTCGCCGGGTACCTGTTGCTGCGCCCGCACAGCACGGTGGAGCTTGTCGACCGCGCGGCGGCCGCCGGCCTGGTCGAGCGGGTACCGGACGCCGCCGACGGCCGCGTCGTCCGCGTGCGCCTGACGAAGGCGGGCGATCGGGTGCTGCAGCAGCTGACCCGGGCTCACCTGGACCGCCTGCACGAACTGGCCACGGTCCTCGACGAGCTCGTCGCCAAGCACAACGACAGCGCCCCGACGCCGGCCAAATTATTTCGTGTTACGATATATAAGTCTGGGGCAGCCGGGCGCGATGGTCTGACCGCCGCTAATGACGGCGATACCCCGCCTGGAGGACTCGGAGCCGCGGCCACGGATGGAGGTGTCGGCGATGAGTCTCAGCGAACGTGAACAGCAAGCGCTGCAGTCCATCGAGGACGGGCTGACCGGCGCGGACCCCCGGCTGGCCGCGCTGCTGGCCACCTTCACCCGGCTGACCGCCGACGAGGCGCTGCCGCTGCGGGAGAGGATCGACGCGGGCCGGCGCCTGGGGGTGCGGCCGCGCCGCCGCATGCCCCTGCCCGGCGGGCGGCTGCCGTGGCAGTACACATGTGCCCTGCTTTGGTTCGGCGTGACGCTTGCGCTGATCGCGCTGGCCCTCGTCCTGGGTCACGGCGGCAGCAGGGCGTCCTGCGGGCCGCTGAGGCCGGCGTGCGCCGGGCAGGCGCGAGCGCGCTTCCCGGGACCCGCCGCGGGCAAGTCGGCCGTCACGCATCCCCGCGGGGTCGCCGCCCATACGGCGGCCCTGCGGCGGGCCTTTGCCGCGGCGGGGACCGGCGCGCCCGGCGCGCAACCGAGAATCTCGTCGGCGGCGCGCATAACCTGCCCCACCGGGGTAGATGTATATCGTACGGCGATATAAAGAATGTGGAAGGAAAGAGGCGGCGAGGCGAGATGTCAGTCCCCTACCGCCAGGCCCGGACGCTCAGGCGCATCGACCGCAGGCTGGGCCGATCAGATCCGCACCTGGCCGCGATGCTGACGATCTTCGCGAGGCTGTATGCCAGCGAGGTGATCACGAGCACGGAGCAGGCACGTCGTCCCAGGCTCCTCGCCTGGTTGGCGATCGTGCTGGCAACCGCTGCCCGCTGGGCGTTCCGCCGGGTCGCGAGCGCGTGCGCCGCGGCGCGCCGCCGGCTCGACGGCGAGCACCGCCGCAGCGCCCCCGCCGTGTAGCACTGGTCACAGACGGTAGCGGGCGCGCCGCTCGATCAGCCGCCGCGCGTTGCGCATCGCCAGCGCGATGACCGTCTCCATCGGGTTGATCCCGGTGGGCCCGGGGAACAGGCTCGCGTCCGCGACGAACAGGCCGGGGACGCCGTGGAACTCCCCGAAGCTGTCCACCACGCCGCGCCGCGGGTTCTCGCTCATCCGCGCCGTGCCCATCAGGTGGATGCTGTACAGCTGGATCGACCGCTTCGGCACCGGCCGGGCAAGCAGCCGCCGCAGCTCGCCCGGGCCGCGTACCCCGGGGGCGCCGTCGAACGGCAGCAGCAGCCGCCGCGCGCCCGCCGCGAACAGCGCCTGCCCGGTCAGCTCGACCCCGCGCACCACGCGCGCGGCGTCGGCGTCGGTGAGCCGGTAGAACACCTGGGTGCCAAGGCCGGGGAGGTTGCGGACCCGGCCGGTTCCGGTGTCGCTGACCAGCGGCCCCGCGGTGACCACGCGGTTGTAGTCCGCCATCAGCTCGCCGAGTCCGCTGCCGAACCCGGGCATGATCCCGGCCAGCATCGGCGGGGTGAGGTTGGTCGCGGTCAGCAGCAGTCCCTCCGGCGCGAACTCGCGCACCTGGAAGGCCTGGTGCACCCCCTGCCAGCCGGTGACGTCGCAGTCGAAGAACGCGATCACGGTCGCGTTCGGGTGCAGGGACAGGTTGCGGCCAAGCTGCCCGGACGCCGACCGCAGGCCGGACCGCATCAGCAGCGCCGGGGTCTGCACCGCGCCGCCGGCCGCGATCACCGCCCGGGCGCGGACGGTGAGCCGGGGCCCGGGACGCCCGCCGGGACGGACGAAATGACCGGTGACGCCGCAGGCCGTCCCGCCGGACAGCGTCACCTTGTCCACCCGGCAGTCGGCGAACAGCCGGGCGCCCAGTGCCAGCGCCCGCGGCACGCTGGTCACGAGCATGGACCGCTTCGCTGCGGTCGGGCAGCCGTTGTTGCAGTTGTTGGTGCCCGCGCAGTGCAGCTGGTTCCGGCGGTTCGGCAGCACCGTCCAGCCGTGGGCCTCCGCTCCGGCGCGGAACAGCACGGAGTCCCGGCCGACCGTTCCCGGGTCCTGCAGGCCGACCGAGTGGCGGGCCTCGGCCCTGGCGAAATACGGCTCCATGTCCGGCTCGGTGATCGCGGTCACGCCCTCGCGAGTCGCCCACCGGTCGAGCACCTGCGCCGGGGTCCGCCACGACATGCCCCCGTTCACCACGGTCGACCCGCCGACGCACCGGCCCTCGGCGAACAGCACGGACGGCCTGCCGATCGCCATCCCCCCGCCGCCGTCGCGGTACAGCGTGCGGAGCGCGCGGCCGCTGTGCGTGCCGAACGACTCGGTGGGGTGGTATCCGCCCTCCTCGACGAGCACCACGTCCACGCCGGCCTCGGCGAGCTCCGCGGCCATGGTCGCGCCGCCCGCTCCCGACCCCACGATCACCGCTCCGCAGTCGACCGCCAGGTCGCAGGCGACGTCCGCCTCGCCGACCAGGCCCGCCGGCGCGCTCACGGCGAGGGCTCCGCCGGCGCGGTGACCGCCGCCTCGACCGCGCGGATGTGGGCGCCATAGGACTCCAGGCGGCGCCGCGACACCGCGGCGATGTACGGATCCGGGTCGTAGCCGATCTCGCGCCTGGCCTCGGGGAGCTCGTAGTAGCCGATCACGACCAGGCTCTTCAGCCGCCGGGCCATCTCCGCCGCGGTGCCGTGCCGCCCCAGCAGCGCCCCCAGGTAGGCGCCGGCCGCCCGGTCGTCGAGGCCGGCCAGGCGCCTGCCCCTGGACCGCGGGTACAGCCGTGCCCCCTGGTCGATGAGCACCAGCCCGGCCGTCACCGCCCGGCGGGCGGCCGGGTGCAGCGCGGCGAGCATCAGCTCGAACTCGCGCAGCACGCGTTCGGTCCGGTCACCCTCCCGCACCTGCGGCGGGCACACGACCTCGGCGAAGCGCCGCGCGCCCGGCCGCACGCGTCCGCTCAGCCGCCATGCCCCGTCACGAAGCTCGGCCATCCCGCCATTGTGGACCCTCGCCCGGCGCCGCCGCCACCGGCCCGTTCCGGCCCCGGGCTACCGGTCATCCTCCTTCCACGCCGCGGCACCGGTGTAGGTGTAGGGGTTGGCCAGCGTCTCGTGCTCGGGGATCTCCGGGTGCATGCCCTCGTGCCAGGCCTGCTCGCCGAGTTCGCCCTTGAGGTAGCCGACGGTCTCGTCTATCGCCCGCCTGGCCTTGGCCAGGTCCACGCCGACCAGCTTGTGGTCATACTTGACCACCCTGCCGTTCACCAGCACCGTGTGCACGTCGCCGCGCTGCGCCTGGAAGACCACGTGACCGTAGGGGTGCAGCACCGGGAAGCCGACCGGCGAGCTGTCGTTCTTGATCAGCACCACGTCGGCCTTCTTGCCCTCCTCCACGCTGCCGACCACGGAGTCGAGGCCGAGCGCCTTGGCCCCGCCGCGGGTGGCGTAGTCGACCACCTGCTCGGCCCGCAGGTAGTGGTTGGTCACCGTCTTTCCCTCGGAGTGGGCCTCGAAGTGCTCCATGACGCGGTCCGCGTTGAGCGTGGCCCGCATGGCGGCGAAGATGTCGCCGCTCCACCAGACGCTGGTGTCCTGCGACAGCGAGATCGGGATGCCGTACTTGCGCAGCCTCCAGGTCGGCGGGTAGCCCTGGCCGGCGTTGCACTCGCTCTCCGTCGCGACCGACGCGAACCCGCCGGTGGCGGCGATCTTGTGGTAAGAGTCCGGGGACAGCGAGGACGCGTGCACATAGATCGTGCCCGGCGTGCAGAACCCGTTGTCGTACATCAACCGGATGCCGGTGTCGCCGGTGACCCCCCACACCCCGGCGTGCGTGGTGACCGGCACGCCCAGCTCCCTGGCCATCTCGAAGGTCGCCTTCTCCGGGAAACCCGGGTTGTCGTTCGGGATGTCGAAGGCGATCGCGAACCCGAGCATGTCGCCCCTGCCGTCGAACCGGCGCACGTAGAAGTCGCGGAACTCCGGCGTGGTGCTCCACTCCCACGACCCCTGCTGGATGTTGCCGTAGGCGAGAACGAAACGGCCGGGCACCTCCTCCAGCGCGTCGGTGGCCGCTTCGGCGTGGTCGGTCGTCTGCAGCCCGTGCGACCAGTCCACCGTGGTGGTCACCCCGGCGTCGATGGACTCGATGGCCGACAGCAGGTTGCCCGCGTAGACGTCCTGCGGGCGGAACTTCTTGCCCCAGTTCAGGTAGTACCAGACGAAGTACTGGGTGAGCGTCCAGTCGGCCCCGTACGCCCGCATGGCGGTCTGCCACATGTGCCGGTGGGTGTCGATCATGCCGGGCATGACGATGCCGCCGGCCGCGTCGATCTCCGCGGTGCCGTCCGGCACCTGCAGTCCGGGGCCCACCGCGGCGATCCGCTCCCCGGCGATCAGCACGTCGGCGCCGGTCAGGACCCGGTGCGCGTCATCCATCGTGAGCACGGTCGCGTTACGGAAAACCAGCGGCCGTCCCGCTACCAGGTCCGCTGCCGTCGTCATGGTGGGCCTCCACTGTGTGCCATTCCCGTTCCGGGGTCGTACCGCCGGGCCATGCCGGGCGAATGTCCGTGCGCCGCCTACCCCCAGCCTGATCGGAAGCGTTGCGGTTTCTGCGGCGGCTGTCAATGTGGGCCGTCCCCAATATCGGCCCGCCGCAGGCGGCCCCGGGCACAGGTGCCCGCCGCGGCGGCGGCCTGCCGGCCGGGGGCGCCGGGTTCGAGGTGCGCAGCACGGCGGACCGCGCCTGTTTGCCGGCCTCAGGCCGGGGAAGTGCGCAGGTAGGCACACACCGGAGGGGAGGCCGCGATGGTGGGCAAGGTACTCCGCATCCTGGTCCCGGTATCCCTCGGCGCGCTGGTCGCCGTGCAGTGGCAGGAGATCGCGCGCTACCTGAAGATCAAGCGGATGTCCATGGGCGGCGGGCATCCGCAGAGCGTGCCGGCCATCGGGCACCACGCGTACCCCGACCGCGGCGGCGTCCCGGACGGGACCGGCGACTTCGATTCCGCCAGCCGCGGCGGCCCCGCCTCATGACCAGGCGATCCCTTCCGGGAAGGGCAAGGCGACGGGGTCGGCGCCGCGGCGGCTGCGGCCGGACTCGTCGAAGCGGTCCAGGCCGAGCGAGGCCACGTCGAGCACGTCGCAGCGGCCGGTGACCGCCACGTCGGCCGCGGCCCTGGCGACGGCCGGCCCCCACATCATGCCCGCCCCGCCCGCGCAGGCGACGGTGACGCGGTCCAGGCCCGGCGCCCGGCCGACGATGGGCAGGTGGTCGGGGGTGTAGTCGATGGTCGCCGCCCACACCCTGCGCAGCCCCAGTCCCGCGGTGGCCGGGACCAGCCGCGCCAGCCGCGCCCGCATCCTGGCCAGGTAGCCCTGATCGATCTCGCGGTTCTCGCCGGGCGGCTCGTCCGGGTTGCTCATCCCGAACAGCAGCCCGCCCTCGGCCGGCCGCCAGTAGAGGCCCGCGGCCAGGTCGAATACCATCGGCACCCGGGCCGGGTCCAGGCCGGGGTGCCGTTCGGTCACCGCGACCTGGTGCCTGGCCCCGCCGGCCGGGATGCGGACGCCGGCCAGGCGGCCGACCTCGGCGAGTTTCGGGCCGCCGGTCAGCACCACCAGGCCCGCGGAGATCCGGCCCCGGCTGGTCTCGACCCCCCCGCCCGCTGCAAGCCCGCGGAACGCGACGCGCTCGGCGACCTCGACCCCGCTGCGCAGCAGCGCCACCGTGTAGGCGGTGACGTTGCGGGGCGGGATGATGTACCCGTCCTGATCGCAGAAGGTGCCGCCGAGCGTCTGCCCCGGTGCCAGCGTCGGGTTGGCGGCGTCCACCTCGCCCGCATCCAGCCAGCGCACCGGCACGCCGAGCGCGCCCTGCATGGCCATCCGCTCGCGGGCCGCCGCGACCTCCGCCTCGGTGAAGCAGGGCAGCAGGTAGCCCTGCTCGGTGAATCCCGAGTCGGTGCCGAACTCGTCCCGCTGGCCGAGGTAGAACAGGCGCGACCACTGGCCCAGCCGCACCGCTTCTGGGGTGCCGCCCTGCAGCCGCACGATGCCCGCCGCCCGGCTGCTCGCCCCCTCGCCGAGGAGGCCCTTCTCCACCAGCACGACGCGGTCCAGGCCCGCCCGGCGCAGGAAGTACGCGCACCAGGCGCCCACGGTCCCGCCACCCACCACGACCGCATCCGCCGGTCTCATTGGCACGGCACCGATCCTGACATAGACTGAACGTTCAGTCAACATCGGCGGCGGAGGGGCGCACGGCATGGACGGCGGGTACGGCCTGTCGCGGGAGGACCGCGAGATCCAGCAGCGGGCCCGTGCCCTCGCCGACGAGCTGATCCCGTTCGAGGTGCAGGCCGAGGCCTGCGGCGGGCGCCTGCCCGCGGAGCTGACCGCCGCGCACGCCAGACGAGCCCGCGAGCTCGGCCTGTACGCCGCCAACATGCCGTCCGAGCTCGGCGGAGGCGGCTGCACCGCCCTGCAGCAGGTGCTGATCCAGGAGCAGGTGGGCCGGGTGACCAATGCCCTCGGCTGGGTGGCGGCCACCCCGCCGTCCTGGCTGCCGGCGGTGGCCACCCAGGACCAGATCGAGCGCTACGTCCGGCCCGCGATCGCCGGCGAGCGGGAGGAGTGCTACGCGATCACCGAGGAGGGCGCGGGCTCCGACGTCGCCGCGATCGAGGCGACCGCGCGCAGAGACGGCGACGGGTACGTGCTCGATGGCGTCAAGTGGCACGTCACCTCGTTCAGCACGGCCGGCTTCGCCTTCTTCCAGGCCAGGCTGGCCGGCGGTCCGCACTCCGGCGAGCACGCGATGTTCCTCGTCGACCTGCCCAGCCCCGGGGTCCGCGTGGTCAGGACGCCGGCGTACTCGCACACGATCGGCCGCGACCACCCGATCGTCGCGTTCGAGCAGGTGCGCGTCCCGGCGGCAAACCTGGTCGGCGCCGAGGGCGACGGGATGGCGTTCGCGTACGAGTGGTTCAGGTTCGAGCGGCTGATGGTCGCCGCTCGCTGCCTCGGCGCCGCCGGGCGGCTCACCGAGGAGATGACCGCGTTCGCCGCCGCGCGGCGCGCCGGCGGGCGGCCGGTCGCCGAGCACGGGCTGGTGGCCGGGATGCTCGCGGACAGCCTCACCGAGCTGTTCGCGGCCAGGTCGATGACCTACGAGACGGCCCGCGGCATCGACCGCGGCGCCGACGTCAAGGTCTCGCACGCGCAGTGCTCGATGGCCAAGCTCTACTGCTCGGAGATGGCGGGCCGGGTCGCCGACCGGGCGGTGCAGGTCTTCGGCGGCCGCGGCTACATGCGGGAGAACGCGGCCGAGCGCTTCTACCGCGAGCTGCGCGTGGAGCGCATCTGGGAGGGCACCAGCGAGGTCCAGCGCATGATCATCGCCCGCCAGATGACCAAGCGCGGTCCCGCCGCCCTCGCCTGAGCGCCGCGCCGGCTGCGGGCGCTAGAAGACCACGACCTCCGCCCCGACGGGAAGGTGGTCGTGGTAGTACCGGGCGCTGCCGAGGTCGAGGTGCACGCAGCCGTGCGAGGGCAAGGTCAGGCTGCCGGCGTGGAAGGCGATCCCGCCGGGGGCGAAGAACACGGCCCACGGCATGGGCTCGTGGTATTCGGTGCTGATGTAGTCCGGGCCCGCCTTCCACTCCACCCGGAACGTCCCCCGCGGCGTGGCATGCGCCGTGCCGGGCGGCCCCGGCTCCATGCGGACCGGGCCATAGGTGATCCTGCCGCGGGACTGCAGCCAGGTCAGGTGGGCGCTCAGGTCCACGCAGGCGGACGCCGCGCGCGGGCAGGACCGGCGGGCGCCCGCGCTGAGCGCCAGCCTCCCGGCGCCCGCGGCGGCGGTCCCGGCGGTCCCCGATGTCGCGGCCGGTCCCGCCGCCGGCCCCTGGCCCGCCGCCGGCCCCTCGGCCGCGGACCGGGCGGCGGACGCCCGCACGGTCCCGCGCCCGGCGTGATCGGTGCCGTGGCCGCCCCGCCAGCCGGCCGCGGTGGTGCCCGCGACCACGAGGACGGCCAGGCTGGCGGCCAGCCGGTAACTCGCCGTAGCCACGACAGAAATCTACGCAGACCGGACCCGCGGCCCGCGGCGACACGCCGGCAGGATCAGCGAAATTCAGCCGGGAGCCCAGACGGACCGCCCCAGGTACGCCCTGGCGACGGTGGTGACGAACGAGTAGACCGCGTCCTCGGCGGGCGACAGCGGCCCGGGGGAGGCGTGCGGCGAGGCGAGGCCCCGCTGCACCGACTCGCAGGCCGCCCAGTCCTGCCGGTTGGTGAGGTCCCAGAACCGCACCGCGTATGCCGGGTCGAAGCCTGGGCGCTCGACCGCCTCCGGCGCGAACGCCCAGCTGCACTCGATCCTGGTCCGGTCGGCCGCGACCGGGACGAGCCGGTGCGTCATCACGTAGTCGGGGTGCAGGCTGAGCAGGACGTTCGGGAAGATGTTCACGTAGACGACGGTGCGCAGCCCCTGCCGGTCCAGCCCGCGCAGCGGCACCCCGCCGCTGGCGCCGTCCAGCGACATCGTGGCCATGCCGTCGCGCAGGTCCATCCAGCCGCCGATCCAGGCGCCGTCGGCGGCGTAGTTCTCCCCGCTCTTCGGCGGGCTGACCCGGCACAGCTCGGGGTGGATCGACGGGCAGTGGTAGCACTCGTGGTAGTTCTCGGTGAGGATCTTCCAGTTCGCCGCGGCGTCGTAGCCGTGCACGCCGGCGGTCACCAGCCGTTCCGGCTCGTACGGCGCGACGATCTCGTCGAGCTTGGCCAGCGCCTCGTCCAGGGACCCCGCCAGCCCTCCGGAGCCGTCGACGAAGACCAGGCCGTGCCACTCGGCGGCCGGCAGCCTGGCCAGGCCCCAGCTGCCGAAGTCGAACCCGGGCAGCCTCCTGAAGCCCGCCGCCGCGCGCAGCTCGCCCGACAGGCCGTAGGTCCAGCCGTGGTACGGGCAGACGATCGCCTTGCCGCTGGCCGCCTCGCCGCAGGAAAGCAGCTCATGGCCGCGGTGCCGGCAGGCGTTCGCGAACGCCCGCAGCCGGCCGTCCTCGCCGCGCACCAGCAGCACGCCGCCGGTCCCGGTTGCCTCGGCCCGCTGGTCACCGGGGTTGGGCAGCTGCTCGCTGCGCGCCACGCACATCCAGCCGCCGCCGAACAGGTGCCGCTGCTCCCACTCGAACAGCGCCGGGTCGGTGTAGGCCGCGCGCGGCAGCATCCGGCTTTCCCCGAACGGCCGCAGCGCGTCGGCGAGCGCGGCCCGGTCGACCGGGGCCGGGGGGAACGAACGCCCCGGCGTAGTTTGACTGACCATACAGTCAAGGCTATGCCGTCGCCTGCGCCCTGTCCAGGCGGCCATCTTGCAGACCCGCCGCCGCCGCGCCGATACTGCACCCATGGCCGACCGTAATGTGCTCGGCGGCGAGCTCGAGCCATGTGGGACCGATCCGCTCACCGGGTTCTACCGGGACGGGTGCTGCAACACCGGGCCGGAGGACCTGGGCAGCCACACGATCTGCGCGGTGATGACCGCGGAGTTCCTCGCGCACCAGCGCAGCATCGGCAACGACCTCACCACGCCGATGCCCCAGTTCGCCTTCCCCGGCCTGGTGCCGGGCGACCGCTGGTGCGTGACCGCGGCGAACTGGCTGCGCGCGCACCGCGACGGCGCCGCCGCGCCGGTGGTGCTGGCGTCCACGCACCAGCGCGCGCTGGAGATCGTGCCGCTGGAGGTGCTGCGGCAGTACTCCGTGGACGTCCCCGCCGACGCCGGCTCCCTCGACGGCTCGTCGGAATGATCGCCTCCGTCGCCGTGCTCTGCGACGCCCACGCAGCGGCCCTCACCCGGTGACCGGTTCTCGTCGCGCTGCGTCCAGCGCGCTCAGCGCACCTCTCCGGGAGACGCCTTGACCGGGGCAGGCTGGTCGGCGGCCGGGCGCCCCCACGGCGTGCCGAGGGGGTCCGGCCCGGCGGTGAGCAGGATCCGCAGCGGCGTCCGGCTCGCCAGCGCGACCGCGGCGGTCATCGGGATCCGGATGACCGCGTAGCCGACCAGGACGACCAGCGCGCCCAGGGCCAGCCCGGCCGCCACGTCCTGCGGGTAGTGCGCGCCGATGTAGACGCGGCCGAAACACAGCAGCAACCCGAATATCGCCGCGACGGTGCCGAGCCGGCGATGGTAGAGGAGGATCCCCGCGGTGACGGCGCCGGCCATGACGGCGTGGTCGGACGGAAACGAGAAGTCGGTGGAATGACCCGCCAGGATCAGCGCGTGCGGCAGGCTCTGCCACGGCCGTGCCTCGGCGACAGCGTGGTTGACCGGCTGCGCGAGCCCGAGCGCGATGACGGTGCCGACGGCGGCCCACAGTGAGGCCGCCATCGCCCGCGCGTCGCGCCGCCGCCGCGCCAGCCACCAGCCGACGACAAGCAGCAGCGCCAACAGCACGATGCCGCCGTCCACCGCGTAGTCCATCATGGCCGCGTGCAGCCACCCGGTGTGCCTGGCGAAGCCGTTCACGTCGAGGAACCACGTCTTGTCCACGCCATGCGCGCCGGAACTGCGCGGCACCGGCGCCGACGAGACCATAGCCGCCAGTGACATCCCGAGCTCCCTCACATCGCGGCGATTCTTCGCCCCCCGGGCCACCTTACCGGCAGATGAACGGCAGCCGACGCGAAGGTGCCGTGTCGGTGAACGGCCGGCCGCCCCCCGGAGACCGGGGCGAGACCGGGGCGAGACCGGGGCGAGACCGGGGCGAGACCGGGGCCACGGGCCGGGCCGCCGACCGCCTTGAGACACTCATGTGGTGCTTGACAACGCGTGCGCAGGGGGTGGAAAAATGAGCCTCGCCCGGAACGTCCCGTCGTGATGGGGCGGTCGCCGCTTTCGTCGCGCAGCTCGGTTTGGGGGCGTCATGGAACTGGCCGCGGATTTTTCGTTCCAGCCGCTGCCGCCGCTGGACAACCCGGTTCAGGCACCGTTCCCTGAGGTCGCCAGCCCGCTGGGACCGCTGGCCGGGCTCGCAGGGAAATGGAGCGGCCGCGGCTTCAACGTCATCTGGCGGCCGGACCACACCCCAGGCCAGGATCACTTTCTCGAGCTCAACGTGACCAGTGAGCAGATCCAATTCGAGACGATCAGCGGGCCGATACCCAACCGCGGGCTGCTGCAGCCCGACATCAACATGTTCGGCCTCACCTACCTGCAGCAGATCTCGGACGCGAACCTGAAGGCGGGCCTGCACATCGAGCCCGGCCTGTGGGCGGCGGTGCCGAAGACCACCGACCCGAACGTGGGTCCGACCGTGGTCAGGCTGGCGTCCATCCCGCACGGCACGACGATCCTGGTGCAGGGCACCGCCACCACCTCGGGCGCGGCGCCGTCCATCCCCGGCGTCAGCATCAAGCCCTTCACGATCGGCCAGCCGGGCGCCACCTTCGACTTCCCCGAGCAGACCCTGGCCACGCACACCAGCTTCCGCACCTCGGGCGCCGGGCTGACCGGCGTCACCCAGGCGATGGTCGACAACCCCAACAGCGTGCTGCATTCGGCGATCGCAGGCCAGCACATCACCTCCACGATCACGCTGCACGTGACCACGGGCGACGCCCCGGTCCCGGGCGGCGGGACCGCGAACACCGCCTTCCTCAAGGGCAGCGCCCAGGGCCCGAACGCCCTGGCGGCGAGCGTCAGCGCCACGTTCTGGCTGGAGACGCTGCAGGGGCAATCGGCACCGACCCAGCTGCAGTACTCCCAGGTCGTGCTGCTGAACTTCAACGGCCTGAGCTGGCCGCACGTCACGGTCGCCACCTTGCGCAAGTAGCCGCCGTGCCGCCGCGTTTGACCGCGCGGCGGCCGGGTACCGCCAGGCGCGGAACGCGAGCACGGCGCAGGCCACCCCGGACGGCGGATCCTCATGGCGGACAACGGACAGCACGGCGAGCACCCGGCCGGGCGGCAGCCGTCGCGCGCCGACAAGCGGCTGTACTTCGTGCTGATGACGGTGTGCATCGGCCTGTTCGTTATCTCCTGGGCGCTGGTGGACCGCTACTCCACCGTCGCCGCCATCATCGTCTCGGCGGTGGCGCTGGCGATCCCGCCGTTCGCCGTGATCATCGCGAACGCGGCCAGCGCCACCGACCGCCGCCGGCCGTAACCCCGGGCCGCCGGCCGTAACCCAGGGCACCTGCTCAGCCGGGAAGCGCCAGGTCCAGCCGGAGCCAGGCGGCCAGCTCCTTGACCTGGTGACCGATCTCCGCCGTCATGGCCGCGGTGAACGGGACGTCCTGGTGTATCGCGTGGACCCGCAGCACCCCGGCCCCGCGGTCGGCGACCGCGTCGAGCTTGCCCACCAGGGCGTCGCCGTACAGGATCGGCAGCGCGAAGTACCCCCACCGGCGCTTGGCGGCGGGCTTGTACATCTCCAGCTGGTAGTCGAACCCGAACAGCTCGGCGGTGCGCCTCCGGTCGTGGACGAGCCGGTCGAAGGGCGACAGCAGCGCCGCGCGCCCCCGGAACGGCTGGCCGAGCTGCGCGGGATCGACGCGCCACCTGCCCCTGACCCCCTCGACCACGGCCGGCTCGCCGGCCTCGCCCACGTCCGCCGGCTCGACCTGGCCCTCCGGTCCCCGGGCGCGGGCGATGCCGAGGGCCCGCAGCCGCCGCTCGTTGCGGATGCGCAGCGCCTCGCCGGGCGGCACCACTGGGTCATCGGGGTAGACGCGCTCCGCCAGGTCCCACAGCCGGTCGCCGCCGCTGCGTCCGGCGACCGCGACCTCGCCGCGCAGCACCATGAACCACAGCAGCTGGGTGACGTTGCGGTCGTTGGTCCACCCGGTCGACTTCCACGGCACCGCGCAGGTGTCCGGGAGGTCGCGCGACCGCAGCGGCCCCGAAGCCCGCAGCCGGTCCAGGATGTCCCGGCGGCAGCCGTCGTTGGCGCGCACCCAGTCGCGGCGGGATGCGCGCCAGCCGGGCATGTCCCCGCGCGCGGCCCGGTCCCAGCGGGCCATGTCTGCGCGGTACAGCGCCAGGTCCTCGGCGGGCCGGAGCATCGCAAGCAGCTCCAATAGCGCGCGGTTGTCCAGCGCGGCGTCCAGCTCGGCCGGCGAGTACGACGACCCGAGGCGGCTCCACGCCACGAGGTCGGCGTTCGGCGCGATGGCGGCGGTCGGGTCGAGCTGCAGCAGGGTCAGCCGGCGCACCACGTCGAGCAGGCCGGCCGGCCGGGAGGCGTCCAGGAGCTGGGCGCGCACGGCGATCCGGCGCGCGTCGGGACGGGAGAGCTGGTGGACGGTCACGCCACGAGGGTAGGCCTCCGGCGGCCGACGGGCACCACCCGGCGCCAGCGCTCGGCGCGGCGGTCGGCGAGGATCTGCCGGACCACGTTGCGGCCCGGGATGCCGGTGACGCCGCCGCCGCCGTGGGTGGCCGAGCCGGCCTGGTACAGGCCGCGGATCGGCGTGCGCAGGTCGGCGTAGCCGGCCGCGGGCCTGGCGTGGAACAGCTGCCCGAGCGACAGCTCGCCGTGGAAGATGTTTCCCCCGACCAGGCCGTAGGTCTCCTGCATCTGATGCGGCCCGATCACCTGGCGGCCCGTCACCGAGGCGGTGAACCCGGGCGCGAGGGCCTCCACCCGGGCCAGCACCCGGTCGGCGTAGGCCGTCACCGCGGCGTCGTCCGGCTTGTCCGCGTAACCGCACGGCACCCACTGGGTGAACAGCGACATGACGTGCTTCCCGGCCGGCGCCAGCGAGTCGTCGAACACGCTGGGGATGCAGATGTCGGCGAACGGCAGGGCCGCCGGCACGCCCGAGACGGCCTGCTGGAACGCGGTCTCGATGTCGTCGAGCGACTCGGCGAGCACGATCGTGCCGCCGTAGACCGACGGGTCGGGCTTGGGGTGGCTGGCGAAGACCGGCAGCCGGTCCAGCGCCAGGTTGATCTTCACGGTGCCGCTGCGGCTGCGCCAGCCGCGGATGTCGGCGACGAAATCGTCCGGCAGCTCCGCCGGGTCGAGCAGCCGCAGGAACGAGATCTGCGGGTGCGCGGTGGTCACCACGACCGGCGCGTCGATCTCCTCGCCGCTGGCCAGCGTGACTCCGGTGACCCGGCCGCCGCGGGTGCGGATCCGCGCCACCTCGGCGTCGGTCCGCACCTGCGCACCGGACATCCGTGCCGCCCGGGCCAGCGCCCCGGTCACCGCCCCCATCCCGCCGCGCGGGAACCCCCAGGCGCCGGCCTGCCCCGCGGCCTCGCCGACGTGATGGTGCAGCATCACGTACGCGGTCCCGGGGGAGCGCGGCCCGGCCCACGTCCCGATCACCCCGGACACCGCCAGCGCGCCGCGCATCGCGTCGCTTTCGAAATACCCCTCGACCAGGTCGGCGACGCTGTCGGTGAGCAGCCGGGTCACGTCGACCACCCCGCGCTCGTCGAGGCCCCATAGCTGCCGCAGCAGCCGGGCCTGACGCAGCAGGTCCGGAGCGCGGTGCGAGCCGAGCCGCGGCGGGATCTCGTGCAGCAGCGGCCCGAGCACCCGCCCGATGCGGGCCAGGTGCGCCTCGTACCGCGGATAGGCGTCGGCGTCCCGCGCGGAGAACTTCGCGATCTGCTCGCGCCGCTGGGCCGGGTCGTCTGGCAGCCGCAGGTACCCCCCGTCCGCCCGCGGCGCGAAATACGGCCCCTGCGGGTAGACGTGGTAGCCGTGCTGCTCGAGCCGCAGGTCGCGCACCAGGCCCGGCGGCAGCAGGGACACCACGTAGGACAGCGACGTCACCGTGTACTCGGGCCCGAACGGGTGCTCGCTGACCGCCGCGCCGCCCGGCACGCCCCGGCGCTCGCACACCACGGTCGCCAGCCCGGCACCAGCCAGGTACGCGGCCGCGACCAGGCCGTTGTGCCCGCCGCCCACCACCACGACATCCGCGCGTCCCGCCACCGCCAGCCTTCCTTCCGCAGATCCTCCCAGCAGACCGTACTCCGATCCCGCGCAGTGGTGCTTACACGGCGGGCATGGAGAATCACGCCCCTGCCGTCGTCGCGGTCGCGCAGCTTGCCCGCGCCGTCGGCGAGCCCGGCGCCAACCGGAAGGCGGCCGCGGCCGCCGTGGCGGAGGCCGCACCAACGCGCCGCCGCCGGTCGTGGACCTCGGCTTCGGCCGGGTCGCCGTGCTGATCTGCTACGACCTGGAGTTCCCCGAGTGGGTCCGGCTGGCCGCCCTTGACGGCGCCGACCTGATCGCCGCCCCGGCGGCGCTCCTGTCGAGCAGGGCGAGGCCGAGCCCGGATGCCTGATACAGCACGACACGCCCGCTGCGGCGCCTGTCCACCAGCCCGCCGCGGTGCAGCACCGACAGATGCTGGGAGACCGCGCCCGGCGTGACCCCGAACCTGCGCGCCAGCGCGCTGGTCGTCGCGGGGGAGCGCAGCGCGGCCAGCAGCCGGGCCCGCGCCGCGCCCAGCAGTTCCTCGACGGGCTCCGCGGCGACTCCGCCAGCCAGCACGCCGTCCTCCCACACCGTCGCGGTACCGCGCGCCGGGTACAGCAGGGTCGTCTGGGTGCTCGTCGCCTTGCTGTACGACACCAGCGGCCAGTTGAACACGCTCGGCATCAGCACGACCCCGTCCGGCCCGAGCGTGAGCCGGAACACCGACGGGCCCTCGAACTCGAAGGTGTCGTTGATCGTGAGCGTGCCTCGCGACCAGCGCAGGTCCGGATGCAGGTCGCCGAACAGCGATCGCGCGCCGCCCTCGGCGAGCAGCCCGGACCGGTAGCCGACGTCGGCCTCGAGCACGGAACGGATCCGCTCCCAGTGCGGCCGGACGAGCCGGTCGTGGCACTCGGCGAGTTCGGCCGCGATCTCCGCCAGCGACTCCCGCGGCCGCTCGAACAGTTCCCTGGCGCTGTCCGGCCACGGATGCGAGCCGAAGACCCGCTGCAGGCTGGAACGCACCGCCTCGCCGGCCGTCGCGCGCACCCGGTCGAGCTCGGACTCGATGCCCGGCGCCCGGACCGCGGGCGCCGGAACGAGGAACTCCGGGTGCCAGGGCAGGCCGTTCACGATCAGCGGCCATGTCCGCGGCAGCCGCAACGGCCGCCGGCCGAGTTGCGCCCGCGCCCAGCGCACCCAGGGCAGGTTCACCGCGGGCGGGCTCGGATTGGCCAGCAGCAGGATTGCCCTGGTCGTCTCGCTCAAAGGGGAGATCGCGAACCTGGTCGCGGCGAGGTCCGCCACGTCCAGGTCCAGCACCACCAGCATGCCCTCAGCATGTCCCGGCCCGGCCGGTCCACGCCAGGTTTTAGCGGTCCGCTAAAACCTGGCCGCACAACGGCGGCCGCGCCACGCTGGCCGACATGACGCACACCGCACAGACGCCAAGAAAGCCCACGCCGAGGCTGGGGCGCGATTACTGGCGGCTGTGGTGGGCGAACACGATCAGCAGCACCGGCGACGGCGCCTTCCTGGCGGCGTTGCCGCTGCTGGCGGTGACGATCACCAGGGACCCGCGGCTGGTCTCCGTCGTCACCGCGGCGGAATACCTGCCCTGGATGGTGCTCTCCCTGCCCGTCGGCGCGCTGGTGGACCGGCACGACCGGGCCACGCTGATGTGGCGCGCCCAGGCGGTCCAGGCGGCGCTCGTGGTCGCCGTGACGATCCTGGTCGTTGTCCGGCACGCGGAGATCGCGCTGCTGGCGGCCGCCGCGCTGGGCATCGGCAGCGCCGAGGTCGTCGTCAGCAACGCCGCGCAGTCGGTCCTCCCCGCCCTGGTCGGCCCCGAGCAACTGCCGAAGGCCAACGGCAGCCTGCAGGCCAGCCTGACCGTGGGCGAGTCGTTCCTCGGCCCGCCGTTCGGCAGCCTGCTGTTCGCCGCCGCCGCGGCGCTGCCGTTCGGCCTTGACGCCGCCTCGTTCGCCGGCTCGGCGGCCCTGCTGGCGCGGCTGCCCAGATCCCGCGAACCGCGCCAGGACAAGCAGCCGATCCGCGCCCAGATCGCCGGGGGGCTGCGCTGGCTGGCGCGGCACCGCCTGCTGCGGGTGGTCGCCGCGCTGCTCGGCGTGGGCAACTTCGCTAACCAGATGGGCCAGGCCGTCCTGGTGCTGCTGGCCACCCAGACGCTGCACGTCACCGCGCGCGGCTACGGCCTGCTGCTGGCGTCGAGCGCGGCCGGCAGCGTGGCCGGCGGCCTGGTGAACCCGGTGCTGACCCGCAGGCTCGGAATGCTGCCGTCGCTGATCATCGCGGGCGCGGTCGAGGCCGCCGCATTCGTCGGCATCGGGCTGGCGCCGTGCCCGGCCGTGGTGGCGCTGATGCTGGCCTGCCAGGGGTTCACCGTCACCATGTGGAACGTCGTCACCGTCAGCCTCCGCCAGCGGATCGTCCCAGGGAACCTGCTCGGCCGGGTCAACAGCGTGTACCGCATGCTCGGCTGGGGGCTAATGCCGTTCGGCGCGTTGGCCGGCGGCTTCGTCGCGCGCGCGGCCGGCCTGCGCGCCCCCTACGTCGTCGCGGGGCTGCTCACCGGCCTCGCCGTGGCCGCCGCCGTCCCGTTTCTGCTGGCGGCAGAACGCGCCGTCCCCGGGGTATGAACCCCGCCGGGCTGGGTAAGGATAGCTTGTGCGGCTATAACCTACTAGAATAGTAGGAAATAGTAAGTGGCGGAAGACGGCCGAGGCGGCACAGTCCCGGCACCGCAGGCCGAGGCGGATAACCCCGAGGCCAGGAGCTTCCTACGAGGAGGCCCCGTGAGCATGCCCGACTTCCTGGTGATCGGCGCCCCCAAGGCGGGCACGACCGCGCTGCACGCGGCGCTCGCCCGTCACCCGGGCCTGTACCTGTCGCCGATCAAGGAGCCGAAGTTTTTCCTCACCGACGGGCCGCCACCGACGCGGGGCGGCCCCGGCGATGCGCTGACCTACCGGGAGCACGTCTGGCGCAGGGCGGACTACGAGGCCCTGTTCGACCCCGCCCCGCCGGGGGCGCTGAGGGGCGAGTCCACCCCGCTGTACCTGTACGACCGCGAGGCGATGCGCCGGATCCGCGCCACGCTGCCCGGGGCCAGGCTGATCGCGATCGTTCGGGATCCTGTGGAGCGGGCGCACTCCAACTGGACGCACCTGTGGTCGGCGGGGCTGGAGCCGGTCGGCGACTTCGTGAAGGCCTGCGCTGAGGAGGAGCGCCGGATCGCGGCCGGCTGGGCGAGCTTCTGGCACTACGTCGGGCTCGGCCGCTACGGCGAGCAGTTCGAGCACCTGTTCACGCTGTTCCCGCGGGAGCAGGTGCTGGTGATCAGGTACCGGCGGCTGGTCGACGAGCCCGCCCGTACCCTGGACCGGATCTGCGAATTCCTCGGCGTGCCGCCCGGGGTCATCACCGAGATCCCGCGGCAGAACGTCACCGCGCACCCGGAGCCCACGCTGTCGCACCGCGCGGTGTCGCTGGCGCAGCGCGCGGGCTCCGCGGTGGGCACGCTGATCCCCGGGCTGACCGCGGCGACGCTGAACCGGCCGCTCGAGCGGTTCCTGCAGCGCGGAAGCCGGGAGCGCCAGCCGCTGAGCTGGCAGCAGCGCCAGGAGCTCATCCCGCGGTTCGAGGCGGACATCAGGGTGCTGGAGGCCATCCTCGGCGAGGACTTCGGCGACTGGCTGCTGCCCAGGGAACGGTCCGGCGGCATGGTCGGCGCCAGGCCGGCCGGCCAGGGCCAGGCCAGGAACGGCGTGCCCGCCTGACGCGCCCAGCGCGCCTAACCCAGCGTGCGCGCCTAACGCAGTTCGGTGTACAGCGCGTGCGACCCGTCCGGCCTGGCCATCTCGTAGTACAACCGGTGCCTGCCCCCGCCGAGTTCCACGATGGACAGGTACCGCAGGCCGCCGCCTGGGTACGGCGAGGCGGCGAGCGGCCCGCCGCCGAGCGCGGTCAGCGCCGCCGGGTCGGTGCCGGTGGCGACGCCGGTCCGCTCCTCGAAGTTCTCCGCGGCGCTGGCCCGCCCGTCGTAGTAGGCCGTGACCAGGTCACCGTTGAAGCGCACCGCGGTGACGCGGGTGCCGCGGCAGTCCCACTGGCCCGGCGTCCCGCTCAGCGCGGTGCCGTGCCACGTCCAGGCCAGGCCGTCGCGGCTGGTCGCGTACTCGGTGGTCATCTGGTCGGTCTGCCGCGGGTCATCCAGCGGGTGGCAGGCAACCCACAGGTGCCACCGGCCGCCGTGCCAGACGATCACCGGGTCCTTCACGCCGGTCTTGGCGTCGCCGGGAAGGACGGTTTCCCGGCGCCGGACGTCGAACTCCCAGGGACGGGCCGCCTCGGTCACCTCGACCCGCCAGTGCTTGGTGCCCGGCGTCGCGCAGCTCAGGTAGAGCCGCCAGCGGCCGTCCGGCAGGCGGACGATCGCGGGCCGCTCCAGCGACTCGGCGCCCAGCTGCTCCTTGCCGATGACCTGCAGCGTCTCGAAATGCTCGCCGTCGGCGGACCGCGCCACCACCACCGCGTAGCCGCGGCCCTGGCCCACCGGCCTGCGCAGCCGGTAGGCGAGGAAGATCTCTCCGCCCGCCGCGGCGGCGCCGGGTGCGCCCGCCCAGTGCCCGGGCCCGCTCCGTGGTGGTTCGACGGCGACGACGCCCCGGCCGGGCCGCGGCAGCAGCATGAGGAGATTCCTTCCTTGTGCGGCGAAACCCCAGGGCTCCCCACGTGCACCCTTAATTCGATCTTAGCCATCTGCCGGCGGGACGCCGCCCTTGCCCGCCGGTGGCCGGCCTGCTCATGATTACCTGGGACGGGACTCACCGACGGAGGTGGACCGGATGGACCGTGACGCCCTACTCCGGGAGGACAGCGGGGCTCGCCCTCCCCGGCAGGCACTGCTCGTGATCGACATGCAGAACGGCTTCTGCCACCCGCAGGGGTCGTTCACCAGGATCGGCATGGGGCTGGAGGGGGCCGGGGACGCGGTGCGCAACGCCGCCGTCGCCGTGGCCCAGGCCCGGCGGGCCGGGGTTCCGGTCGTGTTCACCAGGCACCTGTACCGGCCGGGCCGCGCCGACGAGGGCCGGGCGCTCAAGGCGAACAGCCCGGCGCTCGCCGGAATCGACGGCCTGGCCGCGGGCACCTGGGACGCCGAGGTCGTGGGCGAGCTGGGCTGCGGACCAAAAGACCTGGTGGTGGACAAGGTGCGCTTCGACGCGTTCCAGTGGACCTCGCTGGAGCCGCTGCTGCGCGGCCTGCAGGTCACCGACCTGGTGATCTGCGGGGTGGTCACGAACATCTGCGTGGAGACCACGGTGCGCTCGGCGTTCATGCGCGACTACCCGGTGACGCTGCTCGCCGACTGCTGCGCCGCGAAGACCCGCCGCCTGCACGAGCTGTCCATCGAGGTGCTCAGCAGCTATGCCCTGGCCGAGATCGCCCGCGTCACCGACGGCTTTGACGTTGCCTCGCCAAGCCGGCTTCGCTCGCCAGTATGAGAACAGACGATTTTATCGCGGAGGATTCGAGCTAAGCGGAAGAAAAGGGCGACTATTGGGTACCAGATCCTCCGCTGAAGCCGAAACCTCCGCATAATTCGGCAGGCGATGCGGACAACGGCACATTTCGGCATCACAGGCCACATCTGCATCACGACGAGCGAGCAGCCTACCGCTCTGAACGCCGCCATCGTTTCCCGGGCAAACCGGCCACCAGCCGCCAGCCGAGCAGGAAAGCGCCGAGGAACGCCAGCGCGACCAGCACGAACGCGAACGCGGTGCCCTGACCGGACGCCACCCGCAGCACCATGCCGAACGCCACGGTGCCAAGCCACGCGCCCACGCCGGCCGGCACCACGGCACAAGGCCGCCGCCACGCCCGGGCCGCCAGCCACCCGATGGCCAGCCCGGCCAGGAACGGCCACGCGGTCGAGGCGATCCCGGCCAGCGTCTCGCCGTCGGCATGGCTCGCCCGCCCGATGACCACAAACAGCAGCACGCAGCAGAGATCCGCGAGCCCGGCAACCCAGCGCATGGCCGCCCGTCCCGTCAGCGCTGCGGCTCGATGACGACCTTGAGGCCGGTGCGCCGCGAGGCGCCGCCGAAGGCCTCCGCGGCCTCGCCGAGCGCGGCCCGCCTGGTCACCAGGCCGCGCAGGTCCACCGCGCCACGCGCCGCCAGGCTGATCGCCCGCGGGTACACCTCGTTCATCCGCCGCACCATCGCGATCGTCAGGCCCTTGCGCCTGGCGGCCGAGGCCTGGAAGCTGATCGTGTCGTCGCCGGGGATGCCCGCGAGCACCACCCGCCCGCCGGGCCGCGCCGCCGCCACCGCCAGCCGGACCCCGTCGCCGGTCCCGGCGGCCTCGAACGCCACGTCGACCCCGTGACCGGTCAGTTCCCGCATCGGCCCGGCTGCGGAGAGCGACGCCGGGTCGGCCACCTGACCGGCGCCGAGCCGCACCGCCGCCTCCCGCCGGTGCGCGAGCGGTTCGACGGCGAGCACCGACTCCGCGCCCGAAGCCCGCAGCAGCTGGATCAGCAGCAGCCCGATCGGCCCGCAGCCGATCACCGCCGCCGTGCCGCCGAACCGCAGGTGGCCGAGGTCCACGCAGTGCAGGGCCACGCCGAGCGGCTCCAGCATGGCGCCCTCCGCGTCGGAGACCGCATCGGGCAGCGGGTGCAGCAGCCCGGTCGGCCAGGCCATGACCTCGCGCATCATGCCGTCGGTGTCCCCGTGCCCGGCGAAGGCGATCCGGTAGCACAGGTTCCGGTAACCGTCCCGGCAGGCCCGGCACGTCCCGCAGCAGATCGCCGGGTCGATGGCGACCCGCTCGCCGCTGCGCGGCCCGCGCGCGATCACCCCCGCCCCCTCGTGGCCGGGCACCAGCGGATCGGTGAGCTTCGCGTCGCCGATCGCGCCGTCGGCCCACCAGTGCAGGTCGGACCCGCAGATGCCGACCGCGGTGACCCGGACGAGGCTCATCCCCGCCGCCGCCTCCGGCTCGGGCTCGTCGCTCACCCGCAGGTCACCCGCGGCATGCAGCCTCGCCGCTCGCACCCGATCTCCTCCCGCCGCGATCTCTCTTTTTTATCCGAACGCGCGGTGGTGCTTCCCCCCGAGCCGGCCAGCAGGCGGCCCTGCTTGCTCCCCCGAGCCCAGCCTAGGCGGCCGGGCCGGTGGCGAGGGTGACGGTCGCGGTGTGCGACTGGCCGTAGCCGTCCACCCACGAGACCGAGATCGAGTCGCCGGGGTGGTGGGTGACCAGGGCATGCGCGATGTCCTCCGGCGAGGACACCGACTGGCCGCCGACCGCGGTGATGGTGTCCCCGGCGGCCAGGCCGGCCTGGGCGGCCGGGGAGCCGGACACGACGCCGGCCACGGTCACGCCGGCCGCCCCCGCGGACCCACCGAAGCCGCCGAAGCCGTTGCCGTTGCCCGAGCTCGAGCCCTGGGTCTCGACGCCGAGGAAGGCGGTGGCGCCGATGTGCACGTCGGCCGAGGTGGTGCCGGCCTCGATCTGCTTGGCGATCGACGCCGCCTCGTTGATCGGGATCGCGTAGGCCTGCTCGGCGCTGCCGCCGGAGGGGGACTGGAACTGGTACCCGGACGAGGCCGCGGTGTCCATGCCGATGACCTGGCCGTAGGCGTTGACCAGCGGCCCGCCCGAGTCGCCGGGCTGGATGTTCGCGGTGTCCTCGATCAGCCCGGTTAGCTGCTCGCTGGCGCCGGACAGCTCGTCGGACGCGGTGATCGACTGGTTCAGCGCGGTGACCGTGCCGGTGGCGACCGAGGGCGTGCCGCCCTTGCCGCCCGCGTTGCCCAGCGCGGTCACCGCGTCGCCTGCCTGCACGGTGGCGGAGTCGCCGAGGCTCGCCGTGGTCAGGCCGGACGCGCCCTGAAGCTGCAGCACCGCGACGTCGTGGCTGGCGTCGTAGCCGACGACGGTCGCCCGGTACGTCTTGCCGTTGCCGATGTCGGTGACCTTGACCGCGGTGGCGCCGTCGATGACGTGGTTGTTGGTGAGCACCTCGCCGTCCGCGGTCAGCACGATCCCGGTGCCCATCGAGGTGGCGCCCTGATAGCCGTCGGTGGACACCACGTCGACAAGAGCTGGGTCCACCCGGGAGGCGATCTGGCTGGCGGACAGCGCCGTCTTGGACGTCGCCGTGGCCGTGCCCGTCCCGGACGGGTGCAGGCTGCCGATCAGCGCCCCCGCGGCCGCCCCCGCGGCCAGGGCCGCGGCGCCGGTGATGGCCAGCCCGCGCCGGTGCCGCCCGCGCGGCGGGGGCGGCGGCGCGGCGTACCCGGGCCCGCCCGGGTAACCTCGCTGGCCGTAACCGAACGCACCGGCGTAACTCTGCTCACCGTGGTAACTCTGCTCGCCCGGCGCACCGTGCTCGCTCGCGCGTTCCGGGTCGCCCGGGTCGCCCGGGTCGTAGCTGTGGCTCATGGGTGTTGCCCCCTGGCTGCCGCCGCTCGTGGCGGCCTCGTCCTTTTCTGTACGCCTCCAGCATTGGCCGTCGACCTTGAGCGAACCCGAGGATAAGCATCCGCTATTCCGCAAGCTTCCTGAACGTCCGCCGAAGGCGTTCAGGAAGCCGGAGGCGGGCACCATCCATCTCGTTCTGCGGCATTGCCTGCGCACTGCAGGATCTGCTCAGCGCTGCGGCGGATCCGCTTGGGGCCCAGGAAGGTGCGGTATACGCCGACCAAGGACGGCAGCGCGCCATTGAATACAGCGAGCACGCCCATCGCCCGTTCCTCGTCCTGACGGGTGACGATCAGCAGGACGATCCCGAAGACAGCGTAAGCGGGCCCGACAACCAGATGGAGCCAACCCCACCCCTGGGCTATCCGCAATGCGCGGAATCGATCAGCCACCACCTGGGCGGCGAGCCCGCGCATAGCGGCACCCAGGCCGGGTCGCTCACCACCCGCCCCGCCAGCACCGCGTTCCGCACCCGCAGTCGCCTACCGGGAGGCACGGTTGTCGGTTGCCGCTGCTCAGGCCGCATAGGATGCGCAACGGTGTCGGGAACCCCGTTACGGAATTGCGGCTTTCATTGCGTGCGGTACGCGTCGGCGCGGTGCGTGACGGAGGTGATGATGATCGTGACCTGCTCGTCCTCGATCAGGTACAGCACCCTGTATTCGCCCCTGCGCGCCGAATACTGCGGCGCGAGCGGCTCAAGGAGCGGCTTGCCGACTCGGTGCGGGTTCTCCGCTAGCTCGAGTTTCCGGGATAAGTTGATCTTGGTCTGCTGAGGCGCCGGGTTCCGGCGGCCCTGCCTGGGCAAACAGCGTTCTGGTGCTGGCTTGGGCAGGCCTGGTAGTGTATTACCCATATATGG